>Ga0268298_10003679_pt1 | contig 15478 bp, 3 predicted proteins | sample WWTPWeurt_MetaG_FD_194462 | JGI IMG/M metagenome (GOLD analysis project Ga0268298, IMG submission 194462) | Activated sludge microbial communities from WWTP in Nijmegen, Gelderland, Netherland - WWTP Weurt | ecosystem: Engineered > WWTP > Aerobic digester > Activated sludge | place: Netherlands... | reverse complement strand
TGAGAATACTTTTTGTAGGCTTGTAAATCGGACGACGTAAGGGTATCGTCTATTTCAAGTTCGCCATCCTCTTGTGGACTATCTTTGGCATTTCGATATTCCGTAAAATATACTTGACTGGCATATGTTCGCTGAGGGGCGGTTTCGCCGGGGCTTTCTGTATCATTTGCAGCTATAAAGCCTTGTTCTGGGATAATAAATTTTGCCTTTGTGGGAAGGGCTTCTGAACAGGATTTGCACGTTGGGGAGATTTCAGATTCCGTGTAACCCCAATGAAACCGACTGCATTTTTTGCAAACGGCATAATAAATCTCTTCCCACTCTTTATTTGGAAGCAAACGTACTCCTTGGCTGCGCCAAATTCTCTTGGCTGCCACTACCTCACTACCTGGAGCAAATTCAGAAATGGCCATTCTGAGATCGCGCTCTAACTGAACTTTTGTCGCTTCCTCGATGGTGGATAAATGATTTGTTTTTAATTCAACCACGTCGGTTGGAAAGCCATACTTAGGCAAAATATTTCGAGTGCCTAAAAAGCCTAGTAATTGCCTGTCGCGAATCTGATCGGTAATTTTTCGCAACCGCGCCGCCTCTTTATCGCCTTGCGCATCGTCTCGCGCTCGCGCTTCCTTGCGCAGCTCTTCCAATTTTTGAATTTCGTCCAAATAATCGCGAATAGCAAGGTCGAGCGATTTGGGCTGGTCAGGATTGGTAAGTCCTTGTATCCACCCCCAATCTTTTACGCCCAAGTCATCTTGCAAGCCGCCGGGAATAATGCGCAAGAGCGCTTCTTGTACATATTTAGGATTTTGCTCCAAGAATTTTTTGAGCAAATCTATTCCTTTGTCAGATTCATCAAGCAAAAACTCAGCGACGGTTTTAAAAACCCTGCCATCGTAGTTTTCATGCACCCATCGAAAGAAAGCGGAAAATACGACTGAGTGCAAATGCCTGCGAATAATTTTTTCATTCGAGAGGACGGCAGTAGGCGGTTTTATTTTTCCAGAAACCATCGTTTCCGGATTTGTAAAATAATTCAAATCATGAGACCGACGTTGGGCAAACGTCAATACGTAAGCAGCTGAATCGGTACGGCGCCCGGCGCGTCCGGCACGTTGAATATAATTGGCAGTGGTAGGCGGCATGTTCCGCATGAGGACGGCTTGCAAGTCTCCAACGTCCACGCCCAGTTCAAAAGTGGTGGAACAACTCAAAACATTGACTTTCCCTTGAATAAATTGATTTTGAACATTGGCGGCTTCTTTGGCAGTCCATTGAGCGGTATGTTCGTTGGCAGTTAAGACAATGGGAGTAGTCGTCAAATACTCGTCTTTATATAAATTATCCTTAAAGCCAATGGATTTTTCAGTAAGCGGTTTTAGCGTTCCGTCGCACGAGTAGGTAGGACATATGCTGTCAACGGATCCAAAAGTGACGTTTTGGCATTTTCCACAAACCATCCACCCTGCATAGTTTGTCCCTGTTGGAACGACTTTCCATGCTTTATGAAATAGCCGCTTGACGACGCCATCGCGTTGGAGATCCCTGTTCTCAAAGCAATTTGCCCAAGGACTAGAAGACGAGGTTAAATACCCCCAAAGGTCGTTGAGTAAATTTCTGACGGCTTCGTCCGGATTCAGTTGGCGTTTTCTAGCGATAAGAATGCGCTTCAAATAATTTGAACGAGCGTTAGCGTATTGGGGCGTTGGCAGCCAGCTGAATATAATTTCTTTTCCCTTGGCGGCCTGATCCAATCTAAAACTAGACGGCTTGGGACGCGGCAAAAATGCGTCCTTTGAGGTCATAAACAAATCCGTTTTCTCATTCAAGAGATAGGTCATTGCACCTTGAAACCGAAGGGTATTGAGTAAATTCACGATAAGGCGAAATGCTTGTTCCCGATTGAAATTCCAAGGTTCTGCTTGAAGGAAGTCAGGGACAATCCAATTTTCAGGAATATCAGGCTCAAAGCGTATTAACCCTAATCCCTCTAGGCTGATTCTACGATCCATTGGCGGAGAAAATTCTTGCATCAGCCAAGTGGCAGCGCGTTTTTCTTTTTCTGACAAAGAATCGTTTGACGAAAAAACGTTTTCCTGGTCAATGCGGAACATTAATCTTTCCATAACCGTCTGTAAGCGAAGTTGACCGCTGGAGGCTTCGGGGTCTTTTTCCAGCGTCAGCATAATTAATCTGCGGCGGAGGTTTCTTTCGTGGGCGCGTTCTAAATATGGAGCAAAGAAGGCGGCGTTTTGGCGGCTGTCCGTAAAGTTAAGCATTTTGCGTCCATGTCCAGGTAATTCATCGCTGTTTTGCACTTTGGAAGCGGGGACATGTTGGTAGAGCGCGTCTGCCAAGACGCTCACAGGCGCGTCCTGCCCGGTCAGGAAACGATATACCACGCCGCTACTTGAGCGGACCGAACAACTCACGCAACGCCGAAGCGTTTGTTTTCGACCGAGTTCGACTTTGTTGATTTTGATAAACCTTCCTTGGCATTCGCATTTTTCCACGCTGCCTGAATGAATTCGCCCACAAGAACGACACAAAAGCAAAGCGCTCGCGTTTAAATTCTCGTTTAAATCATCAGGAGCGGAATCGGGGTCGGAAATAAATTCGTCTTCGTCAATCTCCGCAAACTTCGATTCGAGAGTAAAGTATTCAGTCTGTTTGGCTACGGGCGAACTGTAAAGGATGCTATTTTGAATTAAATACGTTCCCCCGCTGACGAGTTTTGCACCTTCTTTTTCATCAGGAATATTTCGCCCTTCTCTTTCAACGCCGATTAAATACGCTGTTCCACAGCGTGTACAGGTTGCCAATTCAAACACTCGACTCTTGCAGTGCGGACAATACTTTTGCCTGCGGAGGAATAGCCTTTCCTGCTTTTCGGGAGGTAGGTTTTTGTGCACCTCCTCGTTTAGGCAAACGAACGCGCCTTCCAGCGCGCGGGCAAAGACGTGATAACGGGCTGGCAGCAACGGCATGCTATCCGAATCGGCTCGCGCGAAAACAGCCAAGGTGACGAGATTGATTAATGCCTCGGGGGAATCGGGGTCATTCGGAAATACGTCTTTTGCCAGGTCTTCCAGTTGACGGGCATTCTTCTCTTTTAGGGAATTCAATACGGCGTGAACATTCTTGTCTCCACGCAGAATTTCATAAAGATACCTTTGTAACGTTGCTGACTTCTCTTTCTTTGCTTCGCTATTTGCGCTTTGAAGCGGAGCGCTTAATTTCTGTTTTTGGAACACAGCATCGAACTTGGAAAGGTATGCAATCATTGCGTTTTCGTCTGATGGGCGGTTTTCCACAAGGATGGCTAGTTCTTTGTATAAAGCGGGTGTGCCTGCCCCCCAAACAGCCCCAAGGCTTTCGATTGGCACACGATCGGCCTCAACAATATCTTGTAAGTCAGGATCATCATCAACCCAAGCAAAATCTTTATTGAAAAGATTAATGGCAAATTGTAAAACTTCTGGAAAATCCTTCCTGCCACCCCCAAGAGTAGCACTAGTCGCAATGACTTGCAACTTGCCCAGTTGAGCGCCAACCACGCGGTCTGCTACGCGGCGTAAAAGCATTGCCATCTCGGTTGCGTTCGCGCCATCATATACGTGCGCTTCATCAAGCGCAATAAAATGCCAGAATTTTCCTGTGGGACCGTCAAATAATGACGAGTCTGCTGGACGCAGTAACAAGTATTCCAGCATGGCATAGTTGGTTAGCAGGATATGTGGTGGTGCAACCTGCATTTCAGAGCGGGTGAAAAGTTCATTATCATTGGCTTTTTCTTGCGGATATATCTTTAGGAAGTTTTCTATCGCTTTATCTCTTGATAAATTATCGTCCGTCTCGCCGATATAGCGCCCAAATGTTATCTTAGGATAGTTTTGCAAAAGGCGGCGCAGACGTTTCATCTGGTCATTTGCCAGCGCGTTCATGGGATAGAGCAGCATGGCGCGGACGCCAGGTTTGCTGAGGGTGCCCGCTTCTTCTTCCCTAAAGAGGTAATTCAGAATGGGAACCAGGAAGGTCTCTGTTTTGCCTGAGCCAGTACCCGTTGCGACGATCAAGTTTCTTTCTTTGACCGCTTTCCTGATGGCTTTGACTTGGTGTTCGTACAGCGGACGGTCATAAGGCAAGTCGGGCGAATTCAGTTCAGCAAATTTAGTTGAAAGTATGCCTTCTTCCACTAAATCTTTAATGCTCTTCCCTTTTTTGTAGGGCAGCGCAATTTCCACCAGCGGACCTTTGACCAGCATATTGGGCTCTTCGAGGGCTGCCCCAAAGGCGTCACGGAAGCCTTCGTCCTGAAAAGGCTTGATGGTTTTCAGGTAACGAATGTAAGTCTGCCTGATATGATCGGTGGTTTTTAAGGGATGAATTGCCATATATGCCTCTTATTTTGGGAGTGACAAACTGAATTCTAAACTGTCGCCGATGGAAACGCGGGTTGAGATAGGATTAACAGAGCCTCCCATACCTTCATGCGCTTCTCTTGTGTGTTGTTTTAATATGATGTTTTGGTCATTAGCCACAAAACCGCATTTGCCGCATTGGTAATACTTTCCAGGATTGATGAGGTTTAATTTTCCATCTTCCATGTGGATGACGCCCATCGTCGCGTAGGGTGAATCGGGATGTAACGTAACGTGCAGCCTTATTTCTGTGTTCTCTTTTGAAATATGCGTCAATTTTACGCCGCTTATATCTTCGATGGCGTCCACCCTGCACCAGCCTGCGCGCGTTTTAATGAACATGCCCGCCAAAATAAAGCCTGTTTCGATGGGGAATTTTCGCGCGAGTTCCGAAACTTGAATGGAGTGCGCGTGCGCCTGTGGCGCATTGGACAAAAATTGCGCTGAATACCTTGGATTTTTCCCCAATAAGTCGGTTACTTCATCGCCCCGTAATCGTCCATTCTGGAATAGTTCCATAACAAATACAATGCCGTGTTGGTCTTGACGCTCGATAAGAATGCCGAGATATTTTTTTATCGTATCTGGATCTAATTCCACTTTGGCTAGGCTTTGGATTTTCTCGTTCGAAAGTGTGGCGAGCAATTCGTCTTTACTGCGGATCAAGCCAGAAAGCAGCCGCAATGTAACGGGTTCGGGTTCGCTCGCGTCCAGTTCGGACAGAGAATGTTGTTCGTCTATGGACAGCAATTTGAGGGCGTCGGAATCCGATAAAATGCCAGCGCTGACCATCTTTTTGATAATGCCGATGAAGCGAGTATCCTGTCTTTTTATCAGTTCGCGTAAAGCATGAAAGACCAGCGCGGGGTCGTTTTCATTTTCGAGCAGCAAAATGGCGCTGTCTGGTCTGAGATTAGTTTGAAGAAGATAGCCCAGATATTTTTGGCGGAATTCCTGCTTGGGTTTGTGATCTGTAAACAGTTTTTGAAGTAAATCGGGGCTGTACATTTTCATACGCAGCGCGCGCCTTGTATTCGTGTCGTATTTCTCAAGCCATTCATGAAAGGCAAACAAGACTTCATGTTTGGCGTGGTCAACTTGCGAGTAACAAATTTGAATTTCCGCGTCTCGTTTGGCTGTCTCACCAATCGTGGCGTAAACGCAAGCGCGTTCAAAGTGATTGGCGAAAGCGGTATCTGGTTTCTTTTGGAGATTTCCTTCCAGCCATGCAATTTGCTCTTCGGGTGAAGTTGTTTTGACCACAATGGTCGAATGCTCAGGCGCGGACTGAATTTCTTGCTCCCAAGACGGAGCAACGTAAAAGTGGACTTCGTACCATGATGGCGGCAAACCATACCCTGCGGCAAGCAGGTTAAAGTTATCGTGTGCGTCATCTGGGATTTTGATATTCCAAGCGTCTGCCCAAACTTTCCACATGGAGCGAATGAAGACGCGCCGATTTTTCAGAGGAGAAGGTTCATCCCATAGCAAGAATAAATTTTCTTCCGTCTGCTCAATACGGACATTGGACACGTCAATTTCGCGCGTCAGGGAAAACAAAGAAACAGGCTCGTATAAACCTGCTTTATTGACCAACAGTAATTGAAACTCAAAAACGGAGGCTTCCCTGTTTTGGGCGATGGTGTCTTTTGCCGCCAGAAGAAAACGCGCGTGACCGCTCCCCAACACGCTGGCTTGGGCTGTGAATTCCTGCAAGGCTCGAGTTGGGTTTTCAGGGTCAATCAGGCGCAGGGTTAGATTTTTGTGATCTTCAATTCCTGGCAATTGGACAATTAAGGCGGGCGTTTGCGTGGACTGTAGAAAAGCATCTGCGGGTTTGCGGAGCGAGCGGTTACTCCACTCCACTTTGGATTCTTCGCCCATGACCAAACGCCATTTGATACGCGGCACGGGAATGGAAACAGGCACGTGAACGATCGTAGCCTCACGCGCCCAGGTCAGGTTCAGGTTTAATTCTGAAACTGTTTCATCCAACTCGACGACAAACTTTCCACGTTGACCTGTGACCTTGATTCCTGTTGCGCCTGCCTGTGCCTCCAACGTGGCGGGGTCGGGTAGGGAAAAATGCAAGTTGACATTTGAATCTTCGGCGGGGAGAACGTATTCGGGCAAATCTTCCACCCGAAGCGCAGACCAGACGCGGAAGGGAATCTCCACGTCAGTTTCGCGCGGACCGCGCACGCGCAGGGTGTAGGTCCCTTTGGGTTCGTCGCCCAAGACCGCCGCCAGATTTAATTTCAGAGCGATATCTTCTCCATCCAAAAATTGGGGATGATCCGCCAACTTGAATTCCTGGCGGATGAACGGCTCGGCTTCCCACGCGGAGTTGATTTCGATCTTCCAGCGTTTGAGTTCGTCGCTAATGTCCACCCCCGCGCGGAGCGGAATTCGCAAAATGGGCGCGCCGCCAAGATAGAGCGGTTTATGATCGTGATTGGGTTGGAAGACTTCGCCTGTCAGGCGCGGCAATACCAGTTGCTTTTGAATCGAGATCGTAGCAAACGCCTCGCCGTTCCTGACCAATGAAAGAGCGCCGTGACTGAGCGTGCGATATTCCGCCCGCCAGTTCTGCCAGCCAGTGGTGTACATATCGGGCGAGTGGATGAGTCGCGCGTCGCCGTCAAATTCCAGCGAGACATCTTTGGGATGGACGAGCAACAAATCCTGCGCGGGAAGCGCTTGATCCCAGCGGACAAGGCTGCCGTCTTCGCTGCGGAAGACCAACAAGTCGGGGACTTCCTGTGAACGGATTTGAAATGTCCATTCGCGGATTTGAGTAAAGCCGCCATCCTGATCAGGCAAACTGAACGCGACTTGAAACGGCTCGATGAGAAAGCCCAACGGCAGCGCCTGCTCTTCGCTGTGGACGTCTCTGCCGCTGCGGACAATGCGACAGGTGAGGTTGTGCAGCGTTTTGTGATTTTGCGTCACCTGCCAGCGGACTTGACCGCCGCGCACGTCTGCGCCGCTGATGGGTTCTTCGGGCAATTCCACCAGCAATCCGTCGCCTTCGGGATCAAATTTGATTTTCGGACGGCGAAGTCCGCGCTTTTCATCTTCTTGATATTCAAGGAAGTTGACCAGTTTATCCACCACGTAACTGGGCAGCCCGTGCAGGTTGGGAATTTGCCTGCTGGAGTTGTAAGACTTTGCGACTTGACGACAATCTTCGAGATATTTCACGCCGATTTCTTCGGTGTTTTCAAAGAAGTTCCGCACGGTGGAATCAGTAAACATTTGCACGGCGGAGCGCGTTAAGAGCGCGTTGAGCAGTTCCTTGCCTTTGAGTTCGATATATTCGGGATTTTCAATCGAAGGCAGGAGCATATTGGCGAAGAAATCCCGCAGAGAATAAGCAGGGATTCCGCCGTGAATGCGCATGTTCGCCACGTAGACAAAACTCAGGTCTTCAAAAATCGGTTTCTTATGCTCTTTGAGAATCTCGATAAAGTGATTGCGCCAGTGAGAGTTATTTAACTCCATTCCAGTGACGCCGATCAACCGCGCCACCGCGTCCCAAAATTCCCGCTCGGTGTTTTGCGCGGCGAAGGCGGCAAGGAACGCGACAAACGTGCATGGAAAATTATCAACCAGAACTTTGGTTGTTTGGCTAACATACCTATGCGTCGCGTTCTCCCCCTTGATGAGATTGGCGATCTCCAGCATATCCTCGTAGTTGAGCCCAATCTCACTCAACAACCGAACACGCGGCATTACCCCAACTAAATATGCTTCCCATTGTTTAAGTGATCGTGACATAGTTTCCTCCCTAATAGTTAGAGTAAATTTTCCTGTCTGGGTTGACTGGACTGACGCAGCCCAGCGTTGTGATAATACATCAGCAACTGTTGATCTTCCTGCAGCACGGACTCGGGCATACGCTCGGCGATCTCGACGATGACGTCATACTCGCGCTCGCGCCAGGCGTTGCTAAAACCCGCGCGGACTGCTTCACTGCGGAAGACTTTCAGGCGACCTTTGCCCTTGCGGTATTCGTTGAACTCGCGCAGCAAGGCGTTTTGACGTAATTTTTCAAGATCAGCGGCACGCTCGGGGTCTGGGACATACCAGCGACCTTTGTCGTCTTGCAGGAAGGCTTGCTCCAAAATGACTTTGAGTTCGGGCAGGTCTTCATACTTGGACTGATGTAACTGCTGGACAAATTTCGGCTGGAGATCGCCATATGTTTTTGGCTCATGCTCCAATTCCTGACGCAGCCACTGGCGGGCGGAACTTTCATCGGTGACGAACAACGCCAATTGCTCGACGCGCTCGGCTTGCAGACGCAATTTATCGTAGGCGGCGGCTTGTGCGGCGGTGAAGACCATGCCTTCACGCTCCAAAAACCGTTGACTCAAGCCTTGATAAAACTCAGGCGCAGAAAGCGGAACGGTTAAGCCGCGCTGAATATGAAATGCCACCATGCGGTCATAGAGTAAATAAGGAAAGCGCTCTTGCAAGGATTGAAGCACATCCTTTTTGATATTTGGTAACGGTAATTGCTCCAAATGCTGGCGCATGAAATCCCATGCGCCTTGCTCGGTGCCCGCTTCAACAAGAAACATCTTTTCAAAATCCGCAGCAGGCTTATAAGCCGAAATAACTAAATCTTGCTTTACCGCGCCCGAATTAATAACTTGCTGAAATGATCCCTGTATCTTATCCAAAGTGCGTACGTCAGCCACAACGAAACCTCCTTGCTGCAAAGCCTCTTGAATTGCATTCCAAACACTGTTCTTGGAATTGTGAAATTCCACAGTTAACCAATGTCCAGGCTTCAGTACCCTAAAATATGACGCAAAACAATCAAACATGCTTTTTTGATAGTCTTCAAAATCTTTTCCTCTTACTCGGTCAATGATTGCTTCTTTATCTGGGGCTGTGCAAACTTTATGCCATGACTCCACAAGCAGGTTAAGATCAGAATAGTAAATATTTTCTCCAAATGGCGGATCGGTAAAAATATAATCGATCGAGTCTGGCGGCAGTAACTCAATGCCCCCTAAATTTTGAGTGCTGATACCAGCGTTATAAGCGTGTTGTTGTTTGAACGCTTTTGCTAATCTGGTAAGTTTTCCATCGAGAACATACCAAGGTGCTATTTCAGAAATATGAGAAGCAACGTAAAAAACACCGCTCAAATATTGGTTAGTCTGTGAATATCCAGTTGGACGGTAGCGGTTTAATACCGACATTGTCCAAATCGCTTGTTCGACAAAGAAAAGAAGGAAATTCTTTAAACGCTTATCTGTACACTCAATGGCTTCACGCCATAAGGCAGACAAACTATGCGCCTGTCGCGAAAGAAAAAAATTCCGCACATGAGTAACTGCCGCAGTTTTCATCCGTCCAACCCTTGCCATTTGCATGTCGGGCAATTTGACAGATGGCATTTCTTGAGGGTAATTCAAACCCTCAATCTTTTCCAAGATTTCCAAGTCAGATCTGTCGGGTCTTTTCTCATATTTGTTTTTACCGATACTGTAATTGATAAGTATTGGAATGCGTTTCGGCTCTTTAATAGTATTACCCGTTTGTGCGTCAAATTTAGATACAAAAATTAAGTCTAAATCATTCTTTTTTAGACTCACTCCACATTGCGGGCACAAGAATTCATCTTTAATTGATCCGTCTTCTTCATCAAGTGCTTGCTGAGAAAAAACAATCTCAGAAGAACAGTTAGAACAAGAAAACACTTCACTCCATACTGTGTAATTAATATAACCAATTGTCCCGTCTGTATGCTTTGTCTCATACATCCAGCCATATTCTTTCTTTATCCTATCTAAAATTCGTTTCGCTTCTTTTTCAAAAGACCGAACACTCACTGGTGTGTTGTAATTGTAGGCAATGAAAGTCGCTGCTGGAGACAGATCATTTAATATCGCATTACGTCCCCCAAGTCGAGAAACTGGCTTATTATTTTCATCGTAAATAATTTCGCTCTTGATGGTATATCCAAGACTTTCTACGGTCTTTTTATCTCCACACATTTGCGCGGCGACCCCTGTCATTCCCGTACCGCAAAAGCCATCCAAGACCACATCGCCAGGGTCGGTGTAATGCAGGATGTAGCGCATAATGGCTTTATGCGGCACTTTGGTGTGATACGAATGCGCGTTATAGATCGGGTCGGTTTTACCTTCCGAAACATCCGCGGCGAAAGGCTCACGGTGATAATTCTTGGTCGGCATATTTTCGCGCACGACGTACTTGCTCCCCGCAGGTTCATCATTAGGCAAGCCTAATTCATCACGCAATGCCGCGCGTTCACTGCGCCACTTTTCCACGATCTCATTCAAGAACGGGTTGGGGCAAGCCGTATAGTAAGGCGGGTCAGAAAGAGCGAGAATCGCTTCGTCTTCACCGATGGGAAACCCTTCGATCTTGCGGAACTCGGGGTCTTTCAACATCTCCGCCAGCCGCCTGCGATATTCTTCGCGCAGCGCTTCTTCATCAGGCGAGACGATATACTCCGCGGCTTCTTCCGCGATCAATTCAGGTTGTTCGGCGTCGGTCTGTTTTTTTCTCGGCACGGTTTTTTACCAATCAATACGGATTCGGACTTTGGCTGGATCTTTGCCTTGCATGTGTTCGGCAAGGAATTTTTGATACCGCGCGCTTAATTCTTCGGGCGTGCAGGGCATTCCAGGGCGGGTGAGCGCCAGCAAAAAGTCGCTGCCCTCAAACTCGACGATCTCCAATCCCTGCAAGGTATCCTTCAACGCCGAAATAAAACGGTCGGTGATCTTTTCGGGCAGTTGCTTCTTTTGCAGGAACTCATTCACCTGCTCGCGTTCCTTCGCGCCCAACATCTTCAAGTTCTTCTGCGAACTCTCGCTTTTCGAACTGGCGATCAACGCATTGATCCATTGCTTATGCAGACCATCCAAACCTTCGGTCGCTTCACGCAATTGCTGCCCCGCCGATTTTTCAACGCCCTGTGTGCGCGGCATATATCCACAAGCAGGACAAACGGTCGTGAATTGCATATCTTTCGGATTCAGATTGGGACACGAGCGGACTTCGCCCATCTGGGATTCCAACTTGCGCAGATCATTTCCTTGCAAAAAGTCGAGTCCGCTCAGCGCTCGCAACTGGACCCATTTCGGGTCTGCCGAAACGCGCTTTTTCTGCGCGTCGAGCGACGAGTCCAACCGCGCAAAGGCGTGCAGTTCCGCATAGCGCTTCACGTAGGCATCCTGCAAATTGGAGAGTCCGCCTTTCAGGCGTGAGATCGTAGCGGGCTTTGTCCGCTCGGCAGGCGTGGCTAATAGTTTCAAGTGTTCTGCGCGCGTTTTTTCAATGGACTTCTGCCACGCATCATCCAGCGGCAAAGTCACTTCCGCCTGATAGATGTAATCCAACTGCGGCTGCACGGCTTGGATTAACTCATACAAGGCTTTGATCTCGCCCACTACTTTTCGCGTCCGCATCACCTGACGCACCTCGCCCTGTCCCGTCGAAAAGTTGCGCAACTTCCCAGGACTATTCAACGCCTGCAACGAAGTGAGAAAGTTCTTGTACTCGGTCAACTCACTGCGCAATTCCTGCAACATCGCCGCCGAATACAGCGACTCGCGCCAATAGCGCGGACCCTCGCGCAGGTTTTCCAGCAAGCGCACAACCTGATTCAACTCCGCGCTGACAGACGCTTCCAACTGAATGGGAGCCAGTTCCAGTTTCTTGGAATCGGTCACCAAATTTTCGGGCAGGTCAAGGCTGGTAAACAAGACGCGCAGAGATTGCTCTGGGATCGGCTTCGGGCGGCTGACCGCTGTGAACTTGATCAGCGTCTCCACGCCCATTCGCGCCGCCTCATCCAGATTAGTCGAGTCGATTCTGATCCCAGGCAGGTTCAGCGTCATCTCGCCTTGCCTCACCAACGAGAGCAAAACCACCATCATCCATTCAGGCTCCAACCCGAATTTGAGATCCACTTCCGCGTTGTTCGGACCGCCGATCAAATCCTTGCGGTTCAAAACTTTTCCAGCATCCAATGCAAACAAAGATTTCAAGACATGTTTTGCATACGTGCTGTCTTCGGTGGTGAAGGTCAACTCGCCGTTTTCCATATGTGCGAGTCCCAATCCTTCCAACACAACCTGTGAAGGCTTGGTGGCGGAACTTCCCGCGATCGCGCGCAGTGTTCCGTCCACGGCTTGGGTCAGCGTCTCAAAGGTGAAGTCAATCCCGCTGAATTTTGGGTAAAGCGGATACTTGTTTTCAAACTGCTCGCTCAAAAACGCCGAAGCAAGTTTGAAAACCTGCTCGCGTAAAGAAAGGTCACGAATGGTCAGGCGATGTTTCGACAATGCCTCTGGCACGGTCATCTCTTCGCCTTTGAAGCGAATGACGATTGTTCGCGTCATGTTCTCTCGCAGCCAGGTATTCAACCTGCGGGCAAACGTATCTGCCTTGCGTTCATACTGCTCTTTATTGCTTCCAGACGAAATCGAACTCATTTCGCGCGCGCCCGCGTAGCGCTTCATTGTCTGCTCGAAATCCTCATCCTTCTGTCCGAGCGAGAAATACACTTCATCAGACTTCTTGTCCAATTTGGTCTTGGCTGTTGAAAATGGCGCAAGGAAGTGGATGTAAAAATCGCGTTCAGGCTGGGCGGTGGAACGCTCGTTCGGCGCACCCAAAAAGACATACCCCTTGCGAGTCATGCCCTGTCCTGACCACGCCAATTCCCGCTCCCAAATACGGAAGCCTGGCACGTAAGCGCTATCGGTCAATTCCAATCCACGCGCCAGCATATCGAAGAAATAGCGATCCAGTTGCGTGTCATCCAACGAAGCAGCACGCTGATCAATCAACGCATCAAAATCAATATCCTTCTTCAAGTCGAGATAATACTGGTCATTCTCCATATTATGCGAGATAAACTGTCCATTCACCGCACGGGAAACTTCCTGCAACACGGCTTCCACCGATGTCAGCAGAAAATCTGCATCCGCTTCTGGGATGGGCAGATAAATACACAAACGATCTCGCAATTCAGCAGGCGTCAAACCCACAGGCGCGTACAAATCATTCAACGTCAGGCGATGAACTGCCAGCGCGGCGATGATCTTGTTCGCAGCGGGTCGGTAATCCTTGACATTTGGTGCCGTCCGGACACGCTCCGAAAGCACCCGTGCCTTATCCTGTACATCTCGAATCTCTGGCACTGAGCGATAAGACGGATCATCATTCAAAATCGCCCAGTACGAGTCAAACGAGAACAGACCCGTTTGATCGGCAGGCACATCCTGGTCAAGCAGGTTTTCCATCTGCTTACTGAGCGCTTTGAGTAAATCGCGCTTTTCAACGACCGTCACCTGGTCGAACACTTCCAAATAAGCAGGATGGATGGGGAAGAGTTCCACGTATTCGTCAATGTGTTCCGCCATCGAAGCGTACAACTTGGTGAATTTCTCCAAGTGCTTGCGAATTTGTTTTCGTTGCCCATCGTTTTTGCTGAGCAACCTGCGCGAGACAACATACGCCATATCCTCGCGAACGATACGCACCTGCTCAAACCGCGCTTTCACACGGCGAATCGAATCTGCAGCGAATTGGAAGCGTGGGCTTTCAAACAGAGATTCCTGAATACCCGCCATAAATCGGAAGGGAGTAATTTCACACGCTTCTCCGATTTCACGCAGGAAGTTCAAGTCCAAGACCAATTCAGTATCTTTACGAGCACGCAAATAATCCAGCAACTCATCCATCGCCACCAACAAGCCGTAGCCAGGATAAACCTTCTGGAAGATGTCCATCATCTCGACGATCAATTCCTTGTTGCTCGAAGCCTTGTCCATCGGCGGGAAGTGATATTTCACACCCATTTCTTTCAGGCGCTTCTCCAAATCTTCCAGAACAATGTCGCGCAGGTTCTTTTCGGTCGCCCCAGTTTCCTGACGCACCACTTTATATTTCCCTGCAATCGGCTTCAATCCTTCCACCACTGAGGGATGAGTGACGTGCTTCAATAAATCCTTATGCTCGGCAATCGCAGTCACAATCGACATCAAGTGCGATTTACCCGTCCCATAATTACCAACGATGAACAACCCATCGCCTGGTTTTTCGCCGCCGATACTCAGGCTGGGCAGAATGCGGTGCAAAATCACGTCCGTCATACGGTCGGAAATCACGTACGTCGAAACCAACTTCTCGGCACGCTTCTTTTCATCTGCCTGGCGGAGTTGAATGACATCAACAACAGGTTCGAACTGGATTAAGTCTCGATACTTCATAATCTGTTTCCTGAGTCTATCGGATTGGCTTACATAAAAATTCAATTTTCTTAAATGTTTCAAAGTCCATATTTTGATTTACAAAAAAAACCAAGTGTGTTCGAGCACGAGAACTACCCACATACAACAGCATTTCTGGGTTATAAAAAACTGTGCTATCTACTTCGGCGAGAATAACAACCTTACGTTCCAAACCTTTGAAACTGTGAATCGTTGCTACTTGAATTTTGTTTCTCTGCTGGGAGATTTTTTCTGAAAGGTAAAAGTTACCAAGTCTGGTCCCAGTAATTAATACGCTATTTTTGGGGGAATGGGGCGTCAAAATCACAGTGTCTTCGACGGCAACACGTTCTTCATTCACCAGTTTATTCAAAACGCTCTGGAGACCTTTAAGCATTTCGACTGAATCTTTATACACGTGGAATTCTGGAAGCCGTCCTTCGGGACCTTTGCAACTCAATCTTTTTCTATCGCTGTAAAATGAACTTACCACCCTGTGAATTGCCTTCGTGTTCCTGCAATTCTCCGATAGCAAAAACGGCTCATCATTCACAATTCCTTTGAGCGAATCACCGCCATACAAGTTTTGATTGTCGTCATAGAAAACGTAAAAAATGCCTTCCTTCTCGGTGAGCAGGCTGGCGAGCGCCACCCAATACGTTTCCATGAAATCTTGCGCTTCATCCACGATAATGGCGTCAAACATCGGTCCAGTTTCATCAACTGCTTTCAAAAGCATTTCAGGGAGGGTCTCATCGTAATACTTTTGCTGATCCGAAACTGCCTGTA
>Ga0268298_10003678_pt1 | contig 15478 bp, 13 predicted proteins | sample WWTPWeurt_MetaG_FD_194462 | JGI IMG/M metagenome (GOLD analysis project Ga0268298, IMG submission 194462) | Activated sludge microbial communities from WWTP in Nijmegen, Gelderland, Netherland - WWTP Weurt | ecosystem: Engineered > WWTP > Aerobic digester > Activated sludge | place... | reverse complement strand
TTGGCAACCAGGTGGAATCACTGGTTCTGTTGTAGTCGTTTCTCCAACAGCAACAACTATTTATACTGTAACTGGTACAACAAGTTTAAATTGTTCAAATACTAGAACTGTTCAAGTAACAGTTAATCCAACTCCTTCTATTACTATCACAGCAACTCCTTCATTTGTTTGTCTTGGATCTTCTACTACTCTTAACTTAACAGGAGCCAATACATACACAACCAATCCAGGTAACTTAATTGGTACTCCTGTTGTGGTTTCTCCAACTGTAACAACTATCTATACAGTTTCCGGAACGTCAACTGCAGGTTGTGTTGGAACAAACACTTTGCAATTACAAGTTGTACCTCTTCCAACAGTTACCGCTTCTAACAATGGTCCTGTTTGTCAAGGTTCTCCTTTGAATTTATCAGTAACTACTCAAGCAACTTATACTTGGTCTGGTCCTGGTGCTTTTGCAAGCAACTTGCAATTCCCTACTATTCCTGTAACATCGATGGCAAACAACGGTCAATTTACTGTTGCTTTCACTGGTGCAGGTGGATGTTCAAATACAGCTGTTACAAACGTGGTGATCAATCCTTCTCCAACTTTGATAGTTGGAAGTAATGGTCCAGTTTGTCAAAATACATCATTGAACTTGACAGGTTCAGGTGCATTGACCTATTTATGGAGTGGTCCATTAGGATTCACTTCAAACGTTGCCAATCCGGTGATCAATCCTGCAATGCCTGCTAACTCCGGAGTTTACTCATTGATCGGAACAGGAGTTGGAAACTGTACTGCTGTAGCCAATGTTACAGTAACAGTAAACCCTTTACCAAACGTAACTACCGGTAATCATGTAGTGTGTGAAAATTCTCCTATCAATCATTTCGCAAATGGAGCAACGAATTATGCATGGGCCGGGCCGGGAGGTTTCGTCTCTAACTTGCAAAATCCCGTGATACCAATGGCATCTTTGGCTCATAACGGTCAGCATGTTGTAGTAGGAACAAGTGCTGCCGGCTGTACCGCATCAGCAATATCCAATGTAACGGTTATAGCATTACCTACAGCAAGTATATCTGCAAACACTCCATGTGTTGGCGGAACACTAAACTTAAGCGGATCGGGTGGTTTCTCTTATTCTTGGAACGGACCAAATGGATTCATCAGTATTTCACCATCTCCAAGCATTACTAATGTAAGTTTATTAAATGGCGGACCATATACATTGATGGTTGCATCAGGTATCTGCAGTAACACTGCTGTTTATAATGTAACGATCAACCCTCTGCCAAACCCGGTATTAAACAGTAACAGTCCTGTTTGTTCAAAAGCAACAATTTTGATCAACGGGTCGGGTGGTAATTCATATACATGGGCTGGTCCTAATAACTTCACGGGTTCAGGTGCAAACCTTATTATCTCAAACGCAAGTGTAGTTCATATCGGAACTTATACTGCAACAGCAACTGATATGAACGGATGTTCAAATACAGCAACAATAGCGGTGAATGTGAATCCACTTCCAGCGATCAGTGCTGTCGGATCTACTCTTTGTGCAACCAGAACAATTACAATGGCTGCGACAGGTGGAACAGCATACACTTGGAGTGGTCCATTAGGCTTCTCTTCAACAGCAGGAACAGTTTCTATTCCGAATGCAATGAATGAGAATAGTGGTGATTACACAATTACAGTAACAGACCTGAATGGATGCAGCAGTACCTCTTTGGTAAACGTTCACATCAATCCAACACCTGTTGTTAATCCAAGTTCAAATGCTCCATTGTGTGCAAATGAAACAATTAAATTCACGGCTAACTCTCCTTCAGGAGTTCAATACATCTGGAGTGGTCCAAATAATTTCTATAGCTTACTTCAAAATCCAACACTGAACAATGTAGGACCAGAAGCGAGTGGTTTATACACTGTGATGGTAACAGATAACATTGGCTGTACAAAAACAGAATATGTAACCGTAGTTGTAAGAAATCTGCCAGTTGTTAAAGTAACTTCAGATAAAGTGGGAGGTTGTATTCCGGTATGTATTAACTTCAGTCAGGAAACAAACGCTACGCTTTCGCAAGTGAAGTGGGATTTTGGTAACGGCAATTTAGGAACTGGAAATACTGGAATGTCATGCTTCACAAAACCCGGAATCTATAATGTATCATCAAGTTTCGTAGATGTTTACGGATGTTCTAGCAGAGCTTACTATTCAATTGAAGCGTATCCAATTCCGGTTGCAGACTTTAATATCTCTCCGGTGAAACCTATCATCAATGAAAACGTTGAATTCTCTGATGCATCTTATAACGCAAACATTGCAGGGTGGATTTGGAGTTTCTCGAATCTGAAAGCAAATCAGATCCTGAGTACTCAAAACGTAAACATGGTTTATCCGGATGCAGGCTCCTATGCTGCTGTGTTGATCGTGACCAGCGATAAAGGTTGTAAGGACACTATCGTAAAAGAAGTGATCGTTGGAGATGATTTCGGGATCTTTGTACCGGATGCATTCTCTCCAAATGGTGACGGAGTGAACGATATCTTCCAGCCTAAGGGATTCGGAATAGCGAAATACGAGCTGAACGTGTTCGATCGTTGGGGAGAAAAACTATTTGTAAGCACAGATCCAAATCAAGGATGGGACGGAAACTTCACGAAGAGAAAGAATGAAGAGGTGAAGCAGGATGTTTATGTTTGGAAGATCAAGCTGACCAACATTCACGGAAAGACAAAAGAATTGACAGGAAAAGTAACAATTCTTAAATAAGAAATAATTCTTCAAAAGACCCGGGTCAGAAATGATCCGGGTTTTTTTATTGTATTCAATCGTACTTCTGTGTTATTTACAGCCGTGTATCTTTTTATCCCCTTTGTATTATTTAAAGCAGGCAATAGTAATGAGAAGATCAATTTTCACCTTCATATTTATATTTTCGGTTCTGGAATACCTGATCGCGCAGGCAAGCGCCGCATTAAATATTCGAATTCATGATACCATAACTGAAGGTAAATATCATAGAGTAGATAATGTTTTTGAAGCAGCTTTTCTTCCAATGGATCCGGGAGATTTTAGGATCAAGGAGGATTCTACCGTCGAAAAGCTAAAGACAGTTGATATTGTGGCAGTTGACCTGATCTATACCTCTTTTCCGGAAGGAGAGGACCACAGTGAACTCAACAGACGACGTGCCATTGAACTATTCATGTTGCTTCCCAAAGCTTTTAATCGAAATTACATTCAATGGAGGATCATCAAGCAGACAGATTGTAAAAAAGCATCTGACCTTAGAAAATTTAAACATGGATTTTACATCTATTATCGTCCTATACCTTCATTCAATGACGAGTATGCCAGCATACAAAATGTCCTTTCAGGAAAAACAACAATGAGCGACTCCACTGTATTCAAGATCTTTAAAAGGAACAGGGCATGGAAGGATATGCTAGCCGTAGTTGATGTGACCGGAAGTATGTCACCCTACACTGCGCAGCTACTGCTTTGGCTTAAATTAAATTCAAATTTGCGTCTTATCAAAGAACTGGTTTTTTTCAATGATGATGAGGAAAAGAGTACGGATCAATCAATCACTACAGATGCTACAGGAATGTGGACTGCAGAAACCTTTCAATTTGAAAAAGTGCTTAAGACGTGTTATAAGGCAATGAACAATGGAGAACATATTGAAAATAATCTGGAATCGATTTTTTATGCAGTCAAGAAATTTCCGGAAGAAAAAAAGAAGATCATAATGATCGCGGATAATTGGGAAGACCCCTGCGATCTTAGACTTCTTCCAAAGCTGAAAGAATTGAAAATTCCTGTCAAGATCGTAATTTGCGGAATAGATAGAATGATCAATACAACGTATCTTGACATTGCACTTGCAACGGGAGGCTCAATTCACACGATGGAAGAAGACATTACCGATCTAACAAAGATAGGAGAAGGGAAAACGTTAAAAATCGGAGATCTTAAATTTCTACTCAGAGGCGGCAGATTCATTCAGCTGAACTGATCAGTTCTTTTGAAAGCAAGGATCGTAATTTTATTGTAACGCCGGCATAGATCATGATAAGGGAAATGATCATGATAAGGTGAGAAATGTCCTTGTAATTGAACCAAACACTAATGGAAAATTTCATTGAGTGGACTGCAATAGAAAGAAAGGACACGAAGATGCCGGATGCAATTAGAGAGCTTCCCTGTTCTTTTTTAATGGGACTGATCAAATGGACCAGGAAAGAATAGGTAAGAACGATGCCGGCATGGATCTTAATCAGTAAGAAATTATTCTGAATATAAGTAACGGCAAGTAAGATCATGATCCAGCAAATAACAAGAGAGTGAATGATTTTAGTTTTGTTTTTTTTGATGGTCGTCGAGTGATTCTGGGCAGCATTAAAGCAAAAATAGATAGCCACCAAAGAAAGACTATTCACCGAAAAGATCACCCATCTTATAAACTGATCCCCCAATTGATATTGCACGCTATGCGCTATGGATCCCATACTGGCGCTTAGTCCGATCAACAGAAAGAACCAGGCCCAGTTCTTTGAGAGAATGCTCTTGTGTTTTACGATACTAAAGAATGCAAATACGCAGAACAATGCAATCGTGTTATTCAGAAAAAAGGTCACAGGCTCGAACATGATCTTTCCGAATACTGTTATGTAGGTGTGATCAAAATTCATTTTGGAGGCATAAATTTAATGAATATTTGAAACCTAAGTTCTCTCAGCGTCTTTATTTTCATCCTCTTTACCTTTCTTGAAAATACCTGTGATCTTCTCAGTGAGCTGTCGCACTTTTTCGATGTTCTGCTCAATGGCAGGAACTGTGATATCACTGATACGACCGGAACTTAATGCCTTACTCAATTCCGGATAGAATATGGCAAAGCTGGTGAAATCACTGTTCTTGCTCAGCGTTTTAGGGAGCGCATCAATGTGAAAGTCATAACTCACGGTTTGTTTTCTTGCGCTTAAGATCAAAAACAGATCATCTTCCTTCGTGATCTTCGAAGGATCGAAATTCTCAAAATTCTCAACTTCATGGTATTTATAGATCAGCTTTTTTTTATCTCCCAGTACATAAGAAAAGTCTTTCAGAGATTCCTTTTGACCGTAAATTTCTGCTTCATTGCCGATCTGTTTTAATATCAAACTCATTTTTGTACTGATGCGGAAAAATCCATTTTCGAGTTCGGCATTAGGAGAAAGAAAGATCACCACTCGTTTATAAGAATTAACCGGTTGCAAGATCTTGGAAATGATAACTGCTTGTTTTGATTTTGCCAATAGATTATCCGCAATACTGCCGAATAGATTTGCACTTACTTGTTGGGATTTATAGCTGATTAGAATATCGGTGATATTATACGCCTTCGCAGTTCGCGCAATGCCATCTACAATACTAAGATCTACTTTTTTCAAAACCTCCACTTTTTTGTCTCCACTCGAGATCTGTTCTACCGCTCCCTCGATCACTTTCTTGACAACATTGATCTTTTCATCCGCATCCTCATCGTCCTCTACAATAGATAAGGGATAGATGGGTTCAGTAGATCCTGAGTCTTTTACCATCAATGCAAGATCGATCAGTCTTTGAATATTTTCAGGATTACTCACAGGAATCAGGATCCTTTCATTCTTTTCCGTATTCCGGTGTGATACTTCTTTTTCTTCCACAGCAATTTTTCTTGCTGCTCTTTCACTTACAAATGAACTGACCATGCAGGAAACCAGGATCAGGATGATCGTTCCGTTGATCACATTTTGATCGAAAAGACCAATATCGAAGCCAACTTTGATCACAGCCAATGTTGCAGCGGCATGCGATACACTTAGTCCGAATAAAATATTCTTTTCATCTTTTGTGAATTTGTATATGGCAGCCGTCATCCATGCCGCAAAGTATTTGGTTGAAATTGCAACAACACATAAAATGCCTGCGAACACCATTGAGTTGATGCCCATGAAAAATAATTTCAGATCCACCAGCATTCCTGCGCTGATCAAAAAGAAAGGTATGAATAATGTATTGCCAATAAACACGATCCTGTTCATGAGAATGCTGCTGTGAGGGATCACCCGATTTAATCCTAATCCGGCCAAGAATGCACCAATGATGGGTTCTACCCCTGCCAGTTCACTTAGAAAACCCGCAATGAAGACCATGGCAAGAACATAAATGTATTGTGAGCTCGCCTGTGCTTCAATATTCCGAAAGAACCATCTGCTGATCCTTGGCAAAAGATAAAGGGTACTGAAAACCAGAAGTCCGAGTGAGATCGTTATCCTAAGCCAAAAAGTGCCGTCAAGTTCTCCCGTCACCACATTAGCAATTACACCTAACAGGATCAGCACAGCAGCATCTGTAATAATAGTTCCGCCAAAAGTGATCTGTACGGCTCTGTTCTTTACTATACCCATATTGCTTACTATGGGATAACTTAACAAAGTGTGCGTGCTGAACATGCTCGCAAGTAAAAGAGAGGACCAGGTAGAAAAATGAAAAACGTAAATACAAACAATATACCCGATGATGATCGGAATTAAAAAGGTTAATGCACCAAAAACTATGCTTTTATTCCTGTTGTGTTTGAATTCATGCATGTCAATTTCCAGTCCTGCCAGAAACATGATGTACAATAAGCCGGTTTTAGATAATAATTCAAAACTGGAAGTTGATTCAATGATATGAGTAGAATGCGGACCAATGAAAACACCTGCAAGGATAAGACCAATGATTCCCGGAATCCTAAATCGTCGGAACAAAAGTGGAGAGAATAAAATGATCAATAAAGTGAGCGCTAAGATCAGAACCGGATTCTTCAAGGGAAGATAATGGTTCAGAAATTCTTGCAGTCGCAGCAAATAAGGGCCTAATGAATCCATTTATTCTGCTTCGGTTGTTTTAAGGAAATAGCGATTGCGTGTGCCCCCGTGAAATAAAGTCCGAATGGTTGGAATACCAAAGTAGTATTTGATCCCTGTACCGATACAGACATCCTTGATCCCGGTATTCTTGAAGTTCTTTTGTTCAATACCGAAGCGAAGCTTGAATTCCGCAAATAAGCCTAATCGTTTGTATTTATACTCGTAACCAGTACCGAAATTAAAACCAAGCCAGTTAATTCTTTGATGCGTATCAGGTGGATAAACAGCAGATACACCTTTCGAATCGTTCTTACCCGTAAAATATCCCGAGAAGGAATGATAACTGAATCCAACAATTGGGTAAAAAATAGCATTCACATTTTCAAATCGTGCTTTGAACTGACTGTTGATCTCAATTCCATTGTATTTTAAAAAATACCATTTAGGGGCAAGATCAGTTGGAAAATAATGCGTGAATTCGGCACTGAATCGAACCACTTTGTGTGCGTCATACACCAGTTGCGTGGAAATACCCATCATTCTCTTATCTTCCTTAATGTTCTGTTCAAGAAAAAGTTCACTTCTGTTCATGCCTGCCCCAATGCTTAATTTAGCTCTTTTCGGCTTTGCATCTTTCTGGATCGTAACTGCAGTCTGAGAAAATAACAATTGCGTAGAAAAGCAAAAAAACAGGATGAATCTCAAGGCAGACATACTATACAAATTTAGCTTAAAATATGGGAGACTGCAATATTTGTTAAATAGGTATTTTGACTTGGAAACATTGCCTATTTTTATAAAATGAATCGCCTCTTTCTATCACTTCTGATGGTGTTATTGATCTCCAGCGTATCATTTTCTCAGGAAAATGGCACTAAAAAGAAAGATTATATCCAGTTTTCCGGTGTTGTACTTGATCAGGATAGTTTAACTCCGATACCTTTCGCCTCCGTTGTAATAAAAGGGACAAATAGGGGAGCAAATTCAGACTTTTACGGTTTTTTCAGTCTTGTTGTAAACCCTGGAGACGAGATCGAGTTTGTTTCTTTGATCCATAAAAAACGGACCTATAAGATTGCAGACACCCTCAGGCAAAAATATTATTATGCCGTTCAGGTACTTACAAAAGACACCATTCAGTTACCACAGGTTGAGGTTTTTCCATGGCCCAGCAAAGAAGAGTTTAAACGTGCATTCCTTGCACTTAATCTGAATGATACGGACATTGACAGAGCACAAAAGAATCTGGAAAGAGAAGCGATGACCTATTTAGAAAGAAATCAAACTGCGAGTGCATCTGAGAATTACAAATATGTGATGCTGGCTTATTACACCAAAGCTTATTCGTTAGGCCAATCTCCTTCAATTTCACTTTTAAATCCGTTTGCCTGGGCTCAATTCATTGATAATGTGAAGAAGGGAAAGTACAACAGCAAGAAGAAGAAAGATAAGTAAGATCTTATTTATTCACCCGTTTTTTATTCTGCCTCAATTGCTTTTTAAATGCCTTTTTGGCTTTTCGTTGATCTCTTCGATCATTCCTCGCCATTTTCGCACTTGGTTTCTGGCTGGCCTTTTTCTCTAAATAAGGATTGTAGTTCCCTCTGTTTCTGCGCCATTTTCGCCATATCCTTTTTCTCTCTTTCTTTTGTTTGAACATTTGATCCTGTTGCTGTGCAGGAAGTCTGTTCTGAAACCCGAAAAGGAACAAAGCAATGAAGAATATTCTGAAAATGAATTTCATCTGATGAACAAATAACGGTGAAATACGGAAAGGTTACGTGGTAATGCCGGAACAGTTATTAACCTTTTGGATTGAATAGTTATTTAGGTGCTTTGTAGAGTGGAACCGTGCTGCAGGGCTCGCCATACATGATGCTTTTGACTACCGGCTTCAGTTTAGCACTCAGCTGAACATAGGTGTTCACGGGTACCGGAATATCTCCACATCCTTTGATGATCACCCTTGCGTTCTTATAAGGGGATAGGTCGTGTTTTAAAAGTGCTTCAGAAAAAAGCTCTTGCTCCATTTCAGACAGTGTTCCAAAAAAGATCTTTTTTGCGAAGGGTTCTAGGGCCAGAGTGATAAGCATATAGGCCCAGGTTGGAACGACTGCGTCTGCACTGCAATTGAGCGCTACCAGTTTATCTTTATAAAAACTCCAGTCATTTTTACTGATGAAATCGCGAAGTTCTTTTTCTTTTAAGATCTGTTCCATGAATAAAAGCGACTTGATATCAAATACAACCCGTTCTCCGGGTACATAGAATTGCTCAGGATCAATGGTAATGATGCCGCTTTCTGCTACTTTATTTCTGATCTCATTTTCCAAATCAATTATTCTTTAATTACATGAACCCAAGTTCCAGTTGCGCCACTTCACTCATCATTTCTTTCTCCCAGGGTGGTTCGAATGTAAGCTTTAGATCCACTGATTTTATGTCAGCCAACTTTGCCAGCTTCGATCGAACGTCTTCGGGCAGGGTTTCTGCTACCGGACAATTAGGTGATGTTAATGTCATGACCACTTTTAATTCATTCTCATCATTCAGATCCAGTTCATAGATCAATCCCAATTCCCAGATATCCACCGGGATCTCAGGATCAAAACAGGTCTTGATCTCATCTATTACCGTCTGCATAAGCTCGGTATTCTTTGTTATAATGATAGCTGCCATTTTATCTGCTTAATAATAATGCTTCTGATTTCATTCTATTGATCATACTAACAAGTCCATTCGCCCGGGTAGGCGAGAGGTGTTCTTTTAATCCGATCTTATCAATGAAATCAACTTTTGTTTCAATAATATCTTTCGCCTTTTCTCCATCCAATACACGTACCATCAATGCGATCAATCCTTTTGTGATGATCGCGTCGCTTTCTGCCTTGAAACGGATGTGGTCGCCTTCCTTTTCTGATTTCAGCCAAACGCGGCTCTGACATCCTTTTATCAATCTGTCTTCAGTTTTATCTTTCTCCTCGATCAGAGGTAAACTTCTTCCAAGATCAATGATGTGCTGGTATTTCGATTCCCAGTCATCTCCGAATAACTCAAACTCCTCAATTATCTCTTTTTCTTTTTCTGCGATACTCATCATCCAAGCATTTTAATTGTCTTCTTCAATTTATCAATGAAAATATCGATCTCTTCTTTTCGGTTATACAGGGCAAAGGAGATTCTAACGGTTCCGGGTATACCGATAAGTTCCATCAATGGCTGGGTGCAATGGTGTCCTGTTCTTACAGCGATTCCATATTTATCTAACAAGGTTCCTACATCAAATGGATGTTGTTTTTTTACGTTGAAGGATATGACGCCGGCTTTGTTCTTGGAAATTCCGTATTGTTCAATTTCTTCCAATTCCGAAAGTTTCATTTGCGCATACTGGGTCAATTCATGTTCATGTTCTGCGATGGGTTGCATCCCTATCTCAGTCATGTATTTCACAGCTGCATCAAAACCAATGACCCCTTCAATATTCGGAGTTCCTGCTTCGAAGCGAAGTGCTCCTTCTGCAAAAACGGTTTCGTTGAAAGTAACTGTTTTGATCGTTCCTCCACCCGGACTAGAAACAGGCAACTCTTTCAGCCATTTCTTGCTCATGTAAAGTATACCGGTTCCGGTTGGTCCGTACATCTTATGTGCACTGCAGGCAAAAAAATCAGGATCCAGCTCTTTGAGATCGACCTTCATGTGAGGAGCAGATTGTGCACCATCAACAAAAAAGATCAAATTGTGTTTTCTTGCGAAATCTTTAATGACCTTAAGGTCTGATATCAATCCAAGTGTATTGGAGACATGCGCAACGGAGATCACTTTCGTTTTTTCAGTGATCAACGATTCCAGTGTTTTCAGGTCAAGTGATCGATCAGCTGTTAAAGGAATGATCTTTAATTTTCCTTTATTTTCTTTTGCCCATAATTGCCAGGGTAGAATATTGGAGTGATGTTCATAGGAAGAAAGGATGATCTCGTCGCCATCTTTCAGAATCCCCTTCGCTAAAGAATTTACGGCAAGATTCACAGAGGCAGTGGTACCTGAGGTAAAGACCAATTGTTGAGGATCTTCGATCTGAAAGAAATCTGCAATGTTCTTTCTCGAATTTTCAAAGGCCACGGAGGCTTCGCGACTCATGGTATGTACGCCACGGTGAATATTGGCATTGTAATTAGAATAGTATTCATTGATCCTTTGAAGAACCTGAACAGGTTTCTGCGTTGTAGCTCCGTTGTCAAAATAGATCAGGGGACTGTTATTCACCTTCCTTTTCAGTATTGGAAAATCGTCAATGTAGGACGAAAATTCTTTTTTATTCAGCGTTTTTTCCAATTTCGATTAATTAAGTCCAAGTCTGTTCTCTATCTCTTCTTTGATCCCTTCAATCCCAATCTTTTCAAGTACTTCTCCGGCGAAGGCATTCAGTAAAAGTTTATTTGCATTCTCTCTGCTGATCCCTCTTGCATTCAGATAGAACATGGCTGATTCATCGATCTTTCCTGTAGAAGTTCCGTGAGAGCATTTCACATCGTCGGCATAGATCTCCAGCTGCGGTTTTGTATTCACTGTTCCATCATCACTTAATAGAATATTCTTGCTGCTTTGATACGCATTCGTCTTTTGTGCATCTTTTCTGACATAGATCTTGCCATTGAAAATTCCGGTACTCTTGTCATCAACAACTCCTTTATACAATTCATGACTCTCGCAGTTAGGCTTTTGGTGATCCATTAATGTATGATTGTCGACCAATTGTTCTCCTTTGGTAAGAAACAAACCATTCAGATGAGTTTCGCAATATTCACCATTCATCTGTACCTGGTGATTATTTCTCACAACTGAACCACTCAAGGTAAGCGTACTGTTGTGATAATATCCTTTCTTGTCTACTCGGATGTGATTGTTGTTGGCAGAAAAACCATTTTGATTTTCATCCTGGATGGTAACAGAACGCAGGATGGCAGATTCGTGAACTATCTTTTCACTGAGATAATTACTGAATATGGATTCTTTTGAGAAATTCAAATGTTCTTCGATCAGATCGAGTTGGGAGCCGGAGACAACCTCTATCAGATTACGCGGGTTGATAAAGGATGCCTTTTCTGCTGTACTGATATAAAAAACATGAATCGTTTTGGTTGCCATTGCACTATTATTCACGCGCAAATAAAATCCATCTCCTGAATAAGCTGTATTCAAAGCGATGAATGGATCTGCTGATGGATCTGCAATGGACGTGATCTTGCTGAGATGTTCGGAAGGTAGATCGCTTAGTCTGCATAGAAACATTTCTTTTTCATTGACTGGATCACTGATGCCGGGCTCGTAATTTCCATTCACCACAAAAATATTGATGGCATCTTTCTTTTTGATCTTCTTCGAATCAAATTCATTTGACCTAATTTCCTTTAAGTCACTGAATTTTTTACGGATCACAGAGTCAAGATCACAATATTTATACTCTTCCTGTTTTTTTCCGGGAAGTCCGTTCTTCTCAAGATAAGAAAGTGCTTTAGAAAGTGCATCATTGCCAATGAATGATACCTTGCCAGAGCTTAGTGTTAAAAAATCGGTCAGTGATTTTACGGTATTTGTTTTTTCGGCGATCATCATCTGGATTAATTAAACAGTGGCATCAAATTCTTTTTTGATCTCTTCGTACCCTTTGGCTTCCAACTCAAGCGCAAGTTCTTTTCCACCGCTTTTTACGATCTTTCCTTTGTATAAAATATGTACGTAATCAGGTACAATGTGATCGAGTAATCGTTGGTAGTGTGTGATCACGATATAGGCGTTGTTCTTTGTTCTCAATGCATTTACGCCTTTGGCAACAATGCGCAGGGCATCAATATCCAAGCCTGAATCTGTTTCATCGAGAATAGCAAGTTTTGGTTCCAGCATAGCCATCTGAAAGATCTCATTTCTTTTTTTCTCACCTCCACTGAATCCTTCATTTACGCTTCTGTTGGCCAGTTTTCCGTCAAGCTCTACAAGTTTTTGTTTTTCCTTGACCATCTCCAGAAAATCTTTGGCACTGACAGGTTCTCTTCCTTCATAGATCCGCTTTTCTGCAAGTGCAGTTTTAAGAAAGTTGATATTACTCACTCCCGGAATCTCAACAGGATATTGAAAAGCAAGAAACAAACCTTCTTTGGCACGGACATCCGCATCCATTTCAAGAAGATCTTTTCCGTTGAAAAGGACTTCTCCTTCTGTTACTTCGTAATCTTCTTTACCGGCAAGTACACTTGACAATGTAGATTTTCCGGAACCATTCGGTCCCATGATAGCATGGATCTCTCCGGCTTTTACTTCCAGGTCAATTCCTCTAAGTATCTCTTTTCCCTCAACAGAGGCATGTAAGTTTTTAATTTTGATCATTGTTCTTCGAGTTGACTATTAACAAACAAAAGATTTCAATTTGACAGGAACCTGATGAGTTTGTTTATTGTTATTTTTTTGTATTCGATTTATTTATTCTTTACTAACCTACGCTTCCTTCTAATGAGATGGCAAGTAACTTTTGCGCTTCTACTGCAAATTCCATCGGTAATTTATTCAATACTTCCTTGCAATATCCGTTCACGATCAATCCAACTGCTTTTTCCGTATCCAATCCTCTTTGTTTGCAATAGAATAATTGATCTTCTCCAATTTTACTGGTGGTTGCCTCGTGCTCCACAACTGCTGTCTTATCTTTGATCTCAATGTAGGGAAAAGTATGCGCGCCACATTTATCTCCCATTAAAAGAGAATCACATTGCGAAAAATTACGTGCATTCTTTGCTCCTTTTCTGATCTGCACCAATCCTCTGTAACTATTGTTGCTGTAACCCGCAGAAATTCCTTTTGAGATGATGGTAGAACGCGTGTTCTTTCCAATGTGTATCATTTTAGTTCCGGTATCTGCTTCCTGTTTGTTATTGGTAACTGCAACAGAATAAAATTCTCCAATACTGTTATTACCTTTAAGAATAACGGAAGGATATTTCCAGGTGATCGCCGAACCTGTTTCTACCTGTGTCCATGAGATCTTGGAATCATCTTCTAAACAGATCCCTCTTTTGGTCACAAAATTATAGATACCTCCAACCCCATTTTTATCACCGGGATACCAGTTTTGAACGGTACTGTATTTTACTTCTGCATTTTTATGCGCTATTATCTCAACTACTGCGGCGTGCAATTGATTTTCGTCACGCTGTGGAGCCGTGCATCCTTCAAGATAAGAAACATAAGACCCTTCGTCGGCAACGATCAGTGTTCTTTCGAATTGTCCGGTGCCACTTGCGTTGATCCTGAAATAAGTACTTAATTCCATTGGACAACGCACACCTTTTGGAATGTAACAGAACGAACCGTCACTGAAAACAGCACTGTTAAGAGCAGAAAAATAATTGTCAGTTGCAGGAACGACCATGCCCATGTATTTTTTGATGAGCTCGGGATGTTCTTGTACAGCTTCACTGAATGAACAAAAGATGACTCCTTTTTCTGCGAGTGTTTCCCTGAAAGTTGTTTTCACAGAAATACTGTCGAACACTGCATCTACCGCAATGTTTGAACTCACGCCGGTCAGACGTTTTTGCTCCTCGAGAGAGATGCCTAATTTTTCGAATGTCTTGAGCAACTCGGGATCAACTTCGTCCAGACTTTTTAATTCGGGTTTTTTCTTTGGTGCAGAATAATAAGAAATACCTTGGTAATTAATTTTAGGATAGGGAATATGAGCCCAGTTATCAGGCTCTTTCATGGTAAGCCAGGCTCGGTAAGCCTTCAAGCGAAATTCAAGAAGCCAGTCCGGTTCATTTTTCTTCTTGCTTAGTGCCCGAACCACATTCTCATTCAAGCCGGGTTCAAAAGTATCGGAATCGATATCCGTTGTGAATCCCCACTTATATTCATTTTGAATATGTTCTTCCAGAAAATCGTTGCTCATTTAATTTTTTATTTAATTTTTAAACTGAAAAGGATTCTCCACATCCACATGTTCTGTTAGCATTCGGATTTTTAAAGACAAAACCTTTTCCGTTCAGACCTCCGCTGTATTCCAGCTCTGTGCCAACCAGGTAAAGAAAACTTTTGCGATCGACCACAATTTTAATTCCTTTATCCTCAAACTGCTGATCACCGTCTTTCAAAACGTTATCAAACTCCAGCTTATAGGAAAGTCCACTGCACCCGCCACCTTCAACACCCACGCGAATGAATGTGCCCTCGGGTTTATGGTCTGCTTTCATTAATTCTAGGGCATGGCTTTTGGCATTTTCACTAACTGTTATCATATTGTATTGAATATCAACTATTTAAATAATTTCCTTAATTAGAATTATTCTAATTTGAATACAAAAATACCGTAAAAATGGTAGAATTTCAAATTTTTAAACGATAAATAAGGTGAAAATGCACATGATATTGATTAGCCTTTCTAAGTCGCCAAAAGTCGAACTTTGAAGATGAACTGACTGTTACTATCCTATTGCTAATTAACATCGTAATGGTAATAAAAGGAGAAGAATGAAAGATCAAACCTCTTTTATTTAGATACCTTCATTTTTTAATACATGCAAAAACGAATTTTTATACTTTTTTTCTTTTTTCT
>Ga0268298_10003677_pt1 | contig 15486 bp, 8 predicted proteins | sample WWTPWeurt_MetaG_FD_194462 | JGI IMG/M metagenome (GOLD analysis project Ga0268298, IMG submission 194462) | Activated sludge microbial communities from WWTP in Nijmegen, Gelderland, Netherland - WWTP Weurt | ecosystem: Engineered > WWTP > Aerobic digester > Activated sludge | place: Netherlands... | reverse complement strand
CCGTTCGGCTGCTTCGAGCAAACCACGTCCACCACCTGGCCCAACGTGCTCGTCACTCGCTACATGATCCAGACCGGCCAGATCACGCCGGCCATCCAGCTCAAGGCCGAAAGCCTGATTTCGGCCGGCTACCAGCGCCTGCTCACGTTCGAGCACAAGGGCGGCGGCTTCTCCTGGTTCGGCGAGCAGGACCCGAAGCCCTACCTCTCGGTCACGGCGTTCGGCTTGATGGAGTTCGCCGACATGGCCAAGGTGCACCCAGTCGACTCGGCCATGCGCGCTCGCACCGAGAGCTGGCTCCTCGCGCAGCAGAAGGCGGACGGCTCGTGGGAGGGCGATCAAACCGAATTCTTCTCGTTCCAAACCAGCGTGCTCCGCAACACGGCGTTCGTACTCTGGGCGCTCGGCGCCAACGGCTACCAAGGCCCGGAGGTCGCCAAAGCCGTGGGCTTCATCAAGACCCAGCTCGGCAAAGACGAAGATTCCTACACGCTCGGCCTGGTCGCCAACGCGCTCACCGCTGGGGCGCCCAACGACAGCGTCACCTCCAGCGTGCTCGCCACCCTCGAAAGCAAGAAGAAGGTCGACGGCAAAAAGGTGTATTGGGACTCGGCCGGGACGCAGACCAACTTCTACTCGGCCGGGGATGACGCCGCAGTGACGGCCACCGCGTTGGTCGCGCACGCCTTCCTGCTCGCGGGCAGCTACAAGAGCTCGGTGGACGGCGCGCTCGAGTACCTCGTGGCCGCCAAAGACCCCGCCGGGAACTTCGGCTCGACCCAGGCCACGATCTGGACGCTCCGCACGCTGATCCTGGCAGCCGAAAAGGGCACCCAGGGTGCAGTGGGGACCTTCAGTGTCAGCGTCGACGGAGCGCCGTTCTCCACATTGGCCCTTACGGCGGACAAGCCCGACGTGATGACAGTCGTGGACATGAGCTCCCTCGCCACACTCGGTGCCCACGAGGTCGGGCTCGCGTTCACGGGCACCGGCAAGGTCAGCTACAACGTCGTGACCCGCCACCACGTGCCGTGGTCCGAGGTGCCCGCCGAGCCGAGCGGCCCGCTTTCCGTCAGCGTCAGCTACGACAAGACTGCGCTCTCGCTGAACGACACCGTGCTCGCGAGCGTCAAGGTGACCAACAACACGACGAGCGTGCAGAACATGGTGATCCTCACCATCGGTCTGCCCCCCGGCTTCGCCGTCGAGACCGCCGACCTCGACGCCGAGAAGACCGCCGGCAAGCTTTCGAGCTACGAGCTCACGGGAAAGCAACTCACGCTGTACCTCAGCGCGCTGCCCGCATCGATGAGCGAGACCTTTCAGTATCACCTCGTCGCCACCATGCCCGTTAAGGCCAGCGACGGCGGCGCCAAGGCCTACCTCTATTACGAGCCGGAGAAGAAGAGCGAAGCGGCTGCCACCCAGCTCGAGGTCGCAGGCGGCAGCTGACGAAGCTTCACTTCCTGAGTTTCTGCTTCAACGCGCGGAGCTCGTCTTCGACGCCGGCTTCGTGTTCGGCCGAGCCTTCGGCAGGTGCGGGGGGCTCGGCCAGCCGCCGGGCCGTTTCGACCGCGCTCACGCGCGGCTTCTTCTCCGGTGTGGACGCTCGCTCCGCTCGCTCGGTTCGCCAGGACCGAAAGCGATGGCGCGCGTACAGCGCTGCTAGCGCGACGACCCCCGCCAGCAAGAACCAATACCAATAGGCGAGCGCGAGGCCGACCAGGCCGAGCAGGAGCAGCGTGCCCGCGAGGACGAGCCAGAGGAGTCGCTTCCGCTTCTTGGCCTTTTGCTCCTTGGCTTCGGCTTCGCGCTTCTGGCGGTCCTCTTCGCTCGTGAAGACGTCGTCGAGGGCCTGCCTGGCGGCGTCCTTCGCCGCGCGGAGCGCCGCTTTCGTCGTCGCATCCCGCGCCGCTTCTTCGAGCTCGTCGCGCTTCACTCGAGCCGAGGCTACTCCCGCCCGATGGCCGCGGGAAGGCGCGTCGCCCCGGGCCACCAACCCTGCCCGGGCGCGGCATGCCGGCGCGACGCTCCGATTCTGTCGCCGAGGTCGAGACGGTCATGTAGCCTGATCGAAGCTCGAGGAGGTTCGCCCATGTCGCTCAGAAGCCGCACGACGTTTGCCGTGGTCTTGGCTCTCACCGCAGCCCACGCCTGCGGCGGTGACGACGGTGGAGGGACGGCGGGCGGAACGGGAGCTGTCTCCGGCGGTGGCGGCACGAGCGGCAGCGGCGGGGGCGGCACGTCGGGAGATTCCGGGATCGTGTTCGACGCGCCGAGCTCGGAGATCACGGCGCTCGCGGTCAATCCGCCCACGCTGACGCTGAAGGTCGTGAACGGCGTCGCGACACCCGGGCAGTTCACTGCCGTCGCCACCTACAAGGGTGGAGCCACCGGCAACGTGCAGGCGGCGTGGAGCTTCGACCGCGTCGACCTCGGCGCCATCAACGGCACGGGCAGCCTCGCCCCCCACGGCAAGAAGGGCGGCGTCGGCACCGTCACCGCAACGGTCGGCACGCTGACGGCGACCGCGCAGGCCACCATCGAGCTCGCGTTCGAGGAGAACCCCGCCGGCCTTCCCCAGTCGGACCAGGACAAATTCAAGACTCCGGACACGGCTTCGAGCGGCACCTTGCTCTACCCGTACGACGCCACGGTGTTCGCGCGCGGCATCCTTCCGCCCGAGCTCATGTGGTCCGGGGGGGCGGCCGGCGACAAGTACAAGATCGAGATCGTCGACAAGGCCGTGTCGATCACGAGCTTCGTGACGGCGGATCCGCCGAGTCGCTTCCTCATGAACAAGGACCAGTGGCAGTCCTTGACCGAGAGCAGCGACGGGAGCCCGGTGAGCGTGAAGGTTTCGCGCCTCGACGCGGGCGGCGCCGCTCACCAGCCCATGACGGAGAGCTGGACCATCGCGCAGGGCAGCTTGCGCGGGACCATCTATTACTGGGCGGTGAACACGGGCACGCTGATGCGGATCGCACCGGGCGCGTCGAGTCCGGTGCCCGTCTTCGACCCCGGCCCTGCCGATCAGCTCGGAACGCCGGCGCCCGCCAGTTACAACGGCACTACGCCGCCCTGGGAGGCCGGCGCCAACAACAAGCGCTGCGTCGCGTGCCACACGGTGAGCAAAGACGGCTCGACGCTCGCCACGGTGTTCGAGAAGAAGGGGTCGACGGCGAGCCCGTGGGGCACGCTGGATCTCACCCAGAGCACGCCGAGCGTCGCCCAGATCACCCCCTACACCTCCACGGCCATCTACCTCGGCATCACCCCCGACGGCGCCTACGTCGTCGAGAACGACCTGGCGATGCACATGAAGTTGATGAACGCGAAGACCGGCGCACTCGTGCCGAGCGCGCTCGACTCCATTGCCGACAAGGTCGCCGACCCGGCGTTTTCTCCCGACGGAAAGCTGTTGGCGTTCTCCAGCAACGTGACGGGGGCCTACCCCGTCGAGTTCTCGCGAGCGGATCTCGACGTGTTCGAGTTCGACGCGACGACCCTGAGCTTCAAGAATCGCAAGCAGGTCGCGCCCGGCGGCAACCTGGCCATCGCCTTCCCGAGCTTCTCACCCGACAGCAAGTGGATCGTCTATCAGAAGGGCGACTACAGCCGAGCCAAGTACGGAGCGGCGCCGGAGAAGACCGGGCACGACACGCTGTTCATGGCGGACGTCGCCGGCGCAGTCGGAGAGCTCAGCCTGGACGCCGCGAGCGGCGCGACGCTGGAACCGCGGAACCGCCAGCGGAGCTACCAGCCGACTGTGAATCCCATCGCCGTCGGCGGCTACATCTGGGTCGTGTTCTTCAGTCCGCGCGACTACGGAAACCGCATGCTTTCGACCAGCGACCCCACGCTCGAGAACCGGAAGCAGCTCTGGGTCGCTGCCATCGACGTGAATCCGACCGCCGGCAAGGATCCGAGCCATCCGGCGTTCTGGCTCCCGGGACAAGACCTCAGCACCGTCAACATGAGCGGCTACTGGGCGCTCGAACCTTGCAAGCAGAACGGCCTCGACTGCAACGAGGGTTTCGAGTGCTGTACGGGCTTCTGCCGCGATCAGGGCGACGGCACTTTCAAATGCGTGCCGCCGCCCACCAATCAGTGTTCGAAGACCGGCGAGAAGTGCACGACGGTCGCCGACTGCTGCAAGCCACCGGGCTCGAAGATCGAGTGCATCGGCGGCTTCTGCGCGCTCCAGGGCCCAGCCTGAGGTCGCTCAGGCGCGACCTCGACGCCTGCGCACGAGCGCGCCGAGCCCGAGGAGCAAGAGCGCGAGCGGCGAGTTCCTGTTCGCGGGCGTGGTGCGACAGCCGCAGCCGCCGTCGTCGCCCGATCCCGAAGCGACGCCTCCACCGATACCCGCACCCCCGTCGACACCCGCATCACTGCCGCCACCCCCGTCCTTGCCACCGCTGCCTCCGATGAGGAAGCCGCCGCTGCCGCCAGTGCCGCTGCCCGCGACGCCACCGCCACCTGCTGCGCCGCCCGTGCCCGAGCCCGCGGCCCCACCCGCGCCCGCGCTGCCGCCGCCTCCGTCCCCGGCATCGGGGCTCGTGGTCGTGCACACCCCCGCCTTGCATTCCCCGATGGAGCAAGCCGTTCCATCCGGCTTCGGCTGATCCGTGCAGATGCCGTTCTGCGTGTTGCACTGCCCGTCGAGATGGCACTCGTCGGACGCCTTACACGCTCCGCTGCCTGCCGTGCACGTGCTCTGGACGCAGATGTCGTCGATGGTGCACGGGTCCCCGTCGCTGCAATCCGTCCCGTTCAGGGCGGTGTGCGTGCAGCCGCTGGCCGGGTTGCAGCCGTCCTGTGTGCACGGGTTGGTGTCACCGCAGCTCACGGCGCCGCCGCCCGTGCAGGTGCCCGCTACACACGTGTCGTTCTGCGTACACGCATTCCCGTCGTTGCACGCGGTGCCTGCTGTCGCCGGGGCGTGGGCGCACGCCTGGGTGTTCACGTCACAGGAGTCGACCGTACACGGATTGCCGTCGTTACAGTCTTTCCCCACGGTTGCCTGGCACTGTCCGTTGGTGCAAGCGCTGGCGGACGAGCAGTCGTTGCCGTCGTCGCAGGTCGTCCCATTGGTCACGTTCGCGTGCGCGCAGCCGCTCGCCGGATTGCACGAGTCGGTCGTGCAGACGTTGTTGTCATCGCAGGAAACGGCGGCCCCCGCCTGGCAAGTCCCGGCGTTGCAGGTGTCGCCCTGCGTGCAGGCGCTGCCGTCGCTGCAAGGCGTGTTGGCGGGTGCATTGGCGTGCTGGCAACCTTGAGCCGCGCTGCAGCTGTCCACGGTGCACACGTTGGCGTCGTCGCAGTCGAGCGGCGATCCCGACGCGCAGCTCCCCGCCTGACACGTCTCGGCGCCGTTGCAGGGGTTTCCGTCCGAACAGCTCGTTCCATTGCCCACGGCCGCGTGCTGGCAGCCTAGAACCGAGTCGCAGCTGTCCGCTGTGCACGTATTCGAGTCGTCGCAGGCGAGCGCGACGCCCGGCGTGCACACGCCGCCCTGGCACGTCTCGGCGCCGTTGCACACGTTGCCGTCGGTGCAGCCGGTACCGTTTCCGACTGGGGTGTGAGTGCATCCGAGCGCCGAATCGCAGGCATCGGCTGTGCAAGGGTTCGAATCGTCGCAGTTCGGGGCCGCGCCTGCGCTGCACGTGCCCGCCTGACAGGTCTCGAGCCCGTTGCAGGCATTGCCGTCGGTGCAACTCGTTCCGTTCCCGACCGCCGCGTGCTGGCAGCCTAGGACCGAGTCGCAGCTGTCCGACGTACACGGATTCGAGTCGTCGCACGCAAGCGGGGAGCCCGCCGTGCAGACTCCGCTCTGGCACGTCTCCGTGCCATTGCACACGTTGCCATCCGAGCACCCGCTGCCGTTGCCCACGGGGGTGTGCGTGCACCCGAGCACCGCGTCGCAGGCGTCGGCGGTACAAGGGTTCGCGTCGTCGCAGTTCGGTGGAGTTCCGCCGCTGCACGTTCCGGTCTGACAGGTCTCGAGCCCGTTGCACGGGTTCCCGTCCGAGCAGGGCGTGCCATTGCCCACAGGGGCATGGCTGCAACCACTCGAATCGGTGCAAGAGTCCGCGGTACAGACGTTGCCGTCATCACAGCCCACCGGCGTGTGCGTGCACGTCCCCGACCCGCATGCGTCGGCCGTGCACGCGCTCGTGTCGTTGCAGTCGGCGCACGCAGAGCCGGACGCACCGCAGCTCCCGGTGGCGGTGCCGGACGTGCAAAAACCCCCGGACGAGCAGCAGTTGGCGCCGGTGCAGCACGTGGTCGTGGAGCCACAGCACGTCCCCGGCGCGCCGTCGTTGCAGGTCGCGCCAGCGTTGCCGGCGGGGTGCTGGCAGGTCGTGGTCACGCCGTCGCAGACGTCCGCCGTGCAAGGGTTCGCGTCGTCCGTGCAGCTCGAACCCTGACCCGCCAGGCCGTCCGCCGGGCAGGCGCCGCCGCCGCCCGGACAGGTCTCCGCCACGTCGCATTCGCCCGCACTGACGCGACAAGTGGTGCCGGCGGCGTAGGTGAGACAGGTGCCGAAGGCATCGCACGTGCCGTTCGTGCCGCAGCTCGCTGCGCCCTGATCGACGCAGGAGCAGACGGTGGCGGAGATGGAGAAGTCGTCGATGGCGAGGCCGTCGTCGGAGCCCGTCACGTCGGCGTCGACCCAGCGAATCCAGAACACGCCGCCCGGCGCGATGGAGAAGCCGCTGATGCTGCCGCTCAGCGCGGTTCGTTCGCCTGCGGCGTTGCCGTTCTTGGCTCCCGTCGGCGCGACTTGATCGGGCGTCACGAAGTCGAGGGCGTTCACGTCGACCCAGGTGCCGGTCGTGAGACTCGTCGCGTCGAGGCTGTACTGAAAGTCGACCTGGTCGGCACGCCCGGCGGCACCGAGCCTCCATTCCTCACCCACGAAGGCGATGGCCAGCGCGACGATGGGAGAGCCGGTGTCGTTGACGAACGACGCCCCCCAGGTGGAGGCCACGCTTCCGCTGCGGAGCGCACCGAGGGCGCGTTCGTTCGAGCCCGACGCTCCGAAGGAGTACGTATCACCCGTCGTCGCGCTGCCCGTTCCGGCCGTGTAAGTCGTATTGGCGCCGGTGCCCGCCTCGGAGAACGCCCAGCCTGCGGGCATCGCGCTCGAGGTCCCGGAGTTGGCGAGACTGTCGAAGTTCTCCGTGACGGGCGTTGCCGGGGCGGGGATGGAAACCTGTGCCGCAGCGCTCTTGCCGACGAAGAGACCGACCGCCAGCGCGAGGACTGCGAGCCAATGCCGAACGACGAGCCGCTTCATGTGCTCCTCCGTGCCACTCGGAGCATGGGCCAGCTCGTCCGTCGTTGCACAGAAAATCCTGCGCTCTGGTACTCTCGAAGCACGATGGGCCGCCTACTTCTCGCAATGACTTGCTGCTGCCTCGGGGGTCTGACGCTGGCGTGTGGAGGCGAGGACTCCTCGGGGGCGAAGAGCTCGGGCGGTGGGGGCACCACGTCCACCGGAGGGTCGTCGACGGGCGGCGCTTCCGGCGCTGGCACGGGCGGCGCCGGCGGAAGCGGCGGCGCGAGCGGAGGCAACGCGGGCAGCGGCGGAAGCGCGGGCAGCGGCGGAAGCGGGGGCAGCCCGACGGTGTGCGACGAAGTTCTGACCGGACCCAAGAAGCTCGACGTCCCAGGCCGGCACTACTGCCTCGAGAGCGACGTGCCTTCGACCGGCGAGACGTTCGAGATCGCTGCCAACGACGTCGTGCTCGACGGCAAGGGGCACGGCGTGCACTACCCGAACGGCGGTCGCTTCTTGACCATCGCCAAGGCACCCGACGGCGTACCCCCGGTGACGAGCGGCGTGGTGGTGAAGAACCTCGTGGTGACCGGCACGGGCTCGATGGAGAAGTTCATCGTGTTGAACTCGGCACGCGACTGCCGACTCGAGAACGTGACGGCGGAGTTCACGGGCGCCGTCATCGGCTCCGGTGCGGCCTTCCTCGCCATGTACCAGAGCCATCGCAACACGTTCTCGGGCTGCCGCTTCGTGTTCGAGGCCACGTCGGCGGGCGCGGACATGATGACCATCCGCAATGGCTCGTCGTGCAATCAGTGGCTGAACGACACCGTCGTCCGCCTCGACGACAACGACGGCCACACCGTGAAGATCAACAGCGGCGACACCACCATCGCAGGATTGCCGCGGGACAACGTGTTCGTCGGCAACCGCATCCTGAGCCGCGGCCCCGACGCCATCATGTTCCAGGCCTCCGAGACCGGCGATCACAGTATCGTGCTCGACAACTTGCTGCTCTCGGAAGGCACCTCGGTGGCGGTGCTCGAGCTATCGGCGTTCGGGAGCGGGAGTTCGGTCACCGTCGCCGGCAACACCATCGTCGCGCGCGCAGGTCGCGGCGTTCACGACGAGCTCACGGGCGAGATCTCGTTCGAGAACAACGTCATCCTTTCCAACGGCGGCTTCACGTTCGATGTGCACGCCCTCGGTACGAGCGACTACAACGACCTCTACCGCGCCGACGCCGGCGACCTGCTGTGGTACACGAACGGCGGCGGAGCGGCCTCGCTCACCGAGTGGAAGCAGAGCGGCTTCGACGCTCACTCGATCTCGGCGGGTCCCCCGAGCGCGCTTTTCGTCGACTCCAACGTCGACCTCACGCAGAAGCCGCCAGTGCTCGGGAACTTCCAGCCCAAGCCCGGCGCGCCGATCCTGGGCGCGGGCAAGGCGGGCGTGGACCTCGGCGCGCCCAAAGGCGGGCTCAGCGGGCAGGCGCCGCCGCTCGCGTGTGGCAAGCCGCTCTGATCCGGGTTCAACCCTCCGGCGGAACCGGAACGGACGGCCCCCAGCCGACGCGGTGCCAGGGGCCGAGCTCGCATCCGGTATCCGTGCAACCGAAGAGCTCGCCGTCGCCCGGCGGCCCGCCGGGTGGCGACGCGACATCGTGAAAGCTGCGCCCGGCGTCCAGGGTCTCGCGCAACGTTCCCGTGCGCGAGAGGAAGAGTCCGCGAGAGCCACGGGCTGCGAGCCTGCCGTCGAGTCGTTCGGCAACGATCTGGTCGCTCGGACGGATCTCGAGCACTCCAGCTGCCCCTCGGCCGCGACTCGCGAGCAGGAACCGGAGCGTCGATCCGTCGACGGTCATGGCATACCAATCGATGGCGTCTCGCGCCCAGTCTGGCAGCGCGTTCTTCGCGATCCGCCTCACCTTCTTCGCGTGGCCGTCCACGATGACCAGCTCGTGCTCACTCGTCCAGCCGAACGCGAACGGGTGCCCTTCCCTGCCGCTCGCGACGTGGACGATGAAATCCAACTTCGCGAGCACTCCTTCGGGGTCCGGAACCGGGCTGGTCTCCTGCCAGTCGTCAGCGCTCTTGCGCAGGCAAAAGCGCGCGAAGTCCTTGGTGCCGTCGCAGCGTCCGCTGAACGTGAGCGGTGCGCTTTCGTCGGTGGGTCCGACCAGCGCTCCGGGGTCGCTCCGGAAACTCCTCTCGAGTACCGGCTTCTTGCCGGGCCCATCGATGCGAAAGACCGCGAGGGCGGGCGAGCAGCGCGCGAAGCTCGGACTCCCACCGCGCAACAGGAAGCACGAGTCCATTCCCGGAAAGGCGGCGGCCTGCTTCTCCCGTAGAGCGCCGGTCTTGGCATCGACGAACAGGAGATCGGCCTCGTGGATCAAGAGCGCGAGGTCCGCGTCGAAAGCGTGGGTGAGAGGGGTCAGAAGACGGGTCAGATCGCTCTCCGGCGGCGGCTTGGAGAAGTCCGGAAACGGGTCCTGGAAGGCGTCTACGTTGGACGCCACGGTGAGCCCCGGTTCCTCTTTGCGGAGGGCGAGCTTGCCGTCCGGCCCGAGGCGGAGTCGATCGCGTTCGCTGTCGAGGACGATGGAGTGACCGTCGTACCGCAGGTAGTCGAGCGGTGGCGCAACCAGACGGCGCCACGGCTTTCCCCCTGCCGCGGAGAACCAAAGCTCGCCCTTCGGTCCCAACGCCGCGGCGTAGCCACCGGGCGCGCCGAACAACTGGGTGATGCCCTTGGGCTCGAGCGCCATGGGCTTTCCGTCGGGGAGCGAGTGAAGCTCGGGCATCGCAGTTCCGACGCGCGTGAAGACCCGCCGGTATCCGACGCCCACGACGAGCTCCGCGGGCGAGGCGCTCGCAGCCACGATGGAGACGAGCGCTCCGTCGAAGCGCTCCGCGAAGCGGAGGCTGTGCCTGCCCACGAACAGGAAACCGCCGCCGAGGGCATCCGGAATGCGATGGCCATGCCCCAGGTCAGCCACCCCTTCGGCGTCCAACACCGTTGGCTTCGAACCCGTGATCACGACGCGCCGCCCGCCCGTGACGGCGCCCTTGCGACGGTCCCCGAGCGCGGCGAACACAGGGCCGGCTTCGTAGCGCGAGCGTGTCGCGATGGCAGCGGCGAGGGGACGCGGATGCGAAGCGCTGCTGGCTGCCGGCGGCGCGGGAGCGGGTTCGGAGGGCCCGGCGTGGCCTCCGGGATGGCCCGATCCAGCACAGGCGAACCACAGCGGGCCGAGGCAGGCGAGGAACACGCGGCGCATGGCGCAAGCCTAGAACATCTGCGTTTCGTTGCGCGATTCGGCGCGAGCTACGCAAGCGGTGCGCGAAGTCGGGGCGAGGCCAGTGAAAACCCCCGACTCGGAGCGGCACCGCCCTTGCTAGTGGGCTCCTCGGGAGGTGCCCCATGTTGCGCTCGGTCGTCTTCGCAGTCGGTTTGTTGGTGGTGCTTTCGCCCGGGTGCAGCAGCAAGAACGACTCGAGCGATTCGTGTCCGCAAATCGCTGGTGAGTACTCGGTGAGCGGCAATTGCGCCGACTCGCATTGCACCATCTTCCAGAACGAGTGCCAGGTGTCGATGAACTGCGACGTCTCGGGGTCGGGGATGACCGGGAGCGTCAGCGACAGCAGCCTGGTCTTCGGCGACCAAGACAGCCACTGCTCTGGCAACATCGCCGGCAAGAGCGGGAGCGGGAACTGCACCTACTCCGGCGGCAGCTGCAACTGGACCGTGACTTGCGTCGGCGGCGCGTGCCTGTCGAGCGGCTCGGGCGGCGAGGGCGGCGGCCCCGGAGGTGGGGGCTTCGGCGGCGGCGGCTCGGGCGGCGTCGGCGCCTCGGGGGGTGGCGGCTTCGGCGGCGGCGGCTCGGGCGGCGTCGGTGCGACGGGAGGCGGAGGCGCCGGAGGCACGGGCGGCGCGTGCAGCGTCGAGATTTCCGGGGCCAGTGCAGCATGCAACGCCTGCGCAGGCGCGAACTGCTGCATGTTGCTCGAGTCGTGCTTCAAGAAGAGCGCGAGCTGCGCTGCTTTCGATCAGTGCCTCGCCCAGAATCAGACCGCAGCAAATACCTGCTTCCAGGGCTCGGCGGCCAACTTGAAGAGTTGCCTGCTCGCCATCTGTCCGACGAACGACGTGGTGTGGGCGTCCTGGTACGCGGGCCTACAATGCCTGTCACAGAAGTGCAGCACTCAGTGCGGCTGACGAGCGCTCTCAACGCACCACATCGCAGAATTCCAGCTCGACCGCGCGGCCCTTGCCTTTCACCTTGCCTCGAACGACGCGGTGTTGGCCCTGGGCGAACGGTGCGACGTCGCGCTCTCGCGGCAGCCAACAGACGAGTTCCGTCACCAGCAGGACCTTGTTGTCCGTGAGTCCGACGTAGAGCGCGCCGTCTTTGGTGCGTTGCACGACCGTGAGCGTGCCGTCGGTCTCTACCCAATTGCCCTTGTAACGTTGGTCCGCAACGGCAGCGTTCAGCTGGTACTCCTTCAGCAGTTGCGACAATGAAATGCGGAGCAGCTTCGCCGGAGCTTCCGAGTCGGGGCCCCACTGAAACCAAAGGAACGCCAGCCCGGCAAGCGAGGCGGCGACGAGCCCGAAGGCTGCCGCAAGAGCCCCGATGCCGATCCCGAGCCGGGTCTTGCGCTGCAAACGCCGCGGACCTGGCGGCGGCGCCAGGGGCAGCGCGACCGGCTGCGCCATGACCTCCGGCGGCGGCGGGGCGAGCACCGTCCCGTTCGGTCCGATGTCCTCGCCACCCTGCAGCGCCGCCAAGGTCGCCAAGAACGCCCCTGCGTCGGGGAAGCGGCGCTCTGGCTGGAACTCGAGGGCCCGGTCCACGGCCGCGGCCACCGACTTTGGAACGTCGGGCGCCGCGCTCGCGAGAGGGGGCACCGGCTCGGTCGCGGCCTTGCCGATCCAGGTCGGCCCTTGCGTGGCGCGACGCGGCGGCCGTCCGGCGAGCAGATGAAACAGGGTGGCCCCAACGGCGAACACGTCCGTGCGCGCGTCGAGGCGGGAGATCTCGCCACGCGCCTGCTCGGGGGACATGTACGCGAGGCTTCCGAGCAGCGTCCCCTCTCGCGTCAATAGCTCGGGGTCGAGCGCATCCGTGAGGCGCACGAGCCCGAAGTCCAGAAGCTTCAGCTCGCCGCCTGCGGTAATGAACACGTTCGCGGGCTTGACGTCACGATGCAGGGCACCGCGTGCGTGAGCGTGAGCGAGCACCTCGAGGAGCGCGCGCGCATGGCCGACTGCTTCTGCGACGGGAAGCGGCCCCCGCCGGCGGACTCGAGCTTCCAGGTCCTCGCCTTCGAGGAGCTCGAACGCGATGTAGGCCGTTCCCTCGACGACGTTTCGCTCGAGCACGCGCGCCAGCGCCGGGTGCTCCAGGCGATTCGGGGCATCGGCTTCGCGGAAAAAGCGTTCGCGAAGCTCGGCCGTGGCAATGAACGCCGGGCGCAGGACCTTCAGCGCCGCCACTCGACCGTCGTCGCGCCGCCCGCGGTATACGCGCGCCATCCCACCGCTACCCAGCTCGCTCTCCAGCGTCCACGCGGTACCCGCTAGACGCCGCGGCAAGCGCTCGCGGGCGACCGGAACACTGGCGGTCTCCGGTTCGGCCGTCGCCAGAGCTTCGTCGGCCTCCGAAGCGGCAGAAAATGAAGGCAAGCGCCCGCGTGCCCAACGCGCGAGCTCGGTCGGATTTGCCGTCGGCCCGTTGCGCATGGCGGCGGCCACTGCGTCGGCCATCGCCGCTGCGGTCGGATATCGCGCGTCGGGTTCGGATGCGAGGGCACGTTCGATGAGCGCCGTGACCTCGCGCGGCAGGTCGGGGCGCCGGGTCTCGACGGGAATGATCTCTCCGAGCACCGCCCGCGTGAGGATCTGACCCACACCGCCCGTTCCGTACGGAGGCTCGCCGACGAGGGCGGTGTACATCACGGCACCGAGCTGGAACAGGTCGCTGCGTCGATCGGCGTCACCCCGGGCGAGCTCCGGACTCAAGTACGAGGGCGTGCCGTGAACGACTCCGCTCTCCGTCAGCTTGCGCGCGCCGCTCGCGCCCCCAATTTGAACCACACCGAAGTCGAGGATCTTCACGACACCGGTCTCGCAGACGAAGAGGTTCTTCGGAGTGATGTCGCGATGGACGACCTCGAGCGGGCGCCCCTGCTCGTCACTGAGCGCGTGCACGTAGTGGAGCCCGGCCAAAGTCTGGCGAGCGACTTCCAGGACGAGCCACCACGGGGGCGTTTCTCCACGGTTGGCCCGCAGGAGCGCGTCGAGGCTCGCGCCCGTGAGCCGCTCCATCACGATGAAGTACCCGTCGTCGCCCATGACCAGGTCGTGGACGCTGACCACGTTCGGGTGGTCGAGCCTGGCCGCGACCTTCGCTTCCCGAAGGAAGCGCTGGCGAGCTCGCTCGTCGCTGGCCGGGTCGAACAGCATGCGCTTGAGCGCCACCTGCTTCTTGAATCCGTCCGGGCCCAGCCGCACTGCCGCGAACACCTCACCCATGCCGCCGCGGCCGATGGGCCCAGTGATCTCGAATCCTGGGAGCGTAGGCGTGGGACTCGGGTTCATCAGAGCTCGGGCGCTTCATCGTACTCGCGGACGGCGAGGAGTGTTCCCTCGATGTATGCTCCCTGTCGATGGTCGACGACAGCGAATTGCTCCCGACCGGCACGCTCGCCATCAGCCGGTCGTCCAGCGACACCGATTGGTCCGTTCTGCCGCTCGAGCTGCGCGTCGTCGCGGGACCGGACCTGGGCAAGGTGTTCAGCGCGAGTCGCGATCGCATCGTGGTCGGGGTCCACGAAACGGCAGACCTGACGCTGTCCGATCGCACGGTGTCGCGTTTTCACTGCGAGCTGTCTCTCTCGGACAACCGCATTCTCCTCACCGATCTGGGGAGCCGAAACGGAACCTTCGTGGGCGGCATCGGCATTCTGTCCGCCCACATTCCGCCGGGCAGTCGCATCGTCGTCGGCTCCAGCGAGCTCGAGGTCGGGCTCGGCGCGGTGCCGGTCTCCTTGGGGCTCACTCGCGAGTCGTCGTTCGGCGGCCTGGTCGGCGTGTCGGTTCCCATGCGCGCGGCCTTCGCACTCCTCGAGAAAGCTGCTGCCAGCGATGCCACGCTGCTCCTCACCGGCGAGACCGGGACCGGCAAGGAGTCGGCCGCCGAGTCGGTCCACCTCCGCAGCAAACGCCGCGAGGCGCCATTCGTGATCGTCGATTGCAGCGCGGTGCCGGAAAACCTGATCGAAAGTGAGCTTTTTGGCCACGAAAAGGGCGCCTTCACCGGAGCCCACCAGCTGCACAAGGGCGCCTTCGAAGCCGCACACGGAGGCACGGTCTTTCTCGACGAAATCGGAGAGCTGCCCCTCGAGCTCCAACCCAAGCTCCTGCGCGCGCTCGAGAAGCGTCACGTGAAGCGCGTGGGTTCCACCGTCTACTCACCGGTGGACGTTCGGGTGATCGCCGCCACGAACCGCAACTTGAAAGCGGAGGTCAATGCCCAGCGCTTTCGCTCGGACCTCTACTATCGGCTGGCAGTGCTGGAAGTACGACTGCCGTCGCTCCGCGAGCGCCCGGACGACCTCCCTCAGTTGGTCGAAAACCTACTCGAACAACTCGGCGCAAGCGCGCATCCCGAGGCTCACCGACTGCGAAGCGTCGACTGCCGGGAACTTCTGACCCGACACCCCTGGCCGGGCAACGTTCGCGAGCTGCGCAACTGGGTGGAGCGCGCCCTCGCATTGGGCGACTTCCGAGTGGACGAACCGACGCCGCCGGGCGACGCAACGGCGGCGGTCGCGGACGGCTACGCCAATACGCGGCGAAGCGCCCTCCGGAGCTTCGAACGGCGGTATCTCGAAGAGCTCCTCGCTCAGCACGCGGGCAACGTGTCCGCAGCGGCTCGCACCGCGGGCGTCGATCGCAAGTATCTCTACCGGCTCCTCTACCGGAACGGCCTGCGCTGAGCGCTGGGGACGCCCGGTCCCCAACGGTGGGGACTCGCCGTCCCCACCCGCAGCGCTCACCTCCGGGATTCGTGGGCATTTCTTGCTTGGCACGTTCGGTGAAAGGCCTCCGTGCGTGGCGCGACGCCGAGAGGCTCACCCGCTCCACACGGAGGAAGTTCGATGAAACGCATGTTCGCTTGGCTCGCTTTG
>Ga0268298_10003676_pt1 | contig 15491 bp, 13 predicted proteins | sample WWTPWeurt_MetaG_FD_194462 | JGI IMG/M metagenome (GOLD analysis project Ga0268298, IMG submission 194462) | Activated sludge microbial communities from WWTP in Nijmegen, Gelderland, Netherland - WWTP Weurt | ecosystem: Engineered > WWTP > Aerobic digester > Activated sludge | place... | reverse complement strand
GACACAGATTCTCTCACCATAGCCTCGACAGCGCCTTTAATCTCTAGCTTACCCTGGTTTCTCTATGATACAAGGGGCGACCCGCTTGGCACTGAAATGGGCGCGGCCATTATGGATAGGGTCGCCCAGGCGCGCCTAATGCAGGGCGACCCTTTCTATAACGGCGATGCATTAATAATGCCGACCGGTGTACCCACCGGCGGGGTCTCCCCTACATCGGCCAGAAATTCATGTTATTAGTAGGAGGGCGTACTCGCCCGACGTGGCAATCTCAGTTTTCCCATTACCGAGATTGCCACACCCGGTGAGTACACCGGGTTCGCAATGACATTCAGAAAACCCATGGCTTGTCAATCTACTTTGTTAAAGCCCTGGGGGCATTGAGGGCCGCGATTTCGCCTGGTGCAGGGGCGAGCCCGCGGCGCAATGAGAACTTAGAAAACCTGGATTTAAGGATGGATAGACGCCAGACCGCTTGTGTAAAATAGCACAAAATTTACTTGAACTTTACTGAGGTTCAGGTCAAAGCAGGATACACTCAATTCTGAATTATCCCCGCATCCACCTGTATTCTTTTAATCAATAAATTGGGGAAGTTGGGTGTTTTTTGTGGGCGAAGCCCACAAAAAACACCCAACACCCCAATTTATTGAGAAGATGCAAACAAGGTTAATAAAATGTTTCGAATCTCGCTTAAGAATCAAGTCGTTCTTTGGGCAGGCGCATGCCTGCTGCTCTCCAATTTTGCCGGAATCGTCTTTTTCGCATATACGGCAAATCTCCAGGCCGCTGAAGCCCGCCGTTCTGCGCTTGCGGCTGGTGAGGACAAAATCCAATCCGCAGCCCAACAAGTCGCCAATCTCTATACCAATGAGATGAACACTGCGCTGATCACAACCCTGGCAGTAAAAGATTCGGTCAGTATAGGTTTAGATTCCAGTGAGCCAGATGCCGCCAAACTTAACCGTGCCCAGGTTTCCGCTTTGCTGAAAAACGTCCTGAGCGAAAACCCGACTTTTCTGGGGATTTACACCGATTGGGAGCCAAACGCTTTCGACAACCTGGATAGCGAATCGATCGGCACAGACACAGCCGATCAGGATGGGCGGTTTGTGCCCTGGTGGGCGCGAGCGGATGGCGAGCTTCAGCTTCAGCCGGGGCTGTACACCTATCAGGATGAGGCAGTCGAAGATTATTTCCGGCTGCCCAAAGAAACAAAAAATGTGGCCCTGATGGAGCCATATACTGATCTGGTCAACAATCAATCGATCCTGATGACAAGCCTGATTAGTCCGATCCTGGTGAATGGCCGTTTTCTGGGGATTTGCGGTGTGGATATTTCGCTTTCAGAGCTGCAAACGCGCGTCGACCAATCGGCGTCCAGTCTTTATGCTGGTTCGGCAGAGATTGGGATCATCTCTGCTGAAGGGCTGGTGGTTGCCTACAATGGAAAGCCCGATTGGGCCGGGCAGGCCCTGGAAGATGTTCGTCCCGCCAATGCCAGGGTTGTACTGGCTGCGCTTAACAGCCAGCAGGCCCTTAGCAAAGACGACGCCGGGAATATCCTGGCATTTGCTGCCATCCAACCCGGCGCCACCACTACACCCTGGATGGTGGTGCTGTCGGTGCCGGAAGAGAAGTTAACCGAACAGGCTAACGCCGTTTATGCCCGGGCAGAAAGGTCTCTCTTCAGTATGATTGGCATGGCCCTGGTTGGTAACTGCGTGGCGCTGGTGATTCTGTGGCTGTTTTCCAGGGCGTTCACCCGCCCGATTGAGAAAACCGCCGGATTCCTGAGCCAGGTGGCTGCGGGGGATATCTCTCAGGACATGCCCCAGGTCTTGCAATCGCGCAAAGATGAATTGGGGGATTTGTCGAAATCTGTCCAGTTTGTGGCCGAAAGCCTGCGCCGGATCTTCAGCGAACTGGTAAACAGCGCTGAAACCCTGGGCAAATCGTCCTCAGGGCTGCTCTCCATTTCGGATCGGACTGCGGCGGGGGCAAACCAGTCCTCAGCCCAGGCTGCCACAGTCGCCGCCGCCGCCGAGGAACTGAGCGTAAACACCGCTTCGGTTGCCTCAGGCGTAGCGGAGGTCACCTCGCGTCTCGATTTGATCGCCGCAGCAACGGGAGAACTGACTTCGGCCATCGCAGAAATTGCCCACAATTCTGAGAAAGCCCGCTCAACAACCCTGGAAGCGGCCGAACAGGCCGATCGAGTCACCAAAAAGATGCAGGATGCCGGCCGTTCGGCTCAACGAATTGACAAGATTGCAGAAATGATCACACGCATCTCGGCCCAAACGAATATGCTCGCCTTGAATGCCACCATTGAGGCATCGCGGGCTGGGGCAGCCGGCAAAGGGTTTGGGGTTGTGGCAACTGAAATTAAAGAACTGGCCCGCCAGACCACAGATATGACCAGCCAGGTAAAAAACCAGATTGCAGATATCCAATCTTCCACGTCCGAGGCGGCCCATGAGATTGAAAAGATTGTGACCGTGATCCACAAGATCAGCGAAATTGTCAGCACAACTGCCGCCGCGATTGAAGAACACTCGGTTGTAACCCGCGATATTGCCCAAAATATTTCCCAGGCTTCGGAATCGCTCAGCGATGCCAACCGGCGAATTTCTGAAACCGCCACGGTATCCCAGGGCATTGCGCAGGAAATCAACGGGGTCAGCAGCACCTCGGCGAGCATCAGCCAGGAAAGCCGCCATCTGCAAAAAAACGCCGAAGAGCTATCCCAACTGGCACTGGAACTGCGCACACTGATTGCGCGCTATACAATTTGAGGCTGGTGCGCTTCAGGGCACCCGTGCCTGGATAACTTCGCCAATCCGTCGGAGCGCCTCTTTGCTTTCAGGGATGATATCTCCAAAGGCCTGGAAATCGTGGGTCATATTCGGCCAGACTTCCAGTTGGACAGAAGCGCCCTGGGCTTTCGCCCGTTCAGCAAAGGTGCTGATCATATCGTGCAGGATCTCGGCACTGCCGGCCTGGATGTAAATGGGCGGCAGGCCGCGCAAGTCGGCGTGGATGGGTGAAATTAGCGGGTTGGCCGGGTCGGCGCCCTTGCAAAACCACTCCGCCCAGCGTTCGGGCATGCGCTTCGCAATCCAGTCATAGGGCTCGTTCCTGGTCATGCTGGCGCCAGAATTGGCCATATCGATCCAGGGTGCCAGGCAAATGGCCAATGCCGGCAGCGGGAGCTGCGCATCACGCAGGGAGAGCAGCAAAGCCACCGACAGGTTTCCGCCAGCCGAGTCGCCGGCGACGACCAGGCGCTCCGGCGCCACCCCGGTCTCCAGCAGCCAGCGATACGCCGCCAGCGCATCGTCAAGCTGGGCTGGAAATGGATGCTCTGGGATCAGACGATAATCCAGAGCGAACGTGCGGGATTTTGCCGCCAGCGTGACCAGGGCGATCAGGTTCTGGTGAGATTTGGAATAGTAGGCATAGCCGCCGCCGTGCAGGTATAAAACCGTGACGGGATTTGTCTCAGACAGCGGCTGATACCACGCCCCCTTGATCCCGGAATTGACGGGTTCAATTTTGACCCGGCTGACAGCCGGGGAGCCAAACAAAAGCGAATCCTCATATTCACGCCCATCGGCATGGGAAGGCATGTCAAAAGCTATGGCGGCCTGGGTTTTCAGGAAATGGGTGGAGGTTTCCAACGCCCAGTTCCAATTGGGCAAGAGCGGGCCCTTAACCAGACGCCGGACCGAGATATAGAGTGTGGACCAATACAAATTGAGTGCGCTGCGCAGCTGGTACTGCCATCTGCCGCTGAACTCGAGGGGATTGGGACGATGATTTTGTGGCATGGTGTTCTCCTCGTGTAGATACGGACGCTATTTTAGCGTCAGGTAGGTCTGAGAGGTTATTTTAACCTCAAAAGCAAATTTTGTCTGACCCTCGCCAGCAACTCCAAATCTGAACGGCGCATCCTTCTTTTTTATTTACCAAATTGTTTTGCTTTGCGCTAAAAATTACCATCCACGAATTTTTTACCCGAATACACGAAATAGGGGCCGGGGAATGGCCTTTTCGTGTATTCGCGGGGTTTTGCAGATTGGTTAATTCCGGCTGGGCTTCTTGCGCAGTTCAGTCCTGATTTCCATCAACATCTTGCCGAGTTTGTTTTTGCCGCGGCCGTCGCCGCCATCCCCCCAGTAATCATCATTCCCGGTGTGTTCCACCAGCAGGGCGTCGCCTGTCTCCAGCAAAATCTGGGCCAGGTCGGCATGCTGGGTAAACTTTGCCCGCAGGGCGTCGCGCATGACATCGTCCCGGACTTTTTTCCAGTCAGGGCGAACTTCATCTGTGCGGATGTGGGCAAACTCATAGGCCTCGCGCGGCTTTTTCAGCAGCCGGACTTTTTCCTCGGTTGGCGTACCGGCGAATTTTTGGGCCTGGAAGTAGTGTTCGGTGCTTGGCCAGTCTTTCCCCTTGAGGGTGATCTTGCACATAAAGAAATTGGTAAATTCATAATAGGGCTCATTGTAGCTGTAAAAATGGATGGTATTTGCCAAAGTAGATTCCTTTTTAAACTGCCTCGTCCAATTACTGGTAGGACTGCCGATAAACACAACAGTGTCCGAAGACCCATTGTGCATGTTATCCCCAAACTGGGGTGGTTTGCTTTTCAGGCCGAAGAGTGATTACTTGTGTCCAGCAGCCACGGTATTCGGTGCCAGCGAGTGAGTCTTAACCGGCCGGGACTCAGCCAGCGGGTAGGTTTGCAGCAAAGTGGATGCCGGAATACCCAGACCGGCCTGGAGTTTGCGGATCATTGCCAGCGTCAGTGGACGGCGGCGGTTTAGGATCTCAGAAACGCGGGCACGGCTGCCGATGTAAGGCTCCAGATCATGGCGCGTCAACCTCAGCCGTTCGATATGAAATTCAATTGCTTCGATTGGGTCGGGAGGCGCAATTGGATAGTGCTGCTCTTCGTAAGCTTCGACCAGAAGCGTCAGCAGTTCCAAGAGATCGCCATCTGGCGTTCCTGGCTGAGCATCGAAAACTGCATCAATCTGCGCCAGGGCTTCTTCATAATCTTGTTCAGTGCGGATCGGTTTAATGTTCATTCTCATTTGCCTTTCTAGCTATATCTTCGTAACATCAACCCGGTCATATTCGGCATGCGTACCAATAAATCGGATGTACATACTTTGGGCGGCGTAGTTGATGCGAACAACGAGCCGATAACGATTGCCTTTGATGTTAAACACAGCCCGGTTATCCGGTAAAATCACATCCGAACCATAATCTTTCTGGATATCGGCCGGGGTTTGCCAACGCGCCTGCCTGGCATGATCGTACCAGGCTTTCAGCGGCCCCTCAGCGTCTGCATGCTGCAACCAGAATTCGACGATGGCCTTTTTAGATATGATGTGCATAGATATATTATACACGCTCCCAAGGCGGGAGCAAATTAGAGTTTTGCGACTTTTTTGTCAATTTTTATTTCACGAAACACATTTGAGTAGTCTGTCAAGCATCAATCTATAGTTTGTTTTGGGCGCAAAGCGCCCAAAACAAACTATAGAAGTATCATCTCAATAAGTGGGGGCAGAGATGATTCCTTTAGAATCATGTTTGACATAACATTGAGGCGTTGTGTAAACGACGGAACAGTTGCGCAGTCATCTTTGCACAGGGGGTAATGATTCAACCTGGAAATATTCGTTAGCCTCCACGTCCAAGTCATGATATGATTCTGAAATCACCCAATTCAGATAAAACATCATAAGATCAAGGAAGGGAAGATGGACCAAAACAAACTTCTATTTCCAGCCCAGGGCTTTCCAGCCCAGGGCCGCTCGAAAGACGAGGTGCTGGCTGCCATGCAGTCTGCCCGCCAGGATGATGTCCACTGGCGCGAAGGCAAAGCGTTCAGCCTGGTTTTCGCGGCCGGCGATCAGGTCTCCGAACTGCTCAAAGAGGCCTACACGATGTTCTTCTCAGAAAATGGGCTGAACCCGATGGCCTTTCCCAGCCTGCGCAAGTTTGAAGCCGAGGTGGTGGCGATGTGTATCGACCTGCTGGGCGGCGACGATCAGGCTGCCGGCAACATGACCACCGGCGGCACGGAGAGCCTGCTGATGACGGTGCTGACCGCCCGCGAGTGGGCCCGGGCCAACCGGCCCGAGATCCGCTTCCCGGAAATGGTGCTGCCGGCCACGGCCCACCCGGCGTTTGACAAAGCCGCCCACTATTTCGGCGTCAAAGCGGTCCGGGTGCCGGTGCGGGCTGACTTCCGGGCCGATGTGGAGGCCTGCCGGGCTGCCATCACCTCCCAAACCGTCCTGATGGTCGGCTCTGCGCCGTCTTACCCGCAGGGGGTGATCGACCCGATCGCCGAGCTGGCCCAGATCGCCCAGGAGCGCAAGCTGCTCTTCCACGTCGACGCCTGCGTGGGCGGGATGATGCTGCCGTTTGTGCGCCGCCTGGGCTACCCCGTGCCCGAATTCGATTTGCGGGTGCCCGGGGTGACCTCCATTTCGGCCGACCTGCACAAGTATGGCTACTCGGCCAAGGGGTCGTCGGTCATCCTCTACCGCACCCACGAGCTGCGCCGGCACCAGTTCTTTGTGACCACCGATTGGTCGGGCGGGATCTACCCCTCGCCGACCATGGCCGGCACCCGCCCGGGCGGGCCGATTGCTGCCTCATGGGCCATTTTGAACTATCTGGGTGAAGAAGGCTACATGAAGATCGCCGAGACGGTCATGAAGACCACCACCAGCCTGCGCCAGGGGGTGACCGTAATCCGCGGGCTGAAGGTCCTCAGCACGCCCGAGATGAGTGTCTTTGCGATTGCCTCCGACGAGCTGAATGTCTACGAGATCGCCGATGAGATGACGCTGCGCGGCTGGCACATGGACCGCCAGCAGTTCCCGCCCTGCCTGCACATGACGGTCAATTATGGTCACGCCGGCTCGGTGGATGCCTTTTTGCAGGATCTGGCCGCGGCAGCCGCCGAAGTGCGCCGCCCCAGCCTGCGCAAGATGGGCAACGCCCTGCTCCTGAACCTGGCCAAAACCGTGGTCAGGCTCCTGCCCAAAGAGACGGTCAGCAAACTGACTGCCAGCGCTTCATCCGCCCTGGGCGATACGGCCTCGGGCGGCGCCCAGCGCTCGGCGGCAATGTACGGCATGATCGGCACCCTGCCCAACCGGGGTGATCTGCACGAAGTGGTTTTGGATCTGATTGACAGTATGACCCGTATCCCGGAAACCCCGGCCGATACAGAAGGGAAAAGCGCATGAAGACAGCCTCCACCGCCTCCACAAAACTGCCCCTGCTGACCAAACTGATTTACGGATCGGGCGATTGGGGCATGGCCAGCTTTGGCACCCTGCGCCAGATCTTTTACGCCATCTTCCTGACGGATGTGGTCGGGCTGGATGCCCGCCTGGCCTCCTTTGCGGCGCTGGCGGGCGTGATCTGGGACGCCATCAACGACCCGATCATCGGGCTGATCAGCGACCGGACCCGCACCCGCTGGGGCCGGCGCCGGCCTTTCCTGCTGCTCTTCTCCATCCCCTTCGGGCTCAGCTTCTTCCTCCTGTGGTGGGCACCGCCCTGGGAAAACCAGATCGCCCTGATGGTTACGGTCAGCCTGGCGTATATGATCAGCGACACCTTCCAAAGCCTGATCGTTGTGCCGTTTTTCGCCCTGACCCCGGAGATCACGAGCGACTACGACGAACGCACCAGCCTGACCGGCTACCGGATGTTTTTCAACCTGCTGGCTTCCCTGGCAACCGCCGTGGCCGCCCCAATGATTGTGGACGGGGCCCTCAAAGCCGGTATGACACAGCAGCAGGGCTACCTGATCATCGCCGCCGCTTTTGGCGGGCTGGCCGCCCTGCCCTTCTTGCTGATCGGGCTGGTGGTGCGCGAGGTCGGCAGCGCCGAAAAAATGGCTGAGGAGAATATCCCCCTGCGCAAGACCCTGGCGACGGCCTGGGGCAACATCCCCTTCCGCTTTGTGACCCTGATTTATATGCTGAACTGGATCACCTTTGATCTGGTGGCCTTGATGCTGCCCTATTTTCTGGTCTATTGGATTGCGGGCGGCGATCTGCTGGCAACAGTGCCGGCCCTGGGGGACCTGTCGCTGGAATCGGCCGTGTTGGGGCTGCTGCTGGTGACGGCGGTGGTTGCCCTGCCATTCTGGATGTTCCTCTCCAAAAAGCTGAACAAACGCAGCGCCTATATCATCGGGATGAGCTTCTGGGCGGTTGTCCAGACCCTGCTCTTCCTGGTCCAGCCGGGCCAGGTGAATCTGGTCCTCTTCCTGGCGGTGCTGGCTGGGCTGAGCGTCTCCACGGCGCATGTGCTGCCAGACGCCATGTTCCCGGACGTGATCGAGTGGGACGAGCTGCGCACCGGCCGCCGCCAGGAGGGCATCTATTACGGGGTGAAGAACTTTGTGCGCAAGCTGACCGGGGCCCTGGCGATCTTCTTTGCCCTGCAGATGCTGGGCTGGTTTGGCTACCAGTCGCCGCCGGATGGCGCCGCCCAGTTTGCCCAATCGGCCAGCGCCCTGCAGGCCATTCGCTGGCTGACCGGGCCAGCCGGGGCGCTGCTTTTGATCAGCGCCATTTTGGCCGCCTGGAAATACCCCCTGACCCGCGACCGCCACGCCCGCATTCTGCGCCTGCTAATGAAAAGACACCAACGCTAAAGGGTTATAAACAGAGGCTGTCCAAAAAGTTCCTTTTTGGACAGCCTCTGCCGTATAGATTGGATTCTTGGGGCCGATGGACCCCAAACCCCTCATTTCTGGCCGGATAGTCTTGACGAATCGATTCAGGTGTTCATTCACCCCCCCCCCGGCCCCCGCCCTCGAGGGCCGGGGTGTTTTTTTATGTAGTTTTGGCCGGTGTAAACCGGCCAAAACTACGAAAAAGTATTTCTCCCCTCCCGTGGGAGGGGTTGGGGGTGGGCAAAAATGATTCGCCAACAGTATCCTGGCCAGGAAAGAGGGGAGAAATTTTCAAAGAGAGGGTGTTTGGACGTGCTTTGCACGTCCAAACACCCTCTCTTTGATTTTTTTAGGGGATGGGCAAGGCTGTGATAAACATGACACCGGGGGGTGTCATGTTTATAAAAAAGCAAGGCGGAGGCCCAGGATTACGAGGAGGACGAGGACCAGGCGGCGAAAGAGGGCGGGGTTGAGGCGTTTGTCCAGGCTGACGCCGGCCAGGACGCCAGCCGCAATCACGGGCAGGGCCCAGGCGTACATCTGCCAGATCTGCGGGGTGAAGTGCCCGCTCAGGGCGTGGCTGAGGATGACCAGCGTGTCGCTGATGAAGAACATCCCCTGCAGGTTGCTCTTAAACTCAGCCGGCCCCCAGCGGCGGGCGCTGCCATAGATGATCAGCGGCGGACCGCCGGTGTTAAATGCCCCGCTGAGCAGCCCCGACAGAAAACCCGCCAGGTAAGCCCAAAACGGCTGGCGCAGCTCGGGCAGGCGCAGGTTGAGGAGCGAGTAGAGAGCGTACCCGGCGATCACCATCCCCAGGACAGCCAGGGCAATCTGGCGGTCCACCCGGCTCAGCAGAAACATGCCCAGCGGAATCCCGACCACAAGCGTGCCGATCATTGGGCGCAGTGTACGCAGGTTGAGGGCTGCCCGGTAGCGCAGCAGCAGGGCGATCTCCAGGGTGATTGCCACCAGGGCCACCAGCGGCGCCGCCGCCTGGATGCCCAAAATATCGGGCAGCAGAGCCATGCTAACCAGGGCTACCCCAAAGCCGCTCAGGCTCTGGGTGAACACGGCACAGAAGATGACAACGAGGGTGAGGAATAAGTCCATGCAGGCGCCCCCTGGTCGGGTTGTATTTTGGTGTTTTGTGGGTGGCTGCAGCCACCCACAAAACACCAAAAAAAACTTAGTTATCCGCAGGCCGGCGGGTGTGCCAATCGGTCGCCTGCTGGTAGGCATGGGCGGCCTGGAAAAGCAGATCCTCGCGGAAGTGGGGGCCCATGAGCTGCATACCAATCGGCAGGCCCTGGGTATCGAAGCCGACCGGGAAGGCCAGCCCGGGCACCCCCGCCAGGTTAGCCGGCAGGGTAAAGACATCTTCCAGGTACATCGCCAGCGGGTCGCCGGTGTGGTCGCCGATTTTGAAGGCCGTGGTCGGGGCCACCGGGGCGGCAATTACATCCACCTGCTCAAAGGCGGCTTCAAAATCGCGCTTGATCAGGGTGCGGGCCTTCTGGGCCTGGCCGTAATAGGCGTCGTAATAGCCAGCCGAAAGGGCATAGGTGCCGAGCATAATCCGGCGCTTGACCTCGGAGCCAAATTTTTGGCCGCGGGTCTGGTAGAAAATATCCCACATCGCTTCGCCCGAAACCCGCGGCCCGTAGCGCACGCCGTCAAAGCGGGCCAGGTTGGCCGAGGCTTCCGCCGGGGCAATGATGTAATAGACCGGCACAGCGTAGTCGGTGTAGGGCAGGCTGATCGTCTTGATCTCGGCGCCCAGGTCGGCGTAGACCTGGATGGCCTGACGCACGGCGGCTTCGACTTCGGGCTGGATGCCTGCAATGAAATATTCCTGAGGAACACCCACCCGCAGGCCTTTGAGATCGGCCGGCCTGTCCAGGTTGAGGGCAGGCACAGGCAGATCCATGCTGGTGGCGTCCAGCGGGTCGGGGCCAGCCATGATCTGAAAAATGGGGGCGGCGTCGGCGGCGCTGTGGGCCAGGACGCCAATGCTGTCCAGTGAAGAGCCGTAAGCCACCAGGCCGTAGCGCGAAACCCGCCCATAGGTCGGTTTGATCCCGGTCACGCCGCAAAACGAAGCCGGCTGGCGCACGCTGCCGCCCGTATCGGTGCCCAGGCTGGCCGGAGCCAGACGGGCGGCGACGGCTGCGGCGCTGCCGCCGCTGGAACCGCCGGGGACATGTTCCCAATTCCACGGGTTGTGGGTCACGCCGTAAGCCGAGTTCTCGGTGGAAGAGCCCATGGCGTATTCATCGGTGTTGGTCTTGCCCAGGATCACAATCCCGGCTGCCAGCAGACGCTCGACAGCCGTGGCGCTGAAGGGCGGCACGAAGGTCTCCAGAATGCGCGAGCCGCAGGTGCAGCGCACGCCTTCCACGCACAAGACATCCTTAATCGCCATCGGCAGCCCGAGCAATGCGGGCAGTTCCCCGTCCGGGCTGCGGCGCCATGCGGCTAACCGGCGGTCAGCGGCGTCGGCCTGGGTCAGGGCTTTTTCGGGGGTCAGGGTGATGAAGGCGTTTAAGGCCTGCCGCCCATCAATCCGGGTCAGGTAGGCCTGGGTAAGCTCACGGCTGGAGGCCTGACCCTGGCGCAGGGCTTGCAGGGTTTCGAGGACAGACAGGTCAAAAAGGTCGGTCATGGCTCATCCAACACGGGCGGCACCCGGAACTGGTTGGCTTCCGCATCAGGCGCGCCTGCCATCAGGACCTCAACCGGCAGGCCCGGGCGGGCTACATCCGGGCGCAGGGCGCTGCGGGCCGGCAGCACGCTGGCGGTGGGCGGGATCCCGCGGGTATCCAGGCTTTGCAGGCGGACGGCATAATCCAGCACAGCCGAAAGCTGCTCGGCGTAATGCTCTTTCTCTTCAGCCGTCAGCTCCAGGCGGGCCAGCTCGGCAATATGTTCAACTTCGGCAATGGTGAGTCTCATAGGGGCAGATTATAACCGAAATTATTCCATATCCCACAGGGCTGCATACCAGCGCAGGTAGTTCTCCAGGTGGGCTCCCCAGTATTTTTCATCGTGATAACCCGGGAAAAGGTAAAACTCATGGTCAATATTGCGCCGGGTGAGTTCACCCTCAAACCAGGTTGCCGACTCAACGATCTCGGGTGTGTCGTGGTCGCCAATATCCAGGTAGAGGCGCGGCAGGACGTAACCCGTTTCGGCGCTGTCCAACCACTCCGGAATACCGGGGGTGGTATCCCAAAAGATCGCCGGGCTGTGCAGCCCGATCGTCCCAAACAGCGAATCGGCATCCATCCCTATCTGGAGCGCCCAACCCGCCCCGCGTGACAGTCCGCCGATGGCGCGAAAGCTGCGCCCGGGCAGGGTGCGGTAGGTCTGGTCAATGGAGGGTACCAGGGCCGTGATGATGGCCTCGTCAAACTGGCTGTCATCGGCCTCGGTGGTAAACTCGCGGTCGAAGGGCATTACAATCAAAAAGGGCGGCAGAGCTTTGCTGCTGATCAGGCGGGCGGCTGTCTCATCGACGCCCATCCGGTCCCACTGATCGTCATTGGAAAACTGACCGTGAAACAAATATAGCACCGGGTAGCGGGTTTCGGGGCGTTCGGTGTAGCAGGGCGGCAGGAACACCCGAAAAACAAGCGGTTTGGGCAGCAGGTCGGTTTTGATTTGCTGCTGTTCCATCCGGGCTGAATCTGCCCGCAGGCAGCGCTCGTCTGGCGTAGGGGTGAAGATGGGGGTCGGGAGGGGCGTTTCCGTTGGCGCCAGCGTTGGCTGCAGCGTTGGCTGCAAGGTGGGCGAAGGCGGAGGCTCGGGTGTGGCTGCGAGGGTAGGCAGGTAAAATACCAGCGGCGCAGCGGCCTCCAGCGGGTCGCTGGCGGGTCTGGGCGTGGTCGTCAGCAGTTCAAAACTGGGCTGGCTGCAGGCGGCTGCCCCGAACAGCAAGCTCAAGAGGATAAAAAAGGAGGATGGCCTGTGTCGCATTTCGCGCGAGTGTATCACAACATGCTTATTAAATGGGGGGTTGAGTTTTGGGCTGCGCCCAAAACTCAACCCCCCATTTAATATCTACTGGTACAATGGGAAAATCATGCCGGATAATCCATTTCACCCACACAGGATCCTGAGCTGGCTGCTGGCGCTGGCCCTGGGGCTCAGCGCGTGCGGCGGTCAGACCAGCCAGCTGCCGGCAGCTACAGCCACACCCAGGCAGCCGGGGCTTTTGGTGACGGCCGCCCCGGATGCCGGCCCGGAGACCAGCGCGCCCGCCGAGCCGACGGCTCTGCCGGCGCCGGCTGGCTGTCGGACCTACCGCGGCGAACAGGCGGCGGTGGTGGACAACAGCGGTCCGCTCCTGCCGGGCGACTGGATCCTCGGGGCGCAAACACCCACGGTCACCCTGGTGGTCTACGGCGATTTTCAATGCGCGGCCTGTGCCCAGCTTGCGCCGGTTTTGAGCGAGCTGGCCGCCGAGTTTCCGGATGATGTGCGCATCGTTTACCGCCACTTTCCACTGCTGGGCACACCCGAAATCAAAATGAACGACAAGTCTGGCCTGGCTGTCCAGGCTGCCGAAGCCGCCGCCCGCCAGAACAAATTTTGGGAGATGTTCAACCTGCTGTACAACCGCCAGGCCGAATGGGTTGGGCTTGACCCGGCCGCTTTTCAGCCCTGGCTGGAAGAGCAGGCTGCCGGGCTGGGGCTGGATCCAGCCCAATTCAGCGCCGACCTGACCAGCCCGGAACTGGCGGCCCTGGCAGACAAAGCCTGGCAGAACGGACTGACACTGAACCTGCCCGAGCCGCCGGTGGTGTTTTTGAACGGCAAGTATTATGACCTGCCCGTCTCGTACCGCTGGAACCTGGCCGCTGTGATCCGCCTGACCCTGTTGGGCAAGGAGCAGTTCGCGACCTGCCCGCAGATGAGCATTGACCCTTTCAAACGCTATACCGCCACCCTGAAAACCGAGAAGGGCGACATCGTCATCGAACTGTTTGCCGACCAGGCGCCGCTGGCAGTCAACAATTTTGTTTTTTTGGTGCGCCAGGGCTGGTACAAAAACCTGACCTTTCACAGCGTGCTGCCGGGGTACTTCGCCCAATCGGGCGACCCATCTGGCACCGGCTTTGGCGGGCCGGGCTATGCCTTTGACACCGAGATTGTCCCCGGCCTGAAATTTGACCGGGCCGGCCGGCTGGCAATGGCAAACGCAGGCTACACGTCCAACGGCAGCCAGTTTTTCATCACCTACGCCCCGGACTACACCCTGAACGGCAGACACACCATTTTCGGTCAGGTGACAGCCGGGATGGATGTGCTGGCGCAGCTGACGCCGCGCAACCCGAACGAGAACGCCGATCTGCCTCCCGGCGATAAAATTTTGGAAATTCTAATCGACGAGCGCTAATCCGATTTCCACCCCAGGCGTGCTAATCAATCACTTCCTCCAACCATAAATTTCAGGCATTTTCTGTATTACAACACCTTGATTCTTTTCCAGATCAAGAATGATCGTATTGTTTTTTTCCAAAACAAATGCAAGCTGCCGACTGTCTGGGGACCAGGCTAATTTCCATACCGGTGAAATACAATAATTTGTAGCAATACCTGTTTTTAAATTTAAAATATACAAAATTCTGCTTTCGATTGGTTGATTTGTATCGGCATTCAATGTAAAGGCCAGGTAATTGCCATCTGGCGAAATTTTTGGTTCAAAAATTAGATAATCTTCCAGGGTTGCGGAAAAACGAGATAATTGGATTAATTCGCCAAGATTCGATAAACGATAAATTTCAACCGGCCAACCTCCGGATAAGAATACAGCGCTTCCATCAAGCTGCCAGTCAGGCTGAATAAATTCAATCGGCGTCTGAAAGAACTGACTATTTTGATTCCAAAGTTCTTTGCCCATCTCAACATCCCACAATGCCATACCAAAATCAAGTAAAACTGGATTCCACCAGGCAAATAAGACTTTCGTAAATGTCGGATCATACAACGGCTCCATCGAAGGTCCAGAACGTGTGGAAGCATCGTCAAAATTCATTTTGAATTGGATATTCTTATCGTAAGAAATTCCTGTTTTGAGATCCAATATTGTGAATGTATCTTGTAAGGGGGTATGTTCATCTCTAGCGCTCAAAAAATCAGATTTACCTAAGATAATCGTGTCACTTTCGGTATTCAGCCAGGCTCGAAAATATTCCATTTCAGGAAGGTTGATAATCCGTTCGGAATGATCTGCTGAAATATAATGAATCGTATAATTGTCTGACCAATAAAACATCGCGCCGCTATAAGGGGATATGTCCATACTCCCATCATACTTCATCAAAACCTGGAGTTGTCCAGATTTATCCACTGAATAGATATTTGAGTTGCTCATCATTATAAGCTCACCATTTTGGATAAAGCCTGGCGTTATTGCTGAAAAGCTATTCAGACAGGACTCTTTTATTTCAAATGGGAAAGCCGTAGAAGCAGTTGTTGGTAAGGGTTTGGGCTGCAAGGTGATTGTTGGCGTTGGCGTTTTTGCCGACAGCGCAGTTTGGGTTGGAACCGGTGTGCCCGTATGGGTTGGGCTGGATGTAATCGTGATCTTTGTGGCGGCCGCGGGCGTAAACGTGCCCGTTGGCACAGAAGAAGTTTGCTGAAGGTTGGAACAGCCAGTTTGTGTTTTGTAAAATAAAAACCGACCACCTTGACTGAAAATTAATAATGAAAAACCGACCACTGAGGCTCAAACTCCGGGTACCATAACAGGCCTGGAGGC
>Ga0268298_10003675_pt1 | contig 15494 bp, 21 predicted proteins | sample WWTPWeurt_MetaG_FD_194462 | JGI IMG/M metagenome (GOLD analysis project Ga0268298, IMG submission 194462) | Activated sludge microbial communities from WWTP in Nijmegen, Gelderland, Netherland - WWTP Weurt | ecosystem: Engineered > WWTP > Aerobic digester > Activated sludge | place... | reverse complement strand
ATAGATGCTTTCAGACCGGCTGCCGATTTTAAAAAACATATGGACAACTGGATTCAACGTTTTAAAAGTGCTCAGGCAATTGATATTGCCGAACGTGTTTTGATACCGGGAGAACCGGAATTCAGTATGACGGAATACAGATTGAAGAACGGAATTCCGCTAAATGAAAATGTGGTGAAAGATTTAACCGCACTGGGTGAAAAGTTTAACATTTTGCTTTAATCCCGTATGAATAAAAAAATAATCCTCGCATCCAAATCACCGCGGAGACAGGAGCTGATAAAAGGACTGGAACTGGCTTACGATATTCATACCTATGAAGTGGACGAAAGTTTTCCTGCCGAACTACACAGCTACGAAATTGCAGTTTACCTCGCCAAAAAGAAGGCCATGCATTTTCCGGGCGATTTAACCAATCATATTTTACTAACTGCCGATACAATTGTGTGGGTGAATGACCGTGTATTAAACAAACCCGAAGACGGGGATGATGCTTTCAGAATGCTGAAAACCATTTGCGGAACCACACACGAAGTATTTACCGGAGTTTGCCTGCGCACAACAGAAAGCGTGCATACTTTTTTTGAACGCACCGAGGTAACATGCAAACAACTTTCTGACGATGAAATATGGCATTACATCAACCAATATCACCCGTTTGATAAAGCAGGCAGCTACGGCATTCAGGATTGGTTTGGCTATACAGCCATTGAAAAAATAAACGGCTGTTTTTACAATGTAATGGGACTTCCGGTAAGCCGGGTGAACGAGGAATTAAAAAAACTCCACCTCTAATTTTTCTCCGAGAAAATAACTCCTTCTTTCAATGAATACTCTGATGCAATGAGCCGCCTTATACGGGCGTGTTTCAAAACCACATCAATTAAACACGAAGCAGCCACCATCATTTCTACTCTGAACGAAACCAATCCTTTCATTTTTTTTCTTTCGTCAGCAGTTGACTTCAATAGTATCGGGTGAATTTGAAAAAAGTCGTCTAATTCGATTAAATGGCTTTTAGCCGAAAACTTTTGTACCGGTTTTTGAAGCAAATCACCAATCAGTTCCACCACCGATTCAAACGAACCGGCCGAACCAACTAAATCGGTTACCGGAAATTGATCCAGTGCTTCCCAAAGCGGGGTAAGTTGCAGTCGCAGGTTTTCATATAACCCACTGCACTCCTCTTCCCCCATCGGATCCTGCCGGTGATACTTTTCAATAAGACGTGCCGCTCCTATTCTGAAACTTTGTTTCCAAAAAACATTTGTTTGGTTTGCAATAATAAATTCCACGCTTCCGCCACCAATATCCATGATTAATTTAGGTTCTGACGCAAATGGTAACGAATGCCTAACCCCTTGGCAAATTAACAAGGCCTCCTGTTCTCCGGTAATAGTATCAATTTCAATTTGGGTGTGTTGTTTAACTTCTTCTATAAAATCCAACCCGTTTGAAGCATCACGAATGGCCGATGTGGCAAACGCCCTGATGAGTTCAACTTCATAATTTTTTAGCTCTGTTGCGAAATCTTTCATGGCTGCTATACCCCGTTTATACGCCCCCTCTCCGATATATCCCTGATTAATGCCGCCCTCTCCCAGTTTTACCGGAATTTGCATTTTTAAAACCGTTTCAAAATCAGTCTCCTTCACATGAGCTATATGCAGGTGAAAAGTATTTGTACCTAAATCCAAAACGGCCATTTTTTTCATAAGAGCAAAGAAAACAAATCATCTATAAAGTTAGTATTTTTTTACCTAATTCCGGTTCATATTTCTACACTTTTAAACGAATCCCGTATCTTTATCCCCATGAATCCTTTGATTTGGGTTGGGTTGGGCGGTGCCCTTGGTTCGGTGTTCAGGTATTTAATTGGCCAATGGGTGGGCGTGCGCGAAATTTCTCAGTTTCCATGGCACACCTTTGCTGTAAATTTACTCGGGTGTTTTGCCATCGGACTTCTATGGGCTTTACTCAATAAAAATGTAGCCGACCGTTCGTTTTATTTTTTTCTGATTACCGGTGTGCTGGGCGGCTTCACCACGTTTTCCTCATTCGGGCTCGAAACATTTCATCTGCTGCAGGCTAAAGCGTATTTTACTGCGGTATCCTATATCTTACTTACCAATGTGGCAGGGTTGACCCTGGTTTTTATCGGATACAAATTTTCCGGAATATGAAAGGCATTGTAACCAAATCAACCGGAAGCTGGTACACGGTTCGTTTGGAAAATGGCATCCAGATGGAATGCCGCCTGAAAGGGAAATTCAGATTGGATGGTATTAAACATACCAACCCTATTGCCGTAGGCGATATAGTAACAATTGACCAGGAGCCCGAAAAAGAAACCGGAATAATTACCGAATTAAAGGACCGGAGTAATTATATCATTCGTAAATCAAACAACCTTTCCAAGCAAACACAAGTACTTGCGGCCAATATTGATCAGGCACTGCTCATTGTAACCCTGTTTTACCCCAGAACCAGTACCGGATTTATTGACCGCTTTTTAGTGACAGCCGAAGCTTATCATATTCCGGTAACTATTGCATTCAATAAAATTGATTTATATAACGAGGATGCAAAACATATTCTTTCTGAATATGAAAAGCTATATCAATCGCTCGGCTATCAAACAATTCGTACCTCGGCAGTAAAAATGGAAGGGATAACTGATATAAAAAAATTACTGAAAGGCCATGTTACCCTGCTGGCAGGCCATTCGGGAGTTGGCAAATCTTCACTCATTAATGCCATTCATCCGGAAACTGAACGCAAGACAGGCGAGGTCTCTGCCTATTCAGAAAAAGGAATGCATACCACCACCTTTGCCGAGATGTTTGAGTTAATGCCCGGCAGTTTTATTATCGACACTCCCGGAATTAAAGATTTAGGTTTGGTTGATATCTCGGAGCAGGAACTCTCCCACTACTTCCCCGAAATGAGGGCACTTATGAGCAATTGCCGTTTTAATAATTGCCAGCATGTAAACGAACCCGGTTGCGCTGTATTAAAAGCACTGGACGAAGGAAAACTGGACGAAGAACGTTACCGAAACTACCTGAGTATGCTTCGCAACGAAGACATTCACCATTAGAATAAATTTATGCGTGTAGTAATTCAACGGGTAAATCAGGCATCGGTAACTATTGATGAACAACTTTTTTCTTCTATAGAAAAAGGATTGATGATACTGGCCGGAATTGAAGATGCAGATATGAATGAAGATGCAGAATGGCTTTGTAGCAAAATTTGTAACCTGCGCATTTTCCCCGATGAAAACGGGGTAATGAATAAAAGCGTTAAGGAGGCAAACGGAACAATTTTGCTGGTAAGTCAGTTTACCTTACATGCCGCTACCAAAAAAGGAAACCGCCCTTCGTATATAAAAGCAGCCCGACCTGAAATAGCGATGCCTTTATTTCAATACCTGATAACGCTGCTGGAAAAAGAACTTGGCCATAAAATAGCAACGGGACAATTTGGTGCCGATATGAAAGTAGCCTTAATAAATGACGGGCCGGTTACCATTGTAATGGATTCGAAGAACAGGGAGTGATGGTGAGGGGTGAGTTTGTGAGGTGGTGAACAGTGAGGTGGTGAGCATTTTGATTGTAATAAAAATGATAAAACATGACTATACAGGAAGCACAGGAAACAGTTGATGGCTGGATAAAAACCACAGGAGTTCGTTATTTTAACGAGCTTACCAATACGGCCATTTTAATGGAAGAGGTGGGCGAGGTGGCCCGTATTATGGCCAGAAAATACGGAGAACAATCATTTAAGGAAAGCGATACCAAAGTTGATTTGGCAGATGAAATGGCTGATGTGTTGTGGGTGCTGGTATGCCTTGCCAACCAAACCGGGGTAAACCTGACCGAGGCGTTTCAGAAGAATATGGATAAAAAAACGCTGCGTGATTCGAAGAGGCATAAAGAAAATGAAAAATTAAAATAATCGCGGTTAAACCTTTTTAACTCTAAGCTATCAGAAGCAAAGTAAACCGGAAACTACATGACAGGAGCCGTGGCAAGCGATAAAGAACTGATAGAGGCCTTTCGCAGGGAAGAAAGCCGGACACAGGCGTTTGAGGCCATTATTAAAAAATATCAGCAAAAGGTTTACTGGCATGTGCGCAGATTGGTTATTGATCATGACGATGCCGATGATGTAACACAAAATACCTTTATACGTGCCTGGGAAAAATTAGACGGATTCAGGGAAGAATCGAAATTATTTACCTGGCTTTTTAGGGTAGCCACCAACGAGGCACTGGCTTTTATTAACAAGAAAAAAGCATCTCTTCACATAAATATGGAAGATGCCGAACATTACCTGAGCCATCAAATTACCAATGGAATTGGTTTTAACGGAAATCAGATACAAAAAAAACTGCAATTAGCCATTCTTGAACTTCCGGAAAAACAACGAGCCGTTTTTAATATGCGCTACTTTGATGAGTTACCATACGAGCAAATTGCAGAAATAACAGATACCTCGGTAGGCGCCCTTAAGGCATCATACCACCATGCCGTAAAAAAAATAGAAACCTATTTTAACCATCCATTAAACCATTAGAAAAAAATTTGCTCTAACCAAAAATGGATACACAAAATCCCATATCTCCTGAAGAAGCATTTGTAAACGGACTTCCCAAAAACAACCCGTTTACTCTGCCCTCCACTTATTTTGAGGAATTACCTCAAAGTATTTTGATACAGGTAAAAGGTAGTGAAACACCGCAATTGTCACAGACAATAGAATCAGGATTTGAGGTGCCGCAAGGATATTTTGAAGATTTCCCTTCAAAGGTAATTTCAAAAAGCCATGCCGCAAATACCGGTGGGCGAATTATCCGTTTCCCATATATAAACCGCATTGCCGCAGCTGCGGTAGCCCTGCTTGCTGTCGGTTTGGTTTTGCTGCTTTCAAAAACAACACCGCACCAAACCGAAACTGCTGTTTCCATTGAACAGGCAACGGATGATGAAATTTTTACCTACTTAGAAAACAATAATGTGAGTATTGATTTGGTGGCCGAGGTTTACACCGAAACCGAAACGGTAAAAAACAAGCCGGTAAACAGTGCCCCCGACAGCAATACGCTTATTGAACAATATATTCTTGATAATGCCGATGAACAATTAATACTGGAGGAGTTATGAAAAAAGTAAAGCTATTAGTGTGGATTTGTTGCCTTTTAACCATGCCAGCCGCTGTGCAGGCACAGGGAGATGCACGCCCTGCAAAAGAACGGATAGAAGCCATGAAAATTGCTTTTATTACCGACAGACTGCAACTCACGCCCGAGGAAGCAAAAGGATTCTGGCCCATTTATAACAAAATGGAAACAGAGATGAAAGAGTTAAGAAGAAAATACAGGCTAAGCGAAGAAGAAGAATTGCCTGCTGATTTAAGTGAACAGGAAGCTGAAAAACGCATTGGCGAAATGATTAGTTTCAGAGAAGCTCAGGTGGCCCTGATTAAAAAATATCAGATTGAATTCAAAAAAGTGATTTCGTCTAAAAAAATCCTGTTGCTTTACCGGGCCGAGGAAGATTTTAAACGCGAACTGATACGAAAAATACGTGAACGAAGAATGGGCCCCCCCGCAGGCGGGCCACCTCCCGGCAGGTAATGATATTGTTTTTATAATAAGGTTTAGGTTTACACATGCAGAAGGGGCTTTAGTCCCTTTTGCTTTTTATAAATGGCCACCAAAAAGTGAGCAAACCCGTTTTTCGGTAGATAAAAATACACCCGGCCACATTTACCAGAACAATAGCGGCACTACGGGCAATGGCAGCTCCCTCTAATTGCATGGATGGAATAAGTATAACTGATAAAACCAGACTTATCAAAACACCACACATATTTATTCGCATCAGTTGTTTTTCGTACCCAGCCATCATCATTAAAATATTTACGGAACCCACCAGTGCATTTACCAATTGTGCAAACCCGAGAATAATAAAAGCCGATCGGCCTGCTGCAAATTGCTCGTGGAGTAAACTCAGCAATATCTCCGGAAAAAATAAAGATAAAATAAAAACCACAACCGCAATTGCGGATACAATCATTGCTTTGTGCTGCAACAAACGCTGCAACTCCTTTTTATCTTCCTTATGCAATAATTCGGTAAATTTTGTTGCGGCAATAGTGTTTACCAAAAACAGCCCGATGATAACCAACTTACTTAAACGAAAAGCTCCCTCAAACAAGCCAACCTGCGTTATATCGGTAAAATACCCAAGCAGAAGCAGTGGCACATAGTGATTAATTACCACCCATACTGAAGAAAAAAATACCGGCCAGGCCGATTGTATCAGTTTGGTAGTTTCAGCCTCCGGAAGCTTTTGAACAGATAAAGCCTTTGAATTTTTTATCCATAAAACCTGAGCCGTTAACCATACCAGTACCGATGCGAGGGCAGCAAGCCAAACCGGAGTAAAAAAATGTCTGCTAAAAAATATGGTTACTAAAAGCAATAGCAGCAGCACCAGGTTGTTGGAGGCAAAAGTAGAGAATGCAAACGATTTTACTTTTTTCATTGCACGCAGTCCGCTTTGTAAAATCATTCCCGAAGTAACAGGAATAATAAACCAGCAGAAAACTCTTACATACTCAGCAAGGTTTGCATCTTTAAAAAAATAAATGGCAATAGGTGTAGCCAGAATAAAAATACAGAGTGCAGCCAGAACCGAGGCTCCCAGAGATAACCTCATAGCCTTTTGCAGGGTGGGTTTAATTAAATCAAACCTTCCGGCTGCATGATGCAGAGCGATGTATTTATTTACAGCGGTATCTAAGCTAAACCGCCCCGCAAAAGCACCTATTCCCCAAAAACTAATAAACAGAACGTACACCCCATATGATTGAAGTCCGTAATACCTTACAAGGATGGAGGTTATCAGCAGTCCGCTAAGAAAGGAGAGCATTCTGAAAAAAACAGCATATACCCCGCCCCGCAACAATTCGGCAGTATGTTCACTCTTAAAAATGCGGTTAAAAAAGGGAATTAACATTTTGTATTCAAAAAAAGCGAAAAAGGTTGTGTTCACCGCGTATTGCTGCTTAGTTTTGTACACATGATCAGTAATCGTCAACTTTTTTTGCGACATGTGGCTCAAACTTCCGATGCACCCCTGATGCTGGAGATTGAAAAAGCAGAAGGTGTATTCCTGTTTGATGTAAGCGGCAAAAAATACCTTGACCTGATTTCAGGAATTTCGGTAAGCAATATCGGGCATCGTCATCCGGCAGTTTTGGCCGCTATTCAGCAGCAGCTTAACCGCTATATGCACCTGATGGTTTATGGCGAATATGTACAGAGTCCTCAAGTGCAACTTGCAACGGCCCTGAGCCAAAACCTGCCTACATCTTTAAACTCGGTGTATTTTTTAAATTCAGGTGCCGAGGTAACCGAAGCAGCCATGAAATTAGCCAAAAGGTATAGCGGAAAATCTGAAATTATTGCCTGCCGGCAATCCTACCACGGAAGCACACAGGGAGCCTTAAGTTTAAACAGTGAAGAGTACTTTAAAAACGCATTTCGCCCCCTGTTGCCCGATATATGTTTTATTCGTTTTAATCAGGAAGAGGATTTAACACTTATTACCGAAAAAACAGCCTGCGTGTTTATCGAGCCGGTGCAGGGTGAGGCCGGGTATTTACCTGCACAGAAAAAATACCTGAAAAATTTAAGAGAGCGAACAACCGAAACCGGTACACTTCTCATTTTTGATGAAATTCAAACTGGTTTTGGTCGTACAGGTTCTTTGTTTGCATTTGAACAATACGATGTAGTTCCCGATATGCTAATGCTGGCTAAAGGAATGGGAGGCGGCATGCCCATAGGTGCGCTTATTGCCGACCGGAATATAATGCGGTCCTTTACAAACGACCCGTATCTGGGGCATATTACTACCTTTGGAGGACACCCGGTAAGTTGCGCCTCGGCAATGGCGGTGCTCAATGAATTAACTACTTCATCACTGATAAATGAAATAAGCACCAAAGAAGCTTTGTTTCGCTCATTACTTTCTCATTTTGCCATTCGCAGCATAAGCGGAAAAGGCCTGATGCTGGCACTGGAATTCGATTCATTTGAAACAAATAAAAAAATTATTGACCGGTGTATTGAAAAAGGCCTTATTACCGACTGGTTCCTTCTTGCCACCAATAAACTACGCATTTCACCACCTTTAACCATTACCTGTGAACAAATTGAGTGGGCATGTGGTGTTATTAATGAAAGTATTTCAGAAATTTGCAACAACGGTTAAACTTTCACCCAACTAATAACTCTAACCACAAAAAATACCACTATATGAAAAAAATTACACTCTTTGCACTAATGCTTACCCTGTCGGGGAGTTTAGTGAATGTTTCCTGCAACAGGGATAAAGAAGACTTAGAAGAAATTTTCCAGTCGGCCGAAGATCAGGCATTGCTTGACGGTGAGTTTTCGAACATTCACGACAACGTAGACAATCAGGCACAGGATAAACCCGGCTTTGGCAAAGTGAATATTTCTATTTTACCGGCCTGTGCCTCGGTTTACACTGATGTAAGTTCAAACCCGAAAGTTCTTGAAATCACATTTTCCGACTCCAGCAGTTCTTCGGGATGCTTATGTGCTGACGGAAATTACAGAAAAGGAAAAATAAGGGCCGAATTTACGGGCGCCTATCGTACCCAGGGTTCTACTTTAGTTATTACGCTGCTGAATTATTATGTAAACGATGTTCAGTACACCGGAACCCGTACGGTTACTAATTTGGGTAATGCATCCGGACATTTTAAATATTCCTACGTTGTTACGGGCGCCAGTGCTATTACCTCTACCGGAACCATTACCTGGAGTTCGCAGGGAGAAATAGACCGTATAGAAGGCGATGCCACACTTAATCCGTTTGATGATGTGTACCTGATTACCGGATCTGCCAATGGCGTGAGCCGAAGAGGAAAAAGTTTCTCGGTGAATATCACTAAAGCATTAAAAAAGAAAATCAACTGCCCTCGTATTGTGAGCGGTAAAACTACTATTACCAATTCAAACGGCAACTCAATGGAACTGGATTTTGATCCGATTGGCAATGAGCCCTGCGACAAGATTGCCCGGATCACTTATAAGAACAGAACAAAAACCATTACACTCCGATAGATTTTAAAACAACTTATACAAAAGCCTTCTCTTTACAGGGAAGGCTTTTTCATTTACCCAAAGGCAGCTTATCTTGCAACGCATAATGGAACTACGTCCCGGAATAAGGTATATGCTGCAAGCTACCGTGTATTATGCAGGTATGAATCTTTGCATAAAATATCTGAATCATATTCCGGCTCATCAAATAGTATTTGTTCGTTCTATTATTACTTTTTTTATTACGCTGTATTTTCTCCGAAAGCAACATATCAGTCCGTGGGGAAACGACAGGAAATGGCTTGTGCTTCGCGGGCTGGCCGGTTTTGCCGGATTGTTATGTTATATCATCACCGTGCAAAAAATTCCGTTAGCAAGTGCGGTTACCATTCAATACCTCTCTCCGGTTTTTACACTCATATTTGCCTATTTTTTGTTAGACGACCGATTGACCCTTCGCAACTGGCTGTTCACCATTTTATCGTTTACGGGAGTAGTTTTGGTAAAAGGTTTTGACCCGCGTATCAGCAATGAGCTGCTTTTGCTGGGCATGTTCTCTGCCCTCATGTCAGGATTAGCTTATAGTTGCATTCGAAGGGTAAATCAGTCGGACCATGCACTGGTTATTGTGTTTTATTTCCCATTGGTTACCCTTCCGTTTGTTACTCCCTACACCCTTACCCACTGGACCACCCCTACCCTTACCGATTGGGGATTGCTGATTGCAACCGGAGTTTTCACTCAGTTCGGGCAATATTTTATGACCAAATCTTACCAGCTCGAACGTGTTTCGGATGTGTCTATACTTACTTACCTTGGAACAATTTACGCACTGGCAACAGGGTATTTTCTATTTGGCGAAACATTTAACCACTGGAGTTTAATTGGAATGGTATTGATTATTGGCGGAGTGGTACTGAATCTGTTTCTTTCATACACCACAAAAAATAAAGCAGCATGATTATACTTGAAAATAATTTTTTTAAAATATCCATCAACGAGAAAGGTGCCGAACTTACAAGTATATTTCGCAAGGATATTCAAAAAGAGTTATTGTGGCAGGCCGATGCTTCTTACTGGAACCGACATGCTCCCGTACTTTTTCCGTTTGTAGGTAAATTAAAAAACGATTCGTTTGTATGGAATAATAAAAGTTATACCTGCGGTCAGCATGGTTTTGCCAGAGACGAACCATTTTCAGTGATGAATCAAAGTGAAGAATCGGTTACACTAAGACTAAGCAACTCTCAAAACACTTTGCAACGTTTTCCTTTCCTGTTTCATCTTGAACTTCGATATACGCTTATTCATTCCACGCTTTGCTGTACATATAAAGTAACTAATCCGGGGGATGAAATGATGTACTTTTCCATTGGTGCACATCCGGGATTTGTATGTCCGTTATATGAAAATGAAACGTTAAATAACTATTCGCTTATGTTTAACCGGGAGGAACATTTAAACAGGCATTTGCTTACTAATGGACTTTTTGATTTAAGAGAAGAGCCCGTGATAAGCGGAAAAGTATTGCCCCTTGACGAAGTATTATTTACAAAAGATGCGGTGGTGCTAAAAAATTTACATTCTCACTCCGTAACTCTTCACTCTTCCGCTCACCCGCACCGGATTACTGTTTCGTTTAACGAGTTTCCGTATTTGGGTATCTGGAAAAAACCGGAGGCCCGTTTCATTTGCATTGAACCCTGGTATGGCCTTGCCGACTATACCACACATAACGGGAAACTCGAAGAAAAAGAAGGTATCCAATCGTTAAAAGGCAATAGTATATTTGAAGCGGCTTATAATATTGAAATACATTAATCATGAAAAAAACATTCTACCTATTTTTATTCTTTCTCGCAGCCATTTCATCGCAGGCTCAGAGCATCTTTTTCCCTAAAACATGGATTGGCCAATGGAAAGGAAACCTGCAGATAGCCACCAATAACGGAAGCGTGAACAATGTAGGCATGCAACTGATACTGGAAAGTTCTAAAAAGCCCAATCAATATTATTTTACCATCGTGTATTCAAACGGAGGTAAAGAAGATGTGCGCAGCTACACCCTCATTGCCGATACGCTTAATCCCGGACATTATTTTATGGATGAAGGGAACGGAATAAAAATTAATGAATACCTTTTTGGCACCACTCTTATAAGTCAGTTTGTGGTAGAAGGGCAATTACTTACTGCCTTATACAGCTTTGAGCGAGAGCAAATTCGTTTCAGGATTATAAGTGCCAATGCCACGCCAGCCGGAACAACAGGTGGCAAAGGTGAAATTCCCGTGGTGCAGGATTTTGAAATTATGGCCTATCAGGAAGCAATACTTACTAAAGTTAAATAGTTTTCCGGTCGTATAAATCTCTTATGGCCACCGAAGCCACGGTGCATCCAAACACAGCAGGCATATAACTGATGGTTCCAACCACCGACTTTTTATTTCTTCCGTCAGCAATTACCACCTGAGCGGTTGACATTCGTTCTTCATCCGAAAAAACGGCTTTCACACCCGAGTGTATTCCAAGTTTGTGAAGGTATTTTCGAACGTACCGGGCGAGATTGCAGGTATGCGTTTCTGAAAGATCGGCTACACGAACCCTTGTGGGATCAACTTTAGAACCTGCACCCATTGAGCTTACAATAGGAATTCCTTTTTCAATACACGCCTTTATAAAAAACACTTTGGGCGATAGCGTATCGATGCAATCGAGTGCATAATCAAACTTTCCCTCATCTAAAACCTCATTGGTACGTTTATCTTTAAAATATTCGGGCAAAACGGTAAGTTCCAAATCCGGATTAATATCGAGCAGCCGGGTGGCCAGTACATCGGCTTTTACTTTGCCTTCGGTGCTGAACAATGCCGGAATTTGCCGGTTGCGGTTTGTTGTATCAACGGTGTCTGCATCTACAATAGTCATTTTCCCAACCCCGCTGCGGGCAATCATTTCGGCAGCTATACCTCCTACTCCACCCAATCCCACCACTAATACATTGGAGTTAATTAATTTCTTCAATTGTTCATCGGCCAATAACAAACGGGTGCGCCCCATCCAGGGTTCAATTTGCTTCATGCTTTGGTTTTTAAAAATGCAATACTAAGGCAGGAACTCCGTTCAAAAAAATTGATTTTTACATCAATTTTATTTTTTATTACTTGATTTTCATCACTTTGAATCAAATCTTTCATAAATTAGTTTACTTTATAAACTAATTTACAATACCTTTGTACCCATAAAATAAATAACACATGAAACACATCATTTACCCCATTTTAATGCTGGTGGCTTTACAAGGTAGAGTTGCCGCACAAAACAACCCGCAACCTGTGAACCCTGGCTTTGAAAACTGGAACAAACGCGCTTCGACTTATCACGAAGAGCCCGTATCGTGGTTCACTTTAAGTCCGTTAAAACAATACGGCTATCCGTCAACCTGCGTAAAAACAACCGATGCACATTCAGGAAATTATGCTATTCTTCTTGAAACTAAGGCCGGCCCCTTTTCCGATATTCCGGGAATTCTAACCTCAGGAAATATGCTTGGGGCCGATAACCAACCCGACTTTAACCACAACTTTATTCCATTTAACGGTCGTCCTTCGGCTCTGCATTTCTGGTTTAAATCAACACCGGCTCTTAATGATTCAGTACTGTGTTCCATTGTACTTACTAAATGGAATTCAACCACCATGCAGCAGGATACAATAGCCGAATTGTACTGGCAAAACAAACAGGTAATTACTACCTACACCGAAACCTCTGCCTCTTTTATTTATTACAGCACCGAAATTCCGGATTCCATGTCGTTTCTGTTTTCAACCAGTACCGATTCATACACACCTGCTGTTGGTTCCCGACTATTTGTTGACGACCTTTTATTTGTATATAACCCAAACACCTTTGTACAAAACAATCCGAAATCTGATTTGATTCGTTTTTATCCCAATCCAACCCATGAATCAATTACCATTACACACAAGCTAAAGCAGGCAGATCTTCATATCTTTGACGTGAACGGAAACGAAGTGTTAACACTCCGGTATGTTGTTTCTGGTACACCCATTTTAGTAAACAAACTGAAGAAAGGTGTTTACCTGATGACACTTACAAACGAGCATGGAATAAATATACTTAAGTCGAACCTGATTATTACATATTAATATCACCTGCGATGGAAAAAGAATTTAACGAGAAAAATGCCCTGCAGCTCATTGAGCAAATGATTGGCAAAGCAAAAGAAGATATACAGGACAAGAGTTTCTTCTTTCTTTTTTGGGGCTATCTGGTTTTTGTGGCAGCGTTAACCAATTGGTTCCTGCTTGAATTTACCGATTTCACTTATCATTCGCTCCCGTGGTTAGTATTAATGCCGTTAGGCGGTATTGTAACCATGATTGTAAGTGCGCGCGAAAAAAAGGCACAACCGGTAAAAGTAAAATCGTACGTAAACGAAAATCTTAAATTCGTAATTCAGGCTTTTTGTATTGCTATGTTTACAGTGTGCTTTTGCATGCCTGCATCCGGACAATGGCATGCATTTTATCCAAGCATTATGATAATTTACGGCATTTGGCTTTATGTATCGGGAGGCATGCTGCAATTTAAATCATTAATGGTTGGTGGCATTTTAAACTTTTTACTGGCGGGTGCTACTTATTTCTCCTCTACACATCAATTGCATCTGTTATCGATAGCGCTGGGTGTGCTTGGCGGATACATAATTCCCGGACATTTGTTAAAAGCTAAATACAACAAAAGTGTTTAAAGAACTCAATCCTATTTTGCACTCTCAGCTCCGGTTGGCCATCATATCATTACTTATTGGTGTGAAGGAGGCCGATTTTACTTTCCTGAAGGAAAAAACATCGGCCACAGCCGGAAACCTGAGTGTGCAGCTGAACAAATTAAAAGAAGCAGGATACATTGAACTGGAGAAAACATTTAAAAATAATTACCCGCTTACTACCTGCCGCATTACCCCAGCGGGCATTAAAGCATTTGAAGAATATATTCAGGTACTTAAGCAATACATCAGTCCGGAAAACGAACCGAAAGGTTAATTTTTTTACCAGCACGCTGGTGCAACATTCAATTTAGACGGAATACTTTGTTATTCCCCTGTTCTGCCCTACTTTGCTTTTTTATTCAAAAAAAATGAAGAAGTCCGTTTTTTCGCCCGAGGTGCAAACCGAAATATTGAGTCGTTTAGAAAAACTTACCGAGACCACCCTGCCCTTATGGGGTGAAATGACTCCGGCCCAAATGCTGAAGCACCTGCAACTGGCATTTAAAATTGCAACCGGGCAAATAAAAGTAAGCGACCGTAGTACTTTTTTTACCCGAATTTTTTTGCGCTACTTTTTATTAAGTGCAAAAGTTCCCTCGCTTAAGCGAATTGAAAAAAATCCGCCAATGACTTTTCCGGAAATAGATGTGCAGCTCAATACCACCGTTAAAGAAAGCAGCTTCAGTACGGAAAAAGAAAACTTTATAGCAGCGTTTCATTTACTATCGGGCATTGAAGCGTTTGTTGAAACGCATCCTTTAATTGGTAAAATGAATAGGGGCGACTGGGGAAATCACTTTTATTCTCATATCAATTATCACTTCACCCAATTCGGGATTTAACAGAAATTATTTGTTCAGTTCATTGAGCCACCTGAGCAAATCTGCCATTTCCTGTTCATTAATCTGATGTTTCATCGGGTATTCTTTCATCAACACCTGCACACCCTGACTTTTGCAGAACGCAGCTGCTTCCCTGCTATCGGTTACCGGCAATATTTCGTCATCGGTACCATGTGCAATAAATGCATGAAGTTGTTTTAGTTTATCCGGGCTGCCCGTTTTTAATCTCGATTCTGCCATTAATCGACCGCTTAACGCCATAATCCCTTTCACTTTTTCAGGCTCGGCCAATGCTACACTGTAACTCATAATGGCACCCTGACTAAACCCTAACAAAAAAATACGTTTGGTATCTACCCGGTATTTTTTACTAACCGCATCAATAAATTGCGATATCACCACCCGGGCACGTTCGGCTTCGGCTCCGTCATAAATAAATTTTCTGTTGCTTCGGTCAACCTTATACCAGGCAAATGACCTATTGGCAAGCGTAATGGGTGCGCGGGCCGAAATAACTATCATTTCTTTGGGTAAATGGGCGGCCAGGCCAAACATATCGTCTTCATTGCTTCCCAACCCGTGTAACATAATCACCAATCCCGGATGAGCAGTTTTAACACCTGCTTCCCGCACTTTATAAACTAAGGGAATTTTTTCAGGAACAAAAAATGCACAGCCGGCAATAACCATTACCGCAAGTAAAAAATAA
>Ga0268298_10003674_pt1 | contig 15496 bp, 9 predicted proteins | sample WWTPWeurt_MetaG_FD_194462 | JGI IMG/M metagenome (GOLD analysis project Ga0268298, IMG submission 194462) | Activated sludge microbial communities from WWTP in Nijmegen, Gelderland, Netherland - WWTP Weurt | ecosystem: Engineered > WWTP > Aerobic digester > Activated sludge | place: Netherlands... | reverse complement strand
TTTCTCTCGTTGGATTAGGGGAGAACGAGAACGATTAAGTGACCGGGGAAGATAGTTAGCAGATGCGGCCGCGCTTGCCGGCCAGGGAGTGGCCGGGCGGGTTGATGCCGACCCAGCGCTCGTCGATGGGCTCGCTGGCGCGCTGGTAGCGGGCGTCGCTGGAGATGCGCAGGCGGTTGTCGCTGCGGTTGTCGAGCGAGGCGTGGACCAGGAACATGCCGAAGGTGATGAAGTCGCCGGCCTCGAACTCGGTGGTGAGCCAGCGGCCGCCGAACTTGTTGCGCACGGCCGGGGGGTTGTGCGAGAGCGTGCCGGTGAAGGCCCACTTGCCGGCCTTGGCGGCCTCGGCCTCCTTCGGCTTGTTTTCGCAGAAGGCGTCCACGTCGCGGTAAACGTAGTTCTCGAGCAGATCCATGCGCTTGTGGGAGCCCTCGAGAATCATGAGGCCGCCGAGGGTGAAGGAGATGTCGCCGTAGGGCACCCAGCAGGTCATGTGCGAGTGCGTGCCGCGGCCCATGTAGGGCAGGTCGCAGTGGGGGTTGGTGCCCTTGCCGGGCCCGATGGCGCGCAGCCAGGTGAAGTCGTAGTGGCGGATGTTCTCGCCGAAAAACTTCGTGTAGAAATCCGGGAGGCGGCCGGAATAAAGCAGGTTCTGGATCTTCGGATTGTTGTTCGTGAGCTCGGGCTTGAACACGTAGCCGGAGCCGGGCTTGCAGACGCCGTCCATGCGCGGGTGGCTCTCATCGAGCACGCCGGCCTCAGCGAGGCCGTCCACCAGGCTCTGGCGCGCCGCCAGCACCTCGTCGCGGTCGAGGCCGCCCTTGATGTAGAGGTAGCCGTCGGTGTCGAAGCGGCGGTGCAGCTCGGCGACGTCGTCCATCGCGTCGCGCGAGTCGCGCAGGAGGCCGACCTTGTCGTCGGCCATCTCAAGCGCGTGACCATACGAATACAGCTGGGGCAGGGCAGTCGTGGTGCTCATAACGGTAAGTTACACGGGTTTACCGGAGCATTAAATGGTTGAAGTGGGAGAAGTCATGTAAATTTTGGGCCGGTGCCCTCCCTGCCGAAATACCGCTCCGAACCCTGGCTGCAAAGCCCGCTGCGCACTCCGGTGGGCGAGATTGAGCTGGCCGGGCTGCTGCGCAACGTGCCGGGCATCGACCCGACGGGGATGCGGATTTTGAGACGGTTCACGCTGGTGCTGATGGTCGAGGGCAAGGGCTATTACCGGGATGCCCGCGGCACCAAGCTCGAGCTCGGGCCGGGCGACGTGGTGCTGGTCTTTCCCGAGATCGCGCACGCCTACGGGCCGCTGCCGGGCAGCGAGTGGACGCAGATCTATTTCGTGTTCGACGGGCCGCAGTTCCTGCTGTGGCGCGCACAGGGGCTGGTGGCGCCGGAGCATCCGGTGCTGCGGCTCGGCGCGGTCGATTACTGGCGGCGCCGGTTGCACGAGGTGGTCAAGAGCGAGCCGCTCCACAGCACGGGGGCGCCGCTGCGGGCGCTCGGCCGGCTGCTGCATGTGATCACCGACATGATTGCGGCCGACGCCGAGAGCTCACGGCAGGCGGGCCGCGATGCCTGGCTGGAGAAGAGCCTGCGGCTGCTGGGCGACCGCAGCCCGGCCGGCTGGCTCGCGCCGCAGGAGGTGGCGCCACTGGTCGGGCTGAACTACGAGAATTTCCGCAAGCGCTTCGTGCAGCTCACCAGCGAGTCGCCCGGCCGCTACCAGAAGCGCCGCCGGCTGGAATGGGCCTGCGCCTCCATCTACCACGGCGAGACCTCGCTCAAGCAGATCGCCGACGCGCTGGGCTTCTGCGACGTGTTCCACTTCTCCAAGGCCTTCAAGCAGGAGATCGGCTTCACGCCGTCGGACTACCGGCGGCGGGTGCGCGGGCACTGAGAATTGGCCCATTGAGCCCCGCGCAACGGGCTGACGTCGCGATGCAGGTGCAGGGCGGAGCGGCTCGCTCCGCCGCGGCGCACCGGGCCGGTGCGCCCTGTCAGATTATTATGCGAGCCTCAAAAAGCGGGAACTATGCAGTGGGCTCTTTCGCTACAGATAACCTGCGGTCTGAAAACAGGAGCCCTCCTGCATGGTCATCGAGGTTCCGTTCACCTTTCGGTGCCTGACTGTGGGAGCGAGCTGGCTCGCGACATCGCCCCAAAAGTCGCGAGCAAGCTCGCTCCCACATTTCCCCACTGCATCGTTCCGGATAGGGTGGAACCCGGCCTCAGGACGGGCTGTGCGCGAGTTGAAAGCGCGTCCGCGGGCGTTCACAAGGGGCGCCCCTACAAAAAAAGAACCGCCGGGTTGCGGCGCGCACACACCTGCGCGACGCCACCCGGCGGTTGCTGACCCAACGGACCAAACTCAGGTGGTGGCGCTGGCGGACCAGCCCTCGGGCCACACCGTGCCCGGGATCGGGCGCCAGTAGATGTCGCGGTCGATGCGCGGCTTGGCGTGACGGTATTTCTCCGTGAGCTGGATCTTGGTCTTCAGGATCTGCGTCAGGTTCTCGCCGTAGAAGAAGGTGTTTTCGGCGACGCCCGACAGCACAAGCACCTCGTGCGGCGTGGTCTCGAGGAGTTCGATGAGGCCGCGGATGTTGGCGAGCTCGAGATCAATGGCGGCCTGGAGCTTCTTCTCGCACGCGGCCTTGGTGGCGGCGTCGGACTTGGCGTCGAGGTAGCCGTAGACGTTCTCGCACCACGCGCAGACGTTGCGGAGGCTCGTGACCCAGTGCAGGTAGGCGCGCACGCGGTCGCGGAGATCGGTGAAGACCTTCGCCGGCTCGCCGGTGAGCGTCTTGATGTGGGCATCGAGGCGCGCGATGAGCGGCTTGAGCTTGGCGATGACATGGGTGTCCATGTCGGCGGCCATCTTGGCGCCGGACTCGCGAGTGATGAGGTCGAAGAGCACGTCCTTGCCGAGATCGTTTAGGCCGGGGTTGTTGTGCTGGAAGCAGCCGTGCTTCTCGTAGTAGTCGCGGTCGGCGGCGGGCACGGCCTCGATGTCCGGCACGAACGGGCGGTCCCAGGTGCGCTGCCAGCAGAAGCCGAAGGCGCAATACAGACCGACGAGCGGCTGCCAGAGCAGGGCCTCCTCGAATTCCTTCCACGCGCCGCTGAGGGTCGCAGCCTGCGCGGGGCCGACGAGTTGGGTGGCGTATTCCGTGAGGACGGTCTCGATGGGTTTCTCGGGGAAGAACTGGGCGGCGCGGATGACGACCGGGTTGGGCCAGTAGGGGGCCTTGCCGGTGTTGGTCAGGCCGCCGAGGGCGCTGATGCGGTTGAGGCCGGTGTCGCGGATGGCGCTCAGCTTCTGGTGCAGGAGGCGCGGGAAGGGCAGGCCGAGCAGCGGCTCATGGTTCATCACGCTCGAGGCGGAGTAGTGCAGGATGGGGTCCACGTTCGACGCGCGCGCGGTGGCGAGGGCGTCCTTCTCGGACTTGTCCATGCCGGTGTGGAAGAGGCTGCCGGCGACGGCCTGGTTCTCCGGATACTTCGGGTGCGAGTAGGGGACGTGGTAGCCGCGGACGTTGAGCGAGGGCGCCTCCCAGGTGACGTGGCCGCCCATCTCGGCCTTGATCTGCTCGTGCTCCACCTTGAAGGGCTCGATGCGGAGGATGACGTCGAAGTCGGGGTTGATCTCGGCGGCGGCGGTGCGGAGGTTCTTGAGGTAGCGGCCGATGCTCTGGCCGGCGGTCTGGGCGATCTTGTCGTGGTTGCGCCACTCGCGGATCATGTAGGGACCGCCGTTGCGGCCGACGTAGAGCGAGGAGGTGTGCTCGAAGCCCGCGCCCGAATCGTTCGTCCAGACCGACATGTAGCTGAGGTCCGGCACGGAGTGCATGATCTTCTGCAGGGCCTCGCGGTAGTGGCGCTGCACGATCGGGTGGTCCTGCGCCATCGTGTAGCGCGGGAGCTTGGAGCGGAAGGGATGGTCCACGCGTGCGCCGCGAAGCGACGGGTATTTGGTGAAGAAGCGCTCCGGCAGGGTGCGGGGCTCGAACATGCACACGCCCGGCTTGAGGCCGTATTTGCGGCCGAGGTCGGCCAGCTTGACGAGGTTGTTCAGGTTGGCGTCGAGATAGAGCGCGGGCCACATGCCCTTGGTCAGCGGGGTGTCCACGAAGTGGTTGAAGCCCGGCGCGTAGGAGTAGAACTGCGGGTAGTATTCAAACGGGACGAAGTCCTCGTATGGCATGTGCGCTTGCAGGCCGTTGACCTCGCAGTGCGTGAAGCCCGCCTCGGCGAGCGACGCGACATACTGCTCCTGATTAAAGTTGCGCACGCTGCGCCAGTATTGGGTGTAGCAGGCGTCCCAGTGCGGGCGGTGCCAGCCGAAGCTCGCAGGCAGGAGGAGGCCGGCGGCGAGTTTCTCGCGGGTGAAGTCGCCGGTGGCGGTGGCGAGCAGGCGGACGGCCGCGTAAAGGAAGGAGCCGTGCGTGGCGCAGATCTCGCCTGAACCGTCGTCGGCGATGCGCAGCCACATCCAGGCCTTGGTGTCCTTCGCCTTGGAGGGCAGCTTGGCCGGCAGGCCGCGCGAGGCGAGGGCGACGGTCACGCCGGAACCGGTGCCGGCGGCGACCTTCGCGCCGGTCAGCTTGGCCAGTTCGCGGGCGGCGGTGATTTCCGCGGGTTCAGCGGCCGTGGGAAAATAGACGGAAGTCAGGGACAACGAGGCGGGCGTGGAGGGCATAATGATAGGTTGGGTAAGGGAAGTCCGCTCAGCTCAAAAGAGCCGGCCCCCTCCGGCAACCGCAAAGGCACCCGTGCGCCAAGTAACACCAAACAAATCCCAGAAATTGCATCACCCCCGGCTCGGCATTCGTGGACTGACCGGAAATTTTTAGACAATACGCGACCAGCCCCGGCAGGATGCGAATTCACCAGGGCTCGTTCCGGACACAATTTTCTCCTATGCCACAGGACCTTTTGACGCTCACCGATCTGGAACCTCCGATGGGGGATCTCTTCACCAACCGCCGCCTCGACGCCGGGCGCGCGATCTGGACGCGGCCGCTGCCGGGCGAGCGGGATGTGCCCAAAAAACGCATTATCCACCAGCGCGTCGTCCGGCTCCACGGCCCGGCGCGCCTGCACCGCCTCGGGGTGAGGCGCGGAGCCGGTTACCATAAATGCGGCAGCCGGCAGGACCTCGACTGGGTCACCGGCCTGCGCGTGCTGGCCCTGCGCGGCGGGCGTTGGCGGGTGCTGTTGCAACGCGACGGCCTGAAGGCGGGCATTCCCGGCGTGGTGGACTGGTTCAACCTGCCGCGCGTCGTCACGACCGGCGTGATCATCGAGCTGCGCCGCTCGGGCATCGACGGCGGCTGGACGCCCTGGAATCTCGCCATGTCGGCCTTTGTCCTGGAGGGCGAGGTGCTCAACCCGCCGGCCTTGCGCGAGGAGCGGTTGCTGACAGCGGGGCCGATCCGCCTTGGCGGCCTGCCGACCGGCGTCCGCGCCAGTTGTCGCGACGGCGAGGTGCGCTACCGGACCAAGGATTTTGAGGTGGGCTTCGCGCTCGGGCGGCCGGGTTTCACCCATCTCGGCCTGCACATTGAGGATGCCGCCAACGCCGGCAAAAACGTGCTGGCGACGCGCGCGCCGCTTTTTCACCAGGGACCGCAGTTGCACCCGCTCGGTGCCGCACCGGTGCTGGCGCCGGTCGTCCGGTGCGCCCTCGACGGCACGGTGGAGGTGCGCGGCAACCAAGTGACCTACGACTTCACGGTCGGCGGGCAGCACTACCGGCTGGCCTGGACGGTGACCGCGCGCGGCCTGACGCTGCGCGCCGAGCGCACGGCGAAACGCGCGGCCTTCGCCTGGCACAGCGCGGCCTGGCAGATCGGCCTGCGCAACAGCGCCGCCCCGTCGCATGTGCTCGGCCGCCTGCTCGAGACCGGTGAGACCGGCGCCGTGGCGCTGCCCGCGCTGCTGACGCTGCCGGCTTTCGGCAGCTGGGAAGTCGGGTCCGCGACCGCCACGGGCTGGGCCCGGAGTGATTGTTTCCGTTCACAGGACCTGAACACCTTGGAGCTGAAGGTGGGCGAGGCCCGCACCGCCGAGGGGCTCTACCGTCTGCCCGCCGGCCGGCACCGCGCGGTCTTCACGCTGCGCCCGAAGCGGCCCGCCCCGCTGCTCCGCGACGCCGCGCCCGCCGTCGCCCGCCGCGCCCTGGCCCGCACGCAATGGACCGCGCTGACCTTCCGCACCGACACCGCCACGCTCAGCAACAACGGCGCCTCGATGCACTGCCCGATCTGCATGGACACCTGGGCGGCCGTGACCCGGCCGCAGGGCGACATCCTGCCCGGCCTGCCGGCGACGGAGTTTCTGCGACATTCGCTCGAACGCTGGCTGACCGGCGGGCCCGGCTATGCCGCGGGCCGCCTGCTGCAGGACGGTTCCTCGCACGACGCCGACGACGAATACCTCCAGACCGGCGCCTCCGCCCTGCGCGGGCTCGGCGAATACCTGCGCCACACGGCGACGCCCGCGTGGTATCGCGAATTCCGGCCCCACATCGCGCAGAAGCTGCGCGCCGCCCGCGACCGCGACCTCGACGGCGACGGCCTGATCGAGAGCATGCACCGCACCGGCGTGAGCGGCACGAAGCAGTGGAGCACCTGCTGGTTCGACGTGATCTCGTTCGGCTGGAAGGATGCCTTCGCCAACGCCATCCTCTACGGCGCGCTCAAGGAACTCGCCGCCGGCCTGCGCCGGTTCGACGAGACCGGACAGGCCCAGACGGTGGCCCAGTGGGCCGGCTGGCTGCGGGCGAACTACCGCGACACCTTCTACAACGAGGCCACCGGCTGGCTCGCCGGCTGGCGCTGCCGCGAGAACCGGCTGCACGACTACGCGTTCCTGCCCGTCAACGGCGCGGCGATCGCCGAGGGCCTGCTCTCGGTGGACGAGGGGCGCGCGATCCTGCGCCGCCTGCTCGCCGAGGCGAAGCAGGCCGGCCTGCCCGACGCTGCGCTCGGCCTGCCCGGCAACCTCCGGCACATCCCCGACCACGACCTGTCGGACATCATCCAAGGCTACCCCTTCGGCTACTACCAGAACGGCGGCCGCACCCATTCGCAGACGCGGCACTTCGTGATGGCGCTGTATCACTGCGGGTTCATGCGCGAGGGCGACGCGCTGCTCAAGCGGCTCTGCGCCGGTTTTGCCGAGGCCAAGGTCTTCGGCGGCAACCAGAGCGGCGTGGACTGGCGCTACTGGGACGACCGGCCCTGCGGCTACGAGGGCCTGCTGACGGACCAGTTCGGCGTGCTCGAGCCGCTCCTCTGGCGCTGGGGCCGCCGGCCGCCAACGCCCGCCGGTTGAGCTGGTGCCGGGCGCGTTTCCTCCCATAGCCTCTCCGCGTTTCCCCTGTTCCTCCCATGAAAAACTTTTGTCGGTGGCTCGCCCCCCTTTGCCTGCTGGCCTCGGCTCAGGCGCTCGAACGCTACGTCTCGCCGCAGGGCGACGACCGCAACCCCGGCACGCCGGCCGCGCCGTGGCGGACGCCCGAGGGCGCGCGCGACGCGGTGCGCGCCTGGCGCAAGGCCCAGCCGTCCGGCACCAGCGAGGCCGTGACCATCTGGCTGCGCGGCGGCACCTATCCGCTGGCGCGCACCTTTGAGCTGACCAAGGACGACGGCGGCACGGCCGCCGCGCCGGTGACCTATGCGGCCCAACCGGGCGAGAGCGTCCGCCTCTCCGGCGGTCGCACGATCCCGGCGCAGGCTTTCGGCCCGGTGCGCGACGCGGCGGTGGTGGCGCGCCTGCTGCCCGAGGCTCGGTCGCAGGTGCGCGTGGCCGACCTGAGGGCGCTGGGCATCACGGATTTTGGCGCGCACCGGCAGTTCGGCCACGGGCAGCCCGTGGTGCCGGCGCCGATCGAGTTGTTCTGGAACGACACCGTGCTGCCGCTGGCGCGCTATCCCAACACCGGCGGCATCCCGATGGGCGCGGTCGTCGATCCCGGCTCCATGCCGCGCACGGGCGACTACAGCAACCGGCCCGGCCGCTTCAAATACACCGACCCGCGGCACGAGCGCTGGGTGGGCGTGCCGGACGTGTGGCTGCAGGGTTACTTCAACCACGGGTTTGCCGACGACAAGATCCGCCTCGCCGCCATCGATGTCGCGCAGCGGGAGCTCACGCTCGCCGCGCCGCACATGTATGCGCTCGGGAGCGGCCAGAACTACAACCAGTATGTCGCGCTCAACCTGCTCGAGGAGCTCGACGAACCCGGCGAGTGGTATGTCGATGCCGCGGCCGGCCGGCTCTACCTGTGGCCGCCGGGCGAGGTGGCGCCGGCGCGCATCGCCGTGTCGGTGATCGAGGACGCCTTGGTCGCGCTGGATCACGTTTCCTTTGTCACGCTGCGCGGGGTGACGATCGAGCAGGGGCGCGGGCTCGGGCTCTCCATCGAGGGGGGCGCGGACAACCGCATCGTGGACTGCACGGTGCGCAACGTGGGCACGGCGGGCATCCTGCTGGGGCAGGGCGCGCGGCAGACCTTTCCCGGCATCACGGCGGATGACTACACCGGGGTGCCGGCCTCGCGGCAGATCGGGAGCATTCACTCCCAGCTCTATCAGGACACGGTGTGGGAGCGCGACGCCGGTGAGCGCCACGTGATCGAGGGCTGCGAGGTCTATAACACCGGCTCGGGCGGCATCTTCCTCGGCGGCGGCAGCAAGAAGCGCCTCGAGCGCGGCGACAACGTCGTGACCGACTGCCGCCTCCATGATTTCAGCCGCCGCAACAAGATGGGCGCGTCCGGCATCGTCGTGGACGGCTGCGGCCAGCGCGTCGTGCACAACGAGATCTACGATGCGGACCAGCACGCGATCTTCGTCCACGGCAACGACCACCTGTTCGAGTTCAACCACGTGCACCACGTCGCGCTCAATTCCAACGACGTCTCCGCCTGGTATCTCGGCCGCGACCCCAGCGACCAGGGCAATGTCGTCCGCTGGAATTTTTTCCACGACGTCGGCCGCCCCGACCGGAAGTGGATGATGGGCGTGTATTGCGACGACGCCACCGCCGGCGTGCTCATCGAGGGCAACGTGTTCTACAAGGTCGCGTCCTTCGGCACGGTTTACAGCAATGGCGGGCACGACATCGTCGTCCGGAACAACATCTTCATCGAGGGCTACGGGCCGGCCTACCAGTTGAAGTCGATGTGGTATGACTTCGGGCAGGACAGCATCCCGTATTATTTCGGCGAGAAGGGCATTTATACGAAGCGGCTGACGAAGGCCGTGAACATCAAAACGCCGCCCTACAGCACGCGCTACCCGCTGTTGACGGACTGGCTCGACCTCCTGCCCGACGGCAAGACCTACGTCGGCATGCTGCCGCGGCGGAATGTTTTCGACGGCAACGTCATGGTGAAACACGAGGAGACCGTGCGCCTCGTCGGCAAGTTTGCGCAGACGGACTTCGGCACAAACCTGCACACGCAGAAGGATCCCGGTTTTGTGGACGCCGCGAAGCTCAACTTCCAACTGAAGGACGATTCGGTCGTCTATCGCGAGTTGCCGGGCTTCCAACGCATTCCCTTCGGGCAGATCGGCCCGCGGCCGCGCGCCATGCGCAACTGAACCCGGCGGCGCTCCGTCGCCTCAACCCTGATCGCGAGCCGCCCTGCGCCCGGTCTGGCGGGCGAGGCGGTCGAAATGCCAGCGGAGGATTGGGGCGAGCAGGCTGTGCAGCCAGGCGAGCGCGGTGAGTTGGAAGCCCGGCGTGATCGCGAAGCGACCGCGCTGCACGCCCGCGAGCGTCACCCGGGCCACGGCCTCCGCCGTCCAGAGGCCGCCGCCCGCCGTGAGGGCCTTGGTTTCCGCGGGCTTGGTGAGGTTTTCCTCGGCGAGTTGCGGCGTGTCGGTGTCGGGCGGATAAACGATGGTCACGCTCACGCCGGTGTCCTGCAACTCGCCGCGCAGCGCCTCCGCGAGGCCGCGTAGTGCGAACTTGCTTGGCGCGTAAGGAGTGTAGCCGAACAGCCCGACCAGCCCGGCGCCGGAGGAGATGAGCACGACGGCGCCGCGGCCTCGCTGGCGCATGGCCGGCACCACGGCCTTGAGCGGGTAGAGCGTGCCGAAATAGTTCACCGCCATCGTGCGTTCGAAGACGGCCACCGGAACCTCCGCGAAATGGCCGGGGCGGGCGACGCCGGCCGAGGTGATGAGGACATCCACCGGGCCGTGGATTTTCTCCGCCGCCTGCAGCGCGCCCAAGATCTCCGCCTCGACGGCCACATCGGCGGAGGCGGTCACGACCTCGGCCCCGCCCGGGACGGCCGCCCGGATGGCGGCGCGGGCGGCGGCGAGCCTGGCGGGATCGCGGGCGACCAGACTCACGCGCGCCCCGGCGGCGGCGGCTTGCCGGCCGAGTTCCAGGCCGATGCCGCTGGAGCCGCCGGTGATGAACACGTGTTGATCGCGCAATGTCATGGGAAAGTTGGCCGCCGCGGCCGTATTGAGGCCAAACGTGGCACGAACCAGGCCGCAGCGTCAACTGGCGCCAACCGAGGGTGAAGCACGGGCCGGGCTCCCCAGTTTGGAGTGGAAGAGGAAATGCCGGTCAGAATCCCGAAAGGCAAAAATCCCGCCAAAATTTCGGGAATGTAAGTCGTTGGCTGAAAATGGCTGCCCGTTATGGGGAAGAACTTACAACCATTTGATTCACGGGCAGAGTTTTCTCAGAGGAAAAAAGGTTCTCGGGTCAAAGTCGTGAATCAAATCACGCGGCAAAGAGGCCATTTGGGCGGGTCTTGATTTGATTCATTTGCTTCACTGAGCGGCCATCTTCGCTCGATTAAGGCTAAGCGGGTCTAAAAACGGACCAATAGCTGACCACCTTCGCCAACTGCTCTTTGTTAAGGTCGCAATAGGCCAATCCCTGATCGTTCAGGTGCACCATACCCTTATCGATACCCACCAATTTGCGCTCCGCCAGTGTGCCTGCGCCCCTGATAAAGTTCTTATAGGTTGGAGAATTAGTCGGAACGTTGAAGGACCACCAGCCCGCACCACCGCTGGCCGTGTGGTTCGGCTGATGGACCCAAAGGGTCTTTAGGACGCTTTTCTCGTCCTCAGTCAGGGCGTCAAAATTGGGGCCGGCGGCAGGAGCCGCGGCCTCAGCCGGCGCTCCCCCAAGCGGAGGCGGCGCGGCCTCCGGCGCTGGCTTGCGCGGGATCGTCGTCTCCCGGGGCGTATCGTCCCTCATTTCGACGGGTCCGATTTTGCCAATGTAGGCGCTTACCAACGGCAACAGGAAAGGAAGCAGGGCTACCCCGAAGACCAACAGAAACGGCCAAGAAAGCTCGAAGCGATGGCAGCCAAGGTTCGCCAAGACATAAAACAACAGCAGACCAACCGCCGCCAGCGGCACCACAAAATGGGCGGCGCAAAAAAAGAACCGCATCCACCCGAGGTAGGCCGAATCAATCTTCCGCGGATTGCTGGTTTCTTCCGATTTGTCGGCCATACAACGCACATGCTGAACCAGACGGGACTGAACGGCAAGCTAGCAAGCCGGCAGAAGCGACTGCCATTGATTCCGGCCGCTTTCTGTTCCGCAGCCTCAGCAGGGTCATTCCAACGCGGTCGAACCCAGACAATCCGGCCAGAATAGCACCTTGGGACCGATCCGGGTCATGCCCCGGATGGCGCCGTCCTGGGAAATTACGAAGGCAATGCTCCCCGGGCTATTGGCGGCAAACGTGACCGCCGAGCGATGGCGGGTGCCAAACTTGGTCAAATCGACCGAGCCGCGTTCCAAGCTGGACATATTTTCGACCGGTCCCGTCCATTCAGGCGTCATCTTGATCACCGCCGAGAATCCCAGCGGTCGGAGGTATTCGTCGATGACCAGCGCCCCATCGACCCGCGTCAGCTGGGCCAGCAGGGTCAGATGGTCATTGATGAGGCGACGATGGCCGACGCCGCGAAACCCGATGCCCAGGGCGTCGGTCGCACGCCACTGCGGCCCGCGGGGGTTCTTGGCCAAATCCAGAACCTGGTGCACGTGCGCATTGACTGCACCGATGCCGGTCAATTCCGCGGTAATATCCGGCGCAGATAGGAAGGAACGCCGAATATCCACGATGGCCGGCAAGGCGGCCGTGAGTTCGCCCGGAACCCAGAGAATGGCTCCTCCGTGCCCGCGCGCCTCGGCCAGACCCAGCAGCCGCTCCAAGCAGGCCGTGTAAGCCCCCTGATACGAATCCGGGTGCTGCTGATATCCGGGATGCTGCCGGACTCGGCTTTCAATGAGGGCGCTCAACTGCCCCACGTGCATGGGGGTAACCTCAACCGGGACGATCTTGCCATCGATGTAGCGCGCGAACACCGATCCTTCATGGGCAATCGCCAGCTGGCCTGGCTGGCGAGCCACAATCGTCAGCGACCAAGGCGGAGGAAAACTCGTCGGTTCGGGATCGAGAAACGACGCGCGCCACCCGAAAAAGGCGATTCCGGCCACACGATATCCGCGTCCCTCCCGCACGACCACCAAGGACGAGTTGCGGGTGTCCAGCGCCCCCGCCAGTTTCACGAGCACATCTACGGTCAGTTCCGGCTCAGATGCGAAGGGCAGAAATTTGTTGGAGGAGGACAGGGCCTCTCCGCGCTCCAACTTGCTGCGCTCGACCAGTGAAAATCGAATTTCCACCGGTCGTTCCTCCTCGCGCCGCAAACTCGCAAAAAAGGCCATGCGGACCAACTCGTTGAGTTCCCGCAGATCGAGACAAGCCGGCTTATTGCGCACCTGCCAAAGCGCTTGAATGTGCTGAAGCTGGGCATCGGTAAGCATACGGAGATTGGCCGGCAGCATTCCCGGAGGACCGTTCAAGGCAACCGAAACAGCATTTCGGCCAAGGCACAATTTCACCGCTGCCCGCGACAACCAGCCCGCGGCGGTCAAAAAAGACGCAAGGCCGGCCCGGCGAGCGGCCAGCACCGGGAGCCGGTGCGAGGCAAGGCCGCGAGACCGGCGGACAGACGTGCGGAACCCCTAGGATCGCCCCTCCCCAGGAATCTCAGGACGTTCGGACGCCGCAGCTGTCGCGATTCCCTAAACCGTGTTCGGATAGCGCACGCGCAAGGATTCGAAAACCTGATCGACGTGGGTTTGCAGCACCCGCTCCTGTTCAAGTCCGAGACCAGTCCGACCCACCTGCTGGTATACGGCTGACTCATTTTCGGTCAGCGAGCCTTCAAACTTTTCCGGCATGGCTGCTACCCGATACTGCCAAGGCGCATGGGCTGACAAGGTCTCACCATCCATCAGGACACTTTCAGTCTGGGGCCACTGCGTGCGCAGCCGGGCAAGAATCTGGAGCCCGGCTGGATCGATGTCGCCCCAATACAGCAGCGGGCGATGTGCCAACCAAGGCAAATGCCGGCAGATCAGCACCGAGTTTCCATTGCCCAAGATCGCGAGCCATCCGGGCAAGACCGCCGGCAGGGTCAAAAACGTTGTCTTGTTCTCAACGATCACCACCCCCCTTGGGCTGAACGCTTCCTTGGCCAACAAACCGAAGGGCGCTGAAAAATCGGCCAGTCTTACCGGAGCCTCCGAGGGCGGTTCTCCCAGCCACCGCAAACGGATGGCCGGTTCATCGATCCTAAGCCCGAATCTTTCATGGAAATCATCGGAGTCCGCCCGGGCTGATTCCGGTAGCAAATGGTCCAATAGCTCCCGCAAAATCCCCCGTTCCGTCTCGATCAACTTGGTGCTGACCGGTAACCGGATCTCCCGAGGATAGCACTGTGGCATCGGGCGGGTCACAAAATGCCCGCACACGAGCAGCAATTCCTTCCACACTTCGCCTTTCTCAATCAACCGGTGCGGGAATTCCACCAGCCACGGCAGCAACCCCGGAAGCTGTTCCCGGGTCATCGCCACATGCGCCATGAATTCGTCGAACTCCTTCCGTTTGCCCACGAATCCCAAATAGTCCTCTCGCGTGGAAAATTCCAATTCCTGGGGCACGGACTGCTTGCCGAATCGTCGCGTATTGCGTTCGGTCCAGCGGATCGTCGGCCCATGGCCGGTCACGTCTTTGGCCAGCGCCCGCAACGCATCCCCGCCCGTTTTCATCTGCTCCAAATCCTCCGCCGGCCAGGCGCCCAGCGGAATCCGCAACGGAAACATCTCCTTTCCGGTCACGGCAGCGGCCAGCACCTCGCGATAGCGACGCCCGGCAAAGGCGCGGATGTCAGCGGGAGTCCGCACCGGCCGGCTCCTCCCGCAGTTTTTCGAGCTTTTTCAGCAAGTCTTCTCGGCTGATGCTGTAAAGCCGAGAGTCCCGCTGGTCGCGGTTGGTCACGAGATGATAGCTCGCAACAAAGTTTTCCCGCTCGATCAGCTTGATTTCGTCGTTCCACGGATTGACCAGGATCAATTGCAGCCCGAATTCCTTGAACAGCCGCATGGCATGCAGGGAATTGTCCTTGTCCACGCCCTTGAAGATTTCATCCACCATGACGAACCGGAAGGTCTTGGACTCCGGTTTGCTCCGGGAGAGCCCGAACTGGAGCACGAGTCCGGCGACGAGCAGCGTATACGCGAGCTTCGCCTTCTGCCCGGGACTGCGCCCGGTCGAGTCGTAGTAGGTCCGGATATGGGCGTTGTCGGCTTCCGCCAGTTCCACCGCTTTGAATTCCCACCAGTTGCGCACATCGGTGACGTAGTTGCGCCAGTCCGGTTTGCTCTCGAAGTCGGCCAGCAGCTTTTGAATCCGCTCGAAAGCCGCCACCCGCTCCAGGTCGTTCCAGTTGGTCCCCTTCTGCGTGGCCGCCCGGAGCTGTTTCTTGAATTCCACCACGTCCGCATTGGCGGTCGCATTGTGCTCCAGTTGAATGTAGCTGCCCGGATCAAACGGCACTTCGCGCAAGGCGACGTTCAGTTCCTTGAGGCGCTCCTCAATGAATTCCGAGCGCTCGTGCAGTTCTGACGCCAGCTTGCCGGCATCCCGCACCACGTTCTTTTCCATCAGTTCCTTGAACCGGTCCCGGTGCCGCGGCAGGTCCTCCTTAACCAAGGTCACGAGTGTCTGGCGGAAATCCGGCAGGGCCTCGATTTTCGCCAGAAGACTTGCGTTGAATGCCAGCCGCTGGGATTCCCCCATCAACCCGATGATCGCCTTTTCGGAGGTTCCGACCGCATTGGCCTTTTTGGTGGCGGCACCCCGGGCGGCAATATCCACCCGGTTCAGCTCCGCCTCATAGCTGTCACTGGTCACGGCCACCTTTCCGAGCAATCCTTCCAGGGTCGGCGCATGATTCGAGGCCAATTCCGCATTTTCCGGCGTCAGCAATTCCGCTTTCTGCACCGGAATCTGGCCCAACCGCTTCGCTTCGTCGTCCAGCCGGATGACCCGCTCGCGCTTGGTCTTCTCGTCGGCATCCGCCTCCGCCACCTTCGTGACCGCCTTGTCATGCCGTTCCTTCAGCCGGGCATATACGGAATCCTT
>Ga0268298_10003673_pt1 | contig 15496 bp, 11 predicted proteins | sample WWTPWeurt_MetaG_FD_194462 | JGI IMG/M metagenome (GOLD analysis project Ga0268298, IMG submission 194462) | Activated sludge microbial communities from WWTP in Nijmegen, Gelderland, Netherland - WWTP Weurt | ecosystem: Engineered > WWTP > Aerobic digester > Activated sludge | place... | reverse complement strand
TACCACGCAGACTGTGCTGCCTTTTGAGCACATCTACCACCACTTTGCTGGCCAGCAGACTTTGATCTTTTACCCGTATATGTGCCCACCATTTTCCGTCATCGTCTTTGGCATAATAAGGTTTATGCTCACCCTCGGGAATATATGCTTCGAGCACCACTTTGTTTCCTATTTCCCATTCAGTAATTTCAATGTCTATTTCGGGTTTGCAGTAAAAACGGGCAGCCATATCGAGCATGTATTTTTCATCTTCCGACTGTATGCCGCATATCATTTTTTTATCGGTAACTCCTACCAGCAGGGTACCCCCTTTGTGATTGGCAAATGCCGACATGGTTTTGGCTATTTTGGCAGCCGATGAAATGGTTTGTTTAAAATCGAGGGTTTCGCTTTCACCCGCCAGCAGCAACTGCTGAATATGCGTGAGGCTCATGCGGGCAAAGATAACCGAAAACAAACAGAAGGCCGGAGAAACCGCAATGAAGGGCTTATTTAATTTTACCTAACATTTAACCACTTACTTTATTACTTTTGCGCCCTGAAAAAATTGACAACCCAAATGAACGATCCGATAAAAATAGCCGTAGCCAAAGGCGATGGAATAGGGCCCGAAATAATGGATGCGGTACTTACCATATTCAAAGCTGCTGAAGTAAAGCTGAGTTATGAATTTATTGAAATGGGCAAAACCTATTTTCTGGAAGGCCACGGAACTGGCATGACTCCTAAAGCCAAACAAGTGGTGGAAGACCTGGGTATTTTATTCAAAGGCCCCATGGAAACGCCCAAGGGTAAAGGAATGAAAAGTATTAACGTAACAGCCCGCAAAACCTGGAGCACTTATGCCAACCGCAGGCACTTTCAATCGCTGCCCGGTGTAGATACCGTTTTCTCCCGTGCCGGAATTCCCATTGATATTACCATTGTGCGCGAAAATATTGAAGGCACTTACGGAGGCGTGGAGCATATGAACACCCACGATGTAACCATTTGCCGCAGAATAATCTCACGCCCCGGTAGCGAACAGGTAATTCGGTTTGCTTTTGAAATGGCCCGCAAGGAAGGATTTACCAAAGTAACCTGTGCACACAAGGCCAATATTATGAAAATTACGGATGGCCTTTTTCTCGAAGCCTTTCAGGATATTGCCAAAGAGTACCCCGAAATTCACAGCAACGATATTATTGTAGATGACCTTGCCATGAAATTAGTGGCGCGTCCGCACGAATTTCAGGTGGTGGTGCTTACCAACCTGCAGGGCGATATTATGAGTGATTTATGTGCCGGATTAGTAGGCGGACTTGGTTTTGCTCCATCGGCCAATATTGGCGACCATATAGCCATTTTTGAAGCAGTACACGGCACAGCCCCCGATATTGCCGGAAAACTGATGGCAAACCCCACCTCGCTGCTGCTTAGCGGACTGATGATGTTGCGGCATTTGGGCTTTGTGAAACAGGCTGCACAAATTGAAAATGCCCTGCGCTACACCTTAGAGCAGGGAGTGCACACAGCCGATTTTGGCGATAGAGCCATTCCGTTTTCCAATACCAATGAATTTGCACAGGCTATCATCCATAATCTGGGAAAAGAACCTGAATTTTCCAAACCACGCACAGCCAAAGAGGGTGTAAAATTATTTGAAAAACCCACAGCACCTGCTCAGCAGAAAATGATGGAGAGCACAAAGGATAAAGCAAACACGGTAATAAAAGGAGTAGATGTATTTATTGAAAGCAGCGAACTGGGCGAATCCATTGCTGCCACCATTCAGCCCCTTCTTTCTCCCGGGCAAAAATTAGCAACTATCTCCAACCGCGGCACCATGATATGGCCTTCGGGTTCGGTATTTACCGAGTTTGTAGATCACAGTTGTGTGCGCATTGAAAAAGAACAGGGCGAGATGACGCAGGACGAAGTGTTTGAACTGCTGCAAAAAATAGGGAAACAATACATGATTCCTTCGTACGAGTTGCTACGGAATTTTGGAGCTAAAACCGGCTATAGCTTAGCGCAGGGACAATAATTTTTCAGGCCTCTGCTTTAATATAGCGTGCCAGCCAGGTGTTTTTAAGCGGGGTAATCCATAAGGTGTCAAACTGCTCTTTGGTTTGAACTGTATTGTTAAACACCAGCGTATTTTCGTTGATATCGCCCTGCAAAAGCAGGTTGGGAATAAAATGCTGATTCACCACGCGTATCTGTTCTTCTTTTTGATAAGCTATTAGCAGGCGGTTAAAAAAGTCAACCTTATATTCTTCTGCCAGTGTTTTGAGAAAATTAACTGATTTATCAATACCACATCCGCTCACTCCGTTAACTGATTCATCCACCATTACCACCACAAAACGATGATGCAGTAAATCCATAGAGGCTTTTAGCTGGTTGTTGTGAGCCGTCCATTGCTGAGTAAATTTTTCAAAACGGTCATTCAGTTCCTGCTGCTCGGTATCAGAGAAAATACGGTCGGCCATGTAAATCCACACCCTAGCATGAGCAGGCATTGTATCAAATTTCATAAGGCAAATTTACAAAAAAAAATTAATGGCTCCCGGCTTCCTGTTCGGCTTTGTGCCGTGCTCGTATTTTTTTGGCATTGGTGTATCCGTAAGAGATGTAAATCACCAGCCCTACCACCATCCAGCCAATAGCGGTATTGCGTGTTTCGGCAGGCAACCCTACAATCATCATCGAGCAAACTAAAATTCCCAGTATTGGAACCAGCGGCACTAATGGTGTTTTAAATTGTCGCGGAACCTGAGGATCGGTTTTACGCATTATCCAAACTCCGGCACTCACCAATACAAATGCAAACAAGGTACCTATGCTGGTTAAATCACCTGCCACCTCTCCCGGAACAAATGCTGCAAATGCCCCTACAAAAATGAACAGAATGATATTTGATTTATACGGGGTATGAAATTTACTGTGCAAATCAGAAAATACTTTTGGCAGCAATCCGTCTTTCGACATTGAATAAAACACACGCGACTGCCCCATGAGCATTACCAGAATTACCGAGGAGAACCCGGCCAGAATAGCCACGGTAACTGCCGTTCCAAGCCAGTTGTATCCGTGCATGTAATGCTGTATGGCGTAGGCTACCGATGCTTCTTTTCCGGCTTTTACAAAATCGGTGTAAGGAGCCACACCGGTGAGCACGTGAGAAAATAAAATATACAAAATGGTGCAAATAACCAGCGAACCTAAAATACCTACAGGCATATCTTTCTCCGGATTTTTCGCTTCCTGCGCTGCGGTTGATACCGCATCAAAACCTATGAAAGCAAAAAACACAATTCCGGCACCGGTTACAATTCCCGGCCATCCGTGTTTCCAGAAATCTTCGTATCCGGGTGTATGCTCCGGAATAATATAAGGAGTGTGATTAGCGGGATTAATAAACTGCCATCCCACCACAATAAACACTAATACAATTGCTACTTTGATAAATACAATAATGGCATTTACCACTGCCGACTCCTGCGTGCCCTTAATGAGCAGAGCCGAAATACCAAAAAGCACCAGCAAGGCGGGCAGGTTCATTACACCGTGATTCATGATTACATCCGAAGGAAGAACTTTCGACACAGATACCATCAACTCGGTTCCGCCTTCACCAATACGTTTTACGTAGTGCTCAAAAGGCGAATGACACCACTCGTAAGGGATTACTCCTCCCAATAAATTATTAAGGTACTCGCTCCAGGCAATAGCTACTGTTGCTGCACCCAATGCATATTCGAGCACCAATGCCCAGCCCATAATCCAGGCTACCAATTCTCCCATGGTAGCATAAGCGTAGGTATATGCACTTCCGGCAATTGGAATCATAGATGCAAATTCGGCATAACACAAACCGGCAAATGCACAACCTAAGGCGGCAACAATAAACGAAATGGTAACTGCCGGTCCGGCATGACCTCCGGCTGCAGCAGCTGTGCGCACAAATAACCCGGCACCTATAATGGCTCCTATACCAAGCATAATAAGGTTGGTTCGGCCAAGGGTACGTTTAAGGGTATGCCCTTCGGCATGTTTCATTAATTCTTTAAGCGGTTTGCGGTAAAAGAAACTTTGTAATGGCATAACTTGCTGTGTTTATTGAAAATCAAATATCCGTTTTTATTCCGAAAATCAAACAGGCAGGGTAAGATTACCTGTAACCGCTTGTTTAAGAAGAATGGAGAATTTTACAGAGCGCCTTTATCTACGGCAATCACCACGGGCACTTTCATCCGGTGAAGTATATCCATAATCTTCATCATTTCGTTTACCTCAATACTTTTATCCATTCGCAGCACCACAGATGGTTTGTCCTTGCCCCGAATTTTAAGCGACAACGAATTTTCAAATGAGGTGAAACTCACTTCTTCATTTTCGATGTAATAACGCAAATCGGCTGTGATGGAAACCGAAACCGGAGTGGACGGATTATCGCGACCCGAGGTAGCATTAGGCAATAACAACTTAATGGCATTGGGACTGGCCAGCGTAGAAATAATCAGAAAGAACAGCATCAGAAAGAACAGGATGTCCGAGAGCGCCCCGGCCTGTACTTCGGCATGAACATATTTTTTACGCCTGAAATTCATGACTCGATGGGTTTATAGAGAATGTCCACAAACTCAATAGCGGTTACTTCCATTTTATTTACCGTACGCTCAATTTTTGAATTAAGGTAGGTATAAAAAATATAGGCCAGTACACCTACAATCAACCCCGAGGCCGAGGTAATCATTTTTACATAAATACCGCTTGAAATAACTCCGATGCTGATATTATCCGTTACCGAAATATCGTAGAAGGCTTTTATCATTCCCACTACGGTACCAAGAAATCCGAACATAGGCGCAATGGCCGCAATGGCAGCCAGCAGGCTCACATTTTTCTCCATTTTATAAACCTCTACACGGGCGGTATTTTCAATGGCATTTTCAATATCGCGAATAGGTGCTCCCACTCTGGAAATTCCTTTCAGAATCAAATTTGAAAACGGTGACGGAGTGCGGTTGCAGTAGGCAATGCACGCTTTCACATCATTTTTTACCAGCATATCGCGGATATTATTAATCAGGTTACTGTCCATTTTACTGGCTTTATTTACATAAAGCAGCCTTTCAATAAACAAATAAACCGAAGTAAGTGAAAGCACAAGAATGGGAATCATCACCACTCCCCCCTTCATAATTAAACTAAAAACGGATAATCCTTCGGCTGCAGCAGCAGGTGCAGCGGGTGTCGGCTGACTGGCAACCGTGGTGGTAATCTGGGCTAAAATATTCAGTAGTGCCATAGCATGAATTAAATATGTTCGATATTAGAAAAAAATGTCGGGCAGGCTTTATTTAGTTTCCCACATGTGTGCACTAAAAAAGGGGAACCTTGCGAGTCCCCCTTTTTCATCCGTTGGAATAAACGGGTTATTTGGTTTCTTTCTTTTCGAAATCAACAACTACCGGTGTAGCTACACAGATAGAAGAATAAGTTCCTACCACAATACCAATTAACAGGGCAAATGAAAATCCGCGAATGGTTTCGCCACCGAAAATAAAGATGGCCACCAACACGAAGAAAATGGTTAATGACGTATTGATGGTACGGCTTAAGGTACTATTTAGCGCGTAGTTTATTACCGTGTTGCGTTCGCTGGTATCCAAATCCGATTTGTTACGAATGGTGAGGTATTCACGAATACGGTCAAACACCACCACCGTATCGGTCATAGAATAACCCATTACCGTTAGGATAGCTGCTATAAAATGCTGGTCAATTTCTAACGAGAACGGAAGTACCCCATCAAAAATCAGGAAAATAGACAACACAATCAGCACATCGTGTGCAAGCGCCACTACTGCTCCAAGCCCATATTGCCATTTTTTGAATCGCAAAATAATATAGAAGAACATAATGAAGCAGGAAATAATCACGGCCCATATTGCTTTTGATTTGATATCACCCGAAATGGTTTCACCCACTTTTTCCGAACTCACAATCTCATAATTCGGGTTCATTTTTTTGAGCCCTTCGTTTAGTTTGCCCACTACTTTAGCCTCTGCATCTGCCGAGTTATCCTGAATCAGATAAGCTGTGGTAATTTTAACCTGCTCACTTCCTCCATACGTTTTTACCTCCGGTTCTTTGCCATCAAAAAATGGCCCTAGTGCCTGACGAACATCGGTGGTAGGAATGGTTTTATCAAAACGAACCACATAGGTACGACCTCCTTTAAAGTCGACCCCAAAATTAAATCCGCCACGGATAACGAAGAAAACAACACCGATAAGAATAATGATGGTAGAAAAAGTATAGTACAACTTACGCTTTCCTACGAAATCAATTTTAAAGTGGTCGTACACGTGCTGAGTGGCCTTGCGGTAAAAAGTTACATCGCGGCCTTTTTCCAGCATATTATCAAAAATAATGCGGGTGATAAAAATGGCGCAGAATAACGAAGTAAGGATACCGATGATAAGCGTGGTGGCAAAACCCTGTATAGGACCTGTACCAAATACATATAACACAATACCCAAAAGTAAGGTAGTAATATTAGAGTCGAGAATGGATGACATAGCATGGGCATACCCTTCGGAAACTGCATTTTTAAGCGACTTTCCGTGATGTCCCATTTCTTCCCTGATACGTTCAAAGATGAGGATGTTTGCATCAACCGACATACCTATGGTAAGCACCACTCCGGCAATACCGGGCAGGGTTAATACCGCCCCGAGGGAAGCAAGCACACCTATCACAAAAAACACGTTGACGAAGAGGGCAATGTCGGCCACCCATCCGGCTTTGTTATAATAGAAGCCCATAAACACCAGTACTAAAACGAGTGCAATGGCAAATGAAGAAAATCCTGAACTGATTGCTTCCTGTCCTAATGTTGGTCCTACTACCGCTTCAGCCACAATACGGGTGGGAGCAGGTAGTTTACCTGACTTTAAAATGTTAGCTAAATCGTCTGCTTCTTTAGTGGTGAAGTTACCGGATATGCTTGAGTGTCCGTTCGGAATTTCGCTTTGTACGGTTGGAGCCGAATACACCCGGTCGTCAAGCACAATAGCCACACATTTGCCAATATTGCCACCGGTTACTTTTTTCCACTGACGGGCACCGCTGGTGTTCATCGTCATGGAAATTTCTACGTTTCCTGACTGAGAAATGTCTTTACGGGCATCGGTAACCACATCACCTTCTAAAGCCGCTCCACCTGTTTTGCTAAACCTGATGGCATGTAGGCGAAGTACTTCTTCGTTTTTACCTAATCCTTTAGCTTCCCACAGGAATTTAATGGTTGAAGGCAATGCATTTAATACTTCGGGTGTGTTCAGGTATGCATTAATTTTTGCCGTATCTTTAATAAGAGCCGATCCTACAATAGAACCTTTTACCAGTTCTGTCCGATTTTCGTTGGTGGCGGGAATCAGCAATGTATAAAGCAACGGATTCTCCTTGATTAACTGCTCCTGCGATTTTTTATCGGTTGAGTCTTTTCCTGCTTTGCTGGTATCATTTGCCGCAGCGGTTAAATCAGTTGATTTTTTGCTGGTATCGGAAGCTGCTTTATTGGTTTGCAACAACTCCAAACCTTCGGTAGATGATTTGCTGCTGTCAGCCGCATCGGTGGCAGTTTCTTTTTTATCACCCATATCGTTTGCCGCATTAAGTTTGGCAATGGTAGTATTGGCAGTTTGTAAATAACCAAAAGCTTCGGTGTTATCATAAGTTTCCCAAAACTGCAAACGGGCCGAACCCTGTAACAGTTTACGCACACGCTCCGGATTATCTACTCCGGGCAATTCAACCAGAATACGCCCCGAGTTACCCAGCTTTTGAATATTGGGCTGTGTTACCCCAAACTTGTCGATACGTGCACGCAATATCTGAAACGAGCGGTCAATAGCCTGATCGGCCTCGCCCGAAATAAACTTGAGCACTTCGGCATTGGTTGATGTGTAGCTTACTTTATCCTTATTTTCTTTAGTGGCAAAAATGGTAGCGAGTTTACCGCTCGGGCTCAACTCGGCATACGCTTCACCAAATAAGGTTACGTAATCTTTTTGACTTGTTTTTAATTTTTCATTGGCATTAGCCAACGCTTTGTTAAAAATGGGATCCTGATTGTTGTTAGACAACGCCAGCACTAAATCCGACAACGACACTTCAAGGGTTACGTTCATTCCACCTTGTAAGTCGAGGCCCAGGTTAAGTTCGCGCTCTTTACAATCCAGGTAGGTAAAGCTCATCAGCACGGGTTCGCGGGCTATCGAGTCAATGTATGCTCTTTCTTTAGCCTTGTCTCCTTTGGCGTACGCCTTGGCTTTACCTTCAATCTGGTTTGTTTTCCAGGTAAAGATCAACTGGTACGCGCAAACGAGTGCGAGTGCGATGGCAAATACCTTTACTACTCCTGTACTTTTCATTGTATCGCTTTGATTTTATTTATTTCTTATTGTATGGTCAGTTTTACGAAGCGGCAAATATATACGCTGAGTCCGACTTTTCAAAAAGAGGAAATTTGCCCTGAAAACAGATGCTTCAGGCTTTAGGATTTAAACTCACCAGAAATACGGTGGTTTTATTCCGGTCGCGGCCATACCTGAATTTTTCTAATACTTCTTCAATACTTCGCCCGTGAAAATACGAAGTACGTACTTCTTTTTCGCCTGCCGAAGTCCATTGAATGGTGTATGAATCAGACTGATCACGGTAATGACGGGTATATTCAAGTGCTTTGGTGAGCACGTCTAATTTAGTAACTCCCACCTCGGTAAAAAACAAAAACATTTGGTTGTACCGCGGGTTAATGGTTTCAATATTCAATCGCACATTTCCCAAATGGTCGCGGTAATTAAAATTAATCCGGTGGTTGGAATCCTGCCCCAGTATTTCAATTATTTCTTTTTCAATGGCCAGTGCTTTAAGGGTTTCTTCGGCAGTTAATTCTTTCATAAGGTTTGCGTTGAATCGGATTGAATGAGTGCGGTAAAATGATTTTTAATCACCTGAAGGCTATTTTCAAAATACTCGTTATTGTTAATAATCATATCGGCTGCATTCTTAAACGGAAGCAGGTATTTTTCATATGCAGGCAACACGTGATTGTGCCACTGATACAAAACCAGATCGTGCGAAATGCCCCGCTCGGTAGTGTCGCGCCTGATGCGTCTTTCCAACTTTACGTCATCGGCAGCATCTATAAACACCTTCAAATCGAGGAGTTTAAAAATTTCTTCGAACCAAAAAATAAACAGCCCTTCAATCACGATAATCCGGGCCGGTTCAAAACGCAATACTTTTGGTTCCACATCTTCTTTCTGATATAAATACTCGTTGCGCTCTACCGTTTTTCCCGCTTTTAACAATTGTAAATCGCGAATGAAGGCGTGGTAATCAATGCTGTCGGGTAAATCGAAATTCACTTTCCCGTTGGCATCATATATATGTTTTGATGGCGGATGGTAATAATGGTCCTGAGAAATAATGCATAAGTCGCCTGCCGGAAATGCCTCCTTCAACGAAATAAGAAAACTTGTTTTGCCTGAGGCACTTCCGCCTGTTATCCCTACTAAATACGATTGCACTTTGTTAAACTTATTGGTAAAGGGAACAAATTTAACTTTTCAAATCACCTTTCCCAATCCGGTGCAATTCCTTTCCTCATTACCCCCTTTCCGACTGCCGTTCGTCCCCGTTTTTTGTCATTTCGGTTCATTTATCAGGTCTTTTGTCGGGTAAAAAAGTAAACTCAGGAAACTTTTAAAATATTTTTTGTTTCCAATGTATTTTTCCTTTTACCTTTGCCCCCGATTTTAGAACACATGAATCCAACAGAAGAAAAAATTATTGTGAGTTCAAAGGCCCTTTTTATGCGATACGGCATAAAAAGCATCACCATGGATGATGTGGCCCGCGAACTGGCCATTTCCAAAAAAACGCTTTACCAGTATTTCAGCGATAAAAACGACTTGGTAAAAAGAGTGCTGACCCATCACCTGGATATAACGAGCACCGCCTGTAAAAAAACGTTCAGTGAGATAACCAACCCCATTGACCAAATGCTTGTAATGAGCAGAGAACGGGCCGAGGATATGAGCAATATGAACCCCGCCTTGTTTTACGACTTAAAAAAATACTACCCCGAAAGCTGGATTGAACTGGAAAAATATAAAACCGAATTTATATACAGCCATATCATCAGGAATATGCAAACAGGTATTGAAGGCGGCTGGTACCACAGCAATATTAAACCCGATATAATCGCTCATATCTACGTGCATCTGGTAGATATGATGATAGGCGGTGGGGATAATCTGAAAAAACAATACAACCAGAAAGAGCTTCACCTGAGTGTAATCACCTACCACCTGCACGCAGTGTGCACCAAAAAAGGACTTGACCATTTGAACAAACGTTTAACCGAAATGAATCACCAATGAAAAAATATATGTATAAATCACTCCTCCCCGTTTTGTTTTGTGCCCTGTTTTGGCAACAGGCAACCGCACAAAAAGACACCAGTATGAACTTTAGCCTGAAACAAGCTGTAGAGTACGCCAAAAGCAACAGTTACGAAATTAAAAATGCTCGCCTTGATGAAGTAAACGCCAAATCAAAAGTAAAAGAAACACTTGCAGGCGGATTACCTCAGGTAAACGGAAGTTTATCGTTCAACAACAATTTTCAACTTACGCCATTTTATTTTAATATGAATATTCCCGGATTTCCGGTGAGTAAGGATCCCACCCGTGCCGGTGCAAAAATTACTGGCAACGGAAATATTAATGCCACTCAGTTGCTTTTTGACGGCTCGTACCTCGTAGGACTACAGGCATCGAAAGAGTTTGTAAAACTATCGCAGCAAATTTCCAGTCAAACCGAACAGCAGATTGAAATCAATGTATCCAAATCGTATTACATGAGCCTTACGGTAGAAGAAAACATTCAATTGCTTAAAGGCAACCTCACCCAATTGGAAAAAACGCTGAATGATACACGGGCATTATTTAAAAACGGGTTTGTAGAGAAAACAGATGTCGACCGCCTGGAACTGGCCGTTTCCGAATTAAATCTGCAAATAGAAAAACTGACAGATGCACACGAATCAGCCATTCGTTTGTTAAAAATGCAAATGGGCATTCCGGTGTCGCAACCTATTTACCTTACCGATAAACTCGAAGATTTATACAGCAGCTTTGCTTCGTTAACAGAAAAGAATACACCCAACCCTTCCAACCGCATCGAATACCAGCTCCTCAATCAGCAAATTCGTTTAAACGAGTTAAACATGAAACGTTACCGGGTTGGGTTTTTGCCCACCTTTTCGGCCGTGTACAATTTTTCCGAGAATTCGTTCAGAGGAAGCAATTTCAAACCGCTTACCAATGATGGCTGGTACCCGTCATCCTTTTTGGGAGTGAGCATGAGTGTGCCTTTGTTTGATGGTTTTCGCAAGCAGGCATGGATGCAGCAAACAAGAGTGGCTTTAGATAAACTTGATAACAACAAAAAGAATTTTGAAAATGCCGTTGCCCTCGAAACATATCAGGCGCAAGCCAGTTATGAAACAGCCCTTAAACAGGTTACCATTCGCAAAAAAAATCTGCAACTGGCACAAAACATTCACAGCACTGTAAGCACCAAATTTAAAAACGGAGTAGGTTCATCCTTTGAACTGGGGCAGGCCGAAAGCGATTTAAAAACCGCGCAAAGCAATTACCTCAACTCCATTTACGATTTAATGGTAGCGCGTATTGAACTCAACAAAGCATTAGGAAAACCTGTTTTAAACTAATAAAAAAATAATCATGACTTACAACAATAACATTACCTCTATGAAATCAAATATAAACTACGTACTCCCGGGTATTATCCTCATCGGCATGTTTGCCTTTGCCTCATGCGGAAGTAAAAGCTCGCTTGACAAGAAGAAAAAAGAACTGGATAAACTTAAAAGCGAGCAAGTTTCCATCAACGAAAAAATTAAAAAACTGACAGAAGAAATTCTACTGCTCGACACAGCTGCCGTTAAAGGAAATAAAGAAAAAGTTGTTGCCGTAACTAAAATTGAACCCCGCTACTTTCAGCACAGCATTGATGTGCAGGGTCATGTTGACGGTGACGAAAACATTGCCATCAGCGCCAAAATGGGCGGCCCGGTTACCCGCTTAAACGTAAGCGTGGGTGATGTAGTTCACAAAGACCAGATACTGGCAGAGATTGACAATAAATTAGTGCGCACCCAAATTGCCGATATTAAAGATAAACTGGCTCTTGCTACCGATTTATACAATAAACAAAAAAACTTATGGGATCAGAAAATCGGTTCTGAAGTACAATACCTGCAAGCCAAAAATCAGAAGGAAAGTTTAGAAAACGCCTTGGCCACCTTATATGAAAACCTGGATATGTACCTGATAAAATCTCCAATAAGCGGTACCGTAGATAACCTGAATATAAAACTGGGACAATCGGTAGCACCGGGAATGCCCTGCGTGCAGGTGGTAAATTTCGGAAGTCTTAAAATTAAAGCCGATTTATCCGAATCCTATTCAGCCAATGTAGATAACGGAGACGATGCCGAAATAGTGTTCCCTGATATTAACCGTACGCTTAAATCAAAAGTGGATTACGTGGCCAAAGCCATCAACCCCATGACCCGTACTTTTGGTGTGGAAATCAAACTTCCGTCCGATAATAATTTCCGCCCCAATATGGTGGCTGTGGTGCGCATTGTGGATTACAAAAAAACAAACGCTCTGGTAGTACCCGTTAATGCCATTCAAACAGCTGACGGAAAACAATACGTGTTTGTAGCAGTGCAAAAAGGGAAAACCATGATTGCTCAAAAACGCGATGTAAAAACCGGACCTATGTACAACGGGAAAGCCGAAATAATTGAAGGATTAAATCCCGGTGACCAGTTAATAAGTACCGGTTATCAGGATTTGAACGACAACGAAATAATCCGTTTCTAAAAGAGGCTTTCACCTTATAAAAAATAAAAGCCATGCACGATACACAAAAAGAATTTAAGGCCTCCAGCTGGTCAATTGACAATAAAACCAGCGTATACATTCTTACCCTTATTATTACCCTTGCCGGAATTTTTTCCTACAACAGTTTACCTAAAGAACAATTTCCCGAGGTAAAATTCCCGAGCATTCTGGTAACTACGGTTTATCCGGGAACCACTCCTACCGATATGGAAAACCTGGTGACCAAACAAATCGAAAAACAACTGAAAGTACTTTCGGGTGTAAAAAAGGTAACCAGCAACTCGGTGCAGGATTTTTCAGTAATCAATATTGAATTTAATACCGACCAGAATGTTGACCTCTCGCTGCAACGGGTAAAAGATGCAGTGGATAAAGCAAAAACCGATTTACCCAATAATCTCCCTGCTCCTCCGCAGGTGCGCGATATTGACGTATCACAAATGCCCATCATGAATGTGCACGTGTACGGAAATTTTCCGCTCGATAAAATGAAAGATTATGCCGATGACCTGAAAGATGAAATTGAAGGACTTCGCGAAATTACACGGGTGGATATGGTGGGTGCACTTGACCGCGAGATACAGGTAAACGTGGATATGTACAAAGCCGAAGTAAGCGATATTACACTCGATGATGTGATTCGCGCCATCGGATCAGAGAACGTAAACATTTCGGGCGGACTGGTAAATATGGACGGACTTAAACGCTCCATCAGTGTAAAAGGGCAATATGTGGATCCGCTTCTAATAGGAGATATTGTCATTCGCGGACAGGCCGGAGCCACCGTTTACCTGAAAGACATTGCCGAAATAAAAGATGCCTTTAAAGAAAAAGAAAGTTACGCCCGATTGGACCACGCCAATGTAATTTCGTTAAACGTAATTAAGAAAAGCGGAGAAAACCTGATTGAAGCTTCTGATAAAATACGTGAAATATGTGAGCGCAAACAAAGTGGCGAATTCCCCTCAGCATTAAAAGTAACCATTACCGGTGACCAGTCGGATAAAACCCGCGTTACCCTGCACGATTTGATCAATACCATTGTTATCGGGTTTGTACTGGTAACTGTTATCCTCATGTTTTTTATGGGAACCACCAATGCTATTTTCGTAGCTATGTCGGTTCCGCTCTCGTGCTTTGTGGCCTTTCTGGTATTCCCGGCCATTGGGTTTAAACTCAACTTTATTGTGTTGTTCTCGTTTTTGCTTGCCCTGGGTATTGTGGTTGACGATGCCATTGTGGTAATTGAAAACACGCACCGCATTTTTGCCAATGGAAAAGTGCCTATTAAAAAGGCTGCAAAAATGGCCGCAGGCGAAGTATTTCTTCCGGTACTCTCCGGAACCATGACCACACTGGCTCCATTTATTCCGTTAGCTTTCTGGCAAGGTGTAATTGGTAAATTTATGTTCTTCCTTCCTGTAACGCTTATTGTAACCCTGCTTGCATCTTTACTGGTGGCTTATATTATTAACCCGGTATTTGCAGTAGATTTTATGAAAACAAAAGCCGAGGAAGCCAAAGCACGTAAAAACAGCAAAGGCTATCGCAAAACCGCTATGGTGTTTGCCGGTATTGCGTTGCTTTCATACCTGGCTGGCAATTTCGGGCTTGGCAATTTTGTACTGGTATTATTTGTTCTGTATAGCCTCAACCGCTTTGTGTTCTGGAAATGGATAGAGAAATTTCAGGATAAAATATGGCCTACCGTACAAAATACCTATGCCGGTATTATGACGTGGGCCCTTAATGGAAAACGTCCGGCTATGCTTATGCTTTCAACCGTGGGTTTATTTATTTTCAGTATTGTGTTCACGGCAATTCGTAAACCCGATGTGGTATTTTTCCCTAAGGCCGACCCGAATTTTGTATACACCTATATCACCATGCCTATTGGTACCGACCAGGCCTATACCGATTCCATTACGCATATTGTAGAGGACCGCGTGTACAAAGTGGTGGGCGAAGATAATCCGTTGGTAGAATCCATTATTGCCAACGTATCGGTGGGTGCAGGCGACCCAAGCCAGTTTGAACAAAATTTTAATGCCAACCCCAATCTGGGTAAAGTTACCGTAGCCTTTGTGGAGTTTGCCAAACGAAACGGAAAATCAACCAGTGTGTACTTAGATAAAATACGCGAAGCAGTAAAAGGAATTCCGGGTGCCGAAATTTCGGTTGACCAGGAAAAAGGTGGCCCTCCTACCGGAAAACCGGTGGCCATTGAAATTATTGCCGATGATTTTACACAACTGATTGCCGTATCGAAAGACGTAAAACGTTACCTCGACTCGTTGCAGATTCCGGGTGTGGAAGAACTGAAAAGCGATTTGCAAACCAACAAACCCGAAATTGTGGTAGAAGTTGACCGCGAACGTGCCAACCGCGAAGGCATCAGCTCGGCCATTGTGGGAATGGAACTGCGCAAAGCCATTTTCGGACAGGATCAGGCTTCCAAATTCCGCGATGCCAATGACGAACACAATATTCAG
>Ga0268298_10003672_pt1 | contig 15496 bp, 8 predicted proteins | sample WWTPWeurt_MetaG_FD_194462 | JGI IMG/M metagenome (GOLD analysis project Ga0268298, IMG submission 194462) | Activated sludge microbial communities from WWTP in Nijmegen, Gelderland, Netherland - WWTP Weurt | ecosystem: Engineered > WWTP > Aerobic digester > Activated sludge | place: Netherlands... | reverse complement strand
CGGTACATGGTCTCCTGCAATTAATAATACTGCAACTACTACTTATACTTTTACACCAACTGCAGGACAATGTGCAACTACAACTACGTTGACCATTACAATCAACTCTAACGTAACTCCAACTTTTGCGGCCGTTGGACCATTCTGTTCAGGGTCAGCAATTGCTCCGCTTCCAACTACATCTACAAATGGAATTACCGGTACATGGTCGCCTGCAATTAATAATACAGCAACTACTACTTATACATTCACACCGACAGCCGGACAGTGCGCAACTACAACTACGTTGACCATTACAATCAACTCAAACGTAACACCAACTTTTGCAGCTGTTGGACCATTCTGTTCAGGGTCAGCGATTGCTCCACTTCCAACCACATCTACCAATGGAATTACCGGTACATGGTCGCCTGCAATAAATAATACTGCAACCACTACTTATACTTTTACACCGACAGTAGGACAATGTGCAACCACAACTACTTTAACAATCACAATAAACACATTGGATAATGCATCATTCACTTATCCTGCAGGATCATATTGTCCGTCTGACCCTGATCCAACTCCAACAATAACTGGATTAGCTGGTGGAACATTTACAATCAGTGGTGCAGGAGTGATAAATGCTTCAACCGGTGTTGTTGATCTGTCTGCAAGTGGAAATGGAAGCTTTACCATTACCTATACAACAAATGGTTCATGTCCAAATTCAGCAACATTTGCACTGTCTATCACTTCAAGTGCCAACGCAACAATTTCTGCTGCCGGACCTTTCTGTGAAAACGATGCAGCGGTTACTTTAACGGCGGTTGATGCTGGTGGTACCTGGTCAGGAACCGGAATTACCAATGCAACTACCGGTGCCTTCGATCCTTCAGTTGCAGGTGCAGGAACACATACAATAACTTATACAATAACTGGTGCTTGTGGAGCAACAGATACAGAAAATATTATTGTTAATGCTTCGGATGATGCGTCGTTCAATTATGCTTCAGCGAGTTATTGTGCAACGGATCCAAATCCAACACCAACTATTACCGGAACTGCGGGAGGCTCATTTACAATTTCAGGTGCTGGAGTAATTAATGCGGCAACAGGTCAAATTAATGTTGGTGCAAGCGGATTAGGAACTTTTACAGTAACCTATACTACAGCGGGATCTTGCCCTGCTTCATCCACGTTTGATGTGACAATTACGAATGGTGCTGATGCTACAATTTCTGCTGCAGGGCCATTCTGTGAAACAGATGCTGCATTGAACTTAACGGCAGTTGACCCGGGTGGAACATGGAGTGGAACAGGTATTACCAATGGTGCACTTGGTACATTTGATCCTGCAACGGCGGGTGCTGGAATTCACACTATCACATATACTATTTCGGGTGGTTGTGGTGATACAGATACTGAAACAATTACGGTGAATGCTGCTGATGACGCAACGTTTAATTATTCATCTGCAATTTATTGTACCACTGATCCAAATCCGACTGCAACTATTACCGGAACGGCAGGTGGAACATTTACCATTTCAGCACCTGGTTCAATCAACGCTGCAACAGGACAAATCAACATTGGAGCAAGTGGCACAGGTTCTTTTACGGTTACTTATTCTACTTCAGGATCTTGTCCGGATGTTTCAACCGTAAACGTTACAATTACCAGTGGTGCAAACGCTACTATTTCTGCAGCCGGTCCATTCTGTACAACAGATGCCGCAGTTAATTTGACAGCTGTTGATCCTGGCGGAACCTGGAGCGGAACAGGTATAACAAATGCCACAACAGGAACATTTGATCCAGCAACTGCAGGTGCAGGAACACACACTATTACTTATACTATAGCAGGTGGTTGTGGAGCAACAGATACTGAAACAATCACAGTCAATGCTTCTGGAAATGCTTCGTTCAATTATTCAGCTGCTAGTTATTGTTTGAGTGATCCAAATCCAACTGCAACAATAACAGGAACTGCTGGTGGAACATTTACGATTTCTGCACCTGGTTCAATTAATGCAGCAAACGGACAAATTAACTTAACGGCAAGTGGTGCGGGTACATTTACAATTACGTATAATACAGGCGGGGCTTGTCCTGCAACATCTACACAAACTGTTACAATTGTGACAACTTCAAATACAACAATTACAGCTGCAGGTCCATTCTGCGAAGATGATCCATCTGTAAATCTTGTTGCGGCAACGCCTGGTGGAACATGGAGCGGACCTGGAATTACAAATCCTGCTACCGGACAATTTGATCCGGGAGTTGCAGGTGCAGGAACGCATACTATTACTTATACAATTGCAGGTGCCTGTGGTGGAAGTTCGACAACAACAATAGTTGTAAATCCGTTTGAAAGTGCGGTGATTTCTTATGCTTCTGCTTCATTGTGCGAAAGCGATGCTGATCCGTTCCCAACAATTATGGGTACAATTGGAGGAACTTTCACTATTGATAATGGAGGTGTAATTAATCCAACAACAGGTATTATTGATGTGAGTGCAAGTGGTGCGGGAACTTATACCGTTACCTATACCACGTCCGGAATTTGTTTCGATGTTTCAACATTTACAATTACTATCACTGCAAATGCAATTGCAAATGCATTGGATGCCGGACCACTTTGTCTAGGATCTGGTGACATCAGTTTAAGTGCATCACCACTTGGAGGTACATGGGATGGTAATGGTGTGATTGATGATATTGCAGGAATTTTTAATCCTGATTCTGCCGGAGTTGGAACACATGAAATTATTTATACCATTGGTGGAACTTGTGGTGATGAAGACACAATTTACATCACAGTCGGTGGTCAGCCTACTGCCTGGGTAAGTAACGATACAACCATTTTGATTGGTGATGAAGCAGATTTAGCTGCTGATGGTGGATCAAGTTATTTCTGGTATGAAGATTTTGCAATTTCTTGTACGAATTGTCAATTTCCGGTAGTTGATCCATTGGAAACTACAACTTATTGTGTAATTGTTACTGATTCAATTGGGTGTTCAGATACAGCATGTGTAGTAGTAACTGTAGATCAAAATTGTGGCGATGTATTTATTCCAAACGCATTCTCACCAAACGGTCTTGGTGAAAATGAACTCGAATGTGTTTATGGAAGATGCATTGATGAAATGATTTTCAAAATTTATGATCGTTGGGGAGAATTGGTATTCGAGTCAACAGACAAAAACATTTGCTGGGATGGAAATTTCAGAGAGAAACCAATGAGTTCAGGTGTGTATGTTTACACTTTTGAAGCTACCTTACTCACAGGTGAAAAGGTAGAACAAAAAGGAAATATTACATTAGTAAGATAAACGGGAGGAGCTGACTATGAAATCAACTATGATAAAATCAATTTTCACAGCAGTAGTAGCTGTCGGAGTTGGAAATTCATTTGCACAGGATATTCACTTCTCGCAATTTGATATGGCACCTTTGCAGCAGAACCCGGCTTTAGCTGGAGCTCTATATGGAGTTGAAGCAAATATCAACTACAAAGATCAGTGGAGAACGGTTGGTGCACCTTATAAAACTTTTGCTTTTGGTTATGACATGCGTCTCACTAAAAAAAGAATGACCAAAGGATTTATGGCAATGGGTTTTCACCTTTTTGCAGATAAGGCAGGAGATTCGAAAATGGGAACGACTCAGGGTAATTTCTCTTTAGGATATCATGTTCAGTTAGACAAGAAAAACACGTTAGGTGCAGCTATTCAACCTGGATTTTTTCAAAGATCTATTGATTTCTCAGGATTACAATGGGGAAATCAATATGACGGAATGCAATACAATTACAGTTTGTCAAGTGGCGAAATGCAAGGTACAACGTCATTTACTAAATATGATCTAGGTGCTGGTTTGCTATGGACGTATAACAATACAGCAGGAGATATTCATGTTACGGATAATCATGATATCAATGCTCATGCAGGATTTTCTGTTTTCCATCTTACCACACCCAAATATTCTTTTTTAGGAAGTCAGGAAGACATTTATATGAAATTTGTTTTGCATGGCGGATTGACAAAAAGTTTAGGTGATTCTAAAGTTGCAATTCAACCAAGTTTCTTCTATTACAGACAAGGGCCGGCACAAGAAATTTATTTTGGATCGATGTTCCGTTTTTTACTGACGCAGGATTCAAAATTCACCGGATTTAAAAGTGCATCTGCATTTTATTTAGGAGGATATTATAGAACACGCGATGCCGTAACTTTGCGCATTCTTTATGAATATGCCGGATGGGGCTTTGGTGTTTCATACGATGTTAATACATCCAGTTTAAAAGACGCCACAAATACCCGTGGCGGACTGGAACTGTCATTAAGACTAGTGACTTCACTTTCAAACAATTTAGGAAGTAATCACTCACGCTATTAGTTTTTAATTTGGTTTAGTTCGAAGAAGCGGGAAAATTTTTTCCCGCTTTTTTTATTTGCTCTGTATTCATCTCATCGATTGGTATTTCCATGGTTGTATTTCAAGTAAAAAGAAAAAACTAAATTCGTATCCTAAACCCAAATCACGTCTTGAAATATTTACACCTGATATTGATCCTGCCTGTTTTTGTTTTGTCTTGTACGGATAAAAATAAAAACCATGAATCAGATCAGGCTATTGAAGAAGATTCTGCATTGCATCTTGCGGCAGATTCAATTACCCACGGTGTATGGCAGCCCTTCACAGTAGATACCTGTTGGAAACTTCCTGAACTGGCAATGGTTCCACATATTTTATTGCCTTCAACCGGTGATACAACAATCTGGAGTGAATTTGATACCATTGTTCGGCCCCTTGAATACCCTGAAGGCGGACCAGGCGATACCACGTTACATGTAGTGCCTACGTCGACAAAAATTGAACCAGAAACAGTTCCGTTAATTATTCCTGAGCCACAGGAATTGTATCCGATGAGAAGTGTTACCAGCGCAAATTACGATATACAATATCTGGATATTGAACAAGGTTTGCCTGGAAGCGGTGTGTCAGAAATGTGTTCTGATCCTTATGGCAGACTCTGGCTTGCTACTGCGAATGGAGCAATATGTTATGACGGCAAACGTCAATTTGTTTATAATAAAGAATGTGGACTTTTTGCTGACAGAATTACCACCATGTTCTTTGATTCAAAAGGTAATTTGTGGCTGGGTCATGCCGGAGCAATTTCCGTTACAGACGGGGTAAAGGTTTTAAGATTTGATCGTGAATTTTCGGATGAGACAGAAATTACCCAGATCTATGAAGACAGTAAAAAAAATATGTGGATAACATGCAACGGATCAGGAGTTTTTTGTTTCAATGGTGACAGCCTGGTTTTGTATGGAGAAGATCAAGGTCTTGAAGCATATAATTCAACCTGTGTTGCCGAAGACCCATATGGGAGAATTTGGATAGGTGCCTACGACAGAGAACCGTCCATCATTAGTGGTGATACTATTTTCAATACGACTTATTGGGGTCCTCTATGGACATACATCGAATTTCATGCAGAAATTGATGCAGAAGGAAGTATTCTTTATTCGACTTACGGTGCCGGACTTTCCAAAGTATCCTTTAAGGATAAAAAAGTATATGACATAAAACGTAAAGAATTCTCTGCTTTTGTTGTTCAAACTTCAGAAGTTGATGAATTTGGAAATATCTGGCTGGGAACAGAAACCGACGGCGTGATGTGTGTGTCTGCTGATCACTCTCCCATGCCTCATTTTACAACAGAAAATGGATTAACGGACAATACCATCACTGATATTCTGGTTGATGATTATGGTATGATCTGGGTGAGCACGCTCGCGGGAGGAATCTGTAAAATTAATCCCCACGGATTTGAACATCACAATGAACAGCAAGGGTTGGCATCCAATACTGTGATGACTACATTTAAAGATCACCTGGGTATGGTGTATGCCGGATTCTGGCCGGGTGGTTTTTATCGGTATGAAAATGGTTTGTGGAGACAATTTATGGATCATGATAATATCCATAAAGCCATTATTCTGGATATTGAAGAAGACAAAGATTTTAATCTGATTGTTTCAACCCATGGATATGGAATCAGAAAATTTTTGCGTACACATCCGGACAGCAGTTCATTTCATGGAAACTTTCATTATTATACAGATGTAATACCTTCTGGTCTGGCATACGATCTTCTAATCGGTCAAGACAGCAGTATTATTGTTACTGATATAAATGGAGGTATGGCCAGAGTGCTTCACGATTCTGTTTTCTGGTACCGCGAGTCTTCCAATCTTCCATCCATTTCCATGCATTCTTCTGCTCAAACAAAAAATGGCGATATCTGGGCAGCATCGGCAAATCATGGAATCAGCCTGATCAGAAATAATCAGATTAAACAAATTACCACGCGTGAAGGATTGTTATCTAATAACGCCCGCTGGCCATTTGCCGACTCGAAAGGAAATGTCTGGATCGCTTATTCAACACCTGGTCTGACAAAAATTTCAAATGGAAATGAAGAAGAACCAATGATTCACTTTACGCCCGATGAAGGTTTGTTTGAAGGAAAAATTAATTCCATTACCGAAGATGCTGAAGGAAATCTATGGCTGGCGACAAACAAAGGAATTGTAAAAATGTTTACCGCGGATAATTCAAGCAGTGAATATCAGTCCATTCAATATGACATTTCAGATGGACTTAAAGCGCTGGATTATATGGCACATTCAGGTACCATAGATTCTAATAATGTAATCTGGTTTGGAACCAGACAAGGTTTAACCTGTGTTGATCTGGATGAGCTGAATGAAAAAGATTCAGAAGTACGTATTGAGTTTGTGTCGTTGAAAATTAACGATAAGTTCTACAGCCTCAATGATACATCCAATGTGCATAAATCAGAATCGGATAAATTTAGAATGGACGGAATTCATCCGTTTACAAATATTCCGCAAAACTTAGAATTAGACTATTTTCAAAATAATTTACTGTTTGAATTCAGTGCAATACACTGGAAAAAATCCGGCAGATTAAAATTCAGTCATCGGTTGATTGGTTATTCTGAAGATTGGTCGACAGAAGATGATAAGACTACCATTAGTTATTCCAATTTGTCACCGGGTAATTATACCCTTGAACTAAAAACAAAAATTGACGGCGAAGAATGGGGAGATCCGAATCAGTTTTCATTTTACATTCACCCCCCGTGGTGGAAAACCTGGTGGTTTAGAATTACCGTTTCCGTTCTGGTGATTTTGCTTTTGATTCAGATTTTCAGATGGCGAACCGCACATCTTAGAAAGAGACAGGCAGAACTGGAATTAACTGTACAGGAAAGAACAGCCGAGATTGAACACCAGAAAACAGTGATCGAAGAAAAGCAGAAAGAAACGATGGATTCGATTAATTACGCCAAGCGAATTCAATATGCGCTTCTTGCACACGATGATCTGATGGCTCAAAATCTGCCGGAACACTTTGTTTTTTTCAAACCTAAAGACGTGGTCAGCGGAGATTTTTACTGGGCTACTCACAAGGTTCCGGATGAAAAAGATAATCGTGATTTGTTTTTTCTTGCTGTGTGTGATTCCACCGGACATGGCGTTCCGGGTGCTTTTATGAGTTTGCTCAATATTTCATTTTTGAATGAAGCAATAAATGAAAAGCGAATTTTTGATCCGGGAAAAATTTTAGATCACACCAGAAAGCGATTGATTGAAAATATTTCTAAAGAAGGTCATCAGGATGGAATGGACGGAATATTAATTTGTTTTGACAAAACAAACCGCAAAGTAACTTATTCGGCTGGGCATAACAATCCGGTTTTGGTATGCAAAGCTGGCATGAATACACTACCCGCTGACAAAATGCCTATTGGAAAAAGTGATAAATCACAGCCATTCACCACACATGAAATCACTTTTGAATCCGGTGATATGCTCTTTTTACCAACCGATGGGTACAGTGATCAGTTTGGTGGAACAGGCTTAAAACCTGCAGGAAAAAAATTCAAGCGCAGTAACCTGAATCAACTATTTGAAAATATTGCCAGTCTGAACACACTAGAACAATTTACCAAACTTGATGCTACGCTTACGGACTGGAAAGGGGAGTTTGAACAAGTGGATGACATCACCATTATCGGAATTCGGCTTTCCTGAGGAATGAGGAAAAAGCCAAAAGGAAAAAGGGATTTTTAATGTTCTTATTTTGCTTGCTATATTACATTACAATCTTTTTCCTTTTCCCTTTTGGCATTTGCCTTTTTCCTCTTTCCTGAATCGAAAAAAAAACTAAATTTATCTTTCAAATCTAACACGCATGACTCTTATAAAATCTATTTCAGGTATTCGCGGAACAATTGGAGGTAAAGTTGGAGATGCACTCACTCCGGTTGATACGGTAAAATTTGCATCAGCTTACGGTACCTGGTTAAAGAAACGCAATCAGGGTAAATCTGTAAAAGTTATACTCGGAAGAGATGCGCGTATTTCTGGAAAAATGGTTTCTGATCTGGTCATTTATACGCTACAGGGATTGGGAATAGACGTGGTGGATTTGGATTTTTCTACAACACCAACCGTTGAAGTTGCTGTTCCTTTTGAAAATGCCCAAGGCGGAATTATTATCACCGCAAGCCACAATCCTAAGCAATGGAACGCACTTAAATTACTGAATGAAAAAGGCGAATTTATTTCGGATAAAGACGGAAAAGAGGTGCTTGACATTGCAGAAAAAGAAGATTTCAATTTTGCTGATGTTGATTCACTCGGAAAAGTAACCGAGATTGAAACGTATATTCAAAAACACATTCAGGCAATTTTAAGTTTAAAACTGGTGCGGGCTGATCTGATTCGCCGTTGCAATTTTAAAGTAGTTGTTGATGGTGTAAATTCTACCGGCGGTTTGTTTGTTCCTGCGCTTTTGCATGCCTTAGGTGTGAATGATGTGGTTGAACTTTATTGTGAACCTACGGGACATTTTCCACATAACCCAGAACCCTTACCTGAACATCTCACAGATATTATTTCAAAAGTAAAAGAAACAAAAGCCAATCTTGGAATTGTTGTTGATCCGGATGTGGACCGACTTGCTTTTGTGTGCGAAGATGGAACATTATTTGGTGAAGAATACACCCTTGTATCCATTGCAGATTATGTGCTGCAGCATACACCGGGAAATACCGTTTCCAATTTATCATCTACTATTTCACTCCGGGAAGTGACACAAAAATATGCGGGATGTTCTTATCACGCAGCAGCCGTTGGTGAGGTGAATGTGGTGACAAAAATGAAAGAAGTAAATGCAGTTATTGGCGGAGAAGGGAACGGGGGAGTGATTTATCCTGAATTGCATTATGGAAGAGATGCACTTGTTGGTATAGCGCTCTTTTTATCTCAACTTGCAATTGCACAATTACCAGTTTCAGAATTAAGAGCGCAGTATCCAAATTATTTTATCTCCAAAAATAAAATTGAACTGGAACCATCTATGAATGTGGATGCCATTCTTGAATCCGTTGCAAAAGAATTTTCTGAATTTGAAATTGATAAAACAGATGGTGTAAAAATTTATTTCGGGTCTGAATGGGCACATTTACGCAAGAGTAATACTGAACCAATTATCCGTATTTATTCTGAATCATCTTCTGAAGAAAAAGCAAATCAGGTTGCTCAGAAAATCATGGATAAAATTCGGCAACTTGCCTGATTAGCACCGCTGTCAAAGCTTGATTTTATTGAGTCCGATCATTTTGTATCCAATATTCGTCAAAAGAATATGGAAACAAGAAAACAACCTGACTGGATAGATAAGGAATCATATCCATTCAAATCAAATTGGATAAAACTGAAACATGGAACCATGCACTATGTCGATGAAGGACAAGGTGAAGTTTTGCTCTTTCTTCATGGAAATCCGGTATGGTCATACTCATTCAGAAAGCTCATAACAGCATTTTCAAAAAACTACCGGTGCATTGCAATTGATCATCTGGGTTTTGGTCTTTCAGATAAACCTGCCGGGTTTTCCTATTTACCGGCAGACCATTCAAATAATCTGACTGAATTTATTGATCAACTCGGTTTAAAGAATATCAGCTTATTTGTCAATGACTGGGGTGGACCCATTGGATTGAACTATGCTGTAAATCATGCCGAAAATATTAAGAGACTGATCATTTTTAATACCATGATGTGGTCAGTAAAAGGTGATAGACATTTTGAAAGATTCAGTGGTTTTATGGGTGGCCGAATTGGAAAATTTCTGAATATCCAATTTAATTTTTTTGGAAAATTTGTTATTCCGAAAGCATGGGGTGATAAATCAAAACTGGATAAAAAAACAAAATATCAATTGGTGAGACATGTCAACAAGGCAGCTGATCGAATTGGAGTCTGGATGTTTCCAAAAGAAATTATTGGTTCATCAGATTGGTTGGATATAATCTGGCAAAAGAGAAATAAAATTGAAAATGTACCTGCCTTTTTAATTTGGGGAATGAAAGACATTGCATTCCGTCAAAAAGAACTGGATCGCTTCTGCGGATTTCTAAAAAATCATCAGGTAAAGAAATTGGAAAATGTGGGGCATTATGTTCAGGATGAGGGAGCAGAGTTGATTATTGAAGATATTCAGTTATTTTTAAAAAAGACAAACTGACCAATGAATGAAAACGACGACATATTGAAAAGAGCACAAGTGGGTGACATTCGTGCTTTTCAGGAATTATTTTCTTTGGTTCAGCCAAACTTGAAATCGTATCTGTACCGTTTGTTTGCCAATAGAAATGATGCGGAAGATTTTATGCATGATACATTTGTGCGTGGTTTTGAAAAAATAAAATCATTTCGATCTGAATCCACTTTCAAAACATGGATTTTTCAAATTGCAACTAATCTGGCAGTGGATGAACTTAGAAAAAGAAAACGCTGGGCAGTGGATGCTCAGGATAAGGCCAGGGAGAGAGCAGGTAAGAGTGAAGAAATTAAAGCTGATTTTCGATACACCAATGAAAATTCACCCCATGGCAATTATGAGATCACAGAACACATCGATTTTTGCTTTACCTGTATTTCTAAAACACTGGTACTTGAACAGCAAGTTGCTCTTATGTTGAAGGAAGTGTATGATTTTTCTATCAAAGAAATTGCTTTACTTTTAAATCAAACAGAAGGGGTAATCAAACATTTATTATTGGATTCAAGAAAAAACATGAATTCGATTTTTGAAAATCGTTGTGCGCTGATCAATAAAAAAGGTACGTGTCATCAATGCAAAGAATTAAATACTTTTTTTAATCCAACGCAAAATCATGATCTGATTGTTTCTTCAATTGATCTGGTAAAGGCCGCTGATAAATATAATTCCGATCAATTGTTTGAATTGAGAACGGCCATGATCAGGCAAATCGATCCTCTGAAATCATCCGGTTCAGATTTGCAGGAGGTTATCATGAAGTGTGTTTCTGAAACACAAAACGATTAACCAGGATTTAAGGTTTTTCAATAAATGTCTCCAATAAATTCAGGTAGTTTTCCAGACCTAAAATAACCGGAACTTCAGAATGATCTGACCCATCAACACGATGCGCTTCTTTGTAAACTCCATTGTGATTTCCATAAATTAATTCGCCGTTGCTGATATTGACATACGTATCTTCCACACCGTGAAGCCACATGAGTGGAATGTCAATTTGTTTCATTTTTTCCGCATTATCAAATTCAAGCGTTGATACAAATTTGGAATCAACATTGATTACCGTAGAAGATTGAGTCAGATATTGAACAGATGCCAGCGGAGATTCAATGATGAGTTTTGACGGTATAAAATCTGTACGGTAAACAATTCGGTCAATTGCCGGAATTGCACCTAAACTATATCCATAATAAAATGTGCTCGCTGGATTTGCTCCTTTTGAAATCAACCAGTTAATGGCCGCGTCAGCATCTTCATATAAACCAATTTCAGATGATTTACCTTCAGACATTCCATAGCTGCGATAATCAATCATAAAAATTCCATACTGATGTTTCTGACCAATATTTGCCAGTAGTGATTCACGTGTCCAATAAAAATCATTGTGTCTGGATTGTCCGTGAAAATACATGATCACTGAATCAGTTGAAATGGTGCTGGTATCACCAATGTATTCACCATAAATTTTATAGGTTTCACCGGTCTCTGAACTATATGAGTTCAGTTCAATCAGATGATGATTTGCATCATCAATTTTATACGCATCCGGAATTACAATTTCAGGATCACTGTAGCCGTCATATTCATAATGATGTAATTCTTCTGATGGAAAAGCAAGACCGTCCAGATTTACTTTTTTACACCCTGTCAGCATCAATACGGCTGAGATAAAATATATTTTTTTCATAATTAATTTCTGTATTAAAGTATCCATCTGAATCCTAAATAAATTCCCGTTGCACCTGCATTACCCGTAATTCCTGAATAGGGAATAAACGAGTACTTACTGTCCAGATTTATTCCTAAAAATTTTATTTCTGAAGTGAATTGAAATTTTTGATTTTTCCCTTTGACAACATGTCCAATTTGCGGACTGAATAACCAGTGATGTGATTGTGGTAAATCATTTGCCATGGTTTTTGATAATTCAAAATAGTTGGAGAAACCGGTATAGAAATAATTTTTACGTTCACCATAATTCCAGTACGCATTAATATCAGCCATAGGCCAGAATTTTGCACCGTGATCATAGAGATCAAAAACAAAATTGAAACCAGGTGTTACAGAAACATTGGGTCTGAATTTCTGCTGATCTAAAAATTTATAGGTAATTCCGGCATCCAAATGGATATTTCCAAAAAAGAGTGAGGTAAGATTTAATCCACCGTGCACAGTTAAATTAGTGTCTATTCCATATCCGGCTTCAGCATCTAAAAATGGAATTGGGATGACAGCCGGTGAATACTCAATTAATGGTCCGCCAAAATTTCCACCAATACTTAACTGCCCTTTTTCAAGCGGTTCAACAAAACGGGTTTGAGCGCAGCTGGCAGATAAAAGACCGATAATTATTATGATGTGTATGTTTTTCATATCAAAGATTTCAACCGGGGCAAAATTAATTAATAAATCGTGGTCCCTATCGCAAACGCAATCGCAATCGCACCGTACCGCACCGTAGGCGCTGGTCGCGACCAGCGCCTACGGTGCGGTGCGGTGACGGTTGTGGTAGTGACGGTTGCCTAGGAAAATTTTTATTCATTTTGACAATTCAAATAATATGTGTAATATTGTGCTGTATTCAAAAGGCAGGGGTTTCTCTCAGCTTATTAAATCACCAAACATTTTACGATTATCCATTACCACATTAACCATTTTATTTTATGACTGATTTTTCAGAGTTAGGCTCGAAGAAATTACCTGAATTACGTGCAATTGCTGAAGCAATAGGAATCACCGGAACAGAAAACATGAAACGCGGAGAACTGATCTCAGCAATTACCGGTGAACCATTTACTGAGACAAAAACTGAAGAAGGAGATAACAAGCCAAAACGCAAACGCGTAACACCAGAAGCAAAAGAAAATGGAGGTGAAAAATCAGCAGATCTTTTTAATACAGAAGGTGAAAAATCTCAAAAGGAAATTAGACCACGCGAAGAACGGGTGAAAAAACCTGTTCAGCGTGAACAGAAACCAAAACCACCGGTAGATCTTCCATCCGAATTTGCTATGGATGATTCAGAAGAAACTGTTGATCCGGTTATTCCTTCAGAAACCGAAACAGTTCCATCTGAATTGCCTTCGTTGTCAGAATTGGAAGTTGAAAATAAATCAGATGAATCCAAACCGGCTGACAATCAAAATGCCGAAGGAGGCAACAGACCACAACATCAGCATAAACACCAGCACCAACATCAGCATCAGCATAAACCAAAACAAACCCAGGAAGAATTTTACGGATATAATTTTGACGGACTTGTTGTAAGTGAAGGTTGTTTGGATTTGATGCAGGATGGTTACGGATTTTTGAGATCATCGGATTATAATTATCTGGCATCACCAGATGATGTTTACGTATCACAAAGCCAGGTAAAACTATTTGGATTAAAAAGAGGGGATACGGTAAGAGGAGCCATCAGACCACCCAAAGAAGGAGAAAAATATTTCCCGCTTATTCGTGTAGATAGTGTGAATGGACGTGAACCTTCTTACGTACGTGATCGAGTTCCGTTTGAATATCTGACTCCATTATTTCCGGATGAAAAATTTAAAATTACCGGTCATAAAGGAGAATCAATTTCTACCCGTGTGATGGATTTGTTTGCGCCAATTGGAAAAGGTCAGCGTGGTATGATTGTGGCGCAACCAAAAACCGGTAAAACAGTTTTATTGAAAGATGTTGCCAATGCAATTGCTGCTAATCACCCTGAAGTTTATTTGATTGTATTGTTGATTGATGAACGTCCTGAAGAGGTGACGGATATGGCCCGTTCAGTAAATGCTGAAGTAGTTGCGTCAACATTTGATGAGCCTGCTGAAAAACACGTGAAGCTTGCAAACATTGTTTTGGAAAAAGCAAAAAGAATGGTGGAGTGCGGACACGATGTGGTGATTCTTCTCGATTCAATTACGCGTCTTGCCCGTGCATATAATACCGTTCAACCAGCATCTGGAAAAGTATTATCTGGTGGTGTGGATGCAAATGCACTACACAAACCAAAACGCTTTTTTGGAGCTGCCCGTAAAATTGAAAACGGTGGATCACTTACCATTCTTGCAACAGCCTTAACTGAAACCGGTTCAAAAATGGATGAGGTAATTTTTGAAGAGTTCAAAGGTACCGGTAACATGGAGCTTCAGTTAGACAGAAAAATTTCAAATAGAAGAATTTATCCGGCAATTGATATTCTGGCTTCAGGAACAAGACGTGAAGATTTATTGATGTCAAAAGACGCCTTGCAGCGTATCTGGATTTTGAGAAAATATCTGGCTGACATGAACCCGGTTGAAGCCATGGAATTCATCAAAGAAAGAATGGAACGTACACTCAGCAATGAGGAGTTTTTGATTTCGATGAATGATTAGTTGAGGATTTAGCTCTTAGGATTTAGTTTTTAGGATTTGGAACATGTATTGCTTGACTGCGTCAAGCTTGCGTGAATTGAGTCTTTTGACCTTTGTTTTACCACACTGCTTTTGACTTCAGATATAAAAGTCCATAGAGTTTCATCGATAAGCCATCCGTTTACATAATTTACTATATCCTAAATCCTAAGAGCTAAGTCCTATATTTAACCACAGAGACGCAGAAACCACAGAGTTTCGCGGAGAAACTGTCATCATAATTTACTAAATCCTATATCCTAAGAGCTAAATCCTAAAAAAAATCAACGATTTTTTTCCCCCCTACCCGCTGATCCTGAGGAAGAAAAGTTAAATTTGCCGCCAACTAAATTTTTAAATCCGATACTGCGGTACATCAGTCAGTAAAAGATTAAGCAAATATTTTTTCTGTTGAGATTGAAACACCCATATTGGTCGAAACAAAATTCT
>Ga0268298_10003670_pt1 | contig 15498 bp, 13 predicted proteins | sample WWTPWeurt_MetaG_FD_194462 | JGI IMG/M metagenome (GOLD analysis project Ga0268298, IMG submission 194462) | Activated sludge microbial communities from WWTP in Nijmegen, Gelderland, Netherland - WWTP Weurt | ecosystem: Engineered > WWTP > Aerobic digester > Activated sludge | place... | reverse complement strand
GGCAATAAAAAAGTTAATTATTGCAGAAACAGAAAAAAAATCAATTCCGTTTGAAATATTACAAACCAATGCAGCTGCTAATTATTCTTTTTTAAAAGAAAAAATATATCAAGAAAAAATTACAGAAATAGTAATGGTTGGCGGAGATGGAACAATTAACCAAGTTGTAAATAGCTTAAAAGAATTGCCTATAAAATTTGGAATAATACCCGTTGGTAGTGGTAATGGTTTAGCTAGGGCAGCACAAATACCAATGAAACCTAAAGAAGCACTTGATTTAATATTTATTGGCAATTCAAAAAAAATAGATTCTTTCTTAGTCAATAATCAGTTTTCTTGTATGCTTAGCGGATTAGGTTTTGATGCAAAAGTAGCACAAGATTTTAGTACTAAAGCAGGTAGGGGTTTACTTACCTACACCACACAAAGTTTAATTAACTTTTTTAAAGCCCAGCCCTATCAATTTGAAATTAGTTTCGAAAATTTTTCTTTTTATACCGATGCATTTTTTATAAGTATTGCCAATAGTAACCAGTTTGGTAATAATGTTACCATTGCCCCTCAAGCAAGTTTAAGCGATGGTTTTTTAGATATTGTAATTGTTCAAAAAATGAACAAAGCAAAATTGCCCTTTGCTATTTTAAAACAAATAAGGGGTAATAATAAATTACAAAAGTTGGTTGATGAAGTTACCAATAAAAATATCTTATATTTTCAAACACCCTCTTTACATATTAAAAATTTAAAGCTTGCCCCATTTCATATAGATGGTGAACCTAAAGAAACTTTTGCAGAGTTTGAAATAGATATTATTAAAGATTGTTTTGAATTAATTCAGCCTAATTAATTACAGTAGATAAATAGAATAAAAAGGGTATAAAAACAAAAAAGGGGCCAGGATAAATATCCAGCCCCGTTTTTAAAATCCAATATCCTATGAAAAACCGCTGCTAAGGTAATACTTATTTTAGACAAAACATCACCCCAAAGAGATTTTTTTTAAAATTTCTTAAAATTAATAATCACCTAAGGTTTCTGGCAACTGAGCTAAAGCATTTGCCAACTGCTCATCATTAGGGGCAATTCCATGCCACTCATGGCCAGTTTCCATAAAATCCACCCCTTTACCCATTGTGGTTTTCATTAATATACAAATAGGTTTTCCTTTACCTCTGCTATTTTTAGCAACATCTAGTGTATTAACAATTTCTGCAATATCATTGCCATTCATTTCTAAAACCACCCAATTAAAGGCTTCAAACTTTGCTTTTAAATTATTTAAGCTCAATACTTTATCGGTTGAGCCATCAATTTGCTGGCCATTAAAATCAATAGTAGCAATTAAATTATCTACTTTATTATGAGGTGCAAACATAGCAGCCTCCCAAATTTGCCCTTCTTGCAATTCACCATCCCCATGAAGTGAGAAGACTAGTCCATTATCATTATTTAATTTTTTGGAAATAGCAGCACCAATTGCAACGCTTAACCCTTGACCCAAAGAACCACTAGCAACCCTTACACCTGGCAAATGTTCATGTGTAGTTGGGTGGCCCTGTAATCTTGAATTTATTTTTCTAAAAGTTGCCAATTCTTTTATCTCAAAAAAACCTGCTCTAGCTAAAACCGAGTAAAACAAAGGTGAAATATGCCCATTGGATAAGAAAAACAAATCTTCATTTTTTCCATCCATTGAAAACTGAGTAGAATATTTCATGGTTTTGAAATACAATACAGTTAAGAAATCAGTACAGCCTAAAGAGCCACCTGGATGTCCACTTTGTACTGCATGTACCATTCTAACTATATCTCTTCTTACTTGAGTAGCTAAAGATTTTAATTGATTATTATCCATATTTTTTGCTTTAAAGCAGCGAAGTTAATTTTTTTTGGTTCTCATTAAATGTATTTTATAATTGAAGGTTGCATTTCAAGTTTTCGCAACGTTTTTATTATTATAATTACTGATTAACCAACCAAACTTTTAGTAATAAAATATTTTTAGTTGCGAAAATTTGATATGCATAAATGCTTGTAATAAAACATAAAGTATAATTTTTATTGCATTTTTAGGGAGAAAAGCTACATTTGCAATTCCCCTGCTCATAATAAGCTATGAATATATTAATAAATTCATTTACGTTTTATAATTAATAAATGGAACAAATAATATTAGGTTTGGTACTTTCCTTTATTGTTGGGTTTTATGCAATTCCGGTAATAATTACTGTAGCTAATCAAAAAAAGCTATACGATATACCCAACGAAAGAAAAATACATACAACTCCAGTTTCGTCTTTAGGAGGCTTAGGTATTTTTGTTGCATTTATGATGGGTTTATTGGTTGCAACCGATAGTGCCTCCTCCATTAAAGGTTTTCAATATCTTATAGCTGCCTTTATGGTTATTTTCTTTTTTGGAATTAAAGATGATATTCTTATCCTTTCTCCTTTAAAAAAATTCATTGGTCAAATAATTGTTGCTTGTATTCTTGTTTTTAAAGCAGAATTAGTTATTACCAATATGCATGGCTTTTTAGGTATTCATGCAATAACACATGCTAGTGGGTGCTTGCTTACCATTTTTACTATAATTGTTATAATGAATGCCTTTAACCTAATTGATGGGGTTGATGGTTTGGCAGGAACTGTAAGTGTAATTACTTCGGTTGCTTTTGGTTTTTTCAACTGGGTAAATGGCGATATCTTTTATAGTGTGCTTGCTTTTTCATTTGCTGCAAGTGTTTTTAGTTTTTTAATTTACAACTACTCTCCTGCTAAAATTTTTATGGGAGATACTGGAGCAATGTTGAGTGGTGCTGTAAATGCCATTTTAGTTATTCATTTTATTGCAACTGCAAAACAAGCAACTGCTTTTCCTATAGAGGCTGCACCAGCAATGGGTTTTGGAGTTTTATTAATGCCTTTATTAGATACTTTAAGAGTTTTTGCTTTAAGAATGATACATGGTAGATCTCCTTTTTATCCTGATAGAAATCACTTGCATCATTTTTTATTAGACCGTGGTTTTAGCCATACACAAGTTACTTTAACCATTGCAGCTAGTGCTTTAGCATTTATTTCCTTAACCTATTTTTTATTACCTATTGGTGTAACTTGGGTAATTTTAGTACAAATTGTTATATTCTTTACTGCCGTTTATACACTTTATTTAACTAGGCCAAACAAAGCTCAAGTTAGTAAAATGAGAGTTATTAAAGTAGATTTTGAAGAAAAAGAAAAAACTTCAACCGGCACTTCTGTTATCAACTAATATTTACTAATTTTTTATTTATTATTTTCAGTTGTATATACTGAAATTGTTTTTGTATAAAGAAATAATAACAAAAATTGTTCAGTTTCATTCATTAGATTTGCCACCAAATTAAATAAAAGCCATGTTATCAGAAGAAATAGAATTAGTTATTGATGATACAAAATCATCTATGCAAAAAGCAATTAATCACTTAGAACAGGAGTTATTGAAAATAAGAGCTGGCAAAGCCTCCCCATCCATGTTAGATGGAATCATGGTAGATTATTATGGAAACCCAACCCCAATTAATCAAGCTGCAAATATTTCGGTTTTAGATGCAAAAACAATCAGCATTCAACCATGGGAGAAAAGTATTTTAGCTGCTATAGAACGTGCTATTATGCAAGCCAATATTGGTATAACACCACAAAATGATGGCAATCAAATTAGATTATTTTTACCTCCGCTAACCGAAGAAAGAAGAAAAGAATTGTTTAAAAAAGCAAGTGGCGAAGGAGAAAATACCAAAGTTGCTATTAGAAATATTAGAAGAGATTCTATTGAGCAAATTAAGAAATTACAAAAAGATGGCTTAAGTGAAGATGCTGCTAAAGATGCCGAAGCTGAAATACAAACTATAACTGATAAATTTACAGCATTGGTAGGTAAACATTTAGAAGCAAAAGAAAAAGAAATGATGAGTGTTTAATCCATATCAATTTTTAACATTGCCTTTTTAGCTGCATAATTTACAAGGTAAACCCCAATTAATGAAATTATTGCACCAATAATTAGTTTTATTGAAATTTTTTCATCTAATAACACAGTTCCAATCGATATAGCTACAATTGGATTCATATATGCATATAGAGAAGCAATAGTAGGGCTTAAATGCTTCATACTGTAAATGAAGGCAATAAATGCAACAATAGAACCTGCAATAAACAAATAAGCAATCATTAACCAGGCAATAATTGGAATTTGGCTTATTGGAATAAAATTATGTGTTACTAAACTTAGCACCAATACCATTATTGAACCAAAAAGCATTTGCCAACCTAAACCATAATAAGGATTAATTTTTACTTTTTGTTTTGCAATCATTATAGTGCTATAACTCCATGCAATGGTTGCTATTGCAGATAATAAAATTCCTATTAAAAAACCTTCTTGATGAATATCTATGGTATTTTCATATAACACAATACCTACGCCAATAAAGCCCAACAAAATGCCAATTAATGTAGTTGTATTTAATGATTTATTTTTATAAAAAAAGTATTCAATTATAACTACACATAAAGGATATAATGCACCAATTAAAGCACCCAATCCGCTACCAATGTATTGTAAACTCCATGCACTTAAAGCATTAGCTAACACAAAGGTAAAAACAGATAAAAAAAATAATTGTTGTAATTGTTTTTTAGTTGGTAAGGATTGCTTACGAACCAAAGTAAAAAATAAAATAAATGCTAAGCCAGCAAAAAATAATCTGATTGCTGCAAGTTGTAAGGCAGGCATTTTTTGAACACCAAATTTTACTGCCACCCATGTTGTACCCCAAACTATTGATGTAACAGCTAATGCCAAGTATGCTTTTTGTTTATTAGTCAAATTAAAGTTTGTTAATGTTTAAAATGACGCATACTTGTTATAACCATTGCCAGATTGTTTTGAACCGCAAATTCAATACTATCTTTATCTCTTATACTACCACCTGGTTGTATAAAAGCCTCTATACCTTCTTTGTAAGCAATACTTACACAATCATTAAAAGGAAAAAATGCATCGCTAGCTAGTACTGCACCTTTTAAACTAAAATTAAATTGTTTAGCTTTATTAATTGCTTGCCTTAGTGCATCAATTCTTGATGTTTGTCCACAGCCCTTACCTACTAATTGTTTATTTTTTACCAGTGCAATGGCATTACTTTTTAAATGCTTTGAAATAATATTTGCAAATGCTAAATCCTCTTTCTCTAATGCAGTAGTTGTTCTTCCACCAACCTCTTTCCATTCTTCTATTAAATGGTTATCGTTTTGTTGTTTTAAAACTCCGTTTAATAAAGACTTATGTTGGTAATTATTTTGATTGGTGTCTTTATTATTAAGCTCAAGTAATATTCTATTTTTTTTACTTCTTAAAATTTGTAAAGCTTCTTCTTCAAAGGCTGTGGCAATAAGTACTTCAAAGAAAAGTTCATTTATAGCTTCGGCTGTAATTTTGTTTATTGTACCATTGGTAATTAATATACCACCAAAAGCACTTTCATTATCGCCAGCCAAGGCAGCATTCCAACTCTCAAGTACTGTTTTTCTTTTTGCAATGCCACAAACATTGGTGTGTTTAATTATTGCAAAAACCGATTCCTCCACTTCTTTAAACTCCTGCATTAATTGTATAGCTGCATCTACATCAACCAAATTATTATAAGACAGTTCTTTGCCGTTTAACTGCTTAAATAAATTATTTAAATTACCATAGAAAGCAGCTTCTTGATGTGGGTTTTCGCCGTAACGCAATATTTTCTTTTGTGTTACTGATTGTAAAATGAAATTGTCCGGACTAAAATAATTATGTATTGCTATATCATAATTCATAACAATTTCAAAAGCTTTTGCAGCAAAAGCTTTTCTTTGCTCTAAGAAAATTTCACCTTGTTGATTGGTTAAAATTTTTTCAAAATTTTCATATTCGTTTTTAGAGGCTATTACTGTTACATCATTAAAATTTTTAGCTGCAGCTCTTATCATGCTTGGCCCACCAATATCTATTTTTTCAATAATTAAATTTTCATCTGTTGTATTGGCTACTGTTTCTTCAAAAGGATATAAATCAACAATTACCAAATCAATAATTGGTATATGGTATTGTTGCATATCTTGCAAATGCTGAGCATCATTTCTTTTTCCTAAAATGCCACCAAAAATTAGAGGGTGTAAAGTCTTTACTCTGCCTCCTAAAATAGATGGATAATTGGTTACACTTTCTACTGCAATACAAGGTATATTAATATCATTTAAAAATTGTTGGGTGCCGCCAGTGCTATAAATAGTTACTCCTAAAGCATGTAGCTTTTTTGCAATAGTTTCTAAACCGGTTTTATAAAAAACAGAAATAAGTGCTGTCTGAATTTTTTTGTTCATAAATTAAGTTATTTCAAAATCAAAGATTCATAACAAAAGCCCCATCAGTTGAAGTTGTATGATGCTGCAAATGTAAACTGTCTGCATCTTTTTTCCAGTAAGCAATTTTCCAGAATGGGTTAGAAGAATCAAAAACATATTGATTACAGTGGAAAGTGTTGTGCAAATCTTTTAAATATATGGTGGGATTATTGGTTAATACAATTACATCTACCATAATTTTTGGGTTTCTTAATGGAGTTTCCAATCTTTTATCAATAATAAGAATGGATTTACCATTACAACTAATTATATTATTTTGAATAGAGAAATGTGGAAGTTGGTTATTTGGAGAAACCCTGTGTAATATTCTAGAAGGTTTTATATGAAAGTTCCTTAAAAATCCGTCTTCCGTTAAAATAGTATCACCAATGAATTGATAATTTCTTCCTTCTATTAAATCAATAGCAGTATGGTTGGGTACATTATATACAATTATTTTTTGTTGATTAGATTTATTAATAAAATCTATACAACGAACAATAAAGAAAGCAGCAAGAAAAGATAATGCAATAACCATCCATTTTATTTTTTTACTATTATCCCAAATCCAAAAGCAAATGATAGATGCAAATAAAATACAAGCTTGAACAATACTTATTTGAATGGAAGGGAGAACAGAAAAAGGTAAACTATCGGCAAACAAAATAAATTTGTTCATTAAATTAATACAGTAGCCAATTACATTGCCTAAAATTAAGCTAAGAGTGTTAAATGAATTAATTAGAATAAGCAAAATTTCCATATATAATATTAAACCAGAAAATGGAACAGCAATTAAATTGGTTACTATAAATAAAGTAGGAAACTGATGAAAATGATACAACACAATAGGTAGAGTTAGAACTTGTGCAGACAGAGTTACTGCATTTAAGTTCCATAAAAACCTGATGAGTTTATTTTTAATGTAAAACAGATTTCTTATTTTTTTCTGAAAAGCAACAATACTCAGTACTGCACAATATGAAAGTTGAAAGCCTACATCCCAAAGGTTGAATGGATTAATTAATAATAACAGAAATGCAGAGGCTGCTAAGCTATTGTAAATAGTTGTTTTCTTACTCATAGCTTCTCCAACCACAATAAAAGAAAACATTACTGCACTTCTTAAAATAGATGGTGCTGCACCAGCAACAAAACAGAAGCCCCATAATACAAGTAAAATAAATATTGGCTTTAAAAAGTTTGCACTCTTAAACCTTCTAAAGGGTTTAAATAATAAAATTAGTAACCCATAAATCATGCCTAAATGCAACCCACTTATGGCAATAATATGTACCACTCCTGTATTACTATAACTTTGCACAAGGTCTCTATCTAAATCATCTCTATGTCCAATTAGCAAGGCTTCTGCAATGCTTAATTGATTTGGTTCTGTAATATTTTTTCTTAATATTTTTAATACTTTTAGTTTGGTTTTTAAAATTAAGTTATCAAAATAATTAGTGTTTAAATTGGGTAAAACAGCATATTCCTTATCGTTTAAAAAAACTTGAAAATGAATTTTCTGAAAAGCACAGTATTGAGCATAATTAAAGCCTCCTGGATTCCCAGCATTTATTATTGGTAACAAATTTTTTATCACAATAATTTGTGAACCATATTGCAAACTGGGTTTTGAACTATCTTTTCTAAAATAAATTAATGCATTGCCTTTTGTAAGCTGCCAATTATTATTAATATATAAAGCATTAATTTGGGCTAAGGCTTTATACGATTTTGGTTTTTCTACAATTGGCTCTTGTAATGTAAGTAGTACAGGTACATTATTTTTATAAAATTTTCCGACCCATAAATTATTGTTCTCAATATTTCTTATATAGCTTATACAGCCACCTAAGGCAATTATTAATAAAGTAATACTAATACCTGTTAACCATCTTACACTATATTTAATTGTTGGTTTAAAGAAGAAAAAAATGCCAAATAATAATAGACTGCCAACTGCTACATAAAGAAAAAAATTTAAACCTATTTTAAAATGAAACTGCACTAAAATACCAGCAACCAAAGGAATTAATAAACGTAGAGCAGGTATTCGTTTAAAAATTGGTTTACTGGAATAGTGCTTCATTGCAACTATTTATTTGGATGAATAAAATAGAAAATGAAAGTTCTACTAAAAATTACAACCCAATTTAATACATTATCTGCAAATAATATTTTATTTAGTATTAATAGAATATTAAAGAGTGTAACACAAATTGCAATATTGTAAAATAAAACAAGATTACACTTTTAGAGATTATACACCCAAATACAGTTTAAGTTTTATAAAGCTACTGCAGTCCATTGTAACTTACCTGTGTTGCATCCAAGATTATTGATGTTCATACTAAAAGTTCCAGAAGCTGTATTACCATTAATAGTTGCTGACAAATTAAAACGCCATGCTGTAGAACCACCATTTGGAGGCTCGCTGATATGATCATCAACTTTATTATTTACTAATGTAAAAAAACCATCGGGGCCTGCAGCTCTTAACATTTCTAATTTTCCATTGCAACGCCAATAGCCTTTAAAAGTTAAGTTCTCCAACCTTGTACCATTATTAGTTACATCAAAAAAAATAGAATCTCCTTTCATTCCACCTGTAATGGCTCCTCTATAATGTCTATTTTCTTTCAACTCTTTTATCTGTTGGTTATCTTTATTTGAATCACTATTTTCTATGCTTGACGTTTGAGTAGTAGCCGTATTACATGCTAGAAAAGATACGGCAATTAGTAGTAAAATTGATTGGTGAAATTTCATAGTAATATTTTTGCGATAAAGATAATGTATAGAAAAATATCACCATCAAGAAAAAATATTCATGTCTTCAAGTATCTTTCATAATATTAGTTTGCTAGTTGGTTAAACTTCTTCAGGTTTCACTAACTATTTTTTATTTACTTTTATTTTATGAATGTAGAGCAGCTTTATGAATATGTTAATAGCAAAGAAGGAGTAGAAGAATGTTTTCCATTTGGCGAAGAAACTTTGGTTTTTAAAGTAAAGGGGAAAATGTTTTTATTAGTGGCATTAGACGAGAGTCCTTTACGATTTAATGCAAAATGTAATCCTGAATTAGCATTAGAGCTAAGAGAACAATTCCCTCAAAACGTACTACCTGGCTACCATATGAATAAAAAACACTGGAACACTATTATTGTTGATGGCATAATACCCAACAATCAAATTAAAGAGTTTATTAACCACTCTTATAACTTGGTTAGTTCAAAAAAATAAAAACTTTAAAATCGTTAAAAATAAAACCAGTTAATTAAAGTATCTGGGAAGATACCAATAAAAATGATGGTTAATGCTAATAAAAATAAACCATATTTAAACCCTGCAGAAACATTGTTTACTTTTGCATCTCCCTCTTTAAAATACATTGCCTGTAATATTTTGAAATAATAATATACACTTACAGCAGCAAAAATTACTCCAATAATTACCAGAACGATTCCTGCATTACCTCCTGTTTTAATAACTGCTGCCAACATATAATATTTAGCAAAAAAACCAGCCGTTAATGGAATACCTGCTAAGGAAAAAACAAAAATAGCATTTACAAATGCAAGCATGGGTTGTGTTTTAGCCAATCCATTATATCCTTCTAAAGTATAATCTTCAATTTTAACCAATATAGCAAAAATACCAACTGTTGCTAAAGTGTAGGCTACAGCATATAATAAAATACCTTCTTTAGATACATCATTTATTGCATATAAAGCAAATAACATAAACCCTGCTTGTGCAATACTTGAGTAAGCCATCATACGTTTTACACTCTGCTGAAAAATTGCTGTAATATTACCCACCACCAGAGTTACAATAATAACTATAAATAATAAAATTTTCCATAATTGTGCCAGGCTATCTGCTTTAATATAAAATAAATTAATTAATGCAATAAAACCTGCCGCTTTTACAATTGTCATCATAAACGATGAGAAAACACTTGGCGAGCCATCATAAACATCGGGTGCCCAAAAATGAAAAGGAGCAGCTGACACTTTAAATAGCATGGCTGAAAAAATTAATAATAACCCTATAACCTCTAATAAAGGTGCATGCTGTAAACCATTGGCACCAATTGGTGCAACCTGATGAATATCAAAAGTACCACTTGCCCCATATACCAATGCTATACCCATTAATAAAATGCCAGTAGAAAAAGAGCCCATTAAAAAATATTTTAAAGCTGCCTCATTGCTCTTTAAATTCTTCTTTGCCGAGCCTGTTAAAATATATAATGGTATTGACATGATTTCAATACCTAAAAACATCATTAATAAATTATTGAATGATGATAATATGGAGATACCGCATAATACAAAAAATATAAGGGTAAAATATTCTGCGGCATAGTTGCCTGTTTTTATTATTTCATTGCCACTTAGTAAAACATATATTAAAGTTGCAGCTATTGCAAGAGAGTTAAAATACAAACCAAACTTTGTAAACACAAACATATCTCTTGTATTTACTTTAATGGTACACCAGCTATATGTATCGGCAATATTGCTACACAATAAAAATAGTAATGCAACAATTGCTGCATTTTTTATAATTTGTTTGTTTGATGTTGCCATGCTTGCAAACATTAGCAACACACCCATTAAAGCCGAAATAATAATTGCATTCATAATTAACCTAATCTCTTTAAAAAATTATTTTCCTAAAATAAACATTACTGTATCCTTTGATAAATCTATCAATGGTTGAGGATATACCCCTAATACAATAATACCAATTGCCAATACAATTAAAGCAAACTGCACATTAGTACTTATTTCAGTTGTATTTTCAGTAGCTTGCAAAGTGTTACCATAAAAAACTTTTTGCATCATATTTAAAGTATAAACTGCTGCCAAAATAATACTTAAAAGTGCAATACCAGATGCATACATATTGTATTGAAATAAACCACTAAACATCAAAAACTCTCCAATAAAAGCATTGGTTAAAGGCAATGCAACATTTGCTAATGCCATTATCATAAATAATATAGCAAGTACTGGTTGTTTTTGAGCTAAACCTCCTAATTGACTAAATTGAATGGTGCCTGTTTTTTGTTCAATAGCATCTGCAACAATCCATAGTCCTAAAATATTAATTCCGTGATTAAACATTTGTAGAATTACCCCCTTCAATGCAATTTCATTATTTGCAAAAATGGCAGCACACATTAAGCCAATATGCACTATTGATGAATAGGCAATCATTTTTTTAATATTATCCTGCTTTATTGCTAATAGAGAAGCATAGAGCATACCAATTACAGATAACACTATTACTATTGTTGCATTGGACGAAACAGCTAATGGAAACACAGGAAGCATCCAACGAATAATTGCAAAAACACCCATTTTAACTAATACAGCACTTAATACCATTGTAACAGCAGTTGTGGATTGCTCGTAGGTATCTGGCTGCCATGTATGAAAAGGAAAGATGGGCATTTTAATTGCAAATGCAATAAAAAACAACCAAAAAATAAAGCCCTGCTCTTTAACTGAAAGATGTAGAGCATAAAAGTCGGTTAGTGCAAAACTATGATTAGGTGTTTTGTAATATAAATATAAAATACCTATAAGCATTAATAAAGAACCTAAGAAAGTATATACAAAAAATTTAAACGTAACTGCAATTCTTTTTTCTCCTCCCCAACGGCTACATAAAAAATACATAGGTATTAAAGTAAGTTCCCAAAAAAAGTAAAACAACAATGCATCTGCCGCAACAAATACCCCCATTAAACCAGCTAACGCAAGCAGCATTAAGCCATAAAAATTATTGGCATGATGATACTCGTTTTTATAGGTTGAAACAAAAATTAAAGGATATACTATTGCCGATAATAAACATAGTGATAAAGCCATACCATCTAACTTGGTTGTAAATCTACTACCTATAGTTGCTAGCCAAGCAGTATCAATATTTAAACAATTATTATTGCAAGTAAAGCCCCACAATGCAACACCCAATACCGCTAAAGAAGCAAATAATGACCATTGCTTAATTGCATTATTACTCTTTATAAAAAAAGATATTAAGCCTGCAACTAAAGGAATTAATATAAGTAATACAGAAATCATAATTATTTTCTATTGCTTAATAAAATAATTTACCAGCTAATTTTAAAATTGATGAATCATAGAACCATAATAATATAAAAACAACAATTGCTAAAACCATTATCATAATATAATTGGCTACCTGCCCACTTTGAACTAATCTAAATTGTCTAGAAGCATATTGTACAAATGTTCCAACATTATTTACTATACCATCAATAAATAATTTTTCAATTATATTTTTAAAGAAGGAAGCTAATGACAATAATGGTTTTACAATAATTGAATCGTAAAGTTCATCTACATACCATTTATTAGCCAATGTTTTTCCTAAACCAACTGGTTCTTTTAATTCAGGATTTTTACTGTATTTGCTAATTGCAAAAACTATAGCAATTACTGCAATGGCTACAGAAATTCCCATTAACATATATTCTGTACTGTGAGCTATAGTATGTGTTTTTTCTGAAACTAAAACAGTTGATAAATAGTGGTGTAATTGATGGTTGCCACCTAAAACAGCAGGTACACCAACAAAGCCAGCAACAACACTAAAAACGGCTAAAATAATTAATGGAATGGTCATGGCACTTGGGCTTTCATGCAAATGATGTTCCTGCTCCTGTGTACCTCTAAATTTACCCAAAAATGTGGTAGCATATAAACGGAACATATAAAATGCAGTTAATGCTGCTGTAGCAACACCAATACCCCAATAAATTGGGCTATGAGCATAAGCTGCAGCTAAAATTTCATCTTTAGAGAAGAACCCACTAAATGGTGGAATACCGGATATCGCAATACAAGCTAATAAAAAAGTGATATGCGTTATAGGAAGTTTTTTTCTTAATCCTCCCATATTTCTAATATCTTGTTCGTGGTGCATAGCATGAATCACAGAGCCTGCCCCTAAAAACAATAAGGCTTTAAAAAATGCATGTGTCATTACATGAAAAACAGCACCTGTATAAGCACCTACACCTAACCCCAAAAACATATATCCTAACTGACTAACTGTAGAGTAAGCTAACACTTTTTTAATATCATTTTGTTTAATGGCTATAGTTGCACTAAACAATGCTGTGGCTAACCCTATAATAGCAACAAGATGTTGGGTAACCTCACTCAAACTATATAGCACATTACTTCTTGCAATCATATAAATACCAGCAGTAACCATTGTTGCAGCATGTATTAATGCACTCACAGGAGTTGGCCCAGCCATAGCATCTGGCAACCAGGTATATAAAGGTATTTGGGCACTTTTACCCATTGCTCCAATAAATAATAAAATGGTTATAACCGTAATGTCTGTTTGTGAAAGTTGGCTAAGTATTGAAGGAGAAAAAACTTCGGCATAAGATAATGTACCCACTTTTGCAAGTAACCAAAATATTGCTAATAAAAAACCTACATCACCAATGCGGTTCATTACAAAAGCTTTTTTAGCAGCATAATTATATTTATCGTTTTTAAACCAAAACCCAATTAGTAAATAAGAACATAAGCCTACACCCTCCCAACCAATAAACATTATTAAAAAGTTTGCTCCTAAAACCAATAATAACATTGAAAAAACAAAGAGGTTTAAGTAAGCAAAATATCTTGCATAATGTGGCGGTTCTTCATCCTTCATGTATGCAGAGGAATATAAATGTATTAAAAAACCAATACCTGTAATAATTAAAAGAAATAAAGCAGATAGCTGATCTAACTGAAAAGCAAAATCAATTTTAAATGCTCCTACATTAATAAAATTAAATGCTTTAAATATTTTAAGCCCTGTAGCTTTTACATCAAAAAATAAAACAACACTAATAATAAATGATGCAAAAATGCTACCACTACCAATGGTGGCAATAATTGGTTTAGTTAAATATTTTCTGCATAGCCCATTTATTAAAAATCCTATAAATGGTAACAGTGGTACTAAATAAATCAGTTTACTCATACAGTTTCCTATTATCCTCTTTACGAGGTTTTATTATAACATTTTTCTAATGCTATAATAAAAATTAAGTTATTTATTTTAATCGCATCAAAATATTATGATGCTTTTCTAATTCTTTAACCTGTTTAAAAAATTAATGTCAACCGAGTGTGTATTTCTATACAACATTACAATTATGGCCAAGCCTACACTTACTTCTGCAGCTGCAACCACCATTATAAAAAATACAAACAACTGTCCTTCGCTACCAACAACAGAAGCTTTATTTTGTAAATAGGCAGCATGATGATGCATTTTTGAAAATGCGACCAACAATAGGTTTACTGCATTTAACATTAATTCAATACACATAAAAACAATAATAGTGTTTCTTCTGGTAAGCACTCCTATTATTCCTATGCTAAATAACGCCAATGCTAAGTATATATAATATTGTACAGGCATAATTTAATTTTTTAACCCTTAATCTTTTTTTGCAATTACTACCGCACCAACCATAGCACTTAAAAATAGTACGCTACTAATTTCAAATGGTATTACATAATCGGTAAATAATTTTTTTCCTAAATTTTCAATTAACCCAATATTTCCTTCACCCATTAAAACGGTTTTTTTATTTAGCTCTAATGTGGTTACTTGTGCATTGTAAATAACATTACATACACTCAATAAAAAACAGCCACCTGCAATGGTGCCAGCTAATTTCATCCAAACATTTTTTTGAGGCTCTGTTTCTTTATTTAAGTTAAGTAGCATAATAACAAATAAAAACAAAACCATTATGGCTCCTGCATAAACTATTAAGTTTACAATTGCTAAAAACTGTGCATTTAATAAAATATAATGACCTGAGATAGCAAAGAATACAACTATTAGCCATAGTACACTGTGTACTGGATTTTTGCTTAATATAACCATTAAAGCACTAAACAATGCTAAGCCTGTTAAAAACCAAAATAATATTTGTATTAAGTTCATGGTGTTTATTTCTATTTTCCTTTTGCTTTTTCTAAATCTGTAGTTTCTGTTTTAGGAT
>Ga0268298_10003669_pt1 | contig 15501 bp, 6 predicted proteins | sample WWTPWeurt_MetaG_FD_194462 | JGI IMG/M metagenome (GOLD analysis project Ga0268298, IMG submission 194462) | Activated sludge microbial communities from WWTP in Nijmegen, Gelderland, Netherland - WWTP Weurt | ecosystem: Engineered > WWTP > Aerobic digester > Activated sludge | place: Netherlands... | reverse complement strand
CAAACTTATTTATGTGGCACCAGAGAGACTTGAGTCACCAAAGTTTCGTCAGGTTTTGCAAGAATTGAAAATCTCGCTTCTTGTGATTGACGAAGCTCATTGCATCAGTCAGTGGGGGCATGATTTCCGACCTCAATACAGAAATATGAAAGAGCATCTGAAACTGATGCCAAACGCAACTATTCTTGCTTTGACTGCCACTGCCACACCGGTTGTTCAGCGTGATATCGGACAGAATCTAGGACTTCCGAACATCAATGTAGTGGCAGCTTCTTTTGATCGCCCTAATCTTCGACTGGAAGTAGAATGTTGTACAGACGCCAAAGAAAAAGACGATCATGTACTCAAATTATTGAGAAATGAGAATTCTCCAGCCATTGTCTATACAAGCAGTAGAAAGGAAACAGAAGCTCTTTCACGCAGGCTTTCGGCCAATAGATTGAAAGCCGCTGCATATCATGCCGGGATGCCCAAAGAAACTCGATATAGAGTTCAAAGACAATTTGAAGAAGAAAAATACAAAGTAATAGTATCAACTGTGGCTTTTGGCATGGGCGTCGATAAGTCTAATATTGCCAGAGTGATTCACTACAATATGCCTGGCTCGCTTGAGAATTATTTTCAAGAAGCTGGTCGTGCAGGACGTGACGGAAAGAATGCTACTTGCACTTTGTTGTATCAGCCAAAAGATATCTACACGCAGCGCTGGCTAATGGAGCGCAATTATCCAGATGCAAGACAGGTGAGCAGTTTGTTTAGCCTATTGAAAGGCGACAATTCTCGCTTTAGAAAAACAGCTGAACTTGCAAGCGCGCTTAGAATTGACGAATTTTCACTCAACAGCGCAATTGATCTGCTTCGTCATCTTTCTCTCATTCAAGTCACTATAGATGGTATTAAAGCTGTTTCCGGAACAAGTAATAGCATTGACATGACCTGGCTTATTGAACGCAAAGAGCGCGATAGCAATCGACTTGACAAAATGGTCGACTACGCGAATGCACTTTCGTGCCGACGCAAACTCATTTTGCAATATTTTGGACAGGAATATAAGGCTCAATGTAATGGCTGCGACAATTGTTCGCCTGCATTTGAAAAGGAACGACCTGGATATATTTCGATGCCTCAAGAGAAAGAAATTGCCACCAGTTCGTTAAGCGAGCTTGAACAAGCCTTAGTTGATACGGTAACTTTACTCAATGGCAAAGTAGGCCGGACAACAATCGCTCAGGTGTTATCTGGAAGTAAAGCCAAAAAAATTCAAGAGAAAAAACTTGATCAAGTAGAGGCTTACGGTAAATTTGCACATTTTAAAACAGATGACATAATTCTTGCTATCGATAAACTGATTGATGATGGTAAACTGCGGGTGATACCAGGGATGTATCCCAAACTGGTCATAGCTAGAAAGAAAAAATGAATCTCAAGCATACGTTAAGCGGCATTTTGTCCCTGCTCTTCACGGCGATTTTTGTACTTGTTTTTTCAAACGGTGTCTTTGCTAATTTAAATGACCCGCTTCCGTCTTGGCAAAATACTGCGACTAAATCCGCGATCATCGATTTTGTCCAGAGAATCAGTCAAAAAGACAGTAAAGACTATGTTCCGCCTCAGGAGCGAATTGCTACTTTCGATAACGATGGCACATTGTGGGCGGAAAAGCCGATATATCCGCAATTACAATTTGCTCTAGACATGGTTAAAAAGCAGGCTGAAGCCGATCCGAAACTAAAGGAGCAAGAACCTTTTAAATCCGCGCTCAGTGGTCAGGTTGAAAATGTTTTGGCTCAGGGACCAAGGGCGACACTCAAGCTGATTGTTCAAACTCATACAGGCATGTCTAGCGATGAATTCAATCAATCGGTTAAAGATTGGTTGGCGCAAGCAAAGCACCCTCGTTTCCAGAAACTTTATCCCCAGCTTGTTTATAAGCCTATGCTCGAATTGCTTCAGTATATGAGAGACAATGGCTTCAAAACCTATATCGTATCTGGTGGCGGAGTGGACTTCATCCGACCCTGGGCCGAAACCGCATATGGTATTCCTCCAGAACAAGTAATAGCTTCATCTGTTAAATGTGTTTATGAAATCAAGGATGGAAAACCGATAATAAAGCGTCTTCCTGAAATACAGACCATCGTAGAAAAAAATGAAAAGCCACTTGCTATAAATGCGTGCATAGGCAGACATCCTATTGCATCATTTGGAAATTCAGATGGCGATCTTGAAATGCTTCAGTGGACGCAAAATGGCTCTAAGCCAACGCTTAAAGTTTTGGTTCATCATACAGATGGCGAGCGAGAGTGGCAATACGACCGTGATTCCAAAGTCGGTCATCTGGATAAAGCGCTTGACGAAGCTCAAGCTAAAGGTTGGACTTTGATTGATATGAAAAACGACTGGAAACAAATTTTTCCTTAGTTTTTCAAAAGCGCGATTTTTCCTACTGTAGCTTTGGTTGCGTTCACGTAGTCTTCTGGATTGAGAAAAATCTGTGTTCCACGCACTCCAGCTGAGACCGACACTACGTCGTGGTAGAGCATGTCTTCATCAACGAATACAGGATAGTCTTTTTTGCAAGCGAGAGCCGTGACGCCACCGCGGATATAACCAGTATGTTTTTGAACGTCTTTCAATGGCACCATTTCGACTGCTTTATTTCCTGAAATTTTCGCAGTAGCCTTTAGATCTAACTGTGCATCACCAGCGATGACAGCTAAAATCACACCAGTTTTTTCACCTAATAAAGCCAGGGTCTTAAAAACCTGCTCTACCGGTAAACCAACTTTTTGGGCAACAGTCTGGGCTGTCAAATCTTCGGGGTCCACATCGTAATTGACAAGTTCATATTTAATATTCAAATTGTCCAGAATACGGACCGCATTCGTTTTCATGGTAATGATTGTAGATTGATTTATCATCTTTAAGAGATTAAAGTTATTAGGTCGAATTTCAAAGAGATCTTTTAAATGCATAATATTGCCAAAATTTCGAAGTTATTAGGCATCATTGTCGTATCGGCTACGTTTACAGTATTGGCTCTGGATGGATGCTCAGACCTGGAAAAAATTCAGAAAACGAGCGAAATTATGGGTAAGGCAAGTTCCCTGCCGTTTGACTCGGTAAAGTGGAAAGGGGACAAGGAAATTAGAGATCAGATGTGTGGCAATTTGAGTCTCACTTTGAAAGGTATGTCAGTGGACAAAGTGCGGGAAATGTTGGGTTCTCCGGATAGCGCTTCATCAGGCGACGCCTCAAGTGCAGAAGGACAGACTTTTACCTGGGACATGCTTAATAGCGAGGGTAAAACTACAATGTATTTGAATGTCTTAATTAAAGAGGGCGTTGTCGACAAGACTGAAATGGCTCTGGCCAAGTAGTTCTTGATGCGTAAGACATTGGTTATCGTATTTTCTTCTTTGGCCTTGGCAGGGATGAGCCTTGGTTTTTGGACTTTGTATAAAACCGAAATCCGTCTGATGAACAGCGTCCCTGTGACCACTATTATTTTAGACAAAGGTATTGAGCAATATCAAAATATAAACGGGCAATTTTTTGCTCGGGCACGATATCGATACAACGTGAATGGCGACGTTTATATCGGCGACAAAGTTTTTGTTAATGATTTCAACACTCCGTTTTCTGATTATCTGCTTGCCTTAATAGATCCTTTGCCGTTGAATACACCAACGGTCGCTTTCTACAATAAATACGATCCCAGGGATTCTTTTTTGAGAAAGTCGATACCGTATCCACCTTATGTCACTATTCTGGCTTCGCTTCTTGTGTTTACTTCTGGGCTCTATTTGATCATGACAGATGGTGCATTTGGCAAGTCACCTAAAAGACTTGCTAATGGTTGGTATGACATGGTCTTTCAAAACGCCGACTTAATTTCAATTGAAAAAGCCAGCTTTGTTCAAGCCATTGTATTTAGTGTCATAAGTGTTTTCACCTTTGCCAACTATTTTATACATGCATCAAAAAATCATGGATTGTTGGAATTTTGTGCCGTTTGTGTCTTTATCCTGCTTGGCTCTCATTTTTGGAAACAGGCTTATGATGCACGCAAGCGCGCCGCATCTATTGACGATGTACACTTAGAGCTCGAATCAGACAAACTGGAAGTTGAAAGAGAACATAAAGCAAAAGTTCGAATTAAAGTTCGCCGTGAAACACAATTGGTGGCTTGCAATATAGGTATTCAAAGTTATAAATCAAGTATTTATGGACCAGTAGAAAGTGAAATCTGGTATCAAAATTCAGTTGATAAAGAGGTGAATGCAAAAGGTGAGTTCAAACTAGAACAATCGCTAAAGGTGCCTTCTAATTTAGAGGGTGATACATTCTGCATTACAGTTCGCATACAAAGCACAACTGGCTCACAGGAATGGAATTTTCCAGTTTGGGTAAATGGACTCAGTGAGCCCAAAGCAGAACTTTGATCAAAATAACATCGTCGATACGGATTACTCCATCTGGATGCATTGCCTTGAAGTTCAGTTTGTAATCGCGTTGGTCTAATCGTGTAGTCGCAACAGCTGACAATGTTTTGTCCTCGACCTTTGGCATTTCTAAATTTAAATCGATTATTTTTTTGACTCCGTGCAGCTTGAATTCGCCCGTTAAAGTGAATTTGCCATTTTTTTCTTTTTTGATTTTCTGTGAAACAAAAGAAGCACTGGGAAACTTGATACAGTCCAGGTAGCGCGGACTTTTAACATCTTCGTCGCGAACATTGACCCCTGTACTCATTGTGCTTGTATCAATGGTGGCGCTAATCTTAGAAGTTTCGGGATTCTTCCCGTCGTAAGCGATAGTACCTCTTACATTTTTGAATGTTCCCACCGCAGGCGTGTTTGGCCCTCTTTTGGTAATGAACTGGATTCGTGTTTTTTCTTTGTCTATTTTCCAAATTTTGTTTTTGGCTATCGATGGTTGGATGCATGATGCCAGAAGGGTAACTAAAACCAGAGTTTTCAAACAGGCTGTTTTCATGTTTCTCATTTGTTTTGGATGCCAAAAACATTATAACCCCAGGGTCTTAAATCGACAAAAAGTCCTCTAGACTCTATTTCTTCTTTATCTCGTTCATAAATTTCTGTGCCCATTAAATCTTTGAAAACCAACACAGATGCGCTCAAGCTAGACGAAAGTGGAAATTTCACGCGCGCTTGCGAGTGATGATTGGAGTAATTTACTACTATTAGAAGGTCTTTAAGCTCTTCTTTTTCAGCCGTCCATTTGAAACTGATAAAAGAATCGTGTGTCCAGTTCTCAGCCCAAGCGACGCTGCAATCACTCAATTGCCAGGTAGAGTCATGGACTAAGGGGAGTTTCAAAATGCCAAGCAAGTTTTGATAAAATTGCTTCAAGTCGCTATTAAGCGACTCTTTTTCTCGTCTTCGCACATGTACAGACACTCTTTTCTTTGCGCCTTCAAATTGACCATCGTGGAAGAATCGCAGCCCGGGAGTCAGAAAAGTTACGATAGCGGCAGCTTTTTGCTTCTCTAAAGAAAATATCGAAGCTGCTCGGGGTTCATCATGATTTTCCAGAAATCTGGCAGACTTCAGCTGGTAAGACATATCTGCCCATAAATGTTCTCTGACTAGTCCGGCATTAGTTTCTATCAGGCGGTCGTAGAGCTTTTTGTCATAGGTGTAATTGAATCCTTCTTGTTGAAGCTCCCATTCAAGATCCCAATAGACTTCGGCCATAAAAATAAATTCTGGTTTTTTTTCTTGAATCATCTCAACTGCTTTTTTCCAAAAAGGAGACATCTTCAATTGCCAGGTACGCTCGAATACATGTGGCAGAATGAGCATCGCCATGTCACATCGCAAGCCGTCGCAGTATGCGCTTATTTTTTTAATTACTTCAAGCATTTTTTCTTGCAAGTCTGGATTGGCATAATTCAGTTGAAGAGTGTCCGGCCAGCCATCAAAATAAGGGTCTCTTCCGTAAGCAAAAATTTTTCCTTCAAGTTTTATATAATTTTGCGGCTCCAAAGAGAGTTTGTATTCGTCCGCCTGAATATAGAATTCGGGATGTTCTTTGACCCATGGATGGTCGCAGGCTGTATGATTGGGCACCAGATCTAGTATCAACTTCATTCCTTTCTGGTGGATACGCTCTTGAAAATCAATTAGTTCTTTCTCTTCGCCGAAATCTTTGTGCAAGCTGTATTCTGTTACGGCAAAGCCCGAACCACAAATATCGTCGCTTTTGAAATCACTCAGATCTTTTGCAAAACCAGACGCCCAGTCGCTTTTAGTTTGTGAGACGTTTTTGCCAAAATTTCCAGTTTGCCAGACACTCAAAAAATATAAATAAGCAAAGCCTTGATCTTTTAGCTGGTCCAGATACTGGTCTGAAATATCCTTGAGCGTCGCTTTTCGTCCCAGTTTTTGCGAAAGTTCGCTGAGAAAAACACGTGTGTTTATCTGATACAAACAAGGATTTTTTTGTTCAGTCATCTTTAGAGTATTAATCAATTAGCCAGTCCTAAAAGTATATATTTGATATTGTCATCCTTAACAGCATTTATCAATGCGCCAAAATTATCGGGAGTGACAAAGTAATAATTTACAGGTAAGCCGCTCATATCGCTGCTACCGTTGTCCAGAAGATAAGTTGCCTGAATTGCCCGAGTTAATGCTCGAACCTCGGCTACGGTGTGCGGCTTTCCATCGCTTGCAAGTATACGTTCGGCAGATTGCCACGGACCCTCACCCAGTCGCACGCGAGCTAAATCCATAAGGGCGGCGCTTGGCACCAGATTCAATGGCACTTCTTTTATTGGTTCTTCTGGATTGGGAGCGTAAAGTTCACGGGCAGTAGCTCGTGCTACAGTGGCGGCTACGGCTACTGGAATTACTTTGGCTTCAATTGTTTTGCGGAGTGCAGCAGCTTCAGCCTGTTCTTTTTGAAGCGCCAACAAAGCTCTTCTTTCAGCGGCAAGTTCGAGCTCTGCTCCTTTGCGCTTCTCTAGTCTCATCACAAGTGATTCCACACGAGTGATTTCTTTGGAAAGGTCATCTTCTAGTCGGGCTAAGGGGTTAAGTTTGCCTTTCTCGGCTTCTTCTCTAAGCGCAATGCGTTTCAGTGCTTTAGTAGCGAACTCATCATTTTGGGCGGCCAGTGCTTCATAAATTTCCCTACGCATTCTATTGAAAGTCGCTGCATCGACAGAGAATTGAGCCTCTTCCAAGGCTTTGATAGCGTCAGTTCGCATTGTTGCCAATTCTCTGGCATTGCCTTTGAATGATTTGATTGTTGATGTCATTTCAGTGATTCTCTGACTGACATTTGAAGCTGTGATTTCACTTGCATTTACCTCAGCAACTTTAATCTCTGCTCCAGTCGTAATTGTTGCAATTACAGGTCTTTCGAAGCGTGATAAGGTTTGATCAAGTTTTGTTTGTAGAGCTCTCATCGCGGATTCGTTCAGATGAGGCTTCATTGCTTCCAGAGCCTCTGTAGCTTCTTTTCTAGCCGCGGATATCAATGCTTGTTCCGAACTGGCGGTCAATCTTTCAAGGGCTAAATCGGCAGCGCGCATACGTATGACTTTTGTTTGCAATGTTGCAATTAGTTGTTCTTCTGATCTCAAGAAATCCAGAGCTGCTTGATTTGTGACTTTACTGTTGAGTGAGCTGTGAATTTCTCTTTCCAAGGTTTTGAGAACTGTGAAATCGCCGTTGTAAACTTTCTCGAGAAGCGTATCGCGTTTGAGCACATTTATGGCAAATCGATCACCTTTTTCCGCCAGTGCATCAAGGAAATCTTTTCGTGCCTGCGCCAGAGTTTGCTTGTCAACAACGTCTTCCATTTGTTTTAGAGCAATTAACCCTTGCTCACGTACGCTGACAAAGTCTTTCCCATTTAATGCTTTGATTTGCGCAAGAGCAGCATTCATTTTTTCTATTGCAGCACTGCTTGCTACTTGTGAGGTGTGAGTGGCGAGTGTTTTTTCGAATTTGGTAATACTTTGTCGAATAACGTTTTCCAGTCGTGTATATTCAAGTCGGCTTATATTTGGTTTGAGAGTTCTCAAAGAATTCTCAACTTGTGTTTTCAAAGCTGTAATTTCAGTAAATGAATTTGGTAGTTCTGCAATTTTCTTTGTCAAAGTATCAATTGATTCAGTAATTTGTTTGCGAAGAACGGTTACCATCTCTTTGTCTTGAACAGATGCAGCGAGTTGATCTGTGAGTGAGGCCAGTCTGTTGGACAATGTGGTGGCATCGAGTCCTTTGAGCGATTCGCTGTAAGCTGTAGCAAGCTTTGTTGTAAGCGCGTCGAGCTCTGCTTTGGGACGTTCAATTAAGTTTAGGATTTCATTTATATTCGTGCCTTTTAATTCGCTTCTCGTTCGGGCAAGCGCTAATAAATCGAAAGAAGGGTCAATCTTTTTAGTTAAAATGTCATTGATTGCAATTGCTGTTTTAGCAAACGTATCTTTGTCACTAATTGCGGTAAGGAATTTGATTCTTTCATTTAATTGTAGCTGTGAGGGAAGCTCAGATATTGTTTTAATTGCTTGAGTACGCAATGCTGCCACATCTGGTGCACCAGAAAGAATCCGGGCCTCAATTGAAGAAACCTCGATTATTCTAAGTTCGTTGGCTCTATTTCTAACTAAAGCCGAAAAGATACTGATACTGCGCGCAGTTTCATCTTGTAATCCTTTCGCTGAGTTCAAGGCAACTATTGCAAGCGTAGATAGTGGATCCTCTTTTTCCGCAAGTGCGGTGAGGATTTTCATTTTCAGCAAATTAGACTGATCATTTAAAAATTCGTGCCTGGAAAGGTTGTCAATCAGTTCGAGCGCCTTAGTTCGTTGCTCTGTTAAAAGACTTGTGCCGGACTTTATCTCGGTTATTAACGACTCTACAGAGGCTGCAACTCTTTTTCGAGTCACGTTTTGTAGCGGTAGCGAAGCTGTAGCTATATCATCGAGATCCCCTAAAGAAAGTGTTGGAGTATTTGCCACGATAGTGTCGTCGACCACCACTTCGGGCTGGCGCTGACTCAAGCGTGAAAGTGTATCCGAGACTGCCTGGTCTAGTTCTTTGTCGGTACGTCCAAGAACTATTAGCAATTCCTGGCGTGCTTCAGGGGACAACTTTTCTATTTCAGCAACAATGTCTAAATTGCGAGTGGCTTCGTTTTCAAAAAAGCTATTGATTTTAACTGCCATCGCTGCAACAGGATCTTTGTCTTTGATCGCAGCAAGAAAATTCAACTTTTCTTCTTGTTTCAGTTCGCGCGGCAGTTGAGCAATGATATCAAACGCTTCTTTGCGCAATTGATTTATATCTCCAAGACCGGCAAATATCCTGTCTTGAATGATTGAAATCTGAACGTGAGCGAGGTCCGACTGGCTATCTTTTATAAGTGCAGTCAAAATCTCTGAAGTGTGTTTTATTGTTTGTTGTTCGTTTAGTCCTTCTAGGGCTCGAAATGAAGCAAGGGCAGCCGTTGCCGTCGTATCTATAGTGCTTGCCAGTGACTCCAGAATTTTGTTTCTCAGACTGGCAAGCTCGGCATCTCCAAATCCAGCCTCTGAAAAATTGCTTAGAAGCTCAAATAGCTCTTTGCGTTTTTCACCAGTAAGGGTATTTGTTCCACTTTTTATATTGGCGGCGATAGATTCAATTGATTGTGAAATTTTTGTTCGCAGTGCATCTTTTATTTGAGGGGACGCGTCAACAAAGTTTGTTATTTGTTTGCGAGTTTGTTTGATGATATCAATCGCATCTGTTATGGTCGTTTCCGGATTTATGGTTTGCAGTCGTGAAATTGCATCAAGACGGATTTGTTGCAATTGCTGATTTGTTCGACCCAAAAGAGAAAGTGATTCTCTTCGCAGAGTGTGGTCGAATTTTTCAATTGCTATGATATCGTCAATAGAAAGTCCTGATGCGTTATCGAAAAAGGCTTTCATGCTTAGTGTCGCTTTTGCGATAGGATCGACTTCTTGAATGGCAGAAAGAAGAATTGCTAATTCATCTTGTCTGAGATTTTCTGAAAGCTCGGATATAGCCTTAATAGCTTGTTCTCGAAGCAGGTTAGTATCGCCAGCTTTTGCCAGGATTTTTTGTTGAATGAATGAAATTTCTAATCGTCTTAATTCGTCGCTGCTATCTTTGCCCAGTGCTAGCACTATTTTTGAATAGTTGCTAGTTTCGTCGGGTAGTTGGCGCATTGCCTCCAGCGCACCGATAGCTGCCTTGGCTACAGGATCTTCTTTTTGTTTTAAAACTTCCAGAATTCGTAATCGAAATGCAGCAACCCGCGAGTCGTTGAATCCCTGTTGGGAAAGTTTATTCAGCAAAGCAAACGCTTCAATACGCTTTTCTGGCAGAATGGCATCTGCTTGACTGCGGATGCTGCTTTCAATCGCATCAATAGCGGAAGTGATTTTTTGTCTGAGTGTACCTTTTAAAAGCTCCGAAGAATCACTCAGCTTGCCAAGATCACTGATTGCAGTATCAATCGCATTTATTGCATCGTCTAAACTGGCGTTTGGTTGAATTGTAGAAAGTCGAATGCGAGAACTTGATATTACTTGTTCAAGTTCTTCTTTGCTACGTCCCAAAACAGTCAAAGCTTCATTGCTTAGTATCGGGTCTAATTTTTCAATCGCTGCCAGGTCATTGACCGAAAGCTGGGCGGCATTATCAAAATAATTTTTGAAATTACGTGCAGCTTTAGCAACCGGATCTACATCGGCTATAGAAGCTAGAAATCTTGCTAATTCTGTTTGAGGTTCATTGCCTGGAAGCAGTCCAATAGTTTTTATCGCTTCTGCGCGCAGCTTGTTTTGGTCAGTGGCACCCGATAAAATTTTCCGCTCAAGCGAAGATAGTTGAATCTGGGTCAATTCAATCTGGCTGTCTTTGCTTAATGCCGAAAATATATTGATCGTAAGGGCAGACTCATTATCCAATCCTTTGACTGCTTCTATAGCGGCAATGGCAACTTTAGCAGTGGTATCATCTCTTTCCACCAGGGCGGATAATAACGAATTGCGTAACCTGTTTACTCTGGCATCGCTTAAACCCTGTTCGCTCAGTTGATTCAAGAGGGTGAAGAGATTTTTTTTGTCTTCGGAAAGAAGTGATGTTGTTCCTGCTCTAACATTTGCAGTTATAGCGTCAATCGAAGCTTCGATCCGTTTTTGAAGCGCTTGGCGAAGTGTAGGAGATAATTCACTGGCAGTCTTCAGTTCATTTAGAGTTGACGAAATTCCTGTTAGATAATTTTCCAAACCAAGATCAGATCTGACGCTGGAAAGGCGAGTAATCGAATTGCTTATTATTTGGTCGAATTCTTGCTTAGTGCTTCCCAGAAGTGATAGTGCTTCACTTCTATATAAAGGATCGAGTTTCTCGATTGCTGAAAGATCGCTTAGAGAAAGATTGCCACTACGTTCGATAAAGTCTTGAATGCTAAGAGCTGTGTGGGCAATTGGATCCTTCTGCGATATTGAATTCAATATCCTGAATTTTTCTGTTTTCTGCATTCCTTCAGGCAAGCTTGCGATTGCGTCAAGAATTTGTTTTCGTAGTAAGTTGGTATCACCACTACTTTGTAATATTTTCTCTTCAAGGACACTGATTTGAATCTGGCGTAATTCAATTTGGCTATCTTTTGTTAACGCTGAGAGTATTTGAGAAGTTCGCTCTGCAGTTTGTCGATTTGATAATCCGGCCAAAGAGTCTAGTGCGGCTGTATATGCAATTGCTGTCGAATCTTTGCTGTCCGCTAAAGCTTGGATTATTTTATTTCGTAATTCTATTTCCTGTGCATCTGTGAATCCATTCTTGGATAAACTGGTTAGAAGTTGAAAAGACTCTTTTCGTCTGTCACTGCTCATAGTGGCAGTGCCATGTCTGATATCTGCAGCAATTTTGTCTATTGATGCCTGAATTTGTTGTTTTAATGCATCACTTATTCGCTCTGAGGGATCCCCCAAACGTTTCAAGTCTGACATTGACTTGGTCAATGAGTTTAGTGTTTCTTCAAAAGTCAGATTTGGTTTTAATGTGCTCAAACGGACAAGCGAATCGCTTACAATTTGCTCGAGTTCAGCTTTCGAGCGAGAAATCAAAGTAAGTGCTTGAGAACGAAGAGAATGGTCGAGTTTTTCGATAGCAAGAATGTCGTCATATGAAAGATTTGCGACGTTGTCAAGATATGTTTTTAAACTGACTGCCGCAGCCGCAGTAGGGTCTTTTTCTGCAATTGCAACCAGAAACCTGAATTTCTCAGCTTGCTGAAGATCGATGGGTAAATGAGAAATGGCTTCTAGCGCTTGAGTACGAAGCTCATGCACTTCGGCTGAGCCTGCTATTGAAATTCGATCTTGTATCGAAGCAATCTGTATTTGTCTCAGGTCCGAATAACTGTCTTTGATCAGTGCTGAAAGTATGTTTGTCGCTCGCGCGGCTTCGTCTTCAAGTCCTTTGATAGCTTGGAATGCTGCAATTGCAGCTTCAGCCGCAGGGTCTTTTTTGGCTGCCAGAGCTAGAAGAATTTTGTTGCGTAGTTCGGTTTCCTGAGTTTCGCTAAATCCCTTTTGCGAGAGACTATCTAAAAGCTGGAAAACTTCTTTGCGTTTTGCCCCACCCGCAATGAGATTAATACTTCCATCTTCAATTTCTCTTGCGATATTTTCGATGGTTGAAGCGATTTGACGTCTTGCCGATTCGTATACGGGACCAGAGAGTTCTTCGTAATGCTTTAGCTTAGCTACCGAATCGTTGATTAAGTCTAGAGACTCTTGAAGAGAAAGGTTTGGCTTGCCAGCTCCAAGTCGAGTAAGTGAATCATTTACTAATTGATCCAGGTCACTTTTGTTTCGTTGCAAAATCGCAAGTGTTTCAGTTCGAATATTCGGGTTCAGTGCTTGAATAGCAAGAACATCTTCGTACGAAAGGTTAATCGCATTGTCAAAATAATTCTTTATAGTAAGTGTCGCTTTAGCAATTGGATCTTTTTCGGCAATTGCAACTAGTAAGTTAAGTTTGGCTTCCAGTCGCGATTCTAATGGCAGATGGGAAATGGCTTCTAAAGCCTGGTTTCGCAGCATGTTAGTGTCGCCGGTTCCTGATAAAATTCGGTCCTGGAAAGCTTTGATTTGGATATTTCGAAGATCGATAAAACTATCATTGTTGAGTGCTGAAAGTATGTTTGTTGAGCGTGCGGCTTCGTCTTCTAATCCTTTAATAGAATCGAATGCTGCAAGCGCAGCACGAGCTGTTGGATCTTCTTTTTCTGCAAGGGCATCCAGAATCCTTGTGCGCAGAGCAGTTTCCTCTACCTCACTAAATCCTTTATTTGAGAGGCTATCTAAAATTTGAAAAGCTTCTTTGCGCTTATCAACAGGAAGTCCGCTCGAACCAGCTTTTATATTTCTTGCTATAGAATCAGTTAGGGCTGTTACCTGTTCTTCTATAGAGTCGCGAATCGCCTGAGAAGGAGAAGCTAAACGACTCAGTTCGTCTGCTGCAGAACTGATTTGCTCCATCAGTTCTTCGACGGTTTTGTTTCCATCGACAGTGCGGATTCTTGTGTGAGCACCAATGCGGACCTGGTCTAGTTCTTCTCTTGTTCTGCCAAGTAAGGCAAGTGCTTCGCTGCGAAGAGTAGGGTCTAGTTTTTCAAGTTCGTCAATTTGTCTTGCCGTAAGTGTGGAAGCATTATCGAAATAAGTTTGGACATTGAGTGCGACTCGGGCCAGCGAATCATCTTTAGCTGCAAGTGCATTCAAAATACTTGAGCGTATCAACTGAATATCTTCTTGAGTCGCTACATCTTTGAGTTGTTCCAGCGAGGAGAAGGCGCGCTGCCTTATTGCCGCTACGTCGAACGAACCAATGTTCAGGTCTTGAATTTTTGTAGCTAATGTCTTTAATGAGCTAGTGAGTTCAGTTTGAAGTAATGCCACCACTTCTTTATCTGCTTTCGACGCTGCAATTTGCTCAGTTATAATGGCAAGATGCTCTGTAAGTGCCCTGGCATCCAGATTGCTAAGTCTTTGCAAAGACGATTGAGCCGTTGAAGTCAATAGAGAATTAAAATGAGAGCGATCGCGTTCGAATGCGCTCAGGGCTGCATCGATGTTTTGAGGTAAAGACTGTCTTAGTTTTGCTAGAGTCACCAAATCCAGTGCACCTTCAGAAGCTTTTGAGAAAGCTTCGTTTAACTCAAGAGCTGTTTTGGCTACTGGGTCACCTTGCTCTCTAAGTGCTTCAAGACCAAGTAGTCGCTTCTCCTGCTGTTCTTTGGCTGGCAGTTTCAAGATTGCTTCAAGTAATTGTTCTCTAGCAGCATCGAATTTGCCTACACCACGCTCGATGTTTGCAATAATGAGATTAACCTGAATACGAGCCAGTTCAGGTGCATTGTTTGTGCTCAGAGCGCTTACTATTTTTGTTGTAAGGTCAGATTCGTTTTGAGATCCGATACTTCGCTCTAGTGCTTCGCGAGCCGATTTTGCAGCATCGACTTTATTTTCGATTGCTTTTAGAAAGTCAAGTCTGGCAGAGCCTGAATCCTTAGATAAAGTAGAAATCACACTCAGCGCTTGACTCAAAAGAGCGCTTTCATTTCCTGAGGAAGCTAATATCTTTTCAGTCAAAGACGAGATTTGCGCACTCTTGATGACATCGATGTCGCTTTGTTCAAGCGCAGTCAAAATACCCTGGCTCAGTCTGTTTCTTGTTTCGGTACCTAATCCTTCAAGCGATTCAAGTGCTTCCAATGCTGCTTTAGAGACAGGATCTTTGTCTTTCAATTGACGAAGCAATTCTAAACGCTCGAAATCTCGCGTTTCGTCGGATAGTTTTTTCACCACTTCTAATGCTTGCTGTCTTAAGCTTTCTATTCCTTCGGTTGCAATCGAAAGTCTTTCTCTTAGCGCACTGAGTTTTATGAGGTGTAATTTGTTTTCATCGCCACTTGCAAGCGCGAGCATGATTTTCTTTGAAAGAGTCTCTTCGCTACTCAGTCCTTTTACAGAAGCGAATGCCTGCATGGCTATTTTAGTTAGTGGATCATCGCTTTGATCAAGCGCAGTCAAGATGCGGGAGCGCAGTGCAAGCGCTTCTTGAGTCTCGCCCAGTTTTGCTAAAGAATCAAGTGCTTTGCCTCGAAGAGCTGCAAGCTCAACTGGATTTCCCGATGCTGCCTGTACATTTATAATGAGATTTTCAATCTGTTTTACTGTGGCATCATGCGCTGCCACTACTTCGATACTTGCTAGATTAGCTAAAGCAGTACTGTCGTGTCTGCTCAATGCTCTGTAAAAATCTAATTCTAGTTGTGTTTTGTCTGATTCTTTTGCCGCCAGAGCTTCAATTGCATCCAAGCCTTGTTTTTTTAGGGACTGTACAACTTCAGGGCTTGGGTCTGTTAGCGCTTTCAACTGTTCTGTTGCATTAAGTACACGCGATGCTATTTCTTGTTCTGAAAGATTGGCTGGAAGTG
>Ga0268298_10003668_pt1 | contig 15501 bp, 14 predicted proteins | sample WWTPWeurt_MetaG_FD_194462 | JGI IMG/M metagenome (GOLD analysis project Ga0268298, IMG submission 194462) | Activated sludge microbial communities from WWTP in Nijmegen, Gelderland, Netherland - WWTP Weurt | ecosystem: Engineered > WWTP > Aerobic digester > Activated sludge | place... | reverse complement strand
CCCCCAGCGCTTCGCGCTGGAGGTAATCGTGCCGGTTCACATCGAACGACAAAGACCTGTAAGATCAGTTATGAGTGACCAATAAACCTAATGACACAGTTTGATTGACAGATCCGACGTCAGCGCCCCAGTAATTTAAAAGACGGTGCGGAGGCGTAAAAAGTTCACTGCGATGGAAAATTATTTGTTGCTCGGTGCCTACGCGGCATCTACAAAAGAACGAAGGTCGCTTTCCTGAAAGGTGCTGGTGACGGGGACTCTTGAGACTTGACCAGTGCTGAGGTTTCTGTGTAGGTATACACGCCTGCCTACACGGCTTTGAAGACGCCCATCAATAGGACAGTGTTAGGGTTCCTGTACGAACCCACTAATTAGCACCTCTGTCCAATCCGTCCAGCAAAACATCAGGAAGACACAGTTAATCAACTGTGTCTTCCATCCCCTTCCTCAAAAGACCTTGTTATCATTGAAATAACACCAGCTTCATGGGAAACTTGCATGCGTCTTAAATACTTTGCTTTCACTGCCCTTCTTCTAACGTTCTATACCTTAGTGGTTCCACAATCATGTTTTTCTTTGCCTCGAAACCGCGTTGTCGACCTCCGGGAGCTATATCGGCATCATAAGGTAGACTCGGCCGATTCCTATACCACCGGCAACTTCCTGCGCGCTACCGATGGAACGGTCTTGTTTTTTCCCTCTGAGAAGAGGGAATTGTTTAAACAAATCTGCCTTGGAGTAATACGACAGCAGTCTGAGAAGTTTATTGTCTTCAGGAAGCCATACAATCGTCGGCAGTCTCAGTTATTGAACGTTTCTAGAACACCGACTTCTTTGCTTATTGGACCATTTACTATATACGAGCCAGAGCTCGACAGACTAAGGCTCACTTCCGGTTGGTCGGATGTATTAGAATTTTGTGACAAGTATGTGCAAGATGATAAAGGCCAATATCTTTCGCTTAAATTCTCCTCCATTACTCGGCTAAATAAGAATGAGTTTTTAATTTGCGGGGGGGAGGATTTTCGTCATCGCACAATATCTAAACCCTTTCGACAGCCTGAAAAACTTGCTCAAATATTTGATGTTTCTTGCAAGCAAATCGTTAAGACCATTCCTCTTGCTGCAATCCATTCAGGCAATCGATCAATATTATTACCGAATGGAAAAGTTCTTATCACAGGAAGTGACCTTCCAGGTTCAGGTAATCCTGTTCTCCTGGAGATTGTCGATCCAGCAGCTGGTACCACGAAGCTACTCCAGTCTACATTAGAACGGGAAATGGCCAACTCAACTTTGTGTTTGGATTCATCCGGGAAATGCTTTATCTTGCCAGGGTATTCTCCTCCAGACCAAATTCCCAGAATTGACCTCTTAGATCCCAATGCTGACACAATCGAAGCAGTGGCTACTATGGATACCCCACGCTGGTATCCAATTGAACTCACTGAGATTCCGCACAATGCTCTTATGTTGGAGAATGACTTGCTGCTGGTTTCCGGCGGCTCAGCTTGTGGCGAACATGTTGAGGATATGTTTCAGCGACGTGATGCTGAATTCGTGCAGATTGATTCCCCTCAGTTGATTAGGTCTTTGCCCAGCCATTTGGATTGATCCGTCTGGTAACGAGTACTATGTTTCATTGCCTCGGCTCGTAGGCTGAAACACCGACCAGCTAACCCTTTAGGGAGTCGTATTTATCACCGCCCCCAGGCTGTGCTCTTTACGGCTCCCTCTTTTTTCTGTCTTTTTCACCGTCTACTATACTATGCCGCAAGCAGTCTTAAAAGCGCATAGCCAGCTGTCTTCCAAGCCCCCAGGCTGTATTGAAATGGTCGTCAACAATCCGCCGGCGGCAGCAACAAAAAGACCGCCCAGAATAAACTGCGGCGGTCTTAGTGCTATCGTCTGACAGTCCGCTTGCGAGGACTCGATATTTCTACTGCGTCAGTCAGTTTCAGCAGTTAGCGGGCTGGTTGCTACGGTTTCGGGTCTGCGCAGACCTGGCGTTTCCACAATGCCCCTCGGCTCAAAGCAATGAACCAGATTGGTCACCGCTCACCGTGTATGCATCAAGAATAGCTGGTTTTGAGGATAGTTCCAGTACCCCGGAAAAGGTCTAAGGAAGAAAAATACGGCTGCCAAAGGTGGCGGTGAAGCTGGGGCAAAAGAGCGCCTGGAATTGTCAGAATCTTGAACTAGACCAATATGCGGCGGCTCAGGGTTGGATATTCTATAGATATTTACTGGATATCTAAAACCACCGTTCTGTATGTCTACCCCTCTCTTTGAGGGCGGTTGGCTCACCTGCCCAGGTGCCTCAACTCTGTCAGGTTGGCTCTGAGGGTTTTTGAGAGAGGGCATAGAAGCATTCACGGGACGGGTCATATGAGCTGCATAACAGGTACCAGAACCGAAGCCTTGTCAGGCTTGTTCATTTTGTTTGCCTGCGCTCAGGAGATGAAGGGCTACCCCTGCCTCAATAGCCATTGACTGCGCTGCCAGGCTATGGAGTTCGGCGGTTTCAAATCCGAACCCGGCTTCTTGCCATGTTGGAACGAGTGAGCCACAGGCTTGTCTTTGGACGCCCATTTACTCTTTGTTGGGAGGAGCCAGCCAGCCGACAACTTCGCGCCCTTGATGTTTTGGGACTAGCCCATGCCGTTCTTGGTTCACATCAGCGCCCGGCTTTTCTTCGCCGGAAGGGCACTCCTTTACCGCGAAATTTGACACACGTTGTTGCCTACCGGCGGAAACTTTAGTGGTGCTGACCGCGAGACCACACGTGGTATTGGTTGTTCTTTGTGTTTACCTCCAAGCGGTGTTAAACCAGTGCAGAGGCTGGCATAACTTGGCGATGGGCGGCAATGGCAGACCCCTGCGGGGCGCTTCGCGTCCATGCGCCATCGTCAAGCCACGCCTTCATGGCTGCACTTAAACACAGCACTTGGAGGTGCACTATATGAACAACCAAATCCAACTCGTAGGTCACGTCGGTCAGACTCCCTCTTCAGTTTCCTTCGGAGATACAGGCAACAAGGTGGTCAAATTCTCAATAGCGGTAAAGGAGTACTCCTCAAATACCGACGAAGAAAAGACTCTTTGGCTTGATGTGGACGCCTGGAACGGACTTGGGGAGCGAGTCCTCAAAACGATAACGAAGGGACGCGAAGTAGTACTTGTCGGCAGGCTGGCTCTATCCCACTACAACAAAGAGATAAATGGGGTGACGGTCCAAATGACAAAGCCCGTGATAAAGCTCACATCGTTCCATCTTTGTGGCAAGAAGCCGAGCACAGGTTCGGAATCTGAAACCGAAAGACCGAACACCAAAGCCAAACGGCTCGCTGCAGTCAAAGGCTAACTTAAAGAGGCAGGGGATAGCTCCTGCCTCTTCTTTTCTTCGCTCCGGGTTTCTTTTTAGTGCTTTATTGCGCTGGATTTTCGCCTTAGGAGAGTTTGTCGGGTGACTCTGTCGTCACTGTCAAACTGGGTGTCTGCGAAAGCTTGCCCCGTTTAGGTTTCGCTAATTGCACTACTGACAGGCAGGGGCTTGCTAATCCCCTGCCTGGCTAGAGCCTAGCAGCGACCCCCCGGCAGCAATGGGGAATCGCTCCTTAAACGGCGTCCTCCCCGCTGTGCGGGTCCCCTCCATTTACCGCTCAACCCTCATTGCTGCCGGGACCCGGGTGCGCCGCTATTCAGGCAGCCCGCAGGGGCGGCGCTGCGCCCCTGGATTTGGAGCTAGCAAGAGAGAGGGATTGAAGATGAATAGTCGAGTATTGAAGAAACACCTTAAGTACATAGTGCCGGAGATACGGCTAGCGCTCATTAAGGAGCCGGGGGTGAGGCCGCAGCAGATAGGGTGTCCGGGGGACATAGAGAGGTTTGTTGAGCCACTGAAGTTGCAGGCGGAAGAGAATTTCGTCAGCTTCCATCTGGATGCAAAAAATCAGGTAATCGGGTGGCACCTAGTTTCGAGAGGGACGATTAGCGCGTCTTTGGTGCATCCGCGGGAGGTATTCAAGGCGGCCCTGATAGCCAACTCTTACGCCATCATAGTGGCCCACAACCACCCAGCCGGGAGTTTGAAGCCGAGCCAGGAGGACATAGAGACTACCGAGAAGCTAATTGCAGCCGGACAACTTTTAGGTGTGGGGGTGCTCGATCACATCATAGTCAGTTCGAATGGAACGCGGAGCATACGAGAGTTTGAGCCGCATCTCTGGAATAGCTGAGACGAAAACGGGAGGAGCCGCCCAGAAATGGGCGGCTTTTCATTAGCGGGTCGGGTTATCGCAGGGTTGCATTTTGGGGGGATAAGGCGGGATTAATGTTGCGGCGAGGACTACAGTTGAAGGACCTGGTTGACAGATGGTTTTAGCTTTGTCGCGGCCAAGTACTCGGGTGAATCTGGTTCGACGATTGAAGTGCCGCCGAACTGGGACCTGGAAGTGGTTAGTGTTTGCACCTCGTCCGATCGGGTCCGGTCCGATTGCTACCCGCAGGCGGAATTTTCAGTAGATTCCCTTGGCTAAGGGTGTTATGTGCTGTGTCTGACATTCCGTTTTTTCCCAGCGAGGCAAGAAATCTAGGTGCGAAAAGCTATAGGCAATTGTCTTTTTGTATGTGATTTGAGCAGGGGAGGAGTGGAGGCGAGAATAGGCGCCTGTTTGCCTTTCGGGTCTGCTGTTGCTTTTTTCTGCAGGTTTGGTATAGTGCGAGCAGTCGAGTCGGACCCCGTAATTTTGGTGGTCGAGATCGTCTGTCAAAAGTGGCTTACTCTTCCGAGAGTTTCCGCTCTTTCTTAAATCTAAATCTCTACTGCTATGGGACCGGTCGGTCCAGATTTGAGTCATGAGTTTTAGAAATCACCACGAGATGTTTGAGCCTGGCAGTAGGGGCTGAAGTTCCGAAGAAGAAGCTCAGAGCTATCTCAAGTCATTAACGAAACAAGTTTTAGCCGGAAGGTGCTGTCTTACTTTGCACTTCCGGAGAAGGAGGAATATGGGTGAAAAGCACTCTGACCGCGCGTGTGGTCGCGTACACCGTTTTGGCAGGCACCGCCGGGCCGTTGATAGAGAGTCAAGAAGAGGAAAGCGTCGAGATATTGAGAAGTCTCTAGCTGGAGCTAATTTAAGGCTCTATTTAGACGAAAGCTACGACGGAACTGAGCCAAGCCAGGCGACTCTGAATTTTATCGAGACCAGCCCTAAGAATATTAACGAGCTTTTGGATAATGGGCGCAGAAAAGAGGCGGCGGAGCTTATGGCGAAGGATTTCGCAAAGCTCAAAGCCGACCGGACCATCTGTCCAGATCATGTCTGCGAGTGGCTGGAGCAGATCAGCTTACTTAGTCTGGAGCAAGACTGTTTCGATGTGCTCTATGAGTTTGCTGTGTGGTGCTACCACCGGGCAGACCAGGGCAGTCTCTGGGATGTTATCTCCACGGTGCGCTTCCTCAGGCGTGCCCTTGTTGGTGTTCCAGGAGCTTCAGCTTTACTGTCCGATATGCAGGAGATCGACTATCGACTGGCTAAAGAGCTAGACGCTTACTTCGATGAGTTAGAAGAGCCCAATAGCATCTAGGTGAGTAGAGAGAGCCGGCGGCATGAGCCGCTGGCTCTCTTTCTTGAACAGTAAGACAAACACAAGAAATGCAGGGGGTGGCAGCAGCGCCCCTTGCAAAGGAGAAATATGGGTCCAAACAAGAAAAACGATGGAAATTTCGGAGAAGGCTCCTTGCCTGAGGGCAAGAAGAGACCACAAGTTATGTGGGTCGGTAAAGGCGCCGCCAGGGCCACCGGCGGAGAGCTCACGACCACATATGCTGGGCTCAAAGCACAAGAGTCATTTGTTCTGGTCATCGAGAAGCAGCTCCTTGACCACTATGCCTATCTGGTTGAGCGCAGTTACGACGCCGGGCGTATGGGGGAGGCTGTAACACTTCTCGAAGATGCGATCACGCGTTTCAGGGAATCGAGAACACTCACTGCATCTCATGCCTGCGGGTTTCTTTTGCGGTTCGATCTCGAAACACTCGGCAACCCTATTTTTAAGGTGGCTGAGCGAGTAGCCGACTGGGCCTTTGACGAGTTAGACCAGACCAGTCTAGAGCTTCTCTCTATTCTGGTTCTCTTCCACGCCGGAATCGACGAGTCCCAAGATGCCATTTTCGCTTACGAAAAGATCCTCGAATATCAAGATCGTGTCGTGGCAGAGCTGGCTGGATTTGACCAGGAACACCAGCCGTAGGGGTAAGCTTTCCGGCTAGCCACCCCGGAGTTAAGCGGGAGCCTGAAATATGGCTCCCGATACTCCGGGTGGTGGCTCAATAAAGGTCTATATCTTCGATGTCTGAGTTCTAGAAAGCGGGACCAATTGAGACTTTTCAAAGGAGTAAAAGTTCCCCAAATGCGTCTAAAAAAGACTAAATGAAGACCCCGGGTTTACCCCAGTTAGTGCAGATGATTGAGTGGTAAATTGTATATGGCGCACTTTCGCAAGCATCTTCCGAGAGCTTGGAAAGCGACCTCGAAAACCGTCCTAATTTGTTTTCGACTGTCCAAATTACCGCCGACTCAAATGCTCTAACAAGTATCGGCGTCAATGTTTTTAAAGGCACAGTGTGCCTTAGCAGAAGTAGCAAGCCCTATTCCAGTATTTCCACTGGCAAGGCTCTATCTGCTGAAAGCAAAATCACAGGTGGTGGTCCCCGGCTATTGGGACTATCGCCGGTCAAATTAACGGAGGCGCTCCATGAAAGAATCCCACCCTCAAGCAAAAGCTTTTAGAGTGCGCAGTTGTTATAGCCGCCGACTGGAAGAAGCCTTTCCTGAAGATTATCCCAAGGAGAAGAAGCATGCCCCAAGGAAGAAGAGTGACACACTTTCAACCACCTCGCAGCCGCCGGCGGCAGGTTCACGGCAAAGCAGTACACAATCGCCGCAAGGCAGTCTGGAGTCGGGTATTTTGCCCGGTGTTCAAGACGGTAGCAAAGCTCCGGTAGAAGAAGCTCAAGATTGATGCTTGGAGGGGATGGCTTCGGCCATCCCCTCGTTAGCTTGCCTGGCAATAGTATTGGGTTGGTTTCTCCCACCTTCATTAGTTCCCCAGTAAATAGGTGTGAGAAGTAGATCGAATTCAAAATCCTTCGGCGCGACCTGAGAGGGTCGCACGCCGCAAGGCAGGATAAAGAGAAGCACACGAATGGCTACGATGGTGCACTGGTGAGCGTTGTGGGTGATACCCTGCAGTCAATTCGGTATGACAATTGCTGGAAGTGCCAGGAGCGGCACCTGGACGGTGATACCGTCAGTAGAGGCAACAATATGGTCTGTCACGAGGATGATGGCATGACAAAAAAGACTAAGGAACCAACATTGGTTCGGTTTTCATTTGCACTTTCACCGGAAGACAAGGTGAAGGTAGAAAAGTATGCGCTAGCGCTAGGTGTGACACCTTCGGAGTTAGCGAGAGAAGCGATAAAGGAACTCATTTTCAACCTGGAGAAGCCCACCGAAGAACTACGAATAGAAGAGACGGAACTATCATACCGGATGAAAAAGATGGAAGACAGGATGGCTGCTCTACTGGCGAAGTTAACGAGAGCGGCGGCGCAGTCCCTGTATTTTTCCACCCTGCCGTATCTATATGGCGGCTTGCCCAAGGAGCCTCTGCCGGAAGGAGCGATGAAGACGCTCTGGTTCCAGAGTCGGCAGTTTGCCGGTGAGTGGCTTAAGAAGGCACAGCCAAGTGCGCTCGATGAGCCTGAGGCGGCTGGCGAAAGTGAGGAGTCCGATACCGGCAGTGAGGATAGGGACAAGTCTTGAAGACGACGATTTTTTCTTTGTTGAATTCCGATGGGGATGAAAGGAAAGGAGCCGGTAAAGTCAGGAAGGAAATGCCTGAAAAGGCAGAGCCTACGTCTGACACCAGGGGGCAAGTTGCGCAAGCAAAGGCTTTAGCTTCCGCTGCGGGCAAGATTGTTGAGCGCATCAAGAACCGGCAGTTGGAGACGAGAAGTACCACTATCGGTCCTGAGGGGCTGCTTGGAAAATGGCAGGAAGAGAAGAGAGGCGAGTACACCGGAACCCTGGGTAAGAAGCCGAAGTTAACCGCACCGAACTTGCTCAAGACTAGCAGTCGCGGTCGCCGCCGGTATGGGTCTGCCGATAGGCCCAGGCGCCGATCTGTTGCCTCGGTCAAGGGCAGAAGTCGCCGTCCGTATGGAGTATCTAGCAGAAATAGGACGGCGGGAAGGCTGGCCCGGTTGCACAAGGGTTTTCGCCGAGGGCGCAACTGGGGGCAGCGCCCTGGGCGAAGTATTTCCACGGATGGAGCAAGAGTTAATTCAATACTGAAAAGTAGATACGTGAGAAACGAGGGGAAGAAGCGGTCGCAGACGGCACTGAAGAAGCATCTGGGTTATTTACAGCATAGGGAAAAGGGGGAGATTGAAAAGTCACAGGACCGCAAGTTCTTCACGCCCGACCGCACTGATCTCGACTACAAAGACGTATACGAGGAGGCGAAGGACCTCCTAGGGCCGACGGCAGCCTTTCACAAGTTTATCCTCTCGTCGGGTGATAACTCGGTGCATCTGATGGACCATGCCAGGGAGGTGATGAAGGCCTGGGAGGAGGCCCTCGGCAGGTCGTTTCACTGGTGGGGTATTGCGCACAAAAATACCGACCACTACCACGAGCACATCGTGCTTGCCGGGTTGGACAAGGACGGCAAGAGGGTCTTTCTTGACAGCGAGGCGCTTGCATTATTGAGAGAGATATCAAACCGCTACCTGGAGAAAATGAGGGAGTTTGATAAGGACCTGGACCTTAGGGTCGAGATCAAGTTAGGGGAGATGCTCAGAGAGTTCGATGTTTCAGAAAAGCTCCTGGAGCTTGGGATTGACAAGTTTTCTGAATGGAGGGATCAGGTCGACTTAGGGCTTGATACCTGGGCGGACTACCAGAAGGAGTGGAAGGATCTTGGTTTAGGTAAGGTGTTTGACCTTGGTCGTCCCTTTGAGAATCTGCCGAAAGTGAAGGGAGTGGAGCGCGATAGTGCTCAGGAAACTACTCAAGAAGGGCTTACGTCTAATTTAGAGAAGGTCAGAGCTTCTCAGGCAGATGCTTCTCTTGAGAAAGATAGTGCTTCCAGGGAGCAGACGGAAATCGACCAGTTGAAGAATTTGGAGCCAGGCTCTAAGCCCGAAGTGAAGTCCGACCCGCAGCCAGGCGGATTCATGTTGCAGGCAAAGACTGAGCAAGAGCAATCATCGACGACAAACGCTGGGGCACCCGGTCAGGGCAGTGCACGTGAGGATAAAGGGCAAGAAGACCGTCCCGAACGTGACGACGATGACCAGCACCGCCGCCGCTAGAGAATTTTAGGAGAGACTGAATGACCGAGTTAGTTCTAATAGGGTCGGCCCTTGCCGTGCCTGTTGTGGTAGTGATAAGGGCGTTGCAAGCAAGGCAGGACAATCCCCCTGCGCTTTATGTAAGTGCCCCGCCACCCCGAGTTTTTGCCGCTATTCGTAAAGCTATCTCCGGCTTCTATCTCGGGGAGTACCACTACCGAATCGTGGTATCGGACCCGACGGAATTGACGCTTAGAGCCGTCATGGAGTGGAGAGAGAGGAAGGACAAGGAGCTTCATTTTCTCTATCCGCAAGGCTTCCGGTTCCACCAGCTGATTTTGGATGTGTCTGTGGATATGGACAGGCAGGGCGGAAATAGCCGGGTGCGGTGCAGGTGGACTGTGCCCGTGTGGCTCTTTAGAGGGCGAGTCTGGCTTATTCAAAATGCTACGGAGAAGCTTTTAGCGCAGGCGCTGGAAAGGCTGAGCCCAAGGGATCCTCTGGGCGGTTCACCCGCTGCTAAGCGCAGGTAGTCAACTACAAAATGCTGCCAGGTATGGCGGCTTCATTACGAGGTGAGTTATATGGCCGAAATCTTCGGAGTTATTCTTTTGCCCCTTTTCCTGATGGCACTTCTTTTCGGTATGGCAGGGGTGAGAAGTGACGCCATCGTCAAGATCTTCTTCGACCTTCTAGGAGCTGTCATTAAGGGCGTATTCCTGATGCTGGGGGCGGTTCTAAGAGGGATTGCCGAGTCAGCGATATTTCTTGCGATGGCAAATAGGCTTGGAGGTGGTGGAAGGGTGAGCGACTACCGCGCTGAGCAGAGGCCCAGGCGCGTGAAGGTCACTGTTGTGGAAGATGGAGAGGACTAACGTATGGCACTTACGGCAAAGGTAGTGGAGGTGGTGGCACTGCCGCCCGGGGAGTTCCCCCGGGTGGCGGTCAACGCCATGGTTTCGCTTCAGTACAGAAGTGAGATATTCGATGAGGTGGATAGCAGGCTTGTCTTCTATGACGATGCCGTTGAATCATATGGAATGGACACATGGAGGTGCCGCTATCAGGCGATTCTAAACTGGAGGGAGCATGAAGCCGGTTTAGAGCTTGAGGTGAAGGTCAAGGAAAAGAACTATGGCGATACGCACATCGATACCTGTGTGGAAAGAGCCGAGAAGATAGTGCTGGAGATAATAAGGGGAGCGGAGCGGTCCAGGGGCAAACCCGAACCTGATGTGCCATGGAAAGCCAAGTTTGCATCGAAGGAAGACCTTCTTGAGAGCGGCTTTTTTGTTGAGCCTATGGTCCAGCCTGAAGCAGGTTCACTTCTTGTTGGCAAGTATGACGACCAGAGAGTCTGGCTAAGCCGAGACATGAAGGTCAGGCATGTGCTTGTCTGCGGTCCAACCGGCTGCGGCAAATCGACTTCCATCTTCATCCCGAATTTGATTGAAAGGCTGGAGACTTCAGCGATAGTAACGGAGGCGTCGCCCGGTTCCAGGCGTCCTGTCCTGTATGGAGCCACTGCCGGTTGGAGGGCTGAAAATGACCATCGGGTCATTTACTTCAACCCCGACGATATTTGCACGATGAGGTTCAATCCGGTGGACCTGGTTAGAACTTTTGACGACGCTCAGATGGTAGCCGGATTGATAGTGTCGAATACCACGCCGGATAGCCACATGGGAGATCAGATCTGGAGCCAGGCCGAGACCCATTTGCTACAGGCACTTTTGCTGCATGCGGCTGGTTTAAGGCACGACCTCTACGGTCGGTCAACGAAGGGTGATGGAGCGAATCTGGCATCGATAAGGAGGCTATTGCGGACCGGTCCGCACGGCATGGTCAAGGAGCTTGAGGGAACCAGGCTAGCTGTAGCCAGGGCGGAGTATGAGGCTTTCTTGAACAATAGCTCGCCTAACTTTCGTTTCGGGGTGGTCTCCGGTTTGCTCGCCAGGCTTTCTATATTTGCCAACCCGAAGGTGGCAGCGGCGACGGAGGTGACGGATTTTTCGTTGGAGGAACTCTCCAAAGAACTCTTCACGATGTATCTGGCGGTGCCGGTACACAGACCGGATTTCCTTCCACTGGCAGCACTGGCCTTCAACTTTATCTTTACCTTTGTTCTAAGTAAGCTGGATGAGCTCAAGCATCCTCTGACCCTTTATCTTGATGAATTCACCAACTATGGAGCCATACCTGGGATAGGGAGGTATCTGACGGTGATAAGGAACGCCGGGGTGGGGGCGGTCCTGGGGGTACAGGACCTGGCGCAGTTGGAGCTTGTGTACAAGGACAAGCTGGCGCAAATTCTCTGGAGTCAGCCAAGGACGAAGATATTGTTTCCGCCGGCAGATGATCGAATGGCTGAGAGGATATCGAAGATGCTGGGGCTTGGGACAGAGCAGGAGGTGGTGGCAGCCAGCGGCAATTTATCAAACCGGCAGTTCCCAAGACCCTTGATTGAGCCCTCCGACCTTATGAGGCTCGAAAAGGAAGGCAAGTACCTGGTGCTTTCGACCACGAATCCGGCCAAGTTGGACCGGTTGAAGAGCTGGCAGACCTATCCAAGTCAGACGAGTTTGCCGCCGCCTCCGGTGCCGCCTCTCGTGGTGGAGGACCTGGAGGAGATGTCCAGGAAAGAGTCATACGGAGGTCGCGCAGAGAAGGACGGCGAAGAAAAACCAGGTGGCGATGTAACTAAAGAGCAGCCGGGGAAGGCGGGCGCTCAGGCGGACTTGAATGTCACCGCTGAGGGGGCTATGGGGCTGAGCAACGAGGGGCGGGATTCTCTAGAGGGTGATGACCAGGGTGTTGATGCTCGGGACCATGATGAGCCCGAGGGAGACTTCTGGTCGCAGCTTCGAGGGAAGTTTGGTTAAAGCCAGGAACTGGCGATTGCAATGAAAGACCCTTGAGGGCAGAACTATTTGACATGTTTGAGGAGCGTATTCATCTCTGGTGAATACGCTCCTGGCTCTTTTGCCGAATGGCGTGCTTGAACAATAATTTGCATGATTTGTGTAGAATGATTTGTCACTTCCCAGCCTGTTTCAACCGTTGCCTGCTTTCTCGATGGCTCGATTGGACAATCGTTACCGGCGTTTCTGCGCATAGCACTCAATCTTAGATTTGGTGAGCTTTAAGGAGACTGCGATTTTGCAAGTGTTGAAACCCATCACATTTCTGTTCTTTGTCTTATCCCCTTGGTTCCATAGCCAGGTCGAGGCCCAAGTGGGGGATTTCGGACCACTGGAGCGCCGGCTACCTGTAGAATTCTCACCAGCGCCGGAGAAATTCAAGAACGAGTTGTTTGATCTGACGGAGAAGTCTGTTGTTTTTGAACCAAAATTCGATATTCGGCTGGTAAAGAACAGGATTAAACACTTTATCAATCGCGAAATTGTCATAGAGGGTGTATTGAAACAGAAGGATAGTACATTCTTCCTATGCCCGCCACAGACTCCGAAAGGAACGCCATGTAGCGGGCTGCGGCTGAAGGTTTCCTTTGCTAAAATTGACACGGTAACTGTTCTTGGGCACGAGACCAAAGAGTTCAATAATTCTCTTGATTCTCCCAGATGGACAGGCTTTGTTGACTCCCGCGTTTTGCTGAAGGGGAAAGTCGATAAGCATCAAGTATTTCAAGTCAGTAATCTAAAGACGGTAGACAGTCTGTAGAAAGCAATAAATCGGATTGAAGCCTTGTCCAACGGTCTGGGATTGATGGAAAGGTAGCAACCAGGTTTGTGGATTTTCAGCTGTCCTCTGCGGCCTTTAACCATTCATGGAGTCCGATGCCGACTTGTTTGAGGATGTTTTTCAGAATAGGCGCGTGGACCAAGGGATTGCGTTTGTGATGACCGAGGCGGAAGTGATGTCCGCCGGGTCTGAAGATTACTATCTCGCTGCCCTTACCCTGTCGGATCTCGCAGCTCAGGTTCTGTTGGAGGATGCGAAGCACCGAGCTCAGTCTGAGTGTTTGCAGTCTGCCCTTGGCTGTATCTGCCAGGTCAATTGTCTGGTCAGGGACCTCCTGGGCGGATTCGTCCGCCGGTGCCAGTGGTAGATACTGCTCCAGGTCTTCAGCTAGTTGTTCTTTTGAGCGCCTTGATTCTGCCTGTCCAATGGTCTGAACTATGGCGGCGAATTCTTCATCTGTAGGCTCAAGTGATTCTTCTGCTTGGGTCTTAAGCTTGTAGCGCTTAACTATGCTCGCTACGTCAACTTTCTCGTAAAGAGCGAAGAGGGCGGCATGAAGGGAAGAAACGATTTTCGCGCAGGCTCGCAGGGATGTTTTGATGTCCATCGACAAGGATTTTGTGCTAATCCACGGCAGGAAATTAAGGCTCAAAGTTCCATCTGGAAGCAAGTCGAAGCTCATTCTGCTTTTGCGTCGGTGGATATCTGACAGGAGAAGTTTTTCGTCAGGAGCGGCAATCATTAGACCTGCGCTGTGTCCGACGGCAAAGAAGAAGCTCATGAAGACTCCCGGAGCAACCGGCAAGCAGATGTTTTCAGACTTGAAATTGTGCAGGAGAAAGGGTCTCATTTCTTCAATGTCCGAGACCATGGACTCAAGGATAGAGCGCAGTTCTGACTCCGCTAGATTGAATTCATCTTCCTTCAGCTCTGCTGCCACCCGCTTCAAGATGAACTCCAAGTGCCCTTCCTGACTCCACTTATAGAGTTTGGTTAACTCCAGAAGGTAGTACCGGTCATCCGGCTTGGCGGCAGTTGAACGCACCCGGCTGGAAAGGTTGTCTGGGTCGACTTGGGTTTCAATGAGCTCACTGAAGTTCAACTTCATTACCTTCCACGGGATATAGTCCGCTAGGTCGGCCATGAAGCAGTTATTTGCTGTTTTTGGCTTGAAGGCAATCGCTTCAATTGGCTTCACTACGTCGACCAGGAGCTTGTCCAGGTACTGAAGGGGGCTATTTTCGCGGTGCTTAGAGCGGACGAGGCGGTAGGCAATTGCTCTATCAGACCAAATCAGGAAGCTGCGTGAAAGTTCGGCAGCCCTGCTATCGTTTGAAAGCAACACTTCTGCCATGGATTGCTTGCAACCGACGTACTCATTGCTTATTGCCTGCACCTGGCCGACCATCTCCTCAAGCTCCTGAAACAGTTCCTTTGTGAGAATGTTCTTGAAGGGAGATAGTGCTTTGAGGTCGTGTTGGCCTTCAATTAGGTCGTCAGGGCGGCCTAGATCCTGTTTCGCCCACTCTTCCCAGGGGACCAGGTCTTCATCGCCGGCAAGAACTGCCAGAGACTCCGCGCGTTGCTTACGCAGATTTTTTGCTTCGAGCTCTGTTTGATCCTTCAAGGTTAAGGTCCGGCTTGCCGATTCTGTAGAGTTTACCAGTGATAGGTCTGAGGTAATTCATTGTGATTGAAGAAAACTGGAATGCTGGCGGGCTCAGGCGCTTTTGCCGCCCCGTGTGCGCCGGGTAGGGGAGCATCTTGGACAACCGATTTTGCCATGCCTCAAATTCCCGCTTGGTGGACTTCGCCTGATATTGCCGTAAATGGACATTTTCGGAAGTGTTTTTCCTTTCAGCAAGAAATTCCCTTCTAGTCTTGTTCCTGTCCCAGTCAATTCCCAGATTAGAACTCAGACAATCTTGCGCGAATTGATTGCACTGCGTTTCTTCTCATGCGAGCCGGAATGAGACGAAGTGAGACGGAATGAGACGAAGTGAGCCGGAATGAGCCGGAATGAGACAGCAAATGGCTAAACTAAGCTGAGGCCGCCAACGAAGCCTTCACTCTTTACGAAGCTGATCCAGAGCGACTGTCTTTTTCGTGTTAGGCAAAAGACTGCCATCCCGGCCCTGCCGCCAACGTCTGTAAACTTGAAATACCTGGACCAAGCCCGTCGCCCAGCTCTTTATCTAAACTCCGCCTCCAGCTCTTCAATTGTCGGAAGCTGCCCTTTCAACTTCTCCGGCAAAGAATCTGTTAGCGTGAATTCTGACACCCCGATTGGCTTGTTAATGTCTCGAAGAGCATACTCAGCCACAAAGCGGTTCTTGCCTCTGCACAGCAGCAGGCCAATACTTGGTTTGTCGTCTGGATGTCTCAGTAAGTCGTCGACAGCTGAGAGATAGAAGTTTAGTTGCCCGGCGTATTCC
>Ga0268298_10003667_pt1 | contig 15504 bp, 14 predicted proteins | sample WWTPWeurt_MetaG_FD_194462 | JGI IMG/M metagenome (GOLD analysis project Ga0268298, IMG submission 194462) | Activated sludge microbial communities from WWTP in Nijmegen, Gelderland, Netherland - WWTP Weurt | ecosystem: Engineered > WWTP > Aerobic digester > Activated sludge | place... | reverse complement strand
TCCCGCACCTCCGCCGCGAACAACTACTGGCTCTCCGTCACCTACGGCAACGGGCTCTTTGTGGCGGTGGCATGTGGGGTAAATTCAACGAGTTGTAACGCCACTGCCGGCAATCGCGTCATGACCTCCCCCGACGGCATCACCTGGACCTCCCGCACCTCCGCCGCGGACAACCAGTGGCTCTCTGTCACCTACGGCAACGGCCTCTTTGTGGCAGTGTCTTCCACCGGCACCGGCAACCGCGTTATGACCTCGGGCGTTAGTACAGTGGTGTTTGGTGGCGCGAGCGCCCAGAGTGTGGCTGGTAACCTCACGGGCGCGAGCGCCTTTGGGCATGTCACTATTAGTAATACCAGTGGTACAGGGTCAAGTTCACAGTCAGTGACCTTTGCTGATCCGGTGGCAGTAAGTGGCACGCTCACGATGCTGGCATCTACTTCCGCCGCGTTTCCGGCTGGAGCAACCACTACTATCGCGCAGGTGGATTGGCGCGGCACTAGCGTGTCGCCAGTGTGGCTACGTTCTACCGAGAGTGGTTCGCAGTGGTACCTTGATATCACTCAAGAGCAGCTCGCCGTGGAATACGTTAATGTAAAAGATAGTAATGCGACATCGAGCCAGACTGGTACGGTGGTGGCAATAAATTCAATTGATAGCGGTAACAATGAAAATTGGCTGTTTAATGAGAGTATCGGTTCTTCTACTATTGCTAATGCTGACGCCTCACAGGTAGACAATGCGTTCTCTTTCCAAAACAAAACCGATGAAGCGTTGTTTGCTTTCAAGCTCACTCCAGAATCGGGTGTTGCCACCGTGACCGAAGTAGCGTTTGCGGTTTCGGGGGCACAAAAAATTGCTACAGATAATTTCTCTAATTTGCGCTTGTATCGTGATCATAACAGTGACGCGGCGTACGATGCGGGAGATGAGCAAGTTGGTGGCGTGGGAGTATTTACGCTCACTGACCGCCGTGGAGCCATCACCTTCACGGATGATTTTGCGGCTACTACCTCACAAAACTACGTGCTCGTTGCTGACTGGAACGCCCCAGAAAATGGTTCGTTCATGACTGTTGATTTGCTCCCACAAGATATCGCGATTACTGATATTTTTGGTACGCATCAGATTCTTGGCGCAGTGGATCATATACAGCATCATCGCAACAATCGCGGTGGTGGCGGCGGGATGCGTGCTGCGATCGGTGGGGAAGATATTCCACCTGGACGAAGCGAGGAGACCGGAGGAGGACAGAATGGGGGAGGTACGGTTGACGGTGGTACCGGAGAGCTGATTGGGGATGATCCAAACTTCCGTAACCCTGCCGCTCACAGCGGAGCGTGGCAAGATGCTGACCGAGCGTATGACCGCACTGATGGTACCTACGCTACCACCGATAGTGCCAACGCCGCTTCGTTCTACAACCATGGATTTGGAGTTCCGGAAACTAATCAGATTACGGGAATTGAAGCCAAGCTTGAAATTTCCGGTTCTACCGCGGCGGGTGATATCGGTGTGCAACTTTCATGGGATGGTGGAAATTCATGGACTGATGCTCGCACGACGCCAACACTCACGGTGAGTGATAAGGTGGTGGTGTTTGGAGGGGCGAGTGATGTGTGGGGACGCAGCTGGACTGCGGATAATTTCAGTAACGCCAACTTCATGATTCGACTTACTGGTAATCCTTCGGCTAATACGATTCGAGTGGATGCACTCCAGGTGCGGGTGTATCACCAAGCGACAGGGGGAGAGCAGGGCGGCGGCGGGGCTATCTAAACTATGGTAGTCATTATGAATCAGGTACCGCAGACCGTCTTCCGCCGCCGCCCCTTACCTCCGTAAAGGTGGTCACTTATGCACACTGTGACAAAAATTAGCCATAACACAAGAGCAAAATTGCTATAATGACGAAGTAACTTAACAAGACAAATTAATTATTATTTATGAAGTACACTAATTATTCAAAAAAATTCAGCACCGCGGCACTGTACGCGCTCCTTTCTAGTGCGACGATTGTCTCGCTGTTGTTCGCTGGCTTTTTTATGGTAGAACCACGAGTCGGACACGCGGTTGATTCCAACGAATTTTACATTCGACAAACCATCACTGATGAAACCTCATTCCTAGTGCAGCCAAGCAATGTCACTATGAACGGCTCGATTACAGGCGTGACGGGTGGTACCGCCAACGGTTCCACCACTTTCGCGGTTATTTCAAACAATGCCAACGGGTACGATGTCTCAATTGCCTTCGAAGACAATGCTGGTGCCTACGCCATGCTTGGAGACACTACTAATAGTGAGGGGATACGTGATTACGGCGGTGATGTTGCTGGTGAACCATCGTACAACTTCACTGCAAGTACCGCGGCGCAGTTTGCGTACACGGTAACATCTCTTACTTCGGGTGACACTGACCAATCTTTTCATGATGGAGGAGCAACGTGTAATGATGGTGGTGGAACTGATAATGGTCTTTGTTGGAAAGCACCAAGTACTTCTGGATTTCAAATTATCGAGCGTAATACTTCGGCAGTAACGGGAGCAACTTCTACTATCTACTTCCGTGTAGTGGTACCAAGCGGCTCAAACCCAGCGGTTACTGCTGACACCTACACCGCGACCGCAACCTTGACACTACTCACGAACTAACGGTATTCTGTTTCCGTTATGACCTTTATGTCTCGGATTACTTTTAGAATACTTTGTCTTGTTACACTTTTAGCAACACCTCTCTTGGGAGAGGTGTTTGCGCAATCTGAAGAACTAGAAGCAGTAGCGGCAAGTTCTACTCTCGCCTCTACCACAAGCGAAGTTTTACCAGAGGTACAGTGGTATGAATCAGAACAAATTTCTGGGCAAATTGATGTGGGTGATTTTGTGGTTGGACCTGGGCGAACAGAAATTGAGCTTCGTCCTGGCGAAACAGTGGTGCAGGAAATTACCGTCACCAATCGCATTAGTGACAACCGTACTTTTCAATTAGTGGTAGAAGATATTTCAGGAAGTGATGACCCGAATGAATCAGTGGTGCTCTCTGGGAAAGCGCGTGGACCATACAGCATCCGTGATTACGTCACCTTTCCAAAAGATACTTTTACCCTTGCTCTCGGTGAACGGGCACGAATTCCGGTAACAATTACGATACCGCCAAACGCTGAACCTGGAGGATATTACGGTAGTGTTCTTGTGTCTACCATTCAAACCCCTGGTTCTACTGATGCGGCAGCCCCTCGTTCGCCAATTATTGCCCGAGTGGGATCACTCTTTTTCCTCACGGTCGCCGGAGAGACGGTTCGTGCTGGTGAGACAAAAGAGATTGCCACGATTACTAACAATTGGTGGTACGAAAAGGGTCCAATTGAGCTCGGTATTTTGTTTGAAAATACTGGTTCGGTACACCTCAATCCTTACGGTGAACTTTCTATCAAAAATATGTTTGGTGAAGAAGTGGGGTTTGTTACTATTGAACCATGGTTTGTGCTTCCGGCGTCGCTGCGCTTGCGAGAGATTACATGGAATCGAGAATTCTTACTCGGTCGTTACACCGTGACCGCAAAAATTAACCGCGGTTACGACGATGTGGTTGATGAGGTCGCTACCACTTTTTGGGTATTGCCATGGAAGATTGTTGGTGGTATCTTTCTAGTTTTATTTATTGTAGTATTCACTTTTCGAGCATTTTTCCGTACGTTTGAATTTAAACGAAAAGGTTCTTAAACTATGTCGTGGCGTTCTTTTGCAAATTCAGGAATAGCAGCGGGAGTGCTTACGGCACTGGTGATTATGATTGTTGGGGTGGGGGAGGCGCAGGTGCGTAGCAGTGGAAACTACCAAATCCAGAGTGACAGTATCAATGTGGGTGGTGGTTTTTCCACTTCCACTTCCTATTCACAAGAAAGTACGGTTAGTGAAATAGCCACTGGACCAGCCGATAGTGCCAGTTATGCACTGCGAGCTGGCTACCAGCAAATGCAAGAAGTGTATCTCAGCCTCATGGTGTCGGGTGATGTGTTGATGCTGCCGAGTCTTCCTGGAATTACAGGAGGCACCGCTAATGGTTCTACGACCTTCACCGTGCTTACTGATAGTCCTTCAGGCTACCAACTCAGTGTCCAGGCAGAAAACGATCCTGCAATGCAGTATGGGGCTTATTCCATTACTGATTACGATGCTGGCGCAGAACCAGATTTTTCATTTATTGTTGGCGGTGGTGCGGCGTTGTTTGGCTACACACCAGAGGGGGTGGACGTGGCGCCGGCATTTTTGGATGACGGGGGAGTGTGTGGCATTACTACCCAAGATACGCCACTGGCGTGTTGGGATGGGCTCACAACGACCGCTCGCTCCATTGCGGTGGGGGAAGGAGCGAATCATCCGCTCGGTGCTACCACTACCGTACATTTTCGAGTGGGAGTGGGAAGTAGCGCGGGCGTGGTTCCTGGTGTGTATACTGCTACCACCACAGTGACTGCTTTGCCGTTATAATGAAGACAATGAGAATTTTGTCATTCATTTTTATTTCTATTCTCTTGCTCCCTGCAGTGACAGGGGCACAGGTAACGAGTGATTTTTTTATTCGTCTCTCTGGACCAGCTGACACTGAAGCGCCATCAACTCCCACACTGCTTTCGGCAACCCCGATTGCGGCTTCACAGATTGATGTAGCTTGGACGGCGGCAACTGATAATGTGGTGGTAGCGGGGTATTCGGTGTTGCGCGACGGAGTGCCTGTAGCGACGACATCACTGCTGGTATATTCAGACACGAGTTTGGCGGCAAGTACTACCCATAGCTACACCGTTCGAGCGTTTGATCCGAGTAGTAATTATTCTTCAACTTCAAACAGTCTTGCTACGACCACGTTGGCATTGCCCCCTCCCACACCACCAACACCGCGCGCGAGTGGCGCTCAAGGAACCGCCGCGCGAGTGGTTATGGATGATTTTGTGCTGCAGGCAGGAGTTTCTACCACGAGCATTTCGATTGTTACCACGCACCAAGCACGACTGGAATTTCGGTGGGGTCGAACAGCGTCGTATGAGTTAGGATACGTACTCAGTAACGTGTTTACTAAAGAGCACGCCATCACACTGACCGACCTCGAACCACAGACGACGTATGAATATGAATTGGTGGGATACACCCCACTGGGAGCGAGTACGGTACTGGAACGCGGCACTTTTGCCACTGTGGGATTACTCGCTCCCGCACTTCCTATAAATGTGAGTCGTTTTTCTGCTGTGGAGCAGGGTACTTCGGTGGCACTCTCGTGGGAAAATCCAGCTATTACTTCACTGGCGCAGGTGCGGGTGGTGCGTAGTCATTTTGGGTTTCCTGAACACCCACACGATGGTGCTATTGTGTATCAAGGAAAGGGAACGAAGGCGTTCGATGAGGCTATTTTAGAACAGTACGCAAGAGTGTATTACACCGCTTTTGTCTATGATAGTAGCGGTAATGTTTCTTCAGGAGCGGTGGCGATGGTGGTGGCTCCAGCCGCCCCAGCGATTCCGCCTGACACTATCATCCCACCGCTGGCAACGGGTGGGGAAGTAATTCCCGTCACGGTTCCAACAACCACCGTGGTCACTGAGCGCGTAACGGCTGCTATGAAAATGCCGAACCTCGGTGAGATTCGCGTACTGCAAGCGACGAGCACTTTTAATTTTGCGGATGATGCTATGGTGCTTAATGCCGCACAACCGTTTGTGATTGCGATACCACGAAATGCGGTAGCGGGTAATTTAAAATCAATTATTGCTACTATTCATGATCCGCAAGCCACCTCATCTCATTCTTATTTGCTCCGCATCAATCGTGATCGAACAGCGTATGAAGCAGAAATCGCAGCACTAGAGATAGTTGGTGAGGGAACGATGGTGGTGGCAATTTATGATTACGAAGCCTTTGTGGTAGCGACCTATCAAACCCCTGTCACGTTCATCGCTACTTCACCGGTGAGTACTGCAGTATTGTTTCCAGATGTGTTGTTTGCCAAGTGGCGATATCTACTATTTGGAGTGGCAATTATCGGGGCAGTGGTGTTGCTTTTGTTGTTACTAAAACGGCGTAATGCAGGTGAGGATAAGGCGTAATGAAAAGTCGTGAAAATGGCGGTATAGTTACTAGTAGTTAATCATTTTGTATATAAGTGTATGGTACGTGTAGCAATTAATGGGTTTGGTCGAATTGGAAGGACTTTTTTACGAGCGGCGGTCGGTCATCCTGATTTTGAGATTGTCGCGGTGAATGACCTTGGCTCTCTGGAGAGCCTCGCGTATTTATTGAAGTTTGATTCAGTCTATGGTCGCAGCCCTTTTTCCGTTGAAATCACTGATGGAAAATTGTTTGTGAATGGAAAAGAGATTGTGTTTTTGCAAGAACGCGAGCCAGAGAAATTGCCATGGGGTGCGATGAATATAGATGTCGTAGTAGAGTCAACGGGTTTTTTTGCGAGTTATGAAGGATCAAAAAAGCATCTCACGGCAGGAGCGAAACGAGTGGTGATAACGGCTCCGGTAAAAGATGATGCTGCGGCAGCGGGAGTGCGCGGGGCGACGGTATTGATGGGAGTGAACCACGACCAGTTGGCGACCTGTGATATTTCTTCAAATGCCTCTTGCACTACCAATGCTACCAGCCCCGTGATTGCTATTTTGAAGGAAGTAATTGGTATCAAAAAAGCGATGCTTAATACTGTCCATGCGTACACGGCGAGTCAGGCATTGGTTGATAGTCCTGCGAAGAAAGACTTGCGAGATGGCCGAGCTGCGGCACTCAATATTATTCCCTCCACGACAGGGGCAGCGATTGCAACTACTTTGGCACACCCCGAGCTGCAAGGAAAATTCGCAGGATTGGCGATGCGAGTGCCGGTGCCAGTTGGTTCGATTGTTGATATTACGTTTGTGGCAGCAAGAGCGACTTCGGTTGAAGAAGTAAATGAAGTATTGCGTAAGGCTGCTGAAGATCCACGCTGGACACACCTTTTTGCTGCTACGAATGAACCAATTGTCTCTACGGATATCATTGGCTCGCGCGTGGGTTCAATTGCTGATCTTTCCTTTACGCAAGTGGTGGATGGTGATTTGGTGAAAGTGCTGGCGTGGTATGACAACGAGACCAGCTACACGCAAACACTTGTGGAACATGTTGCGGCAACTGCCAAGCATATTGGGAAATAAAATACAGTATGACTATTCATCTTGCCACTGATCATGCTGGATTCGCTCACAAGGAGATTGTGTTGCAGTGGCTGCAGGGTGAGGGATTTACGGTTGTTGATCATGGGGCGTACGCGTATGATGAAGTGGATGACTTTCCAGATTTTATTGCGCTAGCTGCTGCGGCAGTAAGTGCCGATCCAGATGAGAATCGAGGAATTATTTTTGGTGGATCAGGGCAGGGCGAGGCAATGTTAGCAAATCGTTTTCCGCGAGTGCGCGCAGCCGTGTATTACGGTGGAGAAAATCACATTCCTATTCTTTCACGAGAACATAATAATTCAAATGTACTTTCCATAGGGGCGCGGTTTGTTGATAGTAATATGACCAAGCGCGTTATTTGGGAATGGTTACACACCGATTCTTTTACCGCTGAAAAGTACGCCCGTCGAAATGAGAAAATAGAAGCCATCACCGATTCACTCCATATATGATCTATATTCCTATTGTTCCCGCACTCATTCCGCAAAGCCAAGCACAGGTGATTGAGATTGCGAATCGACTTTCATTTGCGGCTGAATTTCAGCTGGATGTGGTTGATGGTATTTTTGTACCACCGATTTCTTGGCCGTATGCGCCGCAAGGGGAACCGCTGGCGGTAAAACCAGTGCTTGACCGCTACACCCTAGAGGTAGATTTAATGGTGGCTGACCCACTGCCTGCTGCAGCGGAGTGGATTATTGCGGGGGCAGATATGCTCGTATTTCATATTGAAACACTCTCCCTAGAAAAATTTGCCTCTTTCGCTGAAAAGACGGGCGTATCAGTGGCAGCGAGTGCTCACGGCGACACCCCACTGCAAACCCTAATTGCCTACGCGGAACATGCTGACTACGTGCAGCTTATGGGGATTCGAGAAATCGGTGCCCAAGGATTACCTTTTAATGAAGAAGTGTTGACTAATATTGGGCTGCTCAAAGAGCGATTTCCGAATAAAATGATTTCCATTGATGGCAGTGTTAACGCGGCAACTATTACTCGTCTTAAAGCAGCGGGCGCGGATCGCTTCGTGTGTGGCTCGGCGGTTACTTTGCAACCTGACCCAGAGGCGGCGTACAAGGCACTGGCGGCACTTATTAACGACTAGTGGTTTTGGATGAGAAGCGGGGCTTGGTATACTACAGCAGTATATGCAGTACCTTACATCAGAAGAAATTAGAGCGTTAGAGCGAAAGGCAAATAGCATTCGCCAAAGTATTATTGAGATGCTTACTGAAGCGGGAAGCGGGCACACCGCCGGACCACTTGGAATGGCTGATGTGTTTACGTTACTTTATTTTGGAATCATGAAGCATGATCCAGAAAACCCCGATTGGGAAGAGCGTGATCGGCTGATTCTCTCAAACGGACATATCTGCCCAGTGTTGTATGCCACATTAGCGCATGCGGGATATTTCCCACTGGAAGAATTACTGACGTTGCGAAAGCTCGGCTCACGGTTGCAGGGGCACCCGCACCGTGGGTCGCTGCCTGGTGTAGAAACGAGTTCGGGTCCACTAGGCTCAGGAATCTCACAGGCGGTAGGTATGGCACTGGCGGAACGAATCGATAACCCCTACTCCTCGAAATTTTTCTACTGTCTTACTGGTGATGGGGAGTTAAACGAAGGACAAATTTGGGAAGCCTTGATGCTGGCTGGAAAAGAAAAATTAAACAATCTTGTCGTAATTGTGGATCGAAATGGAATTCAGATTGATGGGTACACGAAAGACGTGATGCCGCTGGAGCCACTGACTGAAAAGTTTGAATCGTTTGGATTTGATGTACAAGAAGTTGATGGGCATAACATTCGAGCGCTCAATGACGCGATTGGAAAAGCACAGTCAGTGTATAGTCAGCCTTCGGTAATTATCGCTCACACCATTGCTTCCAAGGGAGTAGATGTATTTGAGCGCGACTTCCGCTGGCATGGTAATCCTCCCGGAAAAGGTCCAGAAGATCGGGTCGAAAAATCAAAACAAGCGGAAGTCGCGCTCCAGAAATTGCGCTCACTCGCTGGTACTATCAGACCTCTTGATATTGATTAATATATGTTTGCATCACATTTACAACCACAACTTTCAAATGGTTCGGTAGAGCGAGTGCCAACTCGTTTTGGTTATGGCGAAGGTCTGCTTGAAGCAGGGAAGCGAGATGAACGAGTAGTCGCGCTCTGTTGCGACCTGACCGAATCCACTCGTACGCATCTTTTTGCGCAAGCGTTCCCAAATCGCTTTGTACAAGTAGGAATTGCTGAACAAAATATGGCGTCGGTCGCTTCGGGTATGGCGGCGATGGGAAAGATTCCTTTTATGGCTTCCTACGCTATGTTTTCTCCCGGAAGAAACTGGGAACAAATTCGCACCACCATTGCCTATAATAATAGCAATGTAAAAATCGTTGGTGCCCATGCGGGAGTATCGGTGGGTCCTGATGGAGCAACACACCAAGCGATTGAAGATATGGCAATTATGCGGGTTATCCCCAATATGGTGGTGCTAGCGCCTGCTGATGTACACGAAGCCCGAAAAGCCACATTGGCTGCCGCGAAGTTTGATGGACCAGTGTATTTTCGTTTGGGACGCAGCGAAACTCCCGTAGTAACCACTCCAGAATCACCGTTTGAGATTGGGAAAGCACAGTTGTTATATACTCGAGATAAAACACACGAAAGGAAGGTAGGAATCGTGGTTACTGGTTCGTTACTTTATAATGCACTCATGGCAGCCGAGTCGCTGCAAAAGGAGGGGATCGGAACTTCGGTGTTACACATGGCGACCATCAAACCGCTCGATAACGCGGCGCTGCAGGCATTTGCTGCGGAACATGGGGCACTAGTGACGGTTGAAGAACATTCAATTATTGGCGGATTAGGGTCGGCGGTCGCTGAGTGTTTGGCAGAATGTTGTCCAACAAAAATTGCTCGCGTGGGTGTCAATGATCGTTTTGGGGAATCAGGAGAACCAGATGAACTCATTTCTTTTTTTGGATTGGATGTCCCTGCGATTGTGGCGGCGGCGAAACGAGTAGTGTTGTAAGCATAAACATAAAAGCGCCGACCCAAAGGGTCGGCGCTTTTATGTTTATCACATTTAAGAAATTTTTGTTGCCACGTATTCGGCGGGTCGATTTTTGAGATGAGTGAGCAAAGCGTCGCGAGTTAGTAGTCCAGCTTGTGCGCCAACATACTGCACCACGTTCATGGAATTTATTGGTCCCCACGCGAGTGCCTCAGCGGGATCTTTACCAAGAATAATCGCAGCGGTAAAGGTGGAGGAGAAGGAATCTCCAGCACCAGTACGGTCAACTGGTGCGGCAGGGTCGGGGTACATCGGCATGTGCCAGGCTTGGTCATTAGCGTCAATCACATACGCACCGTTTGGACCATCGGTGATGACGGGAAGGGTTGGTCCTAATTCGCGAATACCACGGATAAGGGTAGGTACGTACTGTTCGGTGGTTTTTAAAATCTCCTGAGCTTCTTCCTTGTTGCAGAAGAAAATTTCAGTGTTTTCGTAGACGTCGCGAATTTCTTCGTAGCCAATCTTTATCTGAAAAGTACCTGGTTGAAAAGCGAGCTTGGTACCTGTCTCTTTGACGTAGGAAGCAATCTCGTGATGGTAAGGGATCCCATGTTCGCCCACTGATGAGAAGTAGAAGAATTTTGGTGGCACGGGAAAATCGGGAAGGGAGTAGGGGTACTGCTCATGATTAATGAGAATGGTTCGCTCGGCGCCGTAGCGAAGTACGTAGTGGTAGTTGGTCTTCTTTCCTTCGTGGAGCTTTACAAAGTCAGTGTGTACGCCTTCGTGACGAAGTGCATCAAGACATTCTTTGCCGAATTTATCATTACCAAGATTTGTGACGAGGGCGGTTTCAAGTCCTAAACGATGTGCTGATACGGCGGCGTTGGGCGAATTACCGACGGCAGGAACAACGGTCACGCTATTGTACGGAAGTTTTCCGCCAAACGGCATGTGCAGTGTTTTTCGACCAGTGTCGAGGTCGATGGAAACGTCGGCTTGGTCTTTGTTCAATTCAATAAACGCATCAATGAGGATGTCGCCGATAGCGACAAAATCGTATTGTTGTGACATATACTATGAGTATAGCATCTGGTCTATAAAGAATCTGAAGGACAGGGGAATAGTGTTTTCTCCTGACCGATAGTTTGCAATGAATTATCATCATATCGGTCGGGCGGGGTGCCAGTGTGCTTTTCTATAATTTGTGCTACGCTATTTAGTATATGACAATGACATTAGCGGTCACAAAGCGTGACGATACAACCAGTCTTGAAGCCTTACGAGCCGGTGGGTCAATCCCTGCAATTGTGTACGGTCGAGCCCAGAAACCACTGGCGATTGTGCTTGAAGAAAAGGTGTTCGATAAAATTCGTAAGGAGGCGGGAGAGTCTACGGTGTTGCAGCTTACAGGTTTGGACACTCCCGTAGAAGCACTCATTAAAGAGGTTGACTTTAATCCTGTAAAGCAGCGAGTGATGCACGTTGATTTTTATGCGGTTGAAAAAGGAAAAGAAATTACCGCTCATGTACCGCTGCACTTTATCGGAGAAGCTCCTGTAGAAGCCTCGGCAGCAGGGTCGGTCACAAAGGTGCTTCATGAAATTGAAGTTACCAGTACTCCAGCAAATCTCCCAAGCCACATTGATGTTGATCTCTCGGTGCTCAAAACCGTGGAGTGTAAAATTCACGTAAGTGATTTGGTGGTACCAAAGGGAGTGACGCTTCATGTCTCGCCAGAAGAGTCTGTGGCAGTAGTAACGGCGGCGAAACAAACTCCTGCCTCAGATGAATCAGCAGCAATTGATATGAACGCTATTGAGGTAGAGCAAAAAGGAAAAGAAGTGGAAGAGAAATAGCTCACTCTGTCGAGACTGGCGCTCTAAAAAACTCTGCTATAATACCAGCATGATACGTACGTTTCTTGCTGGTATTTTTGTTGTCATTTTGTTACTTCCGCCATCACTCGCTTCGAGTGAGACTGATGCTGAACGCCGAAAACGACTTGAAACTGAACTACAGAATGTTGAACGACAAATCTTGACACAAGAGCGTTTGGTGGAAGATAAAAAAAGTGAGCGACAATCATTGGAGCGCGACATTTCAATTATTGAAGGTGAGATTAAAAAAGCACAACTTGGGATTCAGGCACGAGCGGTGGCGATAGAACAACTTTCAGATCAAATTGGTGAAAAGGCAGTGGTGCTCGATATCTTGGCAGAGCGTCTTGCCAAGCAGCAGGCTTCACTTTCAGATTTGGTGCGTAAATCGGCACTGCTTGAAGAATATTCATTAGTGGAGGTAATGCTCAGTAAAAAGAATTTTTCAGAATTTTTCACTGACGTGGCAACCTTTCAATCGATAAAGGAATCACTTAATGAATCGTTGGCGGTGTTGCATGGTATTCGCCGTGATACGGTGGAACAAAAAAATGAACTGGAGACCAAGCAGATGACCGAAGCGGAGATGAAGCGTATTCAAGAATTGCAAAAGAAAGAAATCGAAGCGAAAGAGCGTGAAAAGGAACAGATCCTTACTGTTACTAAAGGCGAAGAAAATCAATATCAAGCGCTGCTTGATTCACAACGGAAGACTGCTGCACAACTTCGTAACGCACTCTTTAGTCTTTTGGGAGGTGGTGGTGGTATTCCGTTTCCAGAGGCGGTTGCGTTGTCGCAGTATGCTTCAAAGGTGACAGGAGTTGATGCAGCACTTATTCTGGCGATTCTTGAACAAGAAACTAATATCGGCTCGAATCTTGGTAGTTGTCTATTTACTGATAGTCACAGTACTCGTCCGGTGATGCATCCGACTCGAGATGAACCAGTGTTTTTGGCGATTGCTGGTATTCTGGGATTTGATCCGTACACCAGAACGGTCTCGTGTCCAATCATTCAGAATGGCTCGCGTGTGGGATGGGGTGGGGCAATGGGACCATCACAATTTATTCCTTCGACGTGGGCAATTTATGGCGGGATTGTAAATGATGGTAGCGGTTGGGTGTACAGTAAAGATGCTGATGCGATTCGACGAATTAACGGTAATAATACTCCAGCTAATCCATTCAATAATAAAGATGCCTTTATCGCGACGGCACTTCTACTCCGCGACAATGGAGCCAATGGTTCATATGCCGGTGACCGCTTGGCGGCACTTCGTTACTATGCAGGATGGGGTGGTGCAACAAATCCTGCCAATGCGTTTTATGGTGATCAAGTAATGAATCGAAAGAGCCGTCTGGCGCAGGAGATTCAGATTCTCGGGTCATAGTTTTGCAATGTCGGCAATTTTGTTCGGCAGGGGGGTTTCGTTTAGGTGGTTGCTAAAAATCTGTCTTTTGTTATAGTGTCGCCACAAAAGTAGGTGGATTCATTTATTCTATTCTAGAGAGAGGGGGCGGAAAAATGCAAAGCATTTTTCCGCCCCCTCCTCACCGAATCCGCCGAAGTATTTGTATATATGAAACAAGATATTCATCCCAAGAATTACCGCATGGTAATTTTTCACGACAACTCATCAGGCGAACGGCTCCTTATTGGTTCAACCATCGAGACCAAGGCAACTGATAAGTGGACCGATGGCAATGAGTACCCCCTCGCACAGGTAGATGTCACCAGCGCTTCTCACCCATTTTATACTGGGCAGGAGAAGGTGATGGACACTGCGGGTCGTGTTGATCGCTTCAAACAGCGTATGGCAAAGGCAGGTGCTCGCATCAAGAAGGCGTAGAAAAAAACCACCCTACACTGGGTGGTTTTTTCTTTTTCTCTTGCTATTACAGTAGGATTCAGTACTATGTGACCAACATGGAATTTGATCAAGACAAGTTACAACTTTTTAAAGAGTATCAGAAGACGCAATTTTTGGCGTCGCAGTTTGAGAGCGAGTTAGCAAAATTGCGTGAAGCCGAAGAATTGGCTGCCTCTGATCCCGAAATGGCGGCTCTGGCTGAAGAGGAAATTACTCGATTGACCGCACAGCTAGAAGGGCAGTTTTCAGAAATGGAGCGTATTATTGAAGCTAGTAAGGTGGAAGAAGCAAGGCCTTTTGGAGTGATGCTCGAAGTGCGAGCGGGGGCGGGCGGAGATGAGGCGTCACTTTTTGCCGCTGAATTGGCTTCAATGTATCTTCAGTACGCCGAGAATAATGGCTGGCAAACGATTCGTTCGCACGTATCAGAAACTGAAGCGGGGGGATATAAGGAAGCAGCGTTTGAAATACTGGGTAATCAAGTGTATGACCATTTACGTTATGAGACAGGAGTGCATCGTGTGCAGCGTATTCCCGCAACTGAGAAGCAAGGTCGTATTCATACCTCAACTGCTTCCGTAGCGATTTTGCCAATGCGTAAAAAACCATCGATCGAAGTAAGTCCCTCAGATATCGAAATGGAGTTTTCGCGATCGGGTGGAGCGGGAGGACAAAACGTTAATAAGGTAGAGACGGCAGTACGCTTAATTCATGTTCCGACTGGTATCGATGTGCGTTGTCAGAGTGAACGTTCACAGTTAAAGAATCGTGAAAAGGCAATGGTGATGTTGATTGCTAAACTTGAGTCGTTGCATGAAGAAGAGGAGATGAAGAAACATGCCGAGACGCGGAAAAATCAAATTGGTACTGGTGATCGCTCAGAGAAAATCCGTACCTACAATTTCCCACAAAATCGCATCACTGATCATCGTACTAAACAATCATGGCACTCGATTGAGGCGACGCTCGGCGGCAACCTCAGTCCGATCGTCGAGGCGTTGCAGGCGGTGGCGGCAGGTGGGGAAGTGGGTACCGAAGAGGAATAATTTTATGGTATGGCGAAATGCCATGCTGTTGCGCTCAGTACTGTGCTGTGGTACTATCACGCCGCGAGCGCGATTCGAGCGCTTTTTTAGGACTCAGGCTGTGTATACAGTTTCATTGCCCACGAATACATTTATTAATAACCGTATTTCGATGCAATCTCGAATCATGAGTCAACAATAATAATTTATGTCAACTACACTAAACAATCCATCATTTATAGATCGCCTTTTCAAGGCTGGTGCACACTTTGGTTTCCGCAAGAGTCGCCGTCATCCTTCAGTAGCTTCATATCTGTATGCTACAAAAGAAGGGAGTGATATTTTTGACCTTGAAAAAGTTGCTGAGGCATTAACTACCGCAACAGAGGTCTTGAAAGAGGCAGGAATGCAAGGGCGAACAGTTTTGTTTGTTTCTACTAAAGATGAAACCTCAGCGATTGTAAAAGCAGCGGCTGAAAAAATCGGCGCTCCTTATGTTACC
>Ga0268298_10003666_pt1 | contig 15507 bp, 13 predicted proteins | sample WWTPWeurt_MetaG_FD_194462 | JGI IMG/M metagenome (GOLD analysis project Ga0268298, IMG submission 194462) | Activated sludge microbial communities from WWTP in Nijmegen, Gelderland, Netherland - WWTP Weurt | ecosystem: Engineered > WWTP > Aerobic digester > Activated sludge | place... | reverse complement strand
CTGGCCGGCAATCACATCCGGGTCGTCGAACGGGTGCACGAAGGTCAGTCCCTGGTCCTGCTGCAGCGTGAGCGCGTGTGCGTAGGCGTCGGAGTAACTCTCGCCGCTGAGAACCACCTCGCCACCCAATGCGGCCACAGCGTCCACCTTGAGCTTGGGTGTGGTCACCGGCATCACCACCACGGCGCGGCAGTTGAGCTTGCGGGCAGACAGCGCCACGCCTTGCGCGTGGTTGCCGGCCGAGGCGCAGATCACACCGCGCGCCAGGTTCTCTTTGCTGAGGTGCGCCATCTTGTTGTAGGCACCGCGCAGCTTGAAGCTGAAGACCGGTTGCTGGTCTTCGCGCTTGAGCAGCACGTGGTTGCCCAGGCGGCGCGACAGATTGCGCGCCGGGTCGAGCGAGCTCTCAATCGCCACGTCATACACCCGCGCCGTGAGGATCTTCTTCAGGTAATCGGTGGGGGCGGTGCGGGCCATGTGGGAGCGAAAAGCGTTGTCGAGGGCGCGGGATGATAAGCGGCGCGCAGAAAAAAGGCCCGAAGCTTGCGCTTCGGGCCCAATCCACCAATGGAGGAGGTGGAGGAGACAACTCGCTCAAGCCCGGCGCTAGCAAAGTGCTGCCACAGCTCGAATGGACACAGTCTAGCCGCAGCAATGCTGCGCCGCAATATGATTGCCGGACAATCGATTAGGGGGTGCGCTCCAATGCCTGGTGCGCATTGCCGGTCCTGGTGCGCCGAAGCGGTGCGTGAAAGAGCGATGACGATGGAATGCACGATCAACTGGTTGCCCGCCAGCGGCATGGGCATGGTGGCCGAGACCGGCAGCGGGCACCTGATCACCATGGACGGCGCGCCCGATGGGGGCGGCCGCAATCTGGCGCCGCGGCCGATGGAGACCCTGCTGGCCGGCGCCGGTGGCTGCACGGCTTATGACGTGGTGCTGATCCTCAAGCGCGGGCGTCACCAGGTGACGGGCTGCCAGGTCAAGCTGCAGGCCGAGCGCGCCGAGGCCGACCCCAAGGTGTTCACCAAACTGCACCTGCACTTCATTGTGAGCGGAGTGAATTTGCCAGACGCGGCGGTGGCACGGGCCATCGAGATGTCGCACGACAGGTATTGCTCGGCCACGATCATGCTCGGTAAGACGGCGGCGGTGACCACCAGCTTTGAGAACGTGGCGGCGTAGGCCTTAGATCACCCGCGCGGTGCTGGTCATCACGCGGGCCGCGACGCGCATCGCCCACGCCAGTGGTTGGGGCATCGTGGCCGCGCCGGCGCGCTCGGCCATGTCGGCGTGGCGGGCTTCGTCCAGCTTCATCTGCTCGACCACGGCGCGCGAGGCCGTGTCGGCGGCTGGCAAGCGGTCCAGGTGGCTGGCCAGGTGCTGCTCGACCTGGCGTTCGGTCTCCACGAGAAATCCGAGGCTGCGATCGTCTCCGGCGCGCCCGGCTACCAGGCCAATGGCGAAGGCGCCGGCGTACCACAGCGGGTTGAGCAGGCTGGGGCGGTCGCCCAATTCATCCAGCCGGCGCTCGCACCAGGCGAGGTGATCGGTTTCTTCGCGCGCGGCTTCCTTCATGCGGTCTCGCACCTCATCGGTGCGGGCAGTGAGTGCTTGCGCGGCATACAAGGCCTGCGCGCACACCTCGCCAACGTGGTTCACGCGCATCAGGGCGCCCGACAAGCGGCGATCTTCGGGGCGCAGCTCATCGTCGCTGCCCGCCAGCGTGGCGGCTGAAGTCGCCATCCTGGGCATGGGGCGGCCTGCATGTGCGCTTCGCGTCAAGGTGCGCAGGGCGAGGTCCAGGGATTCGAGCAGGGCGTCTTGGGTCCACATCCGGGGTAGCATAGCCCAGTCCGGTCCGACGCCAGCCAAGGCGGCGGATGGCAGTCACGTTACAGGTCTCGTTGTTGTCAGACAACAATTGCCACTGAAAATCAAGCCAGTTCTTGGCAATCCATCCAGCCCTCTGGTGCAATAGCGCCAACTTCCGATGAGGAGGTTGGCCTGACCGGCCCGCGCCCTTCCCTGTGGGCGGGTTTCCTACGGGATCGGGACCTCTTGTTCAACTTAGGAGATACACGCAATGAAAAAGTCTCTTCTCGCTCTGGCCACGCTCGGCTTGTTCGCGGGCGCCGCTTCTGCACAGTCGTCGGTCACCCTGTTCGGTATCGTTGACGCGGCCTACGGCCACGTTTCGGCCGGCGGCAAGTCGGTTTCGGGCATCTCGAATTCCGGCTACAACAGCAGCCGTTTGGGCTTCCGCGGCGTTGAGGATCTCGGCGGCGGTCTGAAGGCTGGTTTCTGGCTCGAAGCGGCCCTTGGCAACGACGATGGGACGACGGGGGGCAGCAATGGCTTGACCACCGCGTACTTCAATCGCCGGTCGACGGTCAGCCTGATGGGCGGTTTCGGCGAAATTCGCCTCGGTCGCGATTACACCCCGACCTTCTGGAACACCACGGTTTACGACCCGTTTGGTACCAACGGCGTGGGCACTTCCAACACGCTCGCCATGATTGGCCGCGCCTCTGGCACCAGCAACAGCATCGCTGCAGTTCGCGCCAACAACACGATCGCCTACTTCCTGCCCGCCATGGGTGGCATTTCTGGCCAGTTCCAGTATGCCTTTGGTGAGAATGGCGCTGCTGCGACGGGCACCAAGGCCAACAACTACTTCGGCTTCCGCCTCGGCTACGCCGCTGGTCCGCTGTCGGCGCACTTCGCCAATGGCAAGACTTCGGGCACCACCGGCGCCGCCGACACGAAGTACACGAACATCGGTGCTTCGTTCGACATGGGCGTCATCAAGCCGATGATGTTCTGGGGCACCGAAAAGAACGGCGCTGGCGCCAAGATCACCGGCGTCGAGCTGGGCCTCGTGGCGCCGGTGGGTGCTGGCGAAGTCCGCGCTGCATGGAGCAAGTACGACGTGGCCAACAGCGCCAACGACTGGAACAAGTTGGCTCTGGGCTACGTGCACAACCTGTCGAAGCGGACCGCGCTGTACGGCACCTACGCTCGCGTCACCAACAAGGGTGCGCAGACCGTGGCGGTTTCCAACAATGGCCTCTCGGCTGGTGCTGCTGCTGCTGGTGGCAACTCCACCGGCTACGAGTTCGGCGTGCGCCACTCGTTCTGATCGACCGCGGGCCCTCGGGCCCGTTGTTCGACAAGAGCCGCCCCTTGGGGCGGCTTTTTTTTGCTACTCAAGCATTTGCGGTTTGCTGAACTGCTCAACGGCTTGGCGAAGAAGCGGCTGCCGTGCCTGGTGTGGGTGCGCCTGCGCTCGGCAGAGTCAGCGACCCTTTCTGACCACATCCTGAGGCCAACAAGGCCAGCGCAATGAGGCACGCCTGGTGAATCGCTAAACTGATGGTGCTCTTCATGCCGGAATTCTAGCCACCATGTCTTCGACCCTGACCGACGCCCAATTCGACACCTTGACCCGCGAGGTGCTGGCTTCCATCGAAGCCAAGGTCGACCGTTGGCTGCAGGACGACGTGATCGACATCGACAGCCAGCGCACGGGGGGCCTGCTGGAATTGAGCTTTCCGGATGGCAGCAAGATAGTCGTGAACACTCAGCCGCCACTGCATGAACTGTGGCTGGCCGCCCGGTCCGCCGGGCGCCACTTCAAGCACGATGGCGGCCGTTGGGTGGACACCCGCGACGGCACCGAGTTCCTGGCGGCCCTGTCGCATCACGCGACGGAGCAGGCTCGACGCGACCTGGCCTTTTGATCGAGCCCTGTCCTCAGCGGCGGAAGAGGTCCAGGATGGTGCTGCGTTCCGTCTCACTGGGCGGGCTGGGTACCTTCTCGTCCAGCCCCAAGCTGCTGACGCCAGCGCCAGGGCCGTACTCGTCGTAGATCCAGTCCGAGCCGACGCGGATCAGGCCCTCGGGCACCTCGGGTTCGCGTTGCGGCAACCGTTTGATGGCGTGTTGCATGTACTCGATCCAGACCGGCAACGACAAGCCACCACCAGTCTCCCGGTCGCCCAGCTTGCGCGGCGTGTCATAGCCGATCCAGACTACCGTGGCCAGATCCGGGTGATAGCCGGCAAACCACGCGTCCATCGAATCGTTGGTGGTGCCGGTCTTGCCGTACAGATCAGGCCGCTTGAAGGTCTGTTGCACGGCCGCGGCGGTGCCTGCACGGGTTACCTCCCCCAGCAGACGGGTCATGACGAAGGCATTGCGCGCATCGATGCTGCGCATGGATTTGTTCAAGGCAACAGGCTTGGTCTCCTGCAGGATGCGCCCCTGGTTGTCGGTGACGCGAGTGATCAGCAGCGGATTGACCCGATAGCCGCCATTGGCAAATACGCTGTACGCGGTGGCCATCTGCAGTGGCGTGACCGAACCCGCGCCGAGCGCCATGGTGAGATAGGCCGGGTGCTTGTCGGCGTCGAATCCAAACCGCGTGGCCCAACCCTGCGCATAGTGCGGGCCGATCGATTGCAATATGCGGATCGATACCATGTTCTTGGACTTGGCCAAGGCCTGCTTCAGCGGCATGGGGCCGTCAAACTTGCCGTCGTAGTTCTTCGGCTCCCAGGGCTGGCTGCCGGTGGCGCCGGCATCAAAAAACAGCGGGGCGTCATTGACCACGGTGAGCGGGGTGAAGCCCTTCTCGAGAGCGGCGGAGTAGATGAAGGGCTTGAAGCTGGAGCCCGGCTGCCGCCAGGCTTGCACCACGTGATTGAACTTGTTCTTGTCGAAATCGAAGCCGCCCACCAGCGCACGGATGGCCCCCGTGGCGGGTTCGACAGACACCATCGCCCCTTCAACCTCGGGCTGCTGGGTGAGCAGCCAATCCCCCTTGCTGCCCTGGATCGCGCGAACCACGGCGCCGCGTCGAATCTGCACCTTCGGCCCGGCCTTGTCGCTGAGGCCCGAGGCCACGGGCTTCAGTCCCTCGCCGGAGACCGTGATCGAGTCGCCCGTCTGCAGCACTGCCACCACCTTGCGCGGCGAGGCTTCGGTCACCACCGCTGCCTTCAGTTCACCGTTGTCCGGGTGGTCCACCAGCGCTTCAGCGATGCGGATGTCCACCTCTTTCGTGTCCGAGGGCAAGTCCACATAGGCTTCCGGCCCGCGGTACACCTGACGTCGCTCGTAGTTGAGGAGTCCGCGGCGCAGGGCGCGGTAGGCGGCCATCTGGTCGGCAGAATTCACCGTCACATGCACCACCAGGCCGCGGGTGGTGGTCTCGTCGCCGTACTGGCTGTGGATCAACTGGCGAACGGTTTCCGCCACGTACTCCGCATGAATCTCTGGCTCCGATGGGCTGCGATAAGTCAGCACCTGCTTCTGCGCTTCGGCTGCTTGCTCGGGCGTGATGAAGTCATTGTCCAGCATGCGCTGGATGATGTGCTGTTGGCGCCGAGTGGCGCGCTGCGGGTTGCTGATGGGGTTGTAGGCCGACGGGGCCTGGGGCAGCCCTGCCAACATCGCGGCCTCCGCGATGGTCACCTCGGCCAGGGGTTTACCGAAATAGATCTCACTGGCCGCCGCGAACCCGTAGGCCCGTTCCCCGAGATAGATCTGGTTCATGTAGACCTCGAGGATCTGCTCCTTGCTGAGCAGGCTTTCAATCTTCAGCGCCAGCAGAATCTCGTAGATCTTGCGAGTGAATGTCTTCTCGGTGGAAAGATAGAAGTTGCGCGCCACCTGCATCGTGATGGTGGAGGCGCCCTGGCTCTTGGCCTTGTTGAATTGGGCCAGGCCGGCGCGCACCACGCCCAGATAGTCCACGCCGCCATGCCGATAGAAGCGGGCATCTTCGATCGCGAGCACGGCGTCCTGCATCACCTTGGGTATCTGGCCAATGCTCACGAACCGACGACGCTCCTCGCCAAACTCGGCCAGCAGCACGCCGTCGGAGGACAGCACGCGCAGCGGCAACTTGGGACGATAGTCGGTCAGCCCGCTGATGGGCGGCAGGTTCGGATAGGCCACGGCCAATGCCAGCGCCACCAGGATCAGTACCGCCACCATGCCCGCGAGCAGGCCGCCAGCCAGCCAAGCCAATGCGCGAAGCATCCAAGGCATCGCTCGGCGCCCGGCACTTGGGCGGGACGTCGGTGGGCTGGAGTCGGGTGAACCGTTCACCCGGCCAAGTGTATAGAACCCACCCGGGCCAACCCCAAACCATCGGCTCGATCAAATAGCGCCTTGTTTCAAATGGGTGCCAAGGCGTCGGTGAAGCGCAACGTGAGGGCATGTTTAAACGGGCATTTTCCTTTGGTGCACAAAGGCTTTACTGCTAGCATTGAAGTAACTTCTTAAGATTTGCCTAACCCTTTTTCCGCCCGTTGGGGAGTGTGACGTGAGCGTTCTGGACCTGCTGCTGGGCCGCAAGCATGCGCCGATGGTTGGGCTGGACATCAGTTCATCGAGTGCCAAGCTCGTTGAATTGGGCCAGTCCGCCAACGGCGACTATGTGCTGGAGCGCTTTGCCTCTGAGCCCTTCGAGAAAGGCTGGATCACCGACGGCCAGATCGAGAAATTCGACGAGGTGGCCGATGCAGTGCGCAAACTCGTGCAGAAAAGCGGCACGCGCACCAAGCAGGTGGTGATGGCCATGCCGCAATCGGCCGTGATCACCAAGAAGATCGTGTTGCCGGCCGGTTTGCGCGAGGAAGAGCTCGAACTGCAGGTGGAGTCCGAGGCCAACCAGTACATCCCGTTCTCGCTGGACGAGGTGAGCCTCGATTTCTGTGTCATCGGGCCCAGCCCCGCATCGGCCGGTGATGTCGAAGTGTTGATCGCCGCATCCCGCAAGGACCGTGTGCAGGACCGCCAGGGCCTCGCCGAGGCGGCCGGCCTCAAGCCCGTGGTGCTGGACATCGAGTCCCATGCCTCGCGTCTGGCCATGTCGAGGGTGATCGCGGCCTTGCCCAACGGTGGGCAGGACGTGCTGGTCGCCCTGTTCGAGATTGGCGCCGACACCACCAGCCTGAAGGTCCTGCGCGACGACGAGATGCTGTACGACCGCGATCAGGCCTTCGGCGGCTCGCAACTCACCCAGCTCATCTCGCGGCAGTATGGCTTCTCGTTCGAGGAGGCCGAGCAGAAGAAGCTCGCCGGCGACTTGCCCGACGACTACGACAGCGTGATCCTCACGCCCTTCGTCGACAGCCTGTCGCAGGAAATCGGCCGGGCGCTGCAGTATTTCTTCACCAGCACGCCGCACCACAAGGTGCACTACGTGATGCTGGCCGGGGGCACCGCCACTTTGCCGGGGCTGAAGGATCGTGTGACCGAGCTCACCGGCTTTGCGTCGATGGTGGTCAACCCCTTCGACAACATGAAGCTCGGCTCGGGCGTGCGCGAGGCCAAGGTTCGGCGCGAGGCGCCGTCCTACCTCACCGCTTGCGGGTTGGCGATGCGGAGGTTCATGCAGTGATTCTGATCAACCTACTGCCGCACCGCGAAGAACGCCGCAGGCAACGCAAGCGCGCCTTCTTTGTCGGCCTGGGTCTGGCGGCCGCCGCCGGTGTGCTGATTTCGGGCGCGTGGTACCTGGCCTTGCAGCAGATGACCACGGCGCAGCAGGCCAGAAACGATTTCCTCTCGGCCGAGATCAAGCGCCTGGAAGGGCAGATCAAGGACATCGCCACCTTGAAGGCCGAGATCGATGGCCTGAAGGCGCGGCAGAAGGCCGTGGAAGACCTGCAGACCAACCGCAACATCCCGGTCTACCTGCTCGACGAATTGGTCAAGTACACGCCCGAAGGCATCTACCTCACCTCGATCAAGCAGGCGGGGCAGCAGGTGGTGGTCACCGGGGTGGCGCAAACCAATGAGCGGGTGTCCGAGTTCTTGCGCAACACCCAGAACCAGTCGAAGTGGTTGCATCGGCCCGAGTTGGTCGAGATCAAGGCCGTCACCCTGGCCCCGACGGCCGGCAGCAAGGAGCAGCGACGTTTGTTCGACTTCTCCATGAAGGTGTCCTTGGCGCAACCTGTTGTCGCCCAACCCGCCGCGCCCGTGGCGTCGGCGGCGTCTGCAGCAGTGGCCGCCTCGGCCGCTGCCAAGGCACCCTGATCGGAAGCTGGCCATGGCCAACACCACACGCCCCGCATTGCTCGAGCCCACTGGGCGCCTTGTTCGAGCCGGTTCACAGTTCAAGGGCCTGAACCCGCGCGAACCGGGCCAATGGCCCTTGTTGCCCAAAATCTGCGCCTGGTTGGCCGCCACGATCGCCGTCGTGGTCATGCTGTGGTTTGCCGTGGTCTCTGCAGCGGACGATGAACTGGAGGCAGCGCGCGTGCGCGAGCCCGAGTTGAAACAGGACTACCGCAACAAGCTGGGCCAGGCGGTCAACCTGGCTGAATTGCGCAAGCAGAAGCAACTGGTGCAGGAGTACGTCACCCAGCTCGAGAAGCAACTGCCTGGCAAGGCCGAAATGGATGCCCTGCTTTCGGACATCAACCAGGCCGGCATTGGGCGCGGGCTGCAGTTCGAGTTGTTCCGCCCCGGCGTCGCGGAGATCAAGGACTATTACGCCGAGCAGCCGATTGCGCTGAAGGTGGGCGGCCGCTATCACGATATCGGCGCGTTCGTGGCCGATGTGGCCAACCTGTCGCGCATCGTCACGCTGCACAACCTGGCCATCGTGGCGCCCACGGCGGCCACTGCGGCGGCAGCGCGGGACACGTCGGGCAATCTGTCCATGGAGGCCACCGCGCGCACCTACCGGTACCTGGACGCCAGCGAGTTGGCGGACATTCGCAAGGCCAAGGCCGACGCTGCGGCCAAGGGGGCGAAGAAATGATGCGGCACATCGCGATCCATCGCTGGGTGCTGGTGCCCGCATTCGCCTTGCTCCTGGCGGCCTGCGGGGCTGAGCAGGAAGAACTTCAGGGTTGGATGGACCAGCAAAAGCGCGAGGTCAAACCCAATGTGCAGCCGCTGGCCGCCCCGAAGCGCTTCGACCCCGCGCCCTTCGATGGCGCGCAGGCGGTCGACCCGTTCAGCACGCAGAAGCTCAGCGTGGCACTCAAGCAAGAGGCACGGCAGCCGAATTCCTTGCTGGCCTCCGAGACCAATCGGCGCAAGGAACCCTTGGAAGCCTACCCGACCGATGCCATGGCCATGGTGGGCAGTGTGGCCAAGGCCGGCAAGCCGGTGGCCCTGTTGCGGGTCGATGGCTTGCTTTACCAGGTGAAGCTGGGCGATTACCTCGGCCAGAACTACGGCAAGATCACCAAGATATCGGAGACCGAGGTGGTACTGCGCGAAATCGTGCAGGACGCCGCTGGCGAATGGATCGAGCGCACCAGCACGCTTGCGTTGCAGGAGAAGGCGCGATGAAACACATGCAGGAGAAATGCAACATGCTGAACTGGCGTGCCCGGCTCGTCGCCGCAATGCTGGCGCTGTCCTCGCCGTTGGTGGCCATGGCGCAAAACGCGATTCAGTCGATCACCAGCACCCAGCAGGCCGGTGCCGAGGTCGTGCGCATCGAGTTGTCTGAGCCGCTGAGCGCGGTGCCCACCGGGTTTGCGGTACAGACACCGCCGCGGGTGGCCATCGATCTGCCCGGTGTGGGCAATGCCATCGGCAAATCGGTGGTCGAGATCAACCAGGGCAATCTGCGCACGGTCAACATCGCGCAGGCCGGCGAGCGCACGCGTCTCGTGCTGAACCTGCGCCAGGCCACCAACTACCGGGCTGAGCTGCAGGGCAAGGCCTTGGTGCTGGTGCTGGAGACCACGGCCTCACCCGCCATGGCGGCCACCAAGAACGAGCCGGCCCACTTCGCCACCAGTCAGAACGCCGAGCAACTGCCGCTGCGCGACATCGATTTCCGTCGCGGCCAAGATGGTTCGGGGCGCGTCATCGTGGGCCTGGCGAGCACCCAGGTCGGCGTGGACATCCGGCAGCAAGGCCAGACCCTGGTGGTGGAGTTTCTGCGTTCGTCCCTGCCGGAGACCCTGCGCCGTCGACTCGATGTGGCCGACTTCGGTACGCCGATCCAGAACATCTCCACCTTCCAGAGCGGCGAGCGGGTGAGGATGGTGGTCGAGCCCCGTGGCAACTGGGAGCACAGCGCCTACCAGACCGACAACCAGTTCGTGCTCGAAGTGCGGCCCATGAAGGTCGACCCGAACAAACTGACACAGGGCGCCGGCTATGCCGGTGAGAAGCTCTCGCTGAACTTCCAGAACATCGAAGTGCGCGCGCTGCTTCAGGTCATTGCCGACTTCACCAACTTCAACGTGGTGACCAGCGATACCGTGACCGGCAATGTCACGCTGCGCCTGAAGGACGTGCCCTGGGATCAGGCGCTCGAGATCATCATGCAGAGCAAGGGTCTGGGCGTTCGCAAGTCCGGCAATGTGCTGTGGATCGCGCCGAAGGATGAGCTGGCGGCCAAGGAGCAGGTCGAGCTCGAAGCCAAGAAGAAGATTGCCGACCTGGAGCCCGTGCGCACCCAGGCCTTCCAGCTGAACTACAGCAAGGCCGAGGACGTGGCCAAGGGCCTGACTGGCCAGAACTCTGGCGGAAGCGGCTCCGGCACCGGTGCGGGCGCGCAACGCCTGCTCACGGCTCGCGGCAGCGCCATCTTCGAAACGCGTACCAATCAGCTTTTCGTCACCGACATTCCGTCCAAGCTCGAGGAAGTGCAGGCCCTGATCAACAAGATCGACATCCCGGTTCGCCAGGTCTTGATCGAGGCGCGCATCGTCGAAGCCGATGACAAGTTCGGCCGCAACCTGGGCATCAAGCTGGGCGGCGCAGATCTGCGCGGCATCCAGGGCGGCATCCCGGGCTACAGCGTGGGCGGCGGCAACTATGCGGCGATCGCCGGCAACTACGTCAGCGCCAACAAGCAGCTCGGCCTGATCAGCGAGAAGATCAACTACGCCGAAACCCAGTTCGTGAACCTGCCGGCCAGCGGGCTCAACGGCGCGTCGGCGGCCACGCTGGCGCTGTCCTTGTTCAGCCCCGCGGCCAATCGCCTGCTGAACCTGGAGCTGTCCGCCCTCGAAGCCGATGGCAAGGGCAAGATCATCTCCAGCCCGCGCGTGATCACCTCCGACCAAGGCAAGGCCTTGATCGAGCAGGGCGAAGAGATTCCGTACCAGGTGGCCACCACCAGCGGCGCCACGTCCATCCAGTTCAAGAAGGCCAGCCTCAAATTGGAGGTCACGCCGCAGATCACGCCCGAGGGCAGTGTGATCATGGAGCTGGACGTGGCCAAGGACAGCCGCGGCGTCGAGACGTCGGCGGGCCCGGCCATCAACACCAAGCATGCCAAGACCCAGGTGTTGGTCGAGAACGGTGGAACGGTCGTGATCGGCGGCATCTTCACTCAGGAAGAGAGCACCACGGTCAACAAGATCCCCTTGCTGGGTGATGTGCCCTTCCTGGGCCACCTGTTCCGCAATTCGGCCCGCGTGGCCAACAAGACTGAACTGCTGATCTTCATCACCCCGAAGATCGTCAATGAGCGGCCAGCCGTTCGCTGAAATAGAAGGCCGATGAAAATGAATGTCCTGGGAGCGAAATCCATGTTGTCTTGGCGAACCTGGGCGGCGGTGCTGCTGGTTGCGGTGTTGGGCGCCGGGTGTGGGGGCGGTGGCGGTGACAGTGCCGGCACCTGCGTGATCGGGGGTTGCTCGACAGTCGATCCCACCACCCCTGTGGTCGAACCGCCCAAGGCGGCGGACATGACGATCGCGCTGTCGTCCAACACCATGCCCAACACGGTGGACGCCACTGTTGAGGCAACGATCACCACGGTGGACAGCAATCGCGCGTCGATGCCCAACATCCCGGTCACCGTGTCGGTGAATGCCGGTGCCACGGTCAAGCTGAGCGCGGCCGTGTCGGATGCCAGCGGCCAGGTCAAGGCAGTGGTGTCGCTGGGTGGCGATGTCACGCCGCGCACCATCACCGTGACGGCCGTCAGTGGCTCGCTGACCAAGACTGCCGTGGTGCAGGTGAGCGGCACCACCACGGCGGCCGACCTCACTTTGGTGGTCGCGCCCGGCCTGTTGCACAACACTGGCACTGCCAGCGTCACGGCCACGGCCACGGCCGTGGACTCCAACCGCAATGTGCTGGCGGGCGTGCCGGTTACCTTGAGCGTCGACAACGGCGGGATCATCAAGCCGGCCAATACCGTGTCGGATGCCAACGGCCAGGTCACTGGCGCCGTGTTCATGGGGCAGGACAAGACCAACCGCAGCATCACCGTCACGGCCGTCAGCGGTGGCTTGACGCGCAAGGCTGTGGTGCAGGTGGACGGCACGAAGATCAAGTCCACCCTCATCGGGGCGGTGTTGACGCCTGGCCAGTCGGGATCGGTGCAATATGTGGTGACCGACTTCAACTCCATCCCCATGGTGGGTGTCACCATGGTGATCACCGGGGCCACTGGCCAGCAGACAACGGTCACCACCGGGGCCACGGGTGAGTATGTTTATACGTTCCAGGCCCCCAGCGCTGGTGGCTCGTACAACATCCGCGCCTCGGTGCCCGGTGTCGAAGACATCGTCACGGTCTTGGTCAGTGCCGGCACGGGCTTCATTCCCTCGGCCACTGGGCCGGTGCAGTCGGCCTCGGTGTCGGCCAGCCCCAGCGTCGTGCAGATCAATTCGCCGTCGTCCAACTTGAACCGCGCGACGGTGCGGGCCTTGTTCCTGGGCAATGCGAATGCGCCCGTGAAGAATGTGCGCGTGCGATTTGACCTGAACGGCGACAAGCAATCGATCGGTGGCACGTTCTCGTCGGGCAGTGCGCAGGTCTACAGCGATGCCAATGGCGTGGCCACGGCCTCCTACATTTCGGGGCCGCGCTTCAGCCCGACCGATGGGGTGACGGTGCGCGCTTGCTGGTCGCTCGATGATTTTCCGTCGGGCTCCTGCCCCAACCAGGCGCTGACCACCCTGACGGTGATTTCCGACTCCTTGTCCGTGACGATCGGCACCAACGCCGAAATCCTGGAGGGCGACAGCAAGCTCACCTACGTGAAGCGCTATGCGGTGCAGGTGGTGGACTCGTCCGGTCTTGCAGCGAAGGACGTGCAGGTCAGCGCACAGGTTGATTTGCTGAGCTACTACAAGGGCGAGTGGGCCTTCTCGGCCGCCGCGGATCGCTGGATCCAGTCCATCAGGGCCACCTGTGCGAACGAGGACTTGAACCGCAATGGTGTCTCCGAAACCTTGTCCAACGGTGTGATCGAGGATGCGAACGGCAGCGCCAATCGCACGGCCGGCCGCCCTGCACTCGAACCGCGCAAGGCCGATGTAGCCGTGTCGTTCGAAGGTGGCGTCTCCAAGACCAACGAAAGCGGCATCGTCGTGATACGGATCGAGTACCCGCAAAACGTGGCGTCGTGGGTCTACTTCAATGTGGTGGTGGGTGCCTCGGGCATTGCCGGTACGGAAGGCCGCGCCAACTTCGAAGGCATCCTGCCAGTGGCTGCAGCTGCGGTGACCAAGAAAGACCTGCCTCCGCCGTTCCAGTTCAGCCCGTATGGCATCCAGTCCAGCGGCGTGACTCCGGGATCGTTGCCGGTGGCTGGGGCCAAGGTCGTGATGCTCTGCACCAACCCAGATTGAACGTGTTGACCATCGCCCTGGTGGGCATGCCGGGTTGCGGCAAGTCCACCGTGGGCCGTCATCTGGCCCGGCAACTGCACTGGCGCCATGTGGACAGCGACACCGAGATCGAGCACCAGATCGGCGGCTCGATCCGGGCGTTCTTCGAGCAGCATGGCGAGGCGGCGTTTCGGGACATCGAACAGCAGGTGCTCGAGCGCCTCAGCCAGGAGCGTGGCAGCGTCATCTCCACGGGCGGCGGTGCCGTGCTCCGCGAGGCCAATCGCCAGGCTCTGAGTGCCAACGCCGAAGTGGTTTACCTACGGTCTACGCCCGAGGAACTGTTTCGGCGGCTGCGCCACGACACCCAGCGGCCCTTGCTGCAGGTGCGCGACCCCTTGCGTCGCCTGCGCGAGTTGTTCCACGAGCGTGATCCCCTGTATCGTCAGGCCGCGCGCTTTGTGATCGAGACCGGTCGGCCCTCGGTGCCCACCTTGGTCAACATGATCCTGATGCAACTGGAGCTGGCTGGTGTGATCGACCCAGCTGCCGTGCCGGCCACCATCGGCCGAGTGTTGCCGCCAAACGAGCCTGGCGGCGCGGCCGCCTGAGCAGTGGCGTGACCTGCCTTTGGCAGGTGCGGCGCCACCGGCCGCTCGACCCCGAGTCCTCCGCCCTAAACTCAGGGCATGAGCATCGAAGCAACTCCACTCGGCCTGACGCCGACCCGCGTTCCCATCGCGCTGGACGATCGCGGTTACGACATCCTCATCGGGCCGGCCCTGCTCGATCAAGCCGACTCCTGGGCCGGCTTGCCGACCTCGTCCGACGCCCTGATCGTCACCAACACCACCGTCGGCCCCTTGTATGCGGCCCGGCTTGCCAGCCAACTGGCGGCACGGCATCGCCGCGTGCTTCAGGTGGCCTTGCCCGACGGCGAGGTGCACAAGGACTGGCAGAACCTCAACCTGATCTTTGACGAACTGCTGGCCTCGGGCTGCGATCGCAAGACCGTGCTCTATGCGCTGGGCGGTGGCGTGGTGGGCGACATGACCGGCTTTGCCGCTGCCTGCTACATGCGCGGTGTGCCTTTCGTGCAGGTGCCCACCACGCTGCTGGCGCAGGTGGACTCCTCGGTGGGTGGCAAGACCGCCATCAACCACCCCGCCGGCAAGAACATGGTGGGCGCCTTCTACCAGCCGGCCCGCGTGATCTGCGATCTGGACCTGCTCGACAGCCTGCCGCCGCGCGAGATGTCGGCCGGTCTGGCTGAGGTGATCAAGTACGGGCCCATCGCCGACCCGGTCTTCCTGGCCTGGATCGAGGACCACGTGGACGCACTGCGCGCCTGCGACAAGCCCGCGCTGGCGCATGCCGTGCAGCGCTCCTGCGAGATCAAGGCCTGGGTGGTGGGGCAGGACGAGCGCGAGGCGGGCCTGCGCGCCATCCTCAACTTCGGCCACACCTTCGGGCATGCCATCGAAGCCGGCTTGGGCTATGGCGCCTGGCTTCACGGCGAGGCGGTAGGCTGCGGCATGGTGCTGGCGGCGGCCTTGTCGGCGCGCCTGGGGCTGATCGAGCCCGCGGTGGTGTCGCGTCTTGAGCGGCTGATCGAGCGCGCAGGCCTGCCCACGCGCGCACCGCGCATGCCCGCGCAGCGTTGGCTGCAGTTGATGCGCGTGGACAAGAAGGCAGAGGGCGGCGAGATCCGCTTCGTGCTGATCGATGGCCTGGGCCGGGCCACCGTGCGCGCCGCGCCCGATGCGCTGGTGTGCGAAGTGATCGAAGCCTGCACGGTTGCCGCGTGAGCGAGCCCGGCCTGGTCCGCTGCGCCAGCGATGCTGCCACCTCGCGGGGGCGCCTGCATCCCGAGCCAGCGGTGCGCTTTCGCAATGCCTACCAGCGCGACCGCGACCGCATCGTGCACTGCACGGCCTTTCGG
>Ga0268298_10003665_pt1 | contig 15511 bp, 14 predicted proteins | sample WWTPWeurt_MetaG_FD_194462 | JGI IMG/M metagenome (GOLD analysis project Ga0268298, IMG submission 194462) | Activated sludge microbial communities from WWTP in Nijmegen, Gelderland, Netherland - WWTP Weurt | ecosystem: Engineered > WWTP > Aerobic digester > Activated sludge | place... | reverse complement strand
CCATTTACCGAAGTTCTTATCCATACCACCAACGGTATCTAATACAATACGCTTATAGTACAACATACAACCTCTTGGATGTGTATATGCAATTATGTTTTCATCTTTAAAAACTATTTCTGAATCGTTTATATTTATACCATTCTTAAAATTTGTAAAAATATAATTCAAATGATTTTCCTTGCTATTAACGTATGGAATCCACCAATTATCTACTATCGGAAAGGTATCTGAATCGAATAAAAAAATATGTTCACATCCTGCGTTATACAACAATTCTAAGCATTTATTTTTTGCAACCGCAATGCCTACATTATTATTAAATCTAAATGTAGATTCAGGGAATGGACTTGTACTTGCATCGTCAACAACTACTAATACTGCATCTTTAGGCATGAATTTTTTAATATAACCATACGTTTTTAAAAAGATATGATACCTATTATGTTCCGTTATTCCTATCCCTATCATGCTTTCATAATATTTAATAAATTTTGCAAATCTCTTTCTGTTTGAACTCTATCTATCTTCTTTCCTCCAGACGTTGGGTTTCTTGTCCATTTAACATCATGCCTACAATTATAACCACCCCTAAGTATTGTAAAGTTTTCGGGCGTGGTATTTTTATAAATCCCATGCCCTTTATTAGTGGTAATTATTTTATTATTTACCGTTTCGTAAGTAATTAATTCTTTACTCGGAATACCATCAGGAGCAAATTCATCTAATATCTTTACAAGTTCTGATTTGTGGATTGCTTTTGGGTAATTATCCCTTATATGGTCGCAGATAGGGCGTGTCGTTTCAATCTCTGAACCCACATAATAGAACCACTCTAAGTCATGCGCTACTCTTACTTGTTCGTTAATAGCACCATTGTACTGCATCATTCCATCGTATGCGACTTGTTTAGCATATTTTATTGTAGGATTGTCACTTACATTTAATCTATCTATAAGTTTATTTTGTACTTCAACATACCCACGCCCAAGCATTATATTTTCACGAAAAATGTCTTCTAATGGTCTAACAATATTATAAGAAGCTCCACCACCACGCAAGTAATAAGACATTTTCTCCAAATACATAGGTATTACATCGGACTTATTAATTAATGAAGAATAATCGTTAATGATATTCTTGTACCACAAACCATTCAATTCTATCAATTTATTTAAGTCTAAAAACAACTTATTGACGTTATCTTGGTATCCACTTGCTATGATATTTTTTCTTATTGCAGAATCTAATTCCGCTAATGCTTCTTTGTTGATTATTAACCTGCCTCGTGAAGTATGTTTAGATAATTCTGTTAGCAATAAATCATACAATTTATTGTTGTTCTTTGCTAATTCTTTTAGGAATCTATCTACCGACTTATCTATATGGTCGATTATCATAGTACATTATTTGTACTTAAAGGTACTACATATTTTTGCAATTCTTTATCTAAAATATCCTTTATATTTTCAAAATCTTTCTCCAATAGTGTAGAATCATTTTGTATTAGTTCCTTTAATATTTGGTATCCTTGCGTATGCAATAATAATTCTAATTGAGTTATGTCGCTACCGAATATTGATTTAACTGTTTGAATTTCATCCAATCCATAAGCAAACAACTTATCATATTTAGATAGGTATTCAACGATAAATATATTAATCTCGCTGTCACCGAAATTCTTTATTAAGTATCTTTTTGTTAGTTCTACAAGTATCACATAAGGCGCACCAACTGCTTTAGCTTGATTTATTTGAGTCAATAAATCCGTTTGGTTTCTTACGTCAAAGTTTTCAGGGAATCCAATATTAATCATGCCTGTACCGCCTCGATACATATCAATTATATTAAGTACGTTTTCGTATTGGATATATAAATCCATTACTATTCGTGTTACTAAATCTACCTTATGACTTACATCGTATGATTTAGCCTGTGCGCTCTGATTGGTCATATTTTGATTTAAAACACACAAGGAGCTTAGCATTTTTTCAAAGTAAAAAATACTTCTATCGGCACTGTGTTTTAGTATGTCGGTAGGTGGTGTAATGAATCCCTCAGGCTGTTGGAATTTACCGTCATTGCCATATAACAATCCTCCTTTGTCAATCATCATCGTACCCATCGGAGTAGTATCCATAATGTATCCTGTACCCTTACACACGCTACACGTTTCACCGTTGTCGGTAACATATTTGTTCTTTTCTATGTGACAACCCTCTTCAATGTTATTACACGCTACCTTAATCCTCCAATGTCTTGGATACACATAACGAACTTCACATACTTGTAAGTCACTATTTTGACCTACAAACAAATCACCCCATGCCGCTGCACCGTGATAATCAGAAACGAAATATTCTAATACATCTCCACTATCATATTGCTCTATAATTTTTTTGCTACCAATATTAATTACTGGTATTTGTTTTAAGTTATTAGCGTATAATGGATGTTGGACATAATCGTATCTTCTCTCTTTGCCTTTTATCGGATAAATTAAATAGGTTTGTTCTTTGGTGAGTACATAGTAATAATCCGTTTCCTCATTATTCTTTATACCGTACTTATATTTTCCTGCTCTAAAAATGAAAGTGTCGCTATCTGAATAAATAATATTATTGTGTGTTACTAATACTATTTCAATATCAATCTTTTTATTCCTAATTGTATTAAAATCTGGAATCTCATAATTAAAGTTTGGTATAAATTCAATGTCCGTATGCTTCGGAATAATAGCAATACATGCATTAGGGTCTGTTTGTTTATAAGAACCTATTTTTTTGATTATGAAATCTTTTAACGAAACTGTTTTGAATCCGTCTTTTAGTTCTATATTATTTTCATATTCCAATACATTACTATCACCATAATCTACCGTAACATCTATTCCCATTGCGGTAGTTATATAATCTGAAATAGCTTTATCAAATTCGTCCTTAGTAACTGGTCGGTGATTGTCCTCTCTGTACCCTAAAATAGCATCGTTTTCACTTTCTAATGGTCTTCTTTTTCGAAATATGTCAGTAGGTATTACTGCTTGTGTATGTACAGACATAATACTATAAATCTCACGCCATTTATCTTTGACGTGAGATTTATATTTATCGGTTATAATACTTAAATAATCCAATTGTATTAAGTTGTTGGTGTTCCTGATGTAATTACATTCAATACGGATTGTGGTAATAAAATACCCTTTAATCCTTTTTGGTAATTGTTGAATTTAACGTTAATATTCAACTGTTGCAAGTTCCCTGCTTCACTTGTTCTGCTAACCTCTGCCGATATATTTCCAAAACCGGGATTTGTTCCTGCAACCCACTTATAATTAAAATATAATAAGCCATCACAACCAATCCATAATACATTCTTACTTGAATAAGAAGACTTGACATCATTTTCAAAATCAAAGTCGAAATAAGTAACGTTGTCGAAAAGTTTTGTGAACCATTCAAAACCCGCTATCTCATCAATTACTTGCTCAGGCGAACACGCACTCAATAACTCTTTTTTTAGGTCAGGATTTATTAATTTCCCAAACCCTTTTGGCGAAACAACTAATTTATCGTTGTTGATTAATGTTTGCCATTCATTTGCGTCAACAAGAGATGTAATTACAGCATCACAATCCAAAAGTATAAATCTTTCAAAACCTCCTTTTCGGGTGGATTCTGTCATGCTACATGGTATTGGATAAGTTCTAATTTGTGAGTTATTACAACTCGGGTTACAGATTTCTGCCATTTTTTATTTTTTATTTAGTTAAAAATTATGGCTTGGCTGGCTTTATTTCTTTAATTTTTTCTTGTTCTTTTTTAGGAGAAAAATCAAAATTCATTTGTCCACGAAACATAATTATATATGCCTTTAATTCCTCTCCTGATAAGGTTATCTGCTTACCATTAATTCCTATAATCTCATATATGTCTGTATCTACAATAGTAGAAAATTCTTTTTGCGCCTTTAATGATTCTGACAAACTCATATCCAAAAATAAATGATATTTATTTACTAATTTTGTGAAAAGTCAACTTTATGGAAATTACAGGGTTATACGCAAAAATCAATATCAATAAAAAAAAGATGGATAGGCTTTGTTTTCGAAAAAACTCGTGTTATATCGGAGAAGATAAGCGAGTATTGGAGGTTTTAAATCAAATGAAAACAAACTTTACTTATCTGATTTATAATTTTGATAAAATGAATATTGATGATATAGAAATACATTTGAAAAAGAACAATATAAAATCTTTTTTCAATGGATTTTGCTATTTCAATTCAAGAAATACTAATGCCATTAAAATAAAAATTGACAAAAAATATCGTACAGAATTAAAATCTAAAATGAAGTTTATTTATAACGTATTATGGACGTTCACTAACAGCAACAATCTACTTTAACAACTTCATTCCCTGCTTCAACTAATTCAATACGTGCGGTAAAATAACCGTTATTATTACTATTAATTGTATAGATAGAACTATCATCAATATAATACCTTTTGTCGTTTATGTATATATCTTTATGCAAAAATGCACGTTCCAATACTTCATGTAATGCTATTGAGTAGCTACCTATTCTTAATTCTGATTTAGTTACTGAATGGTCATATATGGTACTGTAACTACCGTCATTATTGACAAATTGTATTCTTTCCTTTTTGTCTAATGATGTTCGAACGATAAATCCATTTAGATATAATTCATTCATAAATGGTAGATTATTGTAGTCAATTTCTTTGAACATACATTTATCTTTCCATTGAATTTTTACATACTTGTTCAAGTTGCAAGTATTGATATTATTAGTATCTATTAGTTTTATGTTTTGTGATAAATATGTTTTAGATGTGCTTAATGAATCACCAATAATTAGATGTATTTTAAATGTGTCTTGTGGTAGATAATCATTTTGTAATTGGAATAATAGATTATCATTACTTGATACTTCTGCATACGGAATAGCTGTTTTAATTCCGTTGCAATCTACTGAACTTACTACTATTTCATCTGTTCCAATTTCATGCAAAGAAAAGTTGTCTATCAATAATCTTTCAATGCCATCATTTTGCATATTAGAAATATCTGTCGCATCAAAAAGCATTTCAAAATTATAGGTATCGTCAAAATTAAAACGTAAATCAGTACTTAATGTATTAGGAACTCCTTGTAATGATATTGATTCTTCATGTACAATTACATTAGAACTATCTTTTACTTTTATTGTGAAAACTATTGGTGTAGCAATAGAATAATCAAATTTTAGTCTATAATATTTAAAACTTTCTAAATAAATATCTTTAATTAATTTCCCTATTACACGTTGTCCAAGTGGAGGTATTGTTGTCCGTTGTAAACTCAATTTATTAGATATAAAATGAAAATTATCTCCTATAAAATAAGCTGGATTTATTGTAGTTATGTTTATTATTTGCGTTATTGAATTTAATGATATATAAGAATTTGATGGCATATTAGCCAACTTAAATACATTCCCTGTACGTGTCAATGTAATAGGAATAACGGTACTTAGATATGAATTAATCCATGCTTCAAGATTGTTTTTGTAATTACTAAAATTATTACCATCAATGAAGACAATTAAAGTTTCTGCATCTCTCCATTGATGGTAATTACCTAATAAAACATTATTAGCTATGAATAATATCCGATACCCATTTGTGTATAAAATAAATACATCATTCAGTGTAGGAGTGTCGGTGAACTCCATTTGTAAATCTGTACTTGTAATTTTATTGAAAGGGTTCTCTGTCATAGATAATAAGCTACTCCCTAACTGTTTTCTCCCTTTTAACTGAAATTCAATAGGTTTATTTATGTCCATCAATACAGTATCAGGACATCCTCCACACTCTATTATTTCTGCTTGTTCGTATATTGTAACATCGTCAAAAAATAAACCATATGTTGAGTTTCCTGTGTCATTACAAGCTCCAAAATCACCGTTTCCTGTTGCTCTGCTACCGATTTGAAATTTATACAATCCACCTACAGAAACATTAATATCTAACGAAACAGTATTGAATAATGAATTAGTATTTGCTGGAAAAATATATTCAGGAATAATATCGTATGCGCTATCTGTCATGTGATTTACTCGAACAACAATATTGAATTTATTAATAGCTCTATATTTGAACGTAAATTTATATCGTGTAAATTGGTTCAACGATATGTTTTCTTGCCTAATTAAACCACGATAACAACCATAAGTCCATTGATATTCCATGCACTTAAGTATAGGATTATGTACATAGTCATCAGTAATCCATCCGCTCGAATTTGTATTAAATTTACCGTTTGAAATTAAATTACTTCCTGTGTTTGCGGTTCTATTTTCGTTAAAAAATAGGTTTTGATATTTTGGTATATGTGTCATTTGCAAAAAGTTTCTTTATGAATTAATTGTAATTTAGATAATTTATTGTGGTTGTATTCTATTTTTTTTATCCATGTTTTTTTGTTGTCCAATAATATAAATCCTTTTTTATTGTTCTTTATTTTTAAAAAATCCGATATACATAACGGGTAATTTAATTCAGTAACGAAAGGAGAAAATATCTCAATATTATCTGTTACATCCTCGCATATGGGTACTTCAAAAATGGAATCATAAAAAATGAAATAAGTAGATAATGAATTTACAAATCCTGTCAACACTTCCATCTCATAGGTTAACATCACGCAATTACCACTTTGTAGATTCAATTCAGTAGTATATTCTATTGATTTAATTGGTCTTCCTCCGCTTGTTGTATCGTATTCGATAGAATCACCTGCTTGTACCTTGTACAATTCAGTAGTCAATGTGTCATCGGAAAAAACCGTCCAAAAGAAAGTAAATTTTGATTTTACAATCCATCTTAACCCGAAATTTTTACTACTCATTCTTAATAAAGAAGATACCTTAAATGTATAATTATTGTCTGAATTGCATTTGTAGTATGTTTTCACATTAGCAGGATGGCACGTTGCATTTTGCGACTTTTGCCCGAAATTAATAGGGTCGCCATTTATTAAATTTAAAAATCCTAATCCATACTTATAAACATAATCATTAGGCATGGAACACAAATCACCTCTGTCTAACCGCATAAAATAAACATCCGAAAAATCATCCTCATTATATTCGCCATTTTCTGCCATTAATCCACTCCTACTATCTATGTAACAACTATTACCATTACCTACCCAACGTCCTATCGTATTGATATTATTTGTTCTCATGTTGTAATTTAATCCCACTTCACCGACTAATTTATTTTCCCCTCCTGAATACTCATAGTTTAGCAGAAATATATTTGAATCATATCTGTAATCAGCATCCGCATCAATTGTCAACATTAATGCTTCTATAATAATATTAGCATCTATTATAAAATCATTCACAATATCTAATACATTCTCCCGCTCTCCACCACATCCTGAACAACCTATAAAAGTGTACTCCCCCCATCCATTACGACTGTCTTGTGACTTGTATGGTTGTTGGTCGTTTGCCTGTCGGTCAACCTCTGTGGTGTTACTACCAATCTTCAATGAATTATAAATCCTTGTAGTATCTATGTACTCATTACCGTCTAATGGATAGCCAGCTATGCTTAATATATTATCTGTTTCAGAATAAAAGTAACTTTCATTCTCGATACGCAAATAAGGCGTTCCGTTAATTTCATATTCAACACAAATAAATAATTGTTCCTTTGCCCGAAGCTCCTTGAATAACTTACTAAATGAGATAGTAGGATATGATTTCTTCCTGCTCCTTGTATTGCTCCGCAGGTTATAACCTGTTGTAATAGCATATTTGGTATTAGTAAGATAATCCGATACTACATTTATTCTATTGTCAGTAAAGTAAGAAACTATGTGTTTAAAAATATCTAATACATCATAAGCCATCCTATTGACATGAAATATATTTGTTTTAATTTGGATTGGATTAAGTTGTATTGGTTGACAGTTCTTAGTTCTTAGATTTAGTAAACCAATTTCAATATCAATAAAATCTCTTATCAATCCGCTGAATGAGTTATCTTTTATATTAGTAACTTTTGCTTGTTTTTTTTGTGGCATTACCTCCACTTTTGTCTGCTTGATTATCCCCTCAAAAATAATAGTGTTCAATCCGTTGCAATTGGTCATTATGGATAATAATATGTCCTCACAATAGTTATTATTACGCTTTCCACATAAGTAATAATATCCATCTCCAACAAACGTCAATTGAGTTTCAGCAACATCTCTCAGTATTTGGTCATTACTTGATATGCCGTCCTCTCTTACTACTGATAGCGTTAAGTTGTCGATACCTAATGGCATATCATGTATCTGAATACCGTCTAAGAATATGCTATAATTAATATCCATTTCTATTTGTTCTGTCTATTGTGTTAATTAGATTCCTATTACCTATTATTCTCTCTGCGTTCCCTTGCTTGATATACATTATTAAGTATTGCAATTCATTTTTCAATGCATTTATATCTTGTATATTTTCGGTTTTTTTTGCGTTGAATAATACAGAATAGTTTATATTTTTCTTGTACAATTCCTCAATAGGAATGTATTTTTTGCTAAAGTTATTTTCTTTCATTGCTTTCAATGCATGGTAATACTTATCTGTTTCAGATGAAGTCATTACGCTTTCTCCCTCGTGTAACATTGCAGGTATTGTATCTCTTCCTTTAGGGTTGTTCCCTAATGGTAGTTTTAGAACACCCTTGAAAAAAGACGGTATCGGCTTTGCTAATACTATTCCTAATTGAATAGCACCGAGTGCCGCAGATATTCCAGCTAATACTTGCCCGACTATTGGTCCCCCTACTGCCATTGCTTTAGTTATTGATTCAGCGATATTCAAACCAATATTAAAAACCGCTTGTGCCTTATCAATTATAGCTTGTTTTCTTTTAAGTTTCCTTACTTCCTGTTGGTACTTTTTTTCAGAAATTAGTCCTTGTTCTTTTTGTGAATTTAAAGCGTCTAATTCTGCATTAATGAACATTGAAGAAATGTTTAATATTCCCTCTCCTACCTGCTTAGCTATATCTAATCTTTTTTGTTGGCGTTCCTGCTTCTTTTGTTCCTCCTTTATGTCTAATTCCTCTTTGAATTTATTGTAATCCAAATCCATCACTTTTAATTTTGCTATGGTATTGGATTTTATCTCTACAATCTTCGCATTTTTTAGAGCCTCGCTATCTTTTGAATTTTGAACATCGTAAATCAATAGGTTAGCATTATCTATTACTTTCTGCTTAGATATTTTATGATATTCGTTTGAATTTTTGTCGTAATTATTGAGTAGGATATTATCGTTTATCTCTGCAATTTGTAATTTTTCACGCCCTAATCTTATGGATTCTTTTTGTCTTTCGGATTCAATTTTAGCAAGTTCTTTATTCGTTTCATTTGCTTTTTTAATAATATTATCATTGTACTTTTGTTCAATCTCTTCTTTCTCTTTTACTGCATCCGATTTTATTAATTTTATTTTCGTTTCTCCTGCTTTTGTAATTGCAAACTTTCTATCTAATCCAGCAATATTTAATTCAGCTTCTTTATCAATTAAATTGCGCTCTAAGTTCAAGCGTTCCGCATCTGTTAGGTTCTTATTATTAAGAAGTATTTTTATCTCGTCTATTTCTTTTTGTATTCTCGTTTTCGTTGCTTCTTGTGCTTTTTTAGCTAAGTCTTCAATTTTTTTTGCATCGTCTTTTTTCTGTTTTTCCAGCATTTCTGCATATTTCCGCTCCGCTTCTAATAACTCAATCTGTGCATCCTTTTGAGCCTTTGTATTGTCTGCACTTGCTTTATTGGTAGCTAATAACCTCGCCCTACTTTCCTGTAATTGCTTTAAGTAAATTTCTTTTTTAGCGGCTTCTAAATCTTTTCCTTTTGCCTTTAATTCCTTAACGGCATATTCCATTTTCTCAATTTCTGCATCATACCATGAAATAGCCTGTTCGGTAGATTTATCTTTGTAGAATTTATCCGATGCATCCTTAGCCGCCTTAGCCGCTTCCGCAGAACCTTTTGCCCAGTCGTCTTTAATCTTTCCCCAGTTTAGTGTAAATATGTCAGCTATAACAGACGCAAATTGCTTAATGCGTGGTACTATTTGCGCAATTACTTCTAATGTCTTTACCTTAATATCCTCCCACAATTTCGGTATGTTTCCCAAAGATGGAAATAGATTAATCACCGCTTCTTTTACTTTGTCGAAATTAGCTATTAATAATCCTAATCCAACAATTAATGCACCTATTCCTGTGGCTAATATTGCAATTCTAAGGGCTTTCATTGCTAATGTAGTTCCTGCTGTTGCCCATGTCCATAAGTTAGTAGCGGTCGCAAGTCCTATTTTTAACTTAGTATCTTTTTGCGTTAATTCATTTTGGATTTGTTGTAGTGAAGAAAGAATTAGCATTGCGCTGTTTACTTTTACTAAAGTCTTTTGCAGGTCTTCATTCTTGCTTCCTGCTAATGCTGTTGCGCCTTGTAATAATCCAAATCCAGCGGTCATAGTAGATACTATTCTGATAGCTTGGTCAAGTCCAGCAGTATTAGATTTAAGAGATTTTATATGTTTGGATGCATTATCCGTTGACTTAGATAATTCCTTTAGAATATTAGATGCATTTTCATAAGCAACCGAATTTTGTTCACCTGCTAATGTCAGGCGTTTAATTTCATCCTCAAATACTTTCGTTGCTTTCGTTGCGCTTATCGTTCCATCACCTACCTTGTTAAGGAACTCGGTCATGTTTCCGATTGCGCTTGCAGATGCATTAACGTCTGCTGTTAACTTATCCAGCCCCTCCTGCTTGAATTGTAGTATTATATTTTCAGCCATTTTCTGTAGGTTGTTTTTGTGCTTGGCTGTCTTCTATGAATTTCACTAACAATTTAAAGTAATTATCGATGCTATACAAATATAATAAATCTAAAGAGATTCCTACATTTTTAGCAATTGAAATATCTAAGGTGTCCAATCTTTTTGAAAATTCAAAGATGTCAATGCGCCCTTCATCTGCTCCAGATTTAACAAAAGCTGTATTGAATCTTCGCTCGAGATAGGAATAAAGGATGTAATATTTTTCTTGAGATTCTGAAAAAAAAAATCTCTTGTGTCGGGTTCAGAATTAAGCAAATCTACTTTCTTTTTATTGTAAATTTCGCTGTAACCTGTTTCCTTTTCCTCTTCCAAAATATAGAACATACAAAACATAATTTCTAATATTATCTCGTTCGTGTTCTTTAATCCTTGCGCTTTAGAAATGAACCAATCGAATGTGCTATTAATATCTATTAGTGCTTGTGTGCGGTCTTTCATGTTTGTACTTTCGAGTGAATTAGTAATAATATTCTTGCACCCATTGACAGCAGATTCCCATTCATTTTTAGTTAAAAGAAATGTTTGCAAATAATTAGTAGCTTCCATTATATTACGATAATACCGTGAAGAAACTTTTCCAAAATCCTCTTGCCTATAGGTGTATAATTGTTCACCTGATTTGAACGTGTAAACGTGTAATACTGGTAATTCTCTTTTTTGTTTCTTAGAAAATAAACGCTTTAATATTTTTTTCATATTACATTTTTTTGTATTTGTCAACAATAACCATCCATAATGGTTCTGCTGTATCACGATAATCAATTAGTGATTTTTTAATAAGGTAAATATCTTGTACATAACTAATAATATTAAATATGTATGAGTAATGCGTGTATAAGGATTGATTGTAATAATCGAACATATCGTTAATGTCTATATAATTCATTCTTTCCTTTAATGCATCTACCATTTTAGCAGAATCATTAAACAACAATATATTATCAATAAATATATTTATGTCGCATTTAATTAATTTGTCTTGCATTATTTTTTATTCTGTTATTCAAAGATACTATTCTATTTGTAATTTCTGATATTGAGTTACTCCAATTATTATTATTATTTGCGAACCAAAAATCCATTAGATACCTCCACGAATCTAAGATGTGAAGTCCGTATTTCTTTTTAGCTTCGTTCAGGCTTTTTGCTTCATCGGCAAAAGATTGTATTATTTCGTTTTCTAAATCGGGAACGTCATGGAACAGTAATGTATTTTTTTGTAGTAAAAATAAAGCAGAGTTTATTATTTCACTTGATAATATATGAGTTATGTTTGAATTTCGTATATGAATCTGTTGTTCGTGTATCTTTAATTCTTTAGCAATAGTTGAATAAAACGTCATGCTTTTTTCCCTGTCTGCACTTCCTGACCGCCCTGATGCATCACCTGTTACTTGTATTCTGTAAGCATTAATTATTCCTGAATCAATGTATTTAATTTTGATACGTTTGCAGACAGCGGACAGCGGAGATGTTTTAAATATATTATTTTCATCTTCAATAATTACATCTATTATGTGAAACGACAATGTTTCTCTATTTAATTGCCCAATAGTTGCAGACGTTGGATTAGCATTAAAGTCGAATCCGATAGTAAGGTTAAATCTGTTGTCTACTTTGTATGAATCCAGCGTAAAATGCTTTTCTGTGTTGTAAGAGTAGAAGAAAGGATTTGTGTTACTATTAACGCCCCAGCGACCCTCTATGTCGACTAATAACCTATTGACATTACCGAGTGCATTTAATTCTAATGTCTTTCTGTACTCATCTTTATTTATAAAGTCGTTATCGAGATAAGTAGAATGGTGGAGTAATGTATTAATTTCAAAATCATATTTTAATTTGTACGCATCATTTTTGGAAAAGAAATAATCACGAATCCAATGCTTCTCGTGTACTGGATTGAAAGAAATGATAAATTGTAAGTTCTTATTTAATGGCGTTCTTAGGAGCGCATTTAGCGTTAAAAAATCTTCTAATTTTCCTTTTGTAATTTCATCCCACCAAATAATTGTAGGGTCTGAAATCCCCTTTGTTTTCTCAGGGTCATCCATTCCAATAGGCGTGAATCGTGTGCCTGTTAGGTTGTTTACTATTCTGTAATCTCCGTCATAAAAAGTAAAATAATCTCTTATTCCATACATGGTTGCTAACTTCTTGAAGTCGGCATACTGTTGAGATTTTATATGTCTAAATTCCTTGTTGACATATAAAATATGATTATATTCATCTAAGAAAGATGATAATAATAACTTCAACATAATATGGTGTGTCTTCCCGGACCCACGAGAACCGAAAGCAATAACATACCTGTCTTTGGAATTTATAATATTAATGAACTTAGCAGAATAGCTTTTCTTTGAAAGAGTTAATTTCACGCATTTACATTTCTTTAGGTTCTATGATAATTTCGGTAATTCCTTTAATGGTTGTTTCTGATTTTGTAGGAGCATTTAATCCTAATACATCAATTATCAACTTAATTGCATTAATATCACCATTATTTGCTTTAGTCATCAACACATAAGCAATATTACTTTCGAGCGTTAGTTCTGTATCGTATATATCATTTCTCTTAATCTTAGATAAGAAATCCAAAGCTTCTCTAAATTTTACAATCCTTTTTTTACCTGCCTTACTTTCAGGAGTTGGTTGGTTTTCTGTAGAGAATGGTTTGCCAAATTTTTTCCCTCTATTATGGTCGCCTCGTGCCATTTGCGTATTATTAGCGTTTATTCACAAAAATCAAACTAAGCTGCTTTTTAAATTATTAGGCTGGAGTGACTTAATTGCACTCCATTCTATAAGTTCTGTTTTAACAATTCTATTTTGAATCATAAAACAAACCTACGATTTTTTTTTATTAAATCAAATATAATATGACTAATATAATTATTCACCATTATTATTTTTTAAAAAAGACTGAAAAACAACACTTTCAACATTAAGCCAACGTTACCAAAATTAGTTAAAATATGTTAATTTATATTTTTGGTTTTTCATAAAAATATATTCAGAAATTAGTAATTAAAATAAATTGCATAATAATTGTTACATATATATATTTGTATAATTATTCATGCATACCTAATTTTAGGTACTATTTTTTTTAAAAAAAATAATCCTGAATGTATGATTATTTTACCACATACTATATGTGCAGAACTGTTTTTTAGATGTTTTTTTTTGTTTTTGTTTTTTAAAAAGTTAAACCAGCTTCAAAACATGGCTTATTTCTCGTTTTAAGGCACTTTTTAAGCATTATTATCTGCAAATAGTGTATTTGTATTGTTTTATTTCTTAACGCCAAAATAAGGCGTGTTTTTTTTATTTTTAATTTTTTTTCTTCTTCTTCCTCTTCCTCTTCAACATCTACATTAGGTTTCTTTTTGGTTTTAGTTTGGTTTTAGTTTGGTTTCTTTTTGGTTTTGTTTTGGTTTTAGTTTGGTTTTTTACCTCATATTATATGCATACCGTTTAAATGTTAAAAAGTGTTAAAAAATAAGATATTATGTAAAAATAGTTGCGCAATTATAATTTATTATTTACTTTTACAACATCAAATTAATAAACACTAAAAAACACAAAATGAAAACAGAAAACAAAACAATGAGTAAAACATGCACCGTTTATGTTTCATTAGAGGCTAATAAAGCCTTAATAAATGGTTCTGTAGAGAGAGTTGGTTCTGGCAGTTTGTTTCGCATAGAAATACCATACGATATATGCAAAACACAACCGTACTCTTATGCTACGAAAAGCGTAATATACACAGAATCATCTTTTTCTAAGTTAGAAAAAGTTATAAGAAAGAATTATCCTTTCTTTAAAGAAAATATTATAATAACTCAAATATGATACTAATACTAATATTTGCCATTATATACATGGCTGTCAAAAATGCAAAAATAACCGAAGATGACTTCGGGTATAAAATCTAAAAAAAATCTAAAAAAAAATAATATGAGTTACGCATTTTACCTGATGTTCAAAGAGGACTTGAACACGTTGCGCAAATTAACTGCGCACAACCAGATTATAGACATAGCCGATAGCTTCGACTATGTCGTAAGACAGATAACCGATAGCAGCGGAATACCTTTTGTTTCCGCAGAAGCAGAGAAACAATGGCAAATAATGGCACTGCGTGCTTCTTTGCCAAACATCTCCGCTACAAATGCGGAAATATTAATAAACAAATATGCTCCTGTATATTCCTAAAAAAATCTAAAAAAAATAATATGAAAACTTTAAAATCATTAGAGCAGTTAGATGCTATTGTGTACACACTCGTTAACCATACATCCTTCGATGTTTCGGAAGATAAAGAATTTGAATATAAAACATATAAAAAAGATAATATGTTATGTGTTTACACTTCATTCATTGAAGCTTATTCGGAGCCAAATTTCAAAGGCGACTACCTTCAACCAGCAGATGAATATGGTATCGTACGAAACGAGCAAGTACATTATTACCTTGCAGGTGACTTGATTTTAAAAATAATCAAAGACATGGAAGCAGAACTCGAGCGCATTATGGATGCAGATGAACCTGAATTAATCGAGGAGGATGCAGATGATTATG
>Ga0268298_10003664_pt1 | contig 15523 bp, 12 predicted proteins | sample WWTPWeurt_MetaG_FD_194462 | JGI IMG/M metagenome (GOLD analysis project Ga0268298, IMG submission 194462) | Activated sludge microbial communities from WWTP in Nijmegen, Gelderland, Netherland - WWTP Weurt | ecosystem: Engineered > WWTP > Aerobic digester > Activated sludge | place... | reverse complement strand
GAATTGGGTCCCATATTAGCCGTCCGCGATAAGGGCTTGCACGGGACCATAATCGGGAGATACAACACAATTGCGTGTTTCCTTCCTGCTTCGGACGTATTAAGACTCATTGGTAACTCGCGCCTCGCGGGACTTGCAGAAACGTTAAGTGAAGAAACCTTAGGGAACATTTCTGGAAAGTAAGTAATTGTAGTTCTTGGACAGGAGATTTCGCCTAGCTTATGATTTATTGCTAGGCGAAATCTCCTGTTAGTTCTGGAATAGGGAGACTTCCAGTGTTGAGATGGGACGAGGCTGATTTGGAGATTAGGCTGTGTCGTGCCTTGGACATTGCTAAAAGAACGGTCAAGTTCTTTGCGGCCAATGGCTTTACGGACGCAGATTCTCCCGCGAATAATTTTGGAGCCGAAAAGCCGATAGCGGAAACGGCAATGCTTTTGTATGCGGCGTCGGCAGTCAGTTGTCGCCCAAATGTTGCAGCTCGCATCGCCGAAGTTGCGCAGTTTCTCGTGCCCTATGCTCGCTCCGATCGGATGCTTCTAAATATTGCCCTCAATCCCTCGCGGGCCTTCGTATTCGCCGTACCCCATGTGCTTTTAACGAAACTCGGATATCGCGACACCGGTTTTGATGACTTTCTGATATCGTGCGTGACTTCACAGGCTCGAAATGGACATGAGCAACCTCCCTTCGCATCGCTTGAACGAAGGTGGATCTCGTCATTATGGACAGGCCAAGATCCAGGCCCCGGATGGCGCGCCGATTTGCTCAATTCCGTGCTCAAGTGGCCGGTCGACATTCTGGGCGGATTTCGTGACAATGCCTATGCGTTCACTCACCTGTTTATGTACTGTACCGACTTCGGCCATAAAGCCTTCCGTTTTCCCCGCCGTCGGTCTATTGTTTTTGGGGAAGCTAGCTCCCTGCTCGCCAAGTGCCTCGATGCTGAAGACTACGATCTGGCGGGCGAGATCCTTATGTCCTGGCCGTTAACGGGCGCTGCTTGGTGTTCTCCTGCCGTATTTGGTTTCCGTGTTCTCGCTCGCCTTGAAGACAAGATCGGTTTCCTTCCTTGTGGGAACACCAAAATCGATCACCTGAATCAATTGGAAGGTGAAGAACGAACTCGATACGCATTAGGAACGGCGTACCACACGGCCTACGTTATGGGTTTTCTTTGTGCCGCTTCGTTGCGGCCTAACAGGGCCCCGCCTGTCCGAATCACAGGGCGGCGTGCCGAAAGGACCTGTCTTGATAGGCTACTTTGCTTTGTCGATAAAGATCAGGGGCATTGGCAATCCGAGTTTTCGGATCTTAGGGAAGCAGAGCAGCGGGTACTTGCGCCACTATTACTTGATATAGCGATAGTTCAGAAGTATCGGAAGCACGACTACAAAGCTATGAGCGAACTGCTTGTGCTTGCATGCCAATACCGTATCGCTAGTTCCCCTTTGTGCGGACAGGCAGCCGAACTGCTGGAGCGCCTCGCGAGTGTAGATGGCCGCTTGAAATCGACCGGGGTATGTCAATGACAGAGATGGTATGGACGCCCTGTGATTCTGTTGCAAATATTCGCAAAGCGCAAGCCACATTTATCTGCGAGCACAGTTATCCCTTTCGGATCATGTGTGCGGTTTCAATGCTATCGATAGTTGCCTGCGCTGAATGAAAGGCTTTGGATCCCGTCATGGGATTTGTGATTTTCTTGATGAAACGGTGATCTGTTCCACCACATTATTTAAATATTTGACTTGGCATATTTAAATAAAACTCAATAAACCTACCAGAAACATATTAATGCTCTCCAAACCGGCATAGTTGGCACCGCTAACTTTGCTAGGAAATCCGTTAGTATCGATTGCTTGTTTAAAGAAGGCGCTGGCTGCTGCTTCGGCACGGTGCTCGGAAAGCATAAAATCAATAGCATCGCCAAATTCATCAACAGCGCGTTTGATTTTTTTAGCAGCCAAAGCCAGGGAAGATGAGTAATTGATAACCCATCGGTTGAGCTTGGAATGAACCTCCTATACTGGCCACTATTCAAATTTTAGTTCGTTTCATCAAGAAAAGTAGTATTTTTCTAAAAAATACAAGATAAGGGTACATTTTCTTTGTAATAAAATTTGGCAATATCCGCTTTAAAAGACGATTAGATGATTTTGTAATTAGATAATCCAATCCCAACGAACCGATATATATGCTGCCTTCGGATATAACAACAAAAGTTTCATTTAGATCGATCTCTAATTCTGCTAATTGTTTTTTACATTCTGGATTTTTTCGCGCATCAACAAGTCTTACTTGCCATATTGAGTTTAATTGAGCATATTTAACGACATTGCTACATACTGGACATTCGCCATCATATAAAACGGTTGCTTTATCATATTCATCTATGTAATCTTGAATCGAAGTTATCTGGGTCATAAGAATTAATTAATTTTTGGAGAGATAATTATGCGTAAAGATAAAGAGCGCGATGATGAAAAAGTTATTGCCAGCCTAAGTGATATTAATACCATAAAGAGAGCGCGTCGACAAAAGGATCAAATAATCAAGTTTATTGAACTTGAAAATCCTATTACTGGATTTCCGAGAGGAACAATTACTTTTATAGCGATGTTACCGAGTGCATCGTTACCCGAGTTGGCTGATTGCACCATAGGTGAATTTAAGGAAGCCGAGAGCTTTGCAACATCACTATGCGAATCTATTGAATTTGCTAACAATAAATTAAAAAAAACGGATCTTGATCACTCGGAAGCACTAAAGAAAATTGCTGAAGAAAGCGATTCAACAATATTTTTTGATATAGCATATAACGACCATCTCCTCATCGATAGTTTGCCATTAAATACTGATTTGCAAATCACGGCGTTACCTTTGCCATATAGTGGAGGAGGCATAGATAAAGAACTGCTAACTGCTAAACGGTTCGATCCTGCAAGCAATAGTGCAAAAGTACAATTAGTTGCTATCGCAGTTCGACCAAAACTAACCGATATTGAAAAAGCGATACTAGAAAAAATACCACAAAATGTTGGAAATTTCTCAATTGGGAACATAGGGGAACGCGCAATAACAGTAACCACAATAACGATTGCACTGTTTGTACTTGCAGTTCACTGCCCGACTTATGGTGGACGTGATTTTAGATTGGCTGATCAAGAATTTCAGTTTAATCCAAAAGAACTTGATGATTTTAAACGGCTCGTTAGTGAAGGAAAAGTTCTGCCCGCTGCTGATAAGATTATTCAAGCGCGTTCTGCGGGAACATTCAAAGTGTCTAAAAACTTTTCTCTTTGAGGAATTAATAGTTTTACTATGCTAATGAATATAATTTGGTGGTCATCAATTTTGATGATGGCCACTTTTCTTACATGTCTTATATTTATAACAATCCGCTCTAATTTTTTGCCAATTTGGCCTAGCATAGGCTTTTTATCAAATGCATTTTATTCTTTTTTTGCTCGTTTCGGGCTTATACCGATTTGGCATTTTTTTGCTCCAAATCCGAGCACGTATTCATTTTGGATTTTGTATCGCAATATGTATCAAGAAAATAACTTTTCTGCCTGGCAAGAACTTAATTTAGGAACGGAAAGAAACCCTTACTGGTCATTTGTGTACAATCCACCAACTCGACTGAACAAAGCTGTAATTGATTTGGCTTTCGACTTAACTGATCAAAAACAAGCAGGAATAACAGTTGAACTAAGCAATGCGTATCTGCATATATTAAGGCACGTCACGCACGCTAGTAATGATCCATTTGCGACAGCGATTCAATTTTGTATAGCCTCTCGTCGCGATAAGCTTATTCCGGAAATACATTTTTTGTCAGGCATTCACTATCGTGAGTGAAACTATAACAATATTGCATGAATTATTTATTCGAAACTAGTTTTGCATTTTTATCATTAGCTTTTCTTTTTTCTGCTATTGAAGAGAGGAATAATTACAAAAAATTATTTAGCAAAAATGGGTTAATCGACCTTGATATCGAATTATATTATGCAAATAGCTCTAGTAATGTGGATAAATTACTTAAGCATTTTTTGCGTGTAATTTTTACTAGAGTTCGGTTTGATATTTTGCTTTATTCACGTGTGGTATTGATGCTAACTTCTTTTTTAGCCTTTACACATTCATCTCCTATATATGCTGGATTTATTATTTTTTTTGTTTTTCTAATAAATATAGTAATCTCACTAAGATCTCGTTATGGTGTGGATGGAACTTTTCATATGTCCACGCAAGTTCTGGCTACATTGTTTATTTTCCTTGTGCTAGGAGGTACAGAATTTGCGATTTTGATGGCTTTTTATTTCAATGTACAAATGATGCTTTGTTATTTCTTTTCAGGTTTTATTAAGATTTTTGGCCCATCTTGGAGAAATGGTACCTGTTTAGTAGGTATTTTTTCGACACTACCATATGGTCATCCGTATGCTGCAAAGATTTTTGAAAATAGATTTTTTTCATTTTTTGTTTGTTGGGTAGTCATCCTGATTGAAGTCGCAATAAGTTTCTCACCGTTAATGGATGACGCTTTTTTTTATTTGCTTCTATTATCAGGTGTATTGTTGCATCTATCTTTTGCTATCTTTATGGGGTTAAATAAATTTTTTTACACTTGGATGTCAGCTTATCCATTGTGGATATATAGCATAGGAACATTGAAATTAGCTGTGACATGACATATAGATAAGAAATTAGGCTATGCAACAGTTAACTATTGAACTTGCGATTCCCCGTGGTCTTGCCACGGGGTTGTTTGGTTAAAAATGACTGTGAAATTCTACAGCATCTTTTTCTTGAATGGTTGTGGGTTGTTGCCGCCACTAATACTTAGTGTTGCCAACATTCCATAGTAAATTCTCAAGCATAACCCTCACTCGAGCGTTTCCGGATTTTTTCTGCATTTCCATAATAAGTTTTGATTGGTGGATACGTCTGTACCGTATACGAGTTTGCTACATCACCATTTTGTAGCACATTAAGGCGTGCCCTATGATTAGATAAATTCATTAAGGTTCTCACACTACATTCAAGTTTCTCATGGAGTTTCTCGGCATCATCAGCGCCTACCCGAAAGGCAACAATTGAACCCACGTTACCTATAATTGCGCTCATTACATCGTCACTCACCTGCCCTGTGTATTGATTACCAAGCACAACCCCAATTTTATATTTACGAATTTCCGATAAAGTCTCTTTAAGCGTTCCGCTACCAATTCCATAAATTGGAAACTCATCGGCAAAAACATAAAACGGCCGTCGTAAATGGGGCGGTGTGTCGATGCGAGAAAGACCTGCTAAAAAGACCGCGTGTATCAGCATTCCACCAAATAATCGTGCAATGTTGTCACCCACCTGCCCTTTTGCAAGGTTCACAATCACTAGTTTTTGTTCATCAATGATGGAACGAATATTAATTTTATTCCGTCGTTGGGCCAGTATATTTTCCATACACGGGTTAAATCCCATAAAGGTACGTAACTACCAATGGGATTTTTCCGGAAGCGTTTTGGGCCGTTTATTTCAATGATTTTGACGGCTGTCTTTATTCGTGTTGATTATGTTGCAATTTTTGGGAGTCGGATTCCGGCAGTATCTTTAAGTTTCTCATCTGAAAAATCATATTCACCAAGCAGATTGGTATGTGCCCATGACATAGGGGAATGCGACGAAATCGCGGACAGGAGCTTATCTTTTTGTTCTGGATTGTCTATCCGTTCCAGTTTTTGTGATAAATACAGATAATTCCAGCAGATAATGGAATTTTTAATCAGTCGGTTGCAGCTCTCGGCAATTTCCTGCTCTTCTTTGTCTCCTTGCGTAAATTCTCGCGGATTTCCGACGGCGATAGCTCGTGTGAACCTGTTGGCCAGTTCGACTTTGTTGAGCTGTCTTTCAATAGCCTGCCGTAATTCAACATCATCAATATAACGAAGGATAAAATCGGATTTTATGATCTGTCCGAAGGATTTAAGGGCTTGATATAATTTGTGCTGTTTCGAATATGAATTGAGTCGCCTGAAAATATCCGAAGCACTTATTTCCTTGAGTTTTATTGTGGTAACAAGCCTCAGAATATCATCCCAATATTCTTCGATAACCGTTTCATTCACATATTTTGTTGACTGAACATTCCAATCTGATTGGACATTATTTTTTCCGTTTTTAAAAATATAAAGCGTTTGTTTCTTCAAGTTTTTGATGCGTGGCGCATAAGAAAAGCCAAGCAAGTGCGTGGTGGCAAAGATGGCTTCGCTGTAACCATGCGTATCTGTAGAATGAATGTCGCTTTTGATGACATCGTTGTGCATGAGGCCATCAATTACATAGGCACTTTCACGTTCTGATGCGCTAAAAACAAGGGAATGCCAGAGCAAATTACGCTCATCAATGAACGTATTGGCTGTCACGCCTTGCCCTTTGCCAAAATATTTGAAGGAGTAATTGGCGTTCAGGGAATCTGTCCTGACCTCGAATTTCTGTCCATCACTGGCCGTATGCAGGGTTTCCTGATTTTTACGGTAGATATTGGGCAGTTCCATCCGATCCATAAACCGAACAATACAATCATTGGCCGCGCGGATGTTATCAAGCGAAAAATACCAGTTGACGGCATGTTGCAGAGCGCTCTCATTTATCAGTTTTGATATGCGTGACATTTTCGGAATGCCGATTGCACAGCCCATACCTACAATTCCGGCATATAGAACTTTGTCATCTGTACGGCCTTTGGCGTATCTTTGCTGCCAATGCTGGAATTCCTGCAAAAATTCTGTGTGAGCGTTTACGGTTGATAATATTTCCGGTAGCGGTACAAAATGACGATCTGGGAAATACGGTTTGAGTAGGTCGACTGCTTCATCTTCCTGTTTCGGTGTTGCAATCGCGAAATTATTATTGGCTCCGACCTTGAAATGTGGATTGTTGTTATCACAGATATTGTTGTTAGTTTTCTGATACTGCACGGACAAAGCTTGATCCAGTTGTTTGAGCACGTTTGTGCAATTTTCAAAGGGCTCTAACGCTGCTCTACGCAACAACTTTTTTCTTTCTTCACTCCATCTATCCTTGGAAATTAAATATTCGTCCAAAGAGCGGTATTTGTAGGAGTTTTCTAAGTTTAGCTGGCCTGATTTGATAGCGTTTGCCACATGCATGAATAAAAGGGCTTTGTAAAGAGACGGTCGAAACGTCCCGTTTCCGGCAACGGCCTGTTGTTGGGCGCTTTCCAAAAAGCCCATCGGGGCATTATGCCTGATCACGCCATTGGTTTTCTTAAAGTGGTCTATGGCATCAGCAATATCTTTTGCGCTTATTTCACCATGAAATTCCAAAGCTTTGAGAATGGGACTGACCCGGTTTTGCAATCGCAAAGAGCGCTCTTCCAGAATATCGTAATAACTTGGATCATCGGCATCAAATCCGCTTCTAAAATCCTGCCATTGTTGTTCAATATCCGGAAAATAGGTCTGGTGCGTTTCCAATAAACCCTTAATCAGAGCCAGTTTTCTAGAATCGGCTTCATCATTGTCTATGATGTCCTGGATCTGGTGCACAAAACCGAACACTTTTTCATCAATTGAAAAGGCAAGCGTTTTAAGAGATTGATGCTGCGTTTTATGCTGCTCGTAGCACCATTCTTTATGATCCCGTTTGGCACTATTTTCAAAGGTTTTCACAGAAGCTAAAAGTGTATCGACCAGATTATCCTGAAGCCGATAATATTGATGAGTGATGAAAGCAACAACATGTACGTAGCGGTCTTCTTCGGTGCGCTGATTGAGCTGGAAAATATCAGATTTGATAACGGAATTGGCAAAATACCGGATACCTTCATATCCAAGATCAAGAACAGGAAGGAGAGGTTTCAGACTATCGTAAAGTTCAGCAATATACAGAAGATCGGCAGCCCGTTCCTTGATCTGTGTCGGTTTTGTCGATTGCGATAGCTTTTTGAGCAGGGTTAATTTATATCGGGCATGCGAGCTTTCTGTTTCCTGGGCAAACATACCATCCAGTAAGGATTTCACCCCAACACTTAATTCTTGGCGAATCACGGCTGCGAGTTCTTTTTTTCTTTGGTTTACGGCTTTCAAAATCAGTTCCGAAAGCTGAAAATATGCCGGAATTTGTACACGCTCCCGGATCAAAACATCAATACACCTCCAGAAAATCAATCTGGGTTTGAGTTGTGAGCGCATCATGGAGATAATTTCTTCACTGATGGCATCGAGACTTTGTTGATCGAAGCGCCTGTAGCCGTAAAATTCCAGAATAATATCCTGGTGCCAGTGCCGCGTGCTTTGTACATATTGCTCTGGGGTGAGTTTAAACAAACGACACCAAAGTCCCATAGGATTTTGAGTTATTACAAGGCGTAAACTTCTAATGAGCCAACCTTGTTCCTCCACCTTCTTCTAAAGTCGCTCTCACGATGGCGTGCGGGCTTTGGTTATCTTCAACCCATTCTTTTTGAGCCAATTGTGAAAGTTTGCTTCTGTTGTGTGGTAACGCTGCGCGATGAACCGCTGCGTTGAGCCGTTCGCTAACAGACCCTCGATTTCCGGCCGAAAAATATCCAGCTTGCTTTTGCCTGGCCCTTTGGGTCGACCCAGCGTGATGCCCTGTTCCTTTTTAAAGCGCAAAGCTTCCTTGGTTCGTTGAGAAATCAAATCCCGCTCAATTTCTGCCGCCATCGAGAATGCCAGAGCAATGATCTTGCTCTGGATACTATGGCCCAGTTGCCAGCTTCCCTTCACCGAATAGACACAGATACCCTTGCGCGTAGCGAGCGCCAGAATCTCCATACATTCGAGCATACTACGGCCCAGTCTCGAAAGTTCGGCCACAATAATGGCATCACCACTCTGCAATTCTTCTAACACCTGTGCGATTTGACGTTCTCGCCAGGGCTTTCGTCCGGAGGCAATCTCTTCAACAAAATTCACCTTGCCCAGATCGCGATGGTTGGCAAAGTTCAGGATATCCGCCTTGTTCTTCTCAAGATCCTGGTCGAGCGTCGACACCCGCAGATAAGCGACCGTTTTGCGAGTGGCTGTAGTCACTTTAGTCGACATAATTACGTTATTCGATAAATACCTGAAATTCCAGATTATAAGATAAACATATCGATAGGAATATCAAGTATTTTTGTCTAATTTTTCTTATCGTATAAATGATCGTTTAAAGTATAAAGAATTTCTGTACATTTTTCATCTAGTGAGTTCGCCCCATGGCAAGAATGAAAATTTTCAACACCCCGGAGGAGGAAGCATTCGAATCTCCACCGGTGTTCAACAGCTCTGAGCGAAAACGGTTTTTCTCCTTGCCTTTGTTGCTCGAAGATTCAATGGTGAACTTGCGGACGCCTATTAATAAAGTCTGTTTTCTAGTGGTGGCAGGCTACTTCAAGGCACGGCGCAAATTCTTTGCCCGGCAGTTCCACCACACGGATATTGAGTATGTCGCCCGTCAAATAGGCATCAATCCATCTGAGGTTTGCATTGAGTCTTATAGTAAGGAAACCTATGCCCGCCATCAGCGAGCGATCCTGAGCTACTTCGGCTATAGCCCGTTCGACGAAGCAGCGAAGACCATCATTATCAATGAGATTGCCGCTCTGATCCGCGTCCAGTTCCGACCCAAGCTGGTTCTGCTGGAAATCATTCAGGTGCTGACAGTTAAGAAAATTGCGATCCCCAGCTACAATGTGCTGGCCGACCTGATCGTAGCTGCTCTTAATAGCCACCAACGCACCCTCAGCAAAATCATCGAGGCCTGCCTCACGGAAAATCAACGCACCAATCTCGACACTTTGCTGGAAAAAGAACCCAGTAACAGCACCGAAGAGGGTTGGCGTTACCGCCTCACCTTGCTGAAGAAGCCCAACCAATCGACCCGGCCAGCGAAAATTAGAGCCAATTTGGCAGACCTGGGTACCGTGCAGACACTGTATCTTGACCTCATGCCAGTTGTGCAGCGCCTGGACTTGAGCTACGAAAGCATCCGCTACTACGCCTATTCGGTCATCAAGGCCCAGATTCCCCAGGTTTCGCGTCGAGCGGACGAAGACCGCTTCCTGCACCTGATTGCCTTCATCGTGTATCAGACCTTCAAGCTGAACGACATTTTGATTGATATCCTGTTAAGCGCCGTGCAAGCGGCAGTCAATGCCGCAGAGAAAGAACAAAAGGAAGTCTATTTCCGAGAACGCGATCAGCGTAACCAGTCCTTCACCACGCTGGTTGAGCAGTTTCGGCAGAACGTCCAAGAGACACTATCGGCAATCAGGACTATCGTCGCCGATGCGAAACTGAACGACAGCCAGAAAGTTGTTTTGATCGACGGCGTGCTGAATGAGAAATCGGCCAAGCCAGCGCAGGTCGAACAGCAAATCGACGAGTTCAAGCAATCTGCGGTAAAGATTCAGCAGGGCCAAGACTACTTTGCGTTATTGGAAACACGTTCACTAAAATTGCAACATCGCGTTGCCTACATTATCCGCCAGGTGCAGTTTGCGCCGAACTGTAGCAAACCTGCATTGTGGGCTGCATTATGCCATTATCAGCAACAGGACGGCAATGTTGACAAGAGCGCTCCCGTGGACTTTCTGGCCGAGGATCAGCGCGCGGCACTGACCGCTACCGATGGCAAATTTCGCGTTTCGTTGTACAAGGCGCTGTTCTTTGTCGAGGTCGCCGAGACCATCAAGTCCGGTGCGTTGAATCTGTTACACTCTGAAAAATTCCGCTCTCTCGATGAATACATGATCCAGAAGGCGGATTGGGAAGCCAATCGGGCCGAATATCTGCAACGAGCTCGGCTCGAAGGCTTTGCCGACTGCAAGGCCACCTTAAAAGCCCTGGAAAAAACGCTTGATGCCCGTTATAAGGAAACCAACCAGAACTTGATAGCAGGCAATAATCCTTGCCTGACGATACGGGCTGACGGCAGCTTCCATGTCAGCACCCCCAAACAGGAAGAGGTGGAATGCTTGTCTCTTGGAACTTTCTTCCCGGAACGGAAATATATTTCCATGCTTGAGATGTTGGCGACAGTGGATCATGCTACAAATTTTCTCGACGAATTTGAGCATTGGCAGATCAAGTATCAACGAGCCCGGCCAGTCAAGAAGATTCTCTTTGCCGGCATTATCGGTTATGGCTGTGATATTGGCCACAGCAAACTGGCGGAAATTTCCAAGCAAATCGATGATGGCGAGCTGGACAACGCGGTCAACTGGTACTTCTCGCTACAGAACGTCCAGGGCGCCAATGATCGCATCCTGCGATTGACCAATCGGATGAGCCTGCCGAACATCTACCGTAATCAGTCCGATGTGCTGCACACCTCCAGCGATGGGCAGAAAATCGAGGTGGCAGTGGATTCCCTGAACGCCAATTACTCTTACAAATATTTAGGCAAAGACAAGGGCGTTAGTGTGGTGACGTTCATCGACATGCGCGATCTAATGTGGCATTCCACGGTGATCAGCTCCGCTGAACGGGAGGCCGCCTACGTGATCGACGGATTGATGCACAACGACGTCATCAAAAGCGACATACATTCGACCGACACACATGGCTACTCAGAAGTCATATTTGCGTCAACCTATCTCCTGGATTTTGAGTTCGCACCGCGAATCAAGGGCGTTAGTCGGCAGCAACTCTATGCTTTCAAGCACCGAAAACATTACGAGGAACAAGGATACTTGATACTGCCAGACCACTATATTCGAGAAAATTACTTCGAGGATCAATGGGATGATGTTTTGCGCTTTATCGCAACCATCCGATTGAAGGTCACGACCGCCTCACAGCTTTTCAAGCGCCTAAATTCCTACTCCAAGCAGCACCCGCTGTACCGAGCCTTGAAGGAATTCGGGAAGATCCCAAAGACGCTCTTTATTTTAAAATACTGTGACGATCTTCAATTCAGGCAGGCAATCGAAAAACAGCTCAACAAGGTCGAGGGCTCGAACAAATTTTCCAAGGCCGTTTCTTTCGGTCATAACCAGGAGTTCATTCAAAGCGAAAAAGAAGACCAGGAGATTGCCGAAGCTTGCCGACGACTGATCAAGAACGCTGCTGTATGCTGGAATTACCTCTATCTCTCACAGGAGCTTGCATCAGAAAAAAACGAGGAACGCAGGGCGGAACTGATCGAAGCGATTCGTAACGGATCGGTCGCCACCTGGAAGCATTTCAACCTGCACGGTGAGTTCGACTTCTCGGATGAGCGAATGGTCGATTCGATGGGCTTGGCAGTTCCCAAAAATCCGGACTGGAAATCGGACTAAAATTGGGAAGCTCTGATTTGGTTCAAAGCCACGTCAGCTGTGGTGTTGAAAAAAATCCTATGGGACTTTGGTGTCGTTTGTTTAAATGCACCCCATATCGCTCTCGCCAGAATGGTTCGTTGCGAAAGCGGTCTAGATCCTGCGACTTGCCTTCGAACGCAAATGCGATCAGCGCATCATTCATCCAGTCTCCCGGTAACACGCGCCAGATGGTTGCGCGGTAGGTATAAAAGTACCACTCACGTACGGATTCAAGAGGCTGCCATTTAACCTGGACGTGTTCGCCATTCTGCGGATTATTGAGGATGGTTCCTATCGCTTTGATGCCCATGACCGATACAGTACGGCTACGGTTGTCGAACGCCACGCCATGTTTGCGCGTATAGGCCGCCTTGATAGCGATGCGCTCACCCTGTTGCATCGAGCGCACCAGCGCGATCTCCTTGTCGGTCGGATTCCTGACTTCCCACACGCCCTCGGCTAAAAATCGCTGGGTTTGGTCATTGGTACCTCCAAAACTGGCCCCGACAAACCACGTGGTATTCGATGTGCTGTCTTTGTTCTGATTGTTCATTCCGATTCCCATTCCCATCAAAAGTACTCTATAGGGTATTACCACATAACTGTCAAAAGTGTTATCTTAAGGTTATTCTGTATAAAGGCAGGGTAACGCGACATAAGTTTCACAAAGTCTTTGGTGATGTATATTACAGATTGTTAAAATCGAAGGAAGTTATGAAGTAATTGTTCCATTTGAAGATAAAAGAAGGCATATAGAAGACCTCGAAAGCTCATCTTGGTGTAAGAAAACGCTAATAATCATTGCGAGCACTAATGGATGGTGGCAAGCAGTTACAATTAGCGATGATCCTGTGGATCAAAATGAAGCACTATACCCATATATGACGAACTGTGTATGTAAGTCCAGAGCTTTCGTGTATTTGTGTTGTATAGAAAACCAAATTAGAGCGAGAGATACAATCACTATTTGCATTATATTCCATCTAATATTCTTATACCCGGTTTGATATTTGTCGGAGTCGTACAGTTTTATTAACAGAATGCCAAGGATTTTGTGGGTAACGCACAGAGCTGACTTAATCCGTATAAACACCAGGTATTTTATTTTTATTCGTGACAAAGCGATTTTCTAGCCAATCTGCCCATTTAATGGGTTAAATCCCATGAAGGTACGTAACTACCAATGGGATTTTTCCGGAAGCGTTTTGGGCCGTTTATTTCAATGATTTTGACGGCTACCCTTATTCGTGTTGATTATGTTGCAATTTTTGGGAGTCGGATTCCGGCAGTATCTTTAAGTTTCTCATCTGAAAAATCATATTCACCAAGCAGATTGGTATGTGCCCATGACGAACAAAAAATATGCTTATCGGATATGCAAGGGTATCAGCACTGATCAAAATCCGCAGCACCAGATCGATACCCTTAATGAAGCCGGATGCAAAAGAAATTTACGGAAAAATTCTGCGCCAACAAGAAACGAAAACAGTTGCAGGAAGCCCTCAATTATATGCGTGGAGGCGATACGCTTGTGGTTTGGAAATATCGCGCCTAACGCGATCATTGACTCAGCTGATTAGCACGGTCAAAGATTTAGAGGAATGGCAAATTGGCCTGAAAGTCATCACTCAGAATATCGACATATCAACACCGGAAGGCGGGCTCTTCTTCCACATGAGTGCTGCTTTCGATCAGTTTCAGCGCAAAATCATCGTGGAAAACACACAGGCCGAGTTGAAATCGGCCCGCAAAAATGGCCGGACTGGTAGTCGACCAACCCTTCATGACAGATGAAAGAATCCGGGCCGCTCAATCTATGCTCAAAAATCCTATTGATAGTTTCGTACCTTCATGGGATTTAACCCATCCTTGCGTCTGCCCCAAGTTATCCAGGTAACCTGGCCATCTCGTAGCCGCACAGGCAAGCGTGCATCCAGTTGCGGGAAATAAATCTTCTGATCCTGGTATTCAATACCGCCACACATAACTATCCCGCCCGTTACCTACTGCGCCCTCTACCCCTTGTGTATTTGTCCAATCCGCCATCTTCCTTCACAAAGGCTCTGGGCTTCCTAAAAATGGCGCTTATTTCACCGGGCATTGACGCAAATAACCCTTCTTCTCGCAATGAACGATAATCAGAGCCCTCTACGGTTAGCACATCTTTTAGTATGCCAACTTCACAGGCTTTAGATAATACCGGGTGTCTGTAATCATTGGCATTCGTAATAGCAAATACCGTATTGACGCCAGAATTACGTGCAAAATTTTGTAGTCGCGCCAGAAGCAGATTTTGAGGGCGATCAAGTACAGATAAAGGTAATTCACTTAACGACAATACAAAACCGGTTGCACTGATGCCTATCAAGTTAAAAAACTGATCCCGCTTTTTTAAAGCATGACCTATCTTTGCCAGATCCTCCGGTGAGGCTATTTTCTCCAAAAGCAGCTCATGACTTTTATAATGATTATTCTGATAACCACCTGCCTGATCACCCATCCAATCTATAAAATCGACATGACCGTCTTTATCAATGACGCTATATTGACTGGTATTGATAACCACATGACCTTTGAAACTTGGAACAGTTGATGCAAGTATTTCTGTGAGTCTGACATCATGACTCGATGGCGTAGCATTACCGGAAGGATGGTTGTGTAATAACCAGTAACCATCTGCTTTAACATGACGTCTAGTTTTTTCTACCAAAACACCCAGTTCATGTTTGGCATGTCCAATCTTTTCCAAATAGACTGCACCCGGCAATCTGGAACTCACAGCAGTATGATGAATAATGCGATTCATACGGGTATAGAAGATTCTCAGTGTCTCATAACGCGGATCACGCAGTATTTGCGCCATTATTGCCAGATCATGGCCTGACTTGATGGGCTGATTCAGGAAGGTGGCTCCTCCTTTTTCTCGGAAGTCTTTTGGGAAATCGCAACCCAATAAGGTGCCACCTGCCCATCGAGCATGAGCTTCAAGCAGTTCTGTATAGGCACCTCGCCCTGCTTCCCTTTGTTTTTCTGTAGTACCGGGACGAGTCTCAATTTTTTCATAAAGATCACCTTCATCAGGATTGGATGGGGTTCCTGGAATCTTCAGCATATTATCGCGCATCTTGCGGCCTCCTTATAGGATTACCTGATCAATGCCCGTTTTTGCTTGATTTCCTGCTG
>Ga0268298_10003662_pt1 | contig 15530 bp, 10 predicted proteins | sample WWTPWeurt_MetaG_FD_194462 | JGI IMG/M metagenome (GOLD analysis project Ga0268298, IMG submission 194462) | Activated sludge microbial communities from WWTP in Nijmegen, Gelderland, Netherland - WWTP Weurt | ecosystem: Engineered > WWTP > Aerobic digester > Activated sludge | place... | reverse complement strand
GCCGAATCCTCCTCGACGTGCCGGGCGCCATCACCATCGACGAGACCATTCCCGGGCTCGCTGGCAGCATCGACGTGCTCGGGCTCAACTACTACACGCGCGACATGGTGCGGGCCGACCTCGGCTCGGCGTCGCTCTCGCAGCTCACCTATCGCAAGGGCCGCGTCGTCAACGACCTCGGGTGGGACGTCTACCCCGACGGGCTCGCCACCTTCCTCACCCGCTTCGCCGCCTACGGGTGGCCGATGGTGGTGACCGAGAATGGAATCGCCGATCGCGCAGGCACGCTGCGCACGCCCTACCTGGTGCAGCACGTCGCAGCCATCGACTACGCCATCGCTCACGGCGCCGACGTGCGTGGCTACCTCCACTGGAGCCTCATCGACAACTTCGAGTGGGCCGAGGGGTACTCGGCACAGTTCGGCCTCTTCGCCCTCGAGAAGGACACGCTGCGTCGGCTCCCGACTCCCTCGGTGACGCCCTTCAAGGCCATCGCCGACAACTTGAAGAAGTGAGCTCTCGGCAGGCGCGCTTCGAGGCGACGCTGTGTTCGCGCTCATGGTGACGGCGCTGGCGTCGTCGCTCGCTGGGCAGCGCCTCGCACCCAGCGCCACCTCGGCGCGGCTTGTCCGCTCACCTCGACTTGCGTAGAGCCCCCGAGTGCTCCGCTCACTCCCGCTGCTGCTCCTCGCGAGCGGCTGTCTCGCGCGCTACGCCCCGCCGCGCCTCGACCCGAAGACGCCCCTCACCCTCGAGCTCAACGGTGTGTCGACGAAGGTCGAGATCGTCGTCGACGCGCGAGGCATTCCCCACGTCTTCGGCCAGTCGGAGCCCGACCTCGCCTTCGGTCTCGGCTTCATGCACGGGCGCGAGCGCACCTTTCAGGTGCTGACGATGAAGCACGCCGCGCGAGGCCGGCTGACCGAGCTCTTCGGCGTCGACGCGCTGCCGCTCGATCAGCGGTTGCGGCTGCTCACCCATCGGCTCTCCGAGGGCTTCCAGGCGCTCGCGCCGCGCGACCGCGCCACCCTCGAGGCGTATGCGAAGGGCGTCAACGCGGGAGCCGCGCAGGCCGGCCCACCAGCGGAGCTCGCCGTCCTCGGCCTCCCCTTCGGCGTCTTCACTGCCGAAGACAGCCTCGCCATCATGCGCCTGCAGTCCTGGTCGTTGTCGGGCGACCACCGTGACGAGCTCGCGCGGGCCCAGCTGCTCGCTCGACTCGCACCGGGCGATCCCCGAGCTGCGCTCTTCGACGCGCCAGTGTGGACGGGCGGTGTCCCCATCGTCGACGGTCCGGCCTCCACCGAGCGGTCGCCGGCGCCGCCGTCGGTCGCGTTCGCGGTGACGACGCGTGAGCTCCCCCAACCCGCCGCCGCGCTCGCCGCACGGCTCGGCCTGGAGCAGCTGGGCGCCTCGAACTCCTGGGCCGTGCATGGGTCGCGCACCGAGTCCGGCGCTCCGGTGCTCTGCAACGACCCGCACCTCGGCCACGAGTTCCCGTCGGTCTTCTACCTCGCGCACCTCGAGCACCCTGACTTCACCGGCGCAGGCGTCACCTTCGCCGGCATTCCCGCCGTGCTCATCGGGCACACCCGCAGCCTGGCCTGGGGCATGACGGTCTCCTACGCCGACTCGCAAGACCTCTTTCGCTTGCAGCCGACCGACGATGGAAAGGGCTACCTCGTCGACGGCGCCGTCGAGCCCTTCGAGCGCGTCGAGCAGCGCTTCAGGCTGGGCCGCGCCGAGAACGCCGAGGTGAAGACGGAGACCTGGCTCGTCAGCCGCTTTGGGCCGGTGCTCCCGGAGTCGTTCGTCCCCGGCGCTTCTCGGCTGGCCTTGGCCTGGCCCACGCTCGAGGTCGGCGGGCCCAACGTGGCTCCCATCAGCGGCTTCTGGGACTTCCTTCGGGCGAAGAACGTCGACGAGGCGACGAGCGCCATCGAGCGCTTCCAGATGGCCGGTCAGAACGTCGCGCTCGCCTTCACCGATGGAACCATCGCCTACCGTTTGGCGACCTACGCGCCGGAGCGGCCCGCTGGCGTGACGGGCCGGCTCCCCCGTGACGGCACCCACGCCATCGAGTCGAGGCTGCTCCCGCAGCGCGAGAAGCCGGAGCTCACCAACCCGGCGAAGGGCTACCTCGTGGCGGCGAACCAACGCGTCATCGGCGACCAAGACTCACGAACGCCCGCCATCGGCACCACCGGTGTTCCTCCGCATCGCGCCCGGAGAATCCACGAGCGGCTCGAGGCGCTCCTCGGCGCGAAGAAGGCGACGGCCGACGAGCTGCTCGCGCTTCAGCAAGACGTCGTCTCACTCGAGGCGCGCGATCTCGTGCCGGTGCTGGGCGCGGCGTGCCCTTCGAAGACGCCGCGGCACGACTCCGAGCAGGTGAAGGCGTTCTGCGAGGCGCTGCGTGGGTTCGATGGGGTGTTCTCGACCGACAGCCTCGGGGCGCTGCCCTTCGTCGCGACGATGACGGCGCTTCGGGTCCAGGTGGTGCGCGCGCTGGGGTTCGACGACGCGGCCGAGAAGTCGCTCGCGCGCTCGTTTCCGGTGACGAACGCGGTGCACCTGGCGTTGCTCGGTGGAGGCCGGTCGCCGCTCTTCGGGCGAGGGCTCGAGTCGGTGATGGTCTCGGCCGTCGACGACGCGTTGGACGACGTCGTCACCCGCACCGGCGAGCGTCCCTCCGAGTGGCGATGGGGAGCGGTGCACACGCTCCAGGCCAAGGGGGTGCTCGCGCAGGCGCCCATCGTCGGAGGCTTCTTCACCGGCTCGGTGAGCGAGCAGTCGGGCCATGGGAATACGGTGCGCGCCGAGAGCGGGCTGCCGGTCGATCACGGCGCGGCGTTGCGAATGGTCGTCGAGCTGTCGACGCCGCCTCGCGCGCGCTTCACCATCGACACCGGCCAGAGCGGGGCGCCGAAGGAACCTCACGCGTTCGATCAATTCGAGGCGTGGACGAAGGGCCGGCCGTCGCGAATGCCGCTCACGCGCGCGGAACTCGACGCCGAGGCCGAGGGCACCTTCGTGCTGCTGCCAGCGCCGCCTCGCTGAGCGCAGGTGGCGTCGATGCGGCTCGCGTCAGGCCTCGACGGTGAACGTGGCGTCGATGGGCCGGTACGCGCCGTCGTCACGAGAGCCGTTGCCCTCGTCGGCGGCACGGTAGAGCCGGTCCACGTTTCCGAAGTGGCTGCTCGAGGTGTCGGTGCGTCGCACGAGCGAAGCGGCGAACTCGTCAGGGTCGGTCGGGAGCGGGGGTGTCCCTGGCACGGCCTGCGCTTGCACCTGCTCGCGGTAGTGGGCGAGCTGCTCCTTCGTGAACGAGACCCGCACCTTCGAGCCCTCCTTCACCGGCCCGGTCTCGGCTTGGCTCAGGTCGCCAGTCATCGCGACGTTGAGGAGCTGGGTCGTGGCTGCGTCGGCGGTGATGGTCAGCTCGTACCGGCGCTCGCTCTCGAGCTCGTTGCCCTGCGCGTCGTAGCTCGAGGTGATGCGCAGCGGCGGGTTGTCGCCGTAGACGTAGTCCTGCGAGATGGTCTTCGTTCCATCGGCGTTCGTCGTCACCACCATCGCGCCGGTGTTCTTGGTGCCGTCGATGGTGAAGTCGAGTGGGCCCAGCTTGAGGCCGATCTTCGCCTGGGACGAAGCGTCGAGCTTCTCCAGGGTCTTCGCGTTGGTGACGCCCGGCCCATTCGTCTCGGGAAGCTCGCCAGAGGCGAGGAAGTGGTTGTACGCGGCCTGGCCCTCGGGCGTGGAGAGGTCGAACTCGGCGCTCTTGAGCGTCGCGCCCTTCACCGTGTCGGCTCGGCCGAACTTGAGGCTCGCGACCTTCAGGTCGAGGCCCACGCCGGCGTACGCCTCGATGGCGGCCGTCGGCCCTGCCGTCACTCGCACGGTGTGGTCGTCCACCTTCTGCACCGCCACGCTCACCCCTTCGAGCTCGGTCACCTTGGTCTGCACCGAGAGGTTGCGGAAGGTCGCGGTGAACTCGTTCGACGAGTAGTTCGAGCCGTCGAGGGTGACGGTCGCGCCGGTCGGCATCGACGAGGGGTCGAAGGGGTTCACCGAGGCCGGGTTCACTCCTGCGGCGGCCGCCTCCGGCATCGACACCTTGTACTCGACGCGCAGCCCTTCGCTCTGCGCCACCGTCACGCCCGCCGAGGAGATGGTGACGCCGGCCTTCAGCGTCACCGAGGCGTCCGTCTTCACCGAGTAGGTGGTGACGCCCTTCTCCGTCTTCTTCTCCGCGACCTCGGTGGCCTGGGCCGAGACGCCGAAGCTGACGCCGACGCCCTTCGCGAGCTTGAGCTTGTCGCTGAAGCCGAACTTCTCCGTCGCCTTGAGCTTCGGCAGTGGCAGCCCGGAGAAGCCGCTCGCGCGAGAGGCCTGTTGGCGCTCCGCAGCGTCTGGTGAGCCAGCCGGCCGAGCGCTCGTGGGCGGGTCGACCGGTCGCGCGTTCGCCGGAGCACCCAGCGCCTTCGCCCTGAGCGCCCGTGCCCGTCCAGTCGAATACTCGTCGGCGACGAAGGGACGACGCACCGCCGGCCGCTGCTCTGGTTGTCGCGGCTTGACGGTCGTCACGGAATCAAGGTTGGCCCCAACTCGACCTCGAAGGCTGTCGACCATGCCTCGAGTATCGCCGTTCGCGAGGTGCTTGAACCACCCCAACCGGTCACTCGGCTTTACAGGTGAAGCCTCACGTCTCCGGCTGACGTTCGAGGTGGCTGGGTGCGGCGAGGCGGTCCTCGCGGCCGACCCCCGCTTGACGTGGTCGCTGACCGGCGTGTACGGCCCCCGACTCGATTCGTCGGACACCCGTGACGGATTGCTCCGTGCTTCCACAACCACCACGCAGCTCGTCATCGGAGGTTGCTGTGACTCGGAAAATCTCGTTCTTCTTGTTGCTGACGTCGCTCCTTGGGTGCGATCCACAAGTCGTCATCGGCGATCCACCCGATGCGGGTCAGGCTGGCGGAGTGGCTGGTGGTTCGACCTCAGGCGGTGACGCTGCGGGAGGCACGGCTGGCGGAAGCGCGGCCGGAGGCGTCGTCGGGGGAGGCTCGGCCGGTGGCAGCGCGGGAGGCACGAGCGGTGGCGGCGCAGCGGGAGGGAACGCCACGGGCTGCCCAGGCACCCTTCGTTGTTCCGACGTCACTGGCGCTCGCGATTTCGCGTGCATCGATCCAGCCATCGCGAGCGGCATCCCTGCTGATGCGGCGGTCTGCGCCAACACTGCTCCGTGCGCCCGCGGCTTCACCTGTTACCTCACCGGCGCGTCGTCGAACGCGGGCGTCTGTCTGCGGAACTGCGGTAGCTCCGCGGCCGGCGGAGCAGCGGGCGGAGGCACGGCTGGGGGAATGGCCGGAGGCGGTGGACTCACGCCGGTGGCTCCCGACTTCGTGAGCGCGAGCACTCCAGTCGCCATCGACGCGGCCACCACGCTGACGGTCGGAGCCCCTCCTCAGACGCAGCCCGGTGACTTTCTCATCGCGATCATCGGCGCTGCCGAAGAGAGCGGGGCTCGAACCGTGCCTGCGCCTGCCGGGTGGACCCTGCTCGGCGGTTGGCCGATTCACAACCTCACCTCGCAGCACACGCCCTACATCATTCCCACGAGCGAGAACCACGGGCTCTGGCTCTTCACGCACCGGGTCGCCGCGGGAGATGCGCCCGACGTGTCCTTCACCTTCAACACGGCCACCATCGCCCGTGGAGTCATCGTCGCGTACCGCGGCGTCTCCCTCACCAACCCGGTGAACGACAAGGTCGGCTTTGGCCTCTACGGCGATGGCAACACCAACGGCTTCGGCAGTGGCAACACCACCCTGAACGTGGCGCGGCAGGTGAACATCGTGGGCACCGCGCTCACGACCTTCGCCTCGTACTCGACCACCTTTGCGTCGCCTGGCCGCGTCGAGCGGGTGAACACCGGAGAGCACCCCAACGGGCTCAACCTGATCGTCCATGACGACGACATCTACCCGCGCCTCTACACGGCCCCTGGAGTGCGCCACTTCCGCTCGCCCAGCGGGACCACCATGAGCATGCAGTACATCATCGCCACCCTTCTGCTGACCCCTCAGTGAGCGCGACACCATGACCCCCATTCGAACCGTGCTGGCGATGGCGTTGCTCTCGTCGTGCGGACCCGTCGAGTCTCAACCGCCGCCGCGACCGCAGGTGCCGTCGTGTTCCGCCTCCAATTGTGCAGGGTGCTGTGACGAGCGAGGCGTGTGCCAACCTGGCAGCTCGGCGTCGGCCTGCGGGCTGATGGGGGCTTCGTGTCAGGCGTGCGCGAACGGGTGCGAGAGCGGCCAGTGTCGATCGATGCCAGACCCGCTTCCGGCGAACGCGAAGCTCGTCTTCACCAGCTCGCTGGGCCTGTCGGGCACCTTCGGGAGCCGGGCTGCCGCGAACACCCACTGTGCCAACGCCGCCGCGGCCGCAGGTCTTCCGGGCACCTTCGTCGCGTGGCTGAGCGGAACGGAGCGCTGCGGGACCACGAACTGCCCCTACGCAGCGAAAGACACCGTCACCGGCGCTGGGCCGTGGTTTCTGCTGTGCCGCGACGCCGAGGGGCACGTTCGGTCACCCTTCCCAAACAGGGCGTCCTTGCTGGTCGCGCCGACGACGCCGCTCGACTGCGACGAGCGTGGCCGCAAGGTGTCGAGCGGCGTGTGGACGGGCACGAGCGTCGGTGGCACGCCCGCGCCGTTTGCCCAGTGCTCCAGCTACAGCGTGAGCTCCGGCAACACCCCTTCGTGGACCGAGTCCATCGAGGTCTTCACGGTGAATGGGATGACGACGAGCTCGCGGCTGACGGCCACCTCGGGCAGCACCGCCGCCATCGACGAGAACTGGACGAACTCGGGAGGAGCCCGCTGCACCGACACGCTGCGCTTCTACTGTTTCCAGCTGTGAGCCGCCGGTCGGGCCGATAGACGGGGGCGGTGCGCCTCGGCCTGCTGGCCCTCCTCCTCGTCGCGTCTTCCTCTCACGCGGGGAACGTTCGCCTCGCGTTCGAGAAGGGCACCGACCCCGGCTGTCCCGACGAGTCGGGCTTTCGGCAGCTGATCGCCGCGCGCCTGGGACGAGATCCATTCAGCCCCGAGGCCCGCTCGGTGGTGACGGTGCGGGTGAGCGGAGCAGGCCCCTATCAAGCCGAGCTGGTGCTCGAGACGCCGGGCGCCGAGGCACGTCGGAAGACCCTCACTGGCGCCGACTGTGCCGAGCTCGTCCAGTCGACGGCCGTCGCAGTGGCCCTCGCGGTCGATCCCCTGCTTCGCAGGCCCGAGCCTCCCGTTCCAAAGAGCACACCAGTCGACCCCGCGCCGTCGAGCGCTTGGCCCGATCCACCGCCTCGGGTCCCCACGCCCGCCGCGCCCGAGCGTTCCTCCGGCTCGCTGCAGTGGTCCGTCTCGGCGGGCGCGGGCGTGGAGCTGGGAGCGTCGGTCGTGCCTCAACCCGACCTCCGGCTCGAGCTCCGCGCGGGTCACGGCCTGGTCTCGGTCGGGCTCGAGGGCCACTTCGGAGTCCCAGTCACCGGCGCCCTGACGCACGGCACCCTGACGACGTCTCGGCTGATGGGCGCGGTCGTTCCGTGTCTCGAGTGGAAGTGGTTCGCGGGCTGCGCCGACCTGTCGCTCGGGACGCTTCGACTCGAGGCCCAGCAGGTCGCGGGCGCACGGGTGGCCAGCGTCTTCTTCGCGTCGGTCGGCGTGCGCGCTCGCGTCATGGTGCCCATCGGCTCGGTGTTCGCCGTGGGCCCACGGCTGGACGGCTTCGTTCCGCTCACGCGGGCCAGCGCGCTCGTCGGCACCGAGCGGGTGTGGACGGTGTCGCCCGTCGCGGCGGGCCTCGGGCTCGACGTGCGCTTTCGCTTCTGAACCCGTGACGGAACGCGCGGGCTCGGCACAAGCTGTGTCTCGATGAGCGCCAGGGCACAGGCCTTCACCTCGGCCTACCGCGAACACCTCGGGTGGATGCTGAGGACCGTGCGCCGGCTCGGCGTGGTTCCGACCGACCAGGAAGACGTGGCGCACGACGTCTTCTCGACCGCCTGGCGCAAGTTGGACACCTGGGAGCCCGACCGGCCCATGCGCCCATGGCTGTTCGGCATCGCGTTTCGGGTGGTGAGCAATCGCAGGGCCGCGCGGAGCGGGAAAGAGGAGCTGGTCGAGGCCTTCGACGACCGACACGGTGGCTTGCCGCGACCCGATGAGGTGCTCGAAGGCGAAGCGGTGCGGAAGCAGGTGCTGCAAGCGCTCGAGACGCTGCCCTTCGAGCAGCGCGCGATGTTCATCGGCCACGACATCGACCGCACGCCCATTCCCGAGCTCGCCCGCGCGCTCGACCTTCCCTTGAACACCGCCTATTCGCGTCTGAGGCTCGGCCGTCAACGGTTTCAGACCGCGTGGGACGCGCTGTCACGAGGACACACGCTGTCGAAGGAGGTGAGCACGTGAGCGAGCCCCTCGAACCGTTGGATCCAGCCGTGCAGGCCGCGCTCGACGTCGAGCACGACTTCCCGGTGCCGCCGCCCGAGGTGCTGGGGCGCCTTGCCTCGAGATTCGAGGCGACGATGACGGCTTCGGCGCCCGAGGTGCCGGTCGAAGGCGGCGCGGGCTCGAGCGCCGCGGCTCCCAGCGCAGTGACGAAGCTCGCGATGAGCAAGGTGGCGATTGGCGTGGTGAGCGCGGTCGTCGGAGCGGTCGGTGGCGCGCAGCTCCAGAAGCACCTCGGGGCTCCGCGCGAGGTGGTGGTCGAGCGCCGGGTCAAGGTCGAAGTGCCGGTGCGAGTCGAGGTACCGGTGCGGGTCGAGGTGCCCGTCGTCGAACCAGTCGAGGGAAGCCCTCCGCCAGGGAAGACGGAGCGCGCGCCGAGGGCCCCCGCGGTGCGACTCGAGAACGAGCGGCTGCTGATCGAGCGGGCCACCGTCGCGCTGGCGCGAGGCGACTTCGAGGCTGCGCTCGAGTCCTGCACGCTCCACCAGGCAGGGTCTCCAAGCGGCCAGCTCTCGGAGGAACGCGAGAGCCTGGCGATTCGCTCGCTCGCGGGGCTCGGCCGAATGCCCGAGGCCCGACGACGCGCGGACCAGTTTCGTCAGCGCTGGCCGAGCAGCCTGCTCCTCGACGTCATCGACGAAGCCGTTCGCTGAGCGAGCCCTGCCACGGGCCTCCGCCGTGCGGCGCTCGACAGCCGTCGCCGAGGTCGCGCGCCCGTTCTTCGCAGTGGTGCGAGCTCGCGGGCGAACCATCGGCGCGCCGAGCCGGCTCACGGTTCGCGACGGACTGACGGACGAGCGGCGCGGGCCGACGTCACTCCCACGCCCCACTGCGCACCAGGAGCCGGTTCCGGTAGACGCCCTCGGCGTGCCACACCGTCTCCATGCCGGCGCCGATGCCGGTCGAGGCGAGCGAGAGCAGGACGAGCACCTTCGACTCGTCGTTGGCGGGCTTGCCGAACTGAACCGCGTTCACCGGTACCCCTTCTCCCGCCGTCGGTGAGAGCGTCACGTCGGCCTGCGCGGTGAAGTCGAGCCAGCGCAGCGAGCACTGCGCGACGCCGTCGTCGACGAGCACGAGGGTGAGCGGGTCTCCTCGTCGCAGCGGGCCGCGCCCGAGCTCAACGAACGGCCCCTTCTCGGCGTTCGAGCCGCGCCACACCACGAGCTCCCCTTGCTTCGTCATCGCGGCGAAGTGCGCCGGCCGGCCCTTGGGGTAGTCGAACGGCGCGAGCGGAAAGTCGGTGGCCCCCGTCGCCTCGAAGCGCAGCGAGGGGGCGTGAAAGCCCGTCACCACGAGGTCGGCGTAGCGGCTCAGGTGCGAGGCGGTCGGCTTGGGCACGAGCGTCTCGGCGTCGACGTCGAAGCCTCCATCCGCCAACGCCACGGTGAGGCTCGCTCGGCGAAGCGGCCCCCAGAGGGCCGGGGGCTCCTTGGCGCGCTCGACGGTGGGAGTGTGGGTGATGGGCCAGAAGCCATCGTCGGAGGCGTCTTGGAAGCGCAGGAGCGGCCCCAGCGTCGCGAGCCCGTGGCCACAGGCGAACTGGAGATGCCCGTCCGAGGTGACGAGCAGCCCCTCGAGCGAGCTGGGCACGCCCGCATCCGACAAGCTGGTGAGCGCGGGAACCGTGGCCACCGGTGACGGCGCCCGCCCGAGCGGCTGCATCGCGCCCAACGGACCCGCCGCGAGCGAGACGACCGCGAGGCTGAGCCGGCTCGACCTCGCCAGCTGCCGGTGCGCGCGCCAGGTGGTGACGACCCAGAGCGCGCCAACGCAGAACGGAATGCCGAAGAAGGCGCCGTCGGTGCGCTCGAAGACGAAGCGGCCGACGAGGCTGCCGAAGAGGAGCAAGACGCCCGGCACCAGCCCGCTCACGAAGCAGAGCCCCTGCCGGCCCACCAACGCACCCACGACGGCGAGGCCCGTCACCAGCCACAGCGCCAGCACCGTTCCCGTCGTCGCCCACCACAGCGCGCTCGAGAGCGGGAAGACGAGCGGCGGCCGCCAGAGCGTGACCGAGGCTCCGACGGCGCAGAGCACCAGCGAGGTGACGGACATCCACGAGGCCAACCGCACCGACGCACTCTCGCACTTTCGAAAACCCGAGGGTCGCAAAGCGCGCTCGACCCTTCCGGCCGGCAGGCAAAGTGTCATGATGCGCGTCGCCATCTCGATGCGTCTCTTCCCCGCCGCTCTCCTCGCGCTCAGCGTGTGGCTCGTCGCCTGCCCGCCGCCGGCTCCTCCGGCCAAGAAGGAGATCTGCGGCAACGGCACCGACGACAACGGCGACGGCAAGGCCGACTGCTTCGACCCGGTCTGCTTCGACTCCCCGTTCTGCGCGTTGACGCTCGAGAACTGCATCAACCAGGTCGACGACGACAAGAACGGCCTCACCGACTGCGCCGACCCGGCCTGTCAGACCGACGTCAACTGCCTGCGCATCGAGAACTGCGACAACGGCATCGACGACAACGGCGACTCGAAGGTGGACTGCGCCGACGGCGACTGCAGCGGCAAGCCAGGCTGCGGAGACGGTGGGGCCGAAGCGCCCCTCAGCTGCTTCGACACCGTCGACAACGACAACGACGGCAAGCGCGACTGCGCCGACCGGGAGTGCGTGGGCCAGGCGTGTGGTGCCGGCTGCCTGTGCAGCGACGCCGGCGTTCGAGGCGAGGCCGACTGCGGCAACCTGCAAGACGACGACGGCGACTCGAAGGCCGACTGCGGCGACCCCGACTGCGAGCAACAGACCTGCGGCGCCGGCTGTGCGTGCGTGGGCGGTGCGCGCGGCGAAGGCGAGTGCAACGACGGCCAGGACAACGACTCCGATGGCCAACGCGACTGCGCCGACAGCGACTGCTCGATGCGCAGCTGCGGCCCGGGCTGCACCTGCAAGGCCGGCAACAAGTCCGAGACGCTCTGCACCGACACCCAAGACAACGACGGCGACGGAATGATGGACTGCGCCGACCCCGACTGCGCGATGGTGGCCTGCGGCACCGGCTGCCTCTGCTCGATGGGCCGGAAGGTCGAGACGCTCTGCACCGACACCCAGGACAACGACGGCGACGGCGCGACCGACTGCTTCGACACCCCCGACTGCGACGGCACCGGCTGCGGCACCGGCTGCACCTGCGGGAGCGGCCGGAAGAAGGAAGTCGCCTGCACCGACAAGCAGGACAACGACGGCGACGGGCTGCGCGACTGCGCCGACACGATGGACTGCACCGGCGCCGCCAACCACTGCGCGACGACCCCCATGCCCGAGTCGACCGCCTGTAGCGACGGTATCGACAACGACAACAACGGCTTCATCGACTGCGAAGACACCGGCTGCAACGGCCAGGCGTGCGGCGGCGGCTGCACCTGTCGCAACTCGGGGAAGGCCGAGACGAACTGCTCCGACTCGGTGGACAACGACGGCGATGGCCCGCGCGACTGCGCCGACCCCGACTGCGTGGGCGTCGGCATGGAGTCGAGCTGCACCGACACCCTCGACAACAACTGCGACGGCGCCATCGACTGCGGTGACATGTCGTGCGTGTCGAACGCCGCTTGCTCGAACCTCCCCATCGGGCGCGCGTGCATCGTCGGCACCCAGTGCACCTCGGGCACCTGCCGTGACGAGGCCACCAGCGGCTGGCCCGGCGGCTCCTGCGTGGCGGGCGTGAACAGCTGCACCCGGAGTGACGCCGGCGTCTCCACCGGGTGTCCGACCGGCTCGGTGTGTCTCGGAGACAACTTCGGCACCTTCTGCCGGCAGCAGTGCTCGGGGAGCAGCGGGTGCCGCACCGGCTACGCCTGCCACGACGACGACGAAGACTCCGACAGCCCGAACTGGTGCACGCCCTTGTGCTCGAGCGACGCCCAGTGCCGCGCGATGGGCTCGAGCTACGGCTGCAACCCGTGGAGCAAGCTGTGCGAGTCGAAGGACAAGCAGCTGCCCAAGTACGGCGGCGGTTGCTCGACGAACGCCGACTGCGAGTCGGGGCTCTGTCTCCGCGCGAGCAACAACGGCGGCTACTGCTACGGCTGGTGCGCGCGCGCTGGAGGCACCTGCGGCGGCGACGGCGTCTGCGAGCCCGGCGCGAGCGGCGATGGCACCGGGCGCTGCCTCGATGGCTGCGCGATGGCCGGCTCGACGAGCGAGTGTCGCTCCGGCTCGGCCCAGACCTGTGGACCCGCGCCGACCGGCGGCCAGAACGTCTGCTACTGCCGCATCGAGGGCGAGCGCTGCGCCGTCAACGGCGATTGCTGTCGCAACAGCTGCATCGTCTTCCCCATCGTGGGTGGCGTGTGCGTGCTGTGACTTCATCTCCCTCCTGATCCACCGGGTCCGCTCCTTGCTGTCCTCGCCGTCGGGAAGGTGGGCATGGGAGCGCCCGACGCTCGACACGAAGTCGAAGGCCCGATGGATCAAGCGCTGGCGCTCGCCCACTCGCTCACGGGCGCGTCAGGTTTGTTGGTCGAGACCGGGGCCTCGCAGACTCGCTGGGGCGTTCGCGACCCCGGCGGTCACTTGCCGGTGGTGAAGACGACCTTCGTCGTTCCCGATGCCTTCCTCGATGGGCAGTTCGCCACCCACCCGGTGGTGAAGGCGCTCGGCATTCGCTGCCTGGTGGGAACGCCGCTGCAGGCCGGGCCGCACAAGCCGGTGGTGGGCACCCTCTGGGCCTTCTCCACCATGCCCGACGCCTTCGCTTTTCCGGCGCTCGAGGCGCTGGCGCGGGTGAGCACCGTCCTCGGAGGCCTCCTCAGCCCGGTGACGCCGATGGCCGAGCTCGAGCGGCTGGTGATGTCGCTGCCGACGCCGGCGGTGGCGATGCTGAACGAGCGGGTGGTGCCCAACGCGCTCGCGTGCAACCTCACCGGCTATCGCGGCGAGGAGCTGGCGACGCTCGAGCAGTGGTTCAACGCGCTCTACCGCGACGACGGGCCGATGGTGCGCGAGCTCTACGAGGCCGACCGGCTCTCCGGCTTCCTCGACGGCCGCACCGCGCCCATCACCCGCAAGGACGGCTGGGAGCGCCTGGTGCAGTTCCACCCGACGGCGGTGGGCGAGGGCGAGCTGTGGCTCCTCACCGACATCACCGAGCGCGTCGCCTCGCAGGAGCGCTTCCGGCTCCTCTTCGAGCAGTCTTCGACGCCGCACCTGTTGATGGACCCGACGGGCATCGTCGACTGCAACCCGGCCGCGGTCGCGCTGTTGGGCTTCCGCTCGAAGAGCGACCTCTTGCGGCTCAGCGTTCGCCAGCTCTCTCCCGAGCAGCAGCCCGACGGAGGCCGCAGCGAGCCCAAGTGGGCGGAGCTGGAAGCGCTCGCGTTCGAACAAGGCAGCCACCGCTTCGACTGGGTGCTCCGGACCGCGAGCGGCCGTGACGTGCCGGTGGAGGTGACGCTCACGCCCCAGGCCTTCGGCGCGCAGCGGGTGCTGCTCGTCGAGTGGCACGACCTCACCGAGCGGGTGCAGTACGAGGAAGGGCTGCGCAAGGCGCGCGACTCGGCGATGGACTACGCGCGGGCGAAGTCCGACTTCCTCGCGGTGATGTCCCACGAGATTCGCACTCCGATGAACGGCGTCATCGGAATGACCCGGCTGCTCCTCGACACCTCGCTGACGACGCAGCAGAAGGAATACGTCGACTCGCTGCGGGCCTGCGGCGAGGGCCTGCTGGCGCTACTCAACGACATCCTCGACTTCTCCAAGCTCGAGGCCGGCAAGCTGACGCTCGAGGCGATTCCCATCTCGCTGCGCGACCTGGTGGACGAAGCGGTGGCGGTGGTGGCCGACGTCGCGGAGGCGAAGGGCTTGAGCGTCGCGGTGCTCGCCGACTCGGAGGTGCCCGACCGCGTGCTGGGCGACCCGACGCGCCTGCGCCAGGTGCTGCTCAACCTGCTCTCGAACGCGGTGAAGTTCACCTCGGTGGGCGGGGTGGAGGTGCACCTCGCGGCCGGGCCTCAGACGGCCGACGGGCGCCAGCAGCTCACCATCGCGGTGAAGGACTCGGGCGTCGGCATCACCCCGCAGGCGCTGCCGCGGCTCTTCGACTCCTTCTCGCAGGAAGACTCGAGCACCACCCGCCGCTTCGGAGGCACCGGCCTCGGCCTCGCCATCTGCAAGCGCCTCGTCGGGTTGATGAAGGGCGACATCGCGGTCGAGACGAGCCCCTGGGGCAGCACCTTCTCGGTGAAGGTGGCCTTCGCGAAGCTGCCGAGCGTCGAGGCGCAAGACCTGCTCGCGCGGCGCCAGGTGCTGCTCCTCGGGCCGCCGTCGGTCACCCGGCGCTCGGTGCAACAGGTGGCGGAGAGCCTGGGTGGCGTCGTCACCGTGCTGGAGTCGCCGGCCGAGGCGCTCGACCGCGCCGAGGAGTTCGACCTCGCCTTGGTGGACGACGAGGCGCAGGGCCCCGAGGCTCGCGCGCTGGCGGCGCGATTGGTGGCGCCGCATCGCCGGGTGGGCGTGCTGACCTCGAAGCGCACCTCGGGCGCCGAGTTTCCACCGGGCTGCTTCCGGCTCTCCCGACCGCTTCGACGCCGCTCCTTCCTCGAGACGGTGGCGCGTGCGCTCGCGGTTTACGCGCCGACCGAGCGAGCGATGGCGCAGGAAGACGAGCGGCTCCACGGGCTCAAGGTGTTGGTCGCAGAGGACAACCTCATCAACCAACGGGTGATTCGCGGGCTCCTGGGGAAGCTGGGCTGTTCGGTCTTCGTCGCGGAGAACGGCGCCGACGCGCTCTCGGCGCTCGCCACCCAGACCTTCGACCTCGTGCTGATGGACTGTCAGATGCCGGTGCTCGACGGCTTCGAGGCCACCATGCGGTTGCGGGAACGCTACGGCGCCGAGCTGCCCGTCGTCGCCCTCACTGCCGGCACGATGGAGGGCGACCGTCAGCGGTGCATCGCCGCGGGGATGAGCGACTTCTTGGCGAAGCCAGTTCGACCCGAAGACTTGCAGCGCGTGCTCTCGAGGTTCAGGAGCGCGCGCGAGATGGCCTCGGTGGGGACGTGAGAGCCGTCACC
>Ga0268298_10003661_pt1 | contig 15531 bp, 14 predicted proteins | sample WWTPWeurt_MetaG_FD_194462 | JGI IMG/M metagenome (GOLD analysis project Ga0268298, IMG submission 194462) | Activated sludge microbial communities from WWTP in Nijmegen, Gelderland, Netherland - WWTP Weurt | ecosystem: Engineered > WWTP > Aerobic digester > Activated sludge | place... | reverse complement strand
GCAGCAGCGACGCTGGCTGGGACGGCGCGATCCGCGGGATCTGTTCGGCGTGAACCTAGACGACGAGGCGCGCTCCCCCGATCTGGTGCGGGTCAGCGTAGATGAGCGCGGCACCCCCGGCGCGGGCGCGGGGCGGATGGTCGATCTGTCCTGGGACGGGCGCCTCGTGGTGTTCAGCACCGAGGCGCCCAACCTCGGCTTGGCCGACAGCAACGGCGGCACGGACGTCTTCCTGCGGGATCTCGCGACCCAGCGCACCACCCCGATCAGCGTCGATCAGGCCGGGGTCCTCGGGAACGCCTCCGCCAACGATCCTCAGATCTCGGGCGACGGGCGCTTCGTCCTCTTTCACTCCTCGGCCACGCTGACGGACACCCCGACCCGCGGCTTCGAGGAGCTGTATCTGCGCGACCTGGCCGAGCGGAGCACCACGATGATCTCCCGCCACCCAGGCGGCCTGGCCTTCTCCGACTCGGTGGTCGACGCGGCGATCTCCTTTGATGGGCGTTACGTCGCCCTACAAACCAGCGTGTTTCGCGCCCCCGGCTCGACTCCGCAGTGGGACATATGGGTCCACGATCGACTCTTCGGCGGCTTTGTCCCCGGCGTGCGCGCCCCGGACGGGAGCGAGCCTGACCTCGGCACGCGCTGGCCGCGCCTCTCGGCCGATGGGCGGGTGCTGGCCTTTGTCTCCGCGGCCTCCAACCTGACTCCGGGCGACACCAACGGCGTGGACGACGTCTTCGTCCGCGATCTCGAGAGCGGGGCCTTGGAGCGGGTGAGCGAGCCGGGCGTAGGCGGAAACGATCGGGGTCGCGCGCTGCTCCGACCAGCGCTCTCTGGGGACGGCATGATCGTCGCGTTCGCGACCTGGGCGACCCTCTTGCCCGAGGATCTCTACGCGACGGCCGACGTCTACGTCCGAGACCGCCGGAGCGGGTCGCTGGAGGTCATCCCGCTGCTCTCGGGCACGCCGCCCTCGTCGCTCAGCCTCTCGGCCGACGGACGCTTCGTGCTGATCGCCACCACCAGCGACGCCATCGACCTCGATCACCCGCAGGGGGCAAGTGGCCCAGCTTATCCGGTCATCTTCGATCGCCAACGCCGTACCTTGACCCGCCTCCTCTCCGGCAGCACCGCCGGGATCGAGGCGGTGGCGATGTCGGGCGACGGACGGAGCCTGGCCTTTACGAGCACGGACCCCAGCCTGGTCCCGCCGGCCAGCTCCTATAGCGATGTCTACTGGACCCCGCAGCCCGTGCGCTGAATCCTCAGATTCCTGAGCCCGGGCCGCTGCTGCCTCAGTAGCAGAGGACAGATGATCTCCAGACAGTTCCTCGCAGCATGGGTGGTGGCGGCATCGATCGGGTTCGGCTGCGACGCGACCAGGCCCGCCGTGCAGCTGGACGCGGAGGCTGGGCGAGACGCCGATCCGGCGGACCTCAGTGTTCGAGATACGCCGCTGATGTCCATCGACACCGGGGTGCTCGGCCCGCAGGACCATGAGATCCACGACTTCGGGATGAGCGACAACGGCTCGAGCGCCGCCGACACCGGGGTGCTCGGCCCGCAGGACCATGATGACTTCGGGAGGAACGACAACGGCTCGAACCCGGCCGACACCGGCACGCGCGCCTGCGCCACCGCCAATGACTGCGATCCAGGCGAGGTCTGCTTGTTTTGGGACCAGGGATGCAACATCCAAGGCGTCTGCGCTGCGATGTGCCCGCTGCTCGACGCCTGCGCCGGCTGCAATCAGCACTGCGGCTGCGATGGGGTGACCTTCTCCGGCTGCGCTTCCAAGCCCTTCGCGCACCGCGGGCCTTGCGGGGGCACGGACGGCGGCGGCACCGACTGACTCTCGATGGGAAGACGACTCAGCGCTTCCCTTTGTACTCCATCATCCCGCGCATCTTCGACTCGGCCTCGCCGGCGACCTCTTCGTCGTCCTTCATCCGCGCGGCGCAGTCCTCGCAGAGCTTCAGCGTCTTCTTACCGACTTTGACCTTCACGATCTCGTCGACCTCGTCGTGGCACTCTTGGCACTCCATGTCCCCGAACTAGCGCACTCCAGGGCGGCAGTCACCAAACTGGGTAGCCGGCGTCGGGAGCTGCGGTGGCTTTGATGGGCAGCGCAGGGCGGCGGCGGGGCTCGGGCGTCGACGGGAGTGGCGCTGGAGAGGTCGGCTCGGCCGGGCGCGGGATCGCCATCGGCGCCCGCGTGGAGCTGCGCACGACCGGGACCGCGGCGGGTGCCACGGCCGGGCTCCGCTCCGGCTCCGCGGGGGGACGGGGGGCGCGGGCAAAAGACCACAGGAGCGCCCCGAGCAGCGCAGCGCCTCCCACGAGGATCAGCGGACCTCGCCGGCGCGGCCCCTCCGGTACAGGCGACGTCAGGAGCGGCAGCGTCTCGGGCTCGATCGCCGGGCGCATCGGCCGGGTCTCCGGCAGGTCGCGCGAGGCCAAGATCGCCTCGAGCTCCGCCGCTACGGCCGCTGCGCTGGGCGGCCGCGCGGAGGCCTTCTTGGCCATCAGCGAGCGGCATAGCGCGCGCGTCGCCTCGCTGATCGGCCCTCCATCGGCAGCGCGCTCCGGGAGCTCGGGCACCGGAGCGTCGAGGTGCAGCCGCGCGATCTCCATGAAGCCCTCGGCCAGATACGGCGCGCGCCCCGTGAGGCAGGCGAAGAGCACGCAGCCCAGGCTGTACAGATCGCTCGCGGCCTCCACCGGCTCAGCCATGAACTGCTCGGGGCTGGCGAACTCAGGGGTGCCGAGGAAGCTCCCCACAGCGGTCAGGCGCCCGTGGGAAGCGGTCGGCGGCGTCACCAGCCCAAAATCCAAGACCTTGATCAGCTCCGGTCCGCCCTCGTCCTTCTTGGTCAGCATGATGTTGGCCGGCTTCAGATCGCGGTGGACGATGTTCGCGGCGTGCGTGGCCGCCAGCGCTTGCGCGATCTCCACCGCGACCGCCAGCGCGCGCGCTTCGGTCATAGGCCCGTCGGCGCGGAGCGCATCGACCAGAGTGCGGCCAACGACCAGCTCGGAGACGATGAAGGGCTGGCCGCTCCGCTCGTCGACGTCATAGTCGATGAGCTGCACGACGTGCTTGTGCTGCACCTGAGAGAGGGCCTGGGCCTCGCGCCGGAAGCGAGCGAGGCGCTGAGGATCGGTGGCCACATCGGGGGGCAGCATCTTGAGCGCGACCAGGCGATCGAGGGAGAGCTGACGCGCCGCGAAGACCCAGCCCATCGCCCCCTGACCGAGCGGCGCCTCGATCCGATAGCGGCCGACGAAGGTGTCGCCCGGGGCGGTGGTCGCGGGCGGGATCGGAGGCGCGCCCGGATCCGAGCTCATTCGTCCTGGCCCCCGAGATCCTTGAGCCGGAGCCGGAGCCCAGCCTTGGAGATCTTCAGGGCGCGGGCCGCGCGATCGACGTCGCCATCCGCGGCGGCCAGCGCGGCGTTGATCTCCGCGGCGGAGAGATCCTTGGACTTCCGGAGCTGGGGGTGGCTCTCGATCCGGCGATAGAGCGAGGTGCGGCTGATCCCGAGCGCGGCGGCGGCTCGCTCGAGGCGCCAATCGGCGCGCTCCAAGGCGCTGAGCAGCTCCTCGTCGCTGACCTCCCCCGGCTTGCGCGGCGGCTCTTTTGCGCGAGACGCTCGCTCTGCCCGCGCCAGCACCGGCGTCTTGGGAGTGGTGACCTCCGGGGCGAGGCGTAGCCGCTCGAGGCGCACGTCGCCCTGGGAGAGCAGCACCGCCAGCTGCCGAGCGACGTTCCGAAGCTCGCGCACGTTGCCGGGCCAGCGATGACGGACGAGGCGCGCCGCGACATCGAAGGGGATCCAGGGATCGTCGGGCGCAGCTGGCGGGATCGCGACGCCGAGCGCGGCGGCCTCGAGATCGACCAGGTGCTCCAGCAGGAGCCCGAGATCTTCGCGCCGCTCCCCCAGCGAGGGCAGCCAGAGCTCCGACCCTTGGAGGCGATGGAGCAGCGCGGGGCGGAAGCTACCCTCGGCGACCTTGGCCGCCAAATCAGCGTCCGTCGCGGCCACGACCCGCACGTCGACCGGGATCTCGCGGCCGCCGCCCACCGGCTGAATCGTCGAGGTCTCGAGGGCCCGGAGCAGCAGCGCCTGCAGATCGAGCGAGGCCTCGCCGATCTCGTCGAGGAATAAGGTGCCGCCCTCGGCCTGCTGAAAGTAGCCGAGACGATCGGCGTCAGCGCCAGTAAATGCGCCCTTTTTGTGACCGAAGAGCTCGGAAGCGGCTACTCCCTGGGACAGCGCGCTGACGTTGACCGCGATGAAGGGCGCTCCGGCGCGGGGTCCGGCGTCGTGAAGTGCGCGGGCGACCAGCTCCTTACCGCTGCCGGTGCTGCCGCGGAGCAAGGCCGGCGCGCGGAGCAGAGCGTAGGAGCGAATGTCGCGGCGGATAGCTTCGATGGCTTCGCTGACGCCGATCAGCCCGAGGTCTTCCGGGCCCGGCGACGCGTCTGGGCCCGCGCCCGCACCGCCGACAACGCTCGGCCCAAAGGCCCAGTGGAGGAGCAGGATCGTGCGCTCGGCGAGCTCGACGACGATGCCGGCCTCCGCGTCGCTCTGATCGAACCACCGATCTCGCTCCACCGCCTGACCGTCGACGACCAGCGGGGTGACGCGCGCCGGTTGTTCGAAGCGAATCCCCGCTCCCTCGACATGAATCCGCACCGGGGATCGCGAGATGAAGGCGTCCGCCAGGGGCCGGGCCGGACCGCCGCGGCTGAACTCTGGGCTGAGGCGCGACAGCTCGAAGCTCCCCGCGCTCCCGAGCACGGCCCGCTCGCCGGCGCGGCCGCGCTCTGCATGAAAGAGGATGGTGAGCGCCAAGGCTCGGTCCTTGGAAGGCCCGGCGGTCCGAGGGGGAGCCTCGCGCGTCTCGGCGCCAAGGCCATCGCGAGCAGAGCCCATCCGGACATTGCTACCCTAGTCGGGCCTTCTGCTCATCCCCAAAATGGCGGGCGGCGGGTCGAGCGCCCGTGACGGCTGCCGCCCACGGGCCGTGCTATCTTCGGCGCGTGAGTCTGCGCAAAGTCATGGCGTCGGGCGCCAAGGTTCATCCGCCCAGCTGGCTACCCGAGAGCCTCTGCTACGAGACGATGATGGGGAGCGTGGCCTATGGCGTCTCGTCCGAATCCTCGGACATCGATGTGTACGGCATCTGCATTCCTCCCAAGGAGATGGTGTTTCCGCATCTCGCCGGAGAGATCTTCGGGTTCGGGGCCCAGATCAAGCGCTTCGAGACCTGGCAGGAGCACCATATCGCTTCCGGCGATCAACTCTGGGACTTTCAGATCTTCGGGATCGTGAAGTTCTTCCAGCAAGCGATGGAGAATACGCCGAACGTCATCGACTCCATCTTCACGCCAAAGCGTTGCGTGTTGTCTAGGACCCCGGTCGGCGACTATCTGCGGGAGCATCGCGCTGACTTTCTCCACCGCGGCTCCTGGCACAAGTTCAAAGGCTACGCGTACAGCCAGCTGAACAAGGTCAAGACCACCACGCCGATCGGAAAGCGCGCCGAGCTCGTGGAGAAGTACGGCTACGACGTGAAGTTCGGCTACCACGCGGTGCGCCTGCTGCTCGAGGTCGAGCAGATCCTCGTCACGGCTGACCTCGATCTCGAGCGCGATTCAGAGCAGCTCAAGAGCATTCGCCGCGGAGAGTGGCCGCTGGCAGAGCTCGAACGCTGGGTGGCGGACAAGGAGAAGGCCGTAGAGGCGCTGTATCAGACCAGCGCCTTGCCCTATGGGCCCGACGAGGCGCGGATCAGAGCTCACCTCCTCCATTGCCTAGAGATGCACTACGGCGATCTGTCAGCGGTGATCGGCGGGCCTAAGACGCTCCCGAAGAGCTGAGGAACCAGGCCCGCGCCTTGGCCTGAACCCCCTTCTCGACCTGAGCCCACGTCAACCCGGAGGCCTCGAGCTCGGCGACCGACTCCTTCTGCACGTCGGCGACGATCCAGACGAGGAAGGCCCCCGTATTCTTGGGGCTGCGCGCCCCTACCGCGCTGAGGCCTTGCTGAAGGCGAGCTTCGGTCACCATCATCGACACGAACTCGTCCGCTGACGCAGCGACTGCCGGGTCCACCGAGACCGCTACCTTGGCCCCAGCGGTGCGGTGCTTCTCGCCCTTGGCCTTGAACATCAGCTCGGCGAGGTTCTGGGGCTCGACGCTCGGCGGGCCACCGTCCACCCGAACCGGATAGAACACGAGACCCTCGCCGATCCCCGAGACTCCCAGCGCGCGCTTGACCCACGGATCCTCGTGCTCGACCTCGATCACGCGTTGTTCGAGCACGGCCGCCACCACCTCAAGCTGCGCGCGCGATCCGAAGTCGATCGCGGTCTCTGCACCCTCCCACGGGAGCACGAACAGCTCGCCAGGGGCACCCGCCTCAGGAACGAGCACGCGGAGCTCGGCGGGCTCGTAGATCACGCGTCCCGCGATCAACGCCGCAAAGATCGCGAAGATCTTCGTCGGCGCCTGCGAGATCGCCATGCCCTTCTCCACGCCCGGACCGCACCACTCTCCGAACAGGATCGCGCCCGGGCGCAGGCCCGAGAAGTAGGCCTCGTGGGCTTGGACCCAGGCCGCGAACCCCTTGTAGTCAGCGCCGGGCGCGAGGAGTGACGTTCGACTTTGGGCGAAGACGCCGCGCTCGGTGATCTGTACGGCGCAGTTGGATCCGTGGAGCTTCACCTTGGCGCGGTACTCTACGCTGGGGAAAGGTCGACCGAGCTCGTGCAGATGCGCGAGCGTCCGGACGACGTTGTGAAACAGCTCGATGCTTGGCCAGGAGACGTGGGTGGTGGACATGGGTCATGACCCTCCAGTTCGCCTTGCACCATCGCAAGACGTCCACCAGCGCTCTCGCGCTCGATGAAGATCGCAAATCCCGCGGCCGCGCGCAAGGCGGCAGCTGTCCCCCGAACGTGGCTCGCCCCGGGGAAGACCTAGCGCTCCCCGCCGTAGATCGTCGCATGATGCTCGCGCTGCTGATCGCGCTCTTTGTGGCCACGTACTTCGTGGCGAGGCTCTTGCGCCCCAAGCCCCCAGCCGCCGAGCTCCCCCCGCCCCCCGCGCCGCCGCGGACCCCGATGCGGGTCACTCGGATGGACTGTCGGGGGTTCCTGCGGATCGGGCAGAGCGAGGAGCCGCTCCCGGCCTCACCGCTGGGCCATGGGGAGTTTCCGACCAGCATTTGGGTCTCGCCTCAGGGTGAGGTCTTCGCGGTCGGGAAGCTCTATACGGGCCAGCCGGGCCCCGACGAAGGCGTGGTGTGGAAGCGCAGTGCGGAGGGAGCGTGGAGCTTCGCGCACCGGCTCCCCCATCGCTCGTTCCACTCGATCGCCGGGGCTCCGGATGGTCGGATCGCGGTGGGCACGCTCGGTGGGGTCGTCCTCTTCGACGGGCAGCGGTGGACGACGATCGACCTGCCCTACCCCATGGTCGTGCGGGTCTGGTGCGAGGACGACGAGCTCCGCGCGCAGGCCTTCGACGGCAGCCTGAGCTATCGCATCGTCGACGGCCGCGCCGAGCCCCTGAGCCTGCCCAAGCTGCCGACCGACCGCGATCCGTACGGGTTCGTTCGAGATGGCGTGGAGTACCGGGTCTTCGAGCGCTCGACCGAGATCGACGAAGTGGAGCTGTCCCTGGAAGAGGAGACGGAGATCCGCGCGGAGCTGCGCCAGGTCCAAGCAGCGCTCGACGCGGACCGCCGCGCGCTGCGCTAGATCGCCGCCCACCGCAGGCGGCGCTGACGCCTCCCAGACGCCATCGAGCTCGACTCCGCAGCGGCCTAAGCGGCCCCGACGTTTGGCACGGAAACAGCTAACGCCCGGGCCATGGCCACGCCTACGCCACCGAAGGCGCCCGTCAGCCGTGGCATGGACCCGCCGGCAGCCGCGATCGCTCCGCACGACGCCGCCACCCGAGACGTAGCGGCGACCGAGGCCTGCTTTCTCCTGCTGGAGGACGCGGTGCGGCGGTCCGGCCCACGCGCCGCCGCGGACGCGCCGACGATCCAGTTCGAGGTCCTCACCTCTCCGCCGAGAGTCTGGTCCTACGATGCAGTCCGCAAAGGCCGCGTGTTCGAGCCGGTGGCGCTGCGCTCGCCCGCGCTGGTCCTCAGGCTCCCCGTTGAAGCCGTGCTCGACCTGTTCCGCCCTGAGCGAGAGGCGGAGGACCTGTTCGAGCACGTCGGCGCCTGGGGCGACCTCGAGGCGCTCGAGGCCCTCCGCGACAGGCTCGCGCGCGGGTTCGATCCCATCTCCATCCGTATGAAGAAAGAAGGTCGAAGCTAATGTCCGTTCGTAGCACCACCAAACCCCTCGGGTTCAATGAGGTCATCGATCACCTCAGCAAAGCACGCGCGCAGCTCTCGGAGCCGGGCGCGGAGAAGCACTCCGCTGCATACGGCGCGTTGATCGACAGCCAGCTCCTCTCCGATCATGTCACCCCTGCGCTGTTCGATGCGCTGAGCGCGGCGCTCGAGACCCAGATCGCGTCGGGCCAGGTAAAGCTCGCGGACCTTCAGCTGTCGCGGGCTCGTCGACCCGAGGTGGTGAAGGAGCAGCTGGGCAGGCTGCTCGGTCTCCTTCGGGAGCAGGTGAACCAGACGGCGCACGCGCTGCACCTCTACAAGCCGCTGACGCCGGAGCAGATCGCGGAGGTGTCGGAGCTCGCGCGCGCCAACGCGGTCTCCCCCGCAGCGTTCCAAGCCGCGGCAGAGGAGGTTTATCTTGGCGCCATCACCAACTGCCAGATCGACCGGGCCGACGCGCTCGCGGGCGCCTTCGTCGATCCCGCCAAGGGACCGCTGTTCGACGTCTCCCTCATCGGTAAGTCCGCGCTCGACAGCGCATTGGCGAAAGCCAAGGCAGACATCCCGGCGCATTTCGGCACCGCGTGGCTGGATGCCACGATCCCCGCGATCGACGGGCTCGTCCGGCACGGCGTCATGACGCGCGCCGAGGCCGATTCGCTCGTGGGCGAGAACGTGCTCCACTACTTGGCGCGCGGCGAGCAGCCCCCGCCCCAGCTCGAGCCCTTCAGCGGGCTGGTGAGCGCTGATGAACTGTCAGCGAAGCGTCGCGAGCTCGGCGCGAAGCTGCTCGACCTCATGGACCGAGCCAACGCGAGCTTTGACGTCTATATGAAGGTACCAGGCGACGTGTACAACGCCTTCGGCCCCAAGATCGCGCTGCTCGACTCGCTGGTGAGCGCTGGGACGCTGACCAAAGAGGAGGTCGACGCGTCTATCACCCGCGGCTACTTGAGCGCGCTTGGACGCGAAGGGCCAGGGCACCCGCAGGTCAAGGAGCTCGCGGCGCGGGCGCAACCCTCGCCGGCCGAGGCGCAGCGCGCCCGGCAGGAGTTCGCCGCCAGGCTTACCCGCGAGGCCACGGGCACCAACGAGTGGTTCTCACAGGCCGCGGGGAACAAGGACGGGTTCAGCAACGAAGGCTACGAGGCGCTCCTCAAGGACGCGGCTTACTATGCGCTGCTCGAAGGCAAGTCGATCCCTGCGCAAGTGCTGGCCGAGTTCCCTGGTCTGAAGCAAGAGGACCTCGCGGGACGGCCGGCGGCTACGACGCTGACGATCCACCGGACGCTCGGCAATGGCGCGCTGGATATCTTCTCGATCGACCTCAGGCGGGAGCTGCTGAGCCGAGACCTTGGCCCCACCGAGCAGAAGCTCGCCAACCTCTTCTGCGACCTCCTCGGCCAGCACCCCGCGTGGTACGAGCTCGACGCGCGGCTCGAGAGCTTGGCGGCTGTGCTTCGACGTAACCCCCAGCAGTCGACCAGCGGCCCCCTCGACCAGCGCCTCAATCGGCAAGCGCAGCGAGCCCAGGAGTATTTGGGCACCAAGGCGGGTGCGCCGCTACCGCTTCGAGAGCTGACCAACCTCCGCGCACAGCTCGAGGAGCTGCTGCACCACCTCGGGGTCTCGCTCGACAAAGAAGAGAGACGGGGCTGATCAGTTCGCCGTGATGCTCAAGCTCTTGAGCACCTTGTCCTTGTCCATCACCCGAAACTCCCACTTCCCCGCCTTCTTCAGCGAGAAGGCCGTCCAGGTGCGGGTGCGGTTCGTCTCCCCCTTGAGCTTGAGGTCCTTCGTCTCTCGGACCTGCCCGTCGAGCAGAGCTTGCACGACCACCGATTCGACCGTGTCACCCTTGGGCACGAGGAAGGCGACCCAGACGTTGACCAGCGTGTCCTTGGGCGCCGACTCTCCGAGCGGCTCGGCGCATTCGAACTTGGTATCGGCGGCCTTCTGCTCCACGGTCTTGCAGAGGACGGCGTCGGCCAGGATCGCCCCTTTGCCTTGGCCTTTTTGATAGTAGTCCCAGACGGCTTTGATCTGTTCGGGCGCGGGTTGAGCGATCGCGAGCGCGGTGATGAACGGTGCGAGCACAAGCATTTGAATGAGTCCCTCGGGGCGGAAGATATGCTCGATCCGAGCCGCGAGGGAAGTCGCTCAGCGTCCGCCGTTGTCCACCAAGATCGCCGCGAAGACGGTGCGCCCGTCCCGGTCGTAGCGCACCAAACGTTCGATGCGCGTGTGGTCCCGCGCGGTCTGCGCGCGGAGCTCGGCCTCCCCTAGGTCGAACACCAATTCGCCTCGCACGCATGGGCAGGTCGCGGTCACCACCGTCAGGAGGCCCGTGCGGGGTTCGATCTCGAGCGAGGTGAAGCCGAGGCCCGCGTCGGTGAGCGCCAGCAGCTCATCCGTGGTCTGGTGTTCGTACCACGCTGTGCGCGCGTCGCCGGCGGGAACCATGATCATCGCCAGCTTGGGGCCGCGGTCCTCGTAGCGATCGAGGTCGATGAGCCGGGCATCGTGCGCCGCCATGCGCGCGTCGACGTTCGAGGCGTCCTCCGTGCCCCACCACCACCACCACCCGCTCCGATGACTCCCCGAGTTGTCGACGGCCACGGCCGCGAAGTAGGTGACGGTGCCGGTCATCGCCAGCTCCACGTCGATGAGGCGCAGCCCGCTCAAGGGCGAGAAGCCAGAGCGCTCGACCTGCCCAATCCAGCGCGTCTCGATCGCAGTAGCGCCGACGTTCTCGACCATGACCGCCGCGTAGCGCCAGGGCCCAGACGTGGAGGCCAGCTCGAGATCGATCAGGCGGGCGTGGTGCCCGAGCAGGGCACGGTCCAGGGCCGGCCCGTCGAGATCGGCGTACCACCACCACGCGGCTGCCGTGCCGGTCTCGGTGCCCCAGGTGATCCGTCGCGCCCCCGCATCGACCGGCGCCAGGCCCGCGTCGGTCGGTGGGACGTCCGCGTCGCTGAGGCCGGCGTCTGGAGATCCACCGTCGACCAAGAGGTTCGGCGCGGTGCACACCAGCGCGATCGGATCGCAGACGGTCCCACGAATGCAATCCAGGTTGCGCTGACAGTGAAAGCGCTCCGCATCCAGGCCGAGATCGCGAGCGCAGGCCGACAGCAGCAACCCGCTGAGGAGGCTGAGCTCAATCCAGCGCATGGTGCTCGAGGAGCCACCAGAGCGCGCCGACGGCGAAGGTCGCGCTCCCGGTGAGGAAGAAGGTCAACGCTGCGTTGGCCTTGGTGTTGGCCTCGGCTTCTAGCGCGCCCGCCTGCGCGTAGCTGAGCCCGGTGATCACGCCGCTCGGATCGCGCCTGGCGTTGCGCACCGCGTCTCGATCGCCTCCCGCCGCCACGCCCAGCGCCCCCCCTGCGCCGAGCAGCGCCGCGCCCGCGCCCAGCGCCACCAGCGGCCAAGCCGAGGCCTCGACGGGGGGCGCCGTGACGGCCGCCAGCGGTAGCGCCCGCAGACGCAAGCTCGGATCGTCCGCCAGGCGATGCCGCGCGCCGGGAGCCAGGTCGAGCTCACGCACGAGCGGCGCCTCCCCAGGGGTCCGCCAGTACAGCGTGTGGTGCCCAGGGCTCAGCACGATCGTCTCGGCGCCGCGGCTCAGGCCCCGCAGGTGATAGCCATCGAGCTCGAAGCCCTGGCTGGGGACTCCGAGCTGATCGACCTCGAGGCGAGACCAATCAGGAGGTGCGTCGGCCACGACCGTAGTGAGCTCCCCGCTCGGCAGCCGCTGATGAAGCCAGCGCAGCTCGCGCGTCCGCGGCGTCCACAGCTCGATGCGGTGCGCGCCGGGCGGGACCTCGACCTCCACGCCGAGCTCGACCGCGACCCCGTCGACCCAGCCCTCCGCCCCGGTCTCCTTGGACTCGAGCCGGAGCCACGCGCCCGCCAGCTTCAAGCTCAGGCGTTCGACGCGCTGCCGATCCAAGACGATCAGCTCAGGCGGTGTCGCGGGGTGGCTGAGCACGCCCTCGTACGTCGCCACCGCCTCGCGGTACCGGCCGAGCGCCTCGAGCAGCGACCCGATGTTGTTGAGCAGCACCGGTGAGGGATCGAGCGCATAGGCTTGGCGCATGAGCTCGAGGCTCTCCACGAACAGACCTTGGGCCCGCAGAGCGGCCGCGCGGCTCACCAGCTCGGGCGCCGATGGCGTCGCGGCCACCAGCGTGGCCAAGATGAGGGCGGCGGGAGTCATCGCTTGGGGGACATGCTCTCTGTCCGCCCGGCTGCTCGCAAGCCCGGGACCAGGCCGAGGAACCAAGCCTTCGTTTTAGGCGGTGAATTCGGACAGTCCGCGGACAGTCCGTAGCCGGTGCGCGGACGGCCGGGCGCTGGCGTGGTGCGCGTCGCCAAGCTGGTCGTAGTCATCGAGACCTGACGGCCCGATCCGTGGCACAAGGGGCCCATGCGGGCCAGCATCCCCGAGCAGGGTAGAGATCGTCAGCGCCTCCTGGAGGAGATGGATAGCTTCGTCGCGGCCGACGCCGACTGGCGAGGTGGCCGGGTGTTCAGCCTGGTCTATCACCTCGGCGAAGAACACGAGCACTTCCTGGCGCGGGCCCACGCGCTCTACGCCAGCGCCAACGCGCTCAACCCGATGGCCTTCAAGAGCCTCCGACGGATGGAGGTCGAGGTCGTCTCCATGGCGGCCTCCTTGTTTCATGGGCCCGATGAGACCGTCGGCGCGCTGACCTCCGGCGGCACGGAGTCGCTCTTGGTCGCGGTGCAGACCTACCGTGATAAGGCGCGCGTGGAGCGTCCCCGCGTCCGCCGGCCCGAGATCATCGTGCCGCGCACGATCCACCCGGCCTTCGACAAGGCTGCCCACTACTTCGGGGTGAAGCTGAAGAAGGTCGAGATCCGCGCCGATCTCCGCGCCGATCCCCAGGCCGTCGCGCGGGCCATCTCAGGGCGGACCATCGCCATCGCCGCGTCCGCGCCGCAGTATCCGCACGGCGTCGTCGATCCGATCGCCGAGATCGGCGTGATCGCTGAGCGCGAAGGCCTCCCGCTGCATGTCGACGCCTGCATCGGCGGCTTCATCCTGCCTTGGCTGGAGCGCCTCGGGAGGCCGATTCCACCCTGGGATTTTCGGGTCAACGGCGTCACCTCGATCTCGGCCGATCTCCACAAGTACGGCTACACCGGCAAGGGAGCCTCGGTGCTCCTCTGGCGCTCGATGGCCTTCATGCGGCACCAGTTCTTCGTGGCCAGCGACTGGCCGGGCGGCATCTACGTCTCGCCGTCGATGCCCGGGACGCGCCCAGGCGGACCGATCGCAGCGTCGTGGGCGGCGCTCAACGCGATCGGCGCGGACGGCTATTTGGCGGCGGCGCGAGCCTCGATCGAGGCGGTCGATCGGCTTCGCGCCGGGCTGGCGACCATCCCCGAGGTCCAGGTCCTGGGCGCGCCGGACTCCACGATCGTCGCCTGGGGCGCCCGGGACGCCAAGATCGACGTGTACGCCGTCGCTGATCGCCTCGAGGCCCGCGGCTGGTCGGTCGATCGACAGCAGCGGCCGCCCTCGGTCCACCTCACCGTCACCGCCAACCACGCGCCGGTGGTCGAGCGGTACCTCGCCGATCTCCGCGCAGCGATCGCTGAGGTGCAGCAAGACCCTACGCTCGAGAAGAGCGGCTCGGCCCCCATGTACGGCATGATGGCCAAGATCCCGCTGCGCGGCATGGTCTCCGCTAGCGTGCGCCAGGTGATGGAGTCGATGTACGCACCGGGCAAGACCGACCCCAGCATCGAGGCCCCGAGGAGTGGAGGCTTCGTCGGCCGCCTGGTGGATCGCTATGGCCAGCAGGCCGCCGACCTCTACGATCGAGCTCAGGAGCGCTGGAAGCGCGCGCGAAGCTCACCGAAACAACGATAGGGCGACGACGAAGAGCATCCCCAACACCAACCGCCGAAACAGCTCGGTGTTGACGCGGCGATGGATGAGCTCGCCCAGGATGAGACCCAGACCGAGCGCCGGCAACATCGAGAGGCTGCGCGCTGCCGAGTCCGCCCCAAGAAGCCCACGAAAGGCGTAGCCCGCCACGACGAGGGTGTTCAGCAGCAGCCACAGCGCGCTCAGCGTGGCTCGAAACGAGCCCTTCTCCGCCAGTGCCTGCTTGCTCACGTACACCGCGATGGGCCCACCAGTGCCAAAAGCCCCATGGATCGCCCCTCCCACGAGCAGGAGCAGCGCCTCCGCCGCCCGCGGGAGCGGACCTTGCCGGGCCGCAGGCCGCACGAGCTGCCAGACGTCCACTCCGATCAGCGCCAGCAGGAAGGCACCGAAGATGCGCCGCAGCACCAGCTCGGGGAGCGCCGAGAAGGCCACGAACCCCAGCGGGAGGCCCAAGACCATGAACGGTAGGAGGCGCCCGAGGAGAAACCGAAGCTCGACCTGGTCCCGTTGACGGACGACGATGAGGAGCGACAGCGCCATGTTCACCGGGACGAAGGCCGGGAGGATCAGCTCGAGGGGCAGGAAGCCCGAGCCCAAGCTGACCGCCACGAGGGTGGCCCCGAAGCCGAGCGCGGTCTCGACCGTGAACCCCAGCGCGACCACCCCGGCCAACAGCAGCAGCTCCATTGAAAGCGCGCACATCTTACGGGCCTTCGAGCGCGCGTGTATACCAAGCAGGTGGCGCAGTGTCCGGCCTGCGGTCTGGTCCAGCCCTCCGGCGTCTGCTGCATGGACTGCGGGCGGATGCTGGAGACGCCGGCCAAGTCGACGCGAAGCGTGAACGCCGGCGCAGGCCTCGATCCCCTGGCGTCGATCGAAGACGAGCTTCGGAGGATGACGCCGTTCGGCGGGCCAGTCCCCGCCGTGCCGGTGCCGCGCAAGGTCGGGGGCACCGCCATCGAGATCCGCACCGGAGACGTGCTGGCCTGGGAGGGTGGAGCCGAGACCGACCCCCAGTCCGGCGACGACTTCATGGATCCAACCTCGCTCGACCTAGGGCCCGACGGCACCCCGCTGCAGGGCGAGTTTCTGGACGAGACCGAGCAGGAGCGCCCCAATCCGCTGCCTCCCGAGGACATCGCGGCGCTGGCCCGAAGTCTGGTCAGCGAGGATGACACCGCGGAGGTGAAGGCCCGGGGGCCGTCGCCCGTCCCCAGCATCAGCGTCAGCACGGAGTCGATCCG
>Ga0268298_10003660_pt1 | contig 15532 bp, 15 predicted proteins | sample WWTPWeurt_MetaG_FD_194462 | JGI IMG/M metagenome (GOLD analysis project Ga0268298, IMG submission 194462) | Activated sludge microbial communities from WWTP in Nijmegen, Gelderland, Netherland - WWTP Weurt | ecosystem: Engineered > WWTP > Aerobic digester > Activated sludge | place... | reverse complement strand
GCCAAAATATTACAATTCTTACCACAATTCCCGCTACCATAGCATATACAACCCACAGCTATCCTGAGTTTGCAACTCAGGATTTCCCACAACTAAGCGTAGGTTGCGCCTACGCTTCCCTTTTATGTAGCTTGCAGCTACAATACAACCAAACATACCAGTTCCTGCAAGCGTTCACTGGTAACTATATCGAAGTTAAAGCCAAAATATTACAATTCTTACCACAATTCCCGCTACCATAGCATATACAACCCAACTAAACTTTACCTTTTTGCGAGATTCTATGCCGCCAAACGCCCAAGCCAATAGCTTGACAAATCCTATTATCAGAACACCCCCAATAACATGTGAAACCGATTTAATGGTGCCTTTTAAAGCTAATCCACCGTTAAAAAAGTATAGTTTATAACCAAACTCAATTAACAAAAAAGATAGAAGCAATAAGAGTACTTTGAATCGAGCAACGGTGAAATAGTCAAAAGTAATTTTAAATGACTTTTTTTGGGGGTAGGGGTTGGGACGGGTTTCGATATTGTCTAAAATATCTTCATCATTTGTATCCATTAACACAATTTATTAAATATTAAACCAAAGGTATATACAAATGGAGAAGTTCGTATATGCAGGGACAAAAATATAGCCGGGGGCGTAATAAATATAGTAAATGGTTTTACCAGTTCCTTCAAGCGTCTCCACAACTAAGCGTAGGTTGCGCCTACGCTTCTTTTTTAGGTAGCTTGTAGCTACAATACAACCAAACATACCAGTTCCTGCAAGCGTTCACTGGGTAACATATAAGGATATAGACTATCAAATTATTGACTACCGGACGGTGCTGTACAATAACCCGACTACTTTTTTGATTGAGGCTCATAAAAAATAAATGCTGCATTTCATAGCTATCCACTATTCACTACTTTTGCGCTTTGTTTAAAAACGCATTTTCTTGTTCAATCCCTACCATACCGGTTTACCCGTTACCGACATAATCCCGCAGGTAAAAGAACACCTGCAACAGCAAAACACGCTGATAGTGCATGCCCCGCCCGGAGCCGGAAAAAGTACGCTGCTGCCTTTAACTCTTATAGAAGAAAATTGGTTGCAGGGTAAAAAGATACTGATGCTGGAACCGCGAAGGCTGGCCACTAAAACCATTGCCGCCCGCATGAGCGATTTGTGGGGCGATGAAGTGGGGAAAACCATTGGTTACCGCATACGGTTTGAAAACCGTATAAGTGCGCAAACACGCATTGAAGTGCTAACCGAAGGAATTCTCACCCGCATGTTGCAGCAGGATAATTCGCTGGAAGGTGTGGGACTGGTGATTTTTGATGAATTTCATGAGCGCAGTTTATTTGCCGATGCAGCCATGGCCCTGTGCCGCGAGGCTCAGCAAATATTGCGACCCGACTTACGCATTCTGGTCATGTCGGCTACGTTGAATATGCCACAGCTCACTGCACTGCTTAAGGCTCCGGTGGCACAAAGCGAGGGCAAACAATATCCGGTAGAAATAAAATATAGTGGCGGACAAGACCAACTGATGCTACCCGAACTAACGGCCCGCACGGTACTTACTGCAGTGAGAGAAAATGAAGGCGATGCCCTCGTTTTTTTACCCGGTGAGGGCGATATAAAAAAATGTGCCGACCTGCTCAAAAAAGAACTTGCTGATTTTGCTATTCATCCGCTATACGGGCAGTTGCCTCCGCAGGAACAATTTCTGGCTATTGTTCCGAATAAATATGGTAAACGAAAAATTGTTTTGGCTACCTCCATTGCCGAAACCAGTTTAACCATTGAAGGAGTAAAAATTGTGGTGGATACCGGACTGGGAAAAATATCGCGTTTCGACCCAAAGTCAGGGCTTTCAAAATTAGAAACGGTACAAATATCAAAAGACTCGGCCGACCAGCGTGCAGGGCGTGCAGGCCGTTTAAGTGCAGGTGTTTGTTACCGCATGTGGACCAAAGCCACACACGAACGAATGGCCGAGCACCGTATTCCTGAAATAATGGAAGCCGACTTAGCCAATTTAGTATTGGATATGGCGCAATGGGGTGTAACCGATGTGCAATCGCTTACCTGGCTCACTCCGCCACCCAAAGCATCGGTAGCACAGGCCACCGAATTGTTGCATCAGCTAAATGCACTGGAAAACGGACGTATTACCGAACACGGAAAACAAATTCATCAGCTGGCCTGCCACCCGCGTTTGGCACATATGCTCATCAAGGCACAGGAAGATGATGCCGTAGCATTGGGTGCCGATATAGCTGCCATTCTGGAAGAACGCGACCCTTTGCCTAAGGAAGCGGGTATTGATATTAACTTACGTATTGAAGCATTGCGCAGGTCGCGTAAAAACGGAAACACTGGCGGACGATTAGGAAGAATTGAAAAAGTAGCCGAAACATACCGAAGAATGTTGAATACTGGAGTTTCAAACGACCCTTTTGATCCGTTTGAAACCGGATTGCTGCTGGCCTATGCCTACCCCGAGCGCGTTGCCTTTGCAAGGCCTGGAAATAATGCGCAGTTTCAGCTGGCAAATGGCAAATATGCAGCCGCGGGGCATAAAGACAATTTGGCACACGAACCCTGGCTGTCCGTGGCGCATATGGATACCCGCGATGGACTGGGAAAAATATTTATGGCTTCCCCGCTTAATCCAAAAGACCTTCGGCAAATGGTAAAGGAACAGGAAGTAATTACCTGGGACACGCGCAAAGGAGGATTAATTGCCACCAAAGATTTACGTATAGGAAGCATTGTGCTGCAATCAAAACCCCTTCCCGACCCCGATGAGGCACATTTGCAGCAGGCCATTTGCAACGCCATCAAATCAGAAGGAGAAACGCTGCTATTGTTTGATGAGCCGATGATTCAGTTGCAAAACAGAATTTCGTCACTTAGAAAGTGGAACCCGCAGGACGGATGGCCCGATGTAAGTACCACTACCCTGCTGCTCACCAATAGTGAATGGCTGGGTTCAAGTTTAACTCAGGTAAAAAAGCCAGAAGACCTTAAAAAAATTAACCTGGCCAACACACTTCTTCAATCACTCGATTGGGAAAAACAACAGGAGTTAAACAAATTGGCTCCGCAAAAAATAGAAGTCCCCAGCGGTTCGGCTATTCCGGTAGCTTATCAGCCCAACGGAGCTACACCGGTATTATCTGTGCGCCTGCAGGAAGTATTTGGATTAAGTGATACCCCGACTATCAATAACGGAAAAACAAGTATGGTAATGCACTTGCTTTCGCCCGGATACAAACCGGTGCAGGTAACTTCAGATTTGCGCAGCTTTTGGAACAATACCTATTTTGAAGTAAAAAAGGAATTAAAACGCAGGTATCCAAAACATGCCTGGCCCGATGACCCGTGGACAGCCCCTGCGGTAGCCAAAGGAAGAAGCACCAAAAAATAGTCAGGAATTTTAATATTTTCGTGAAGTGAAATTATTGATTTCGTTCCAGCGAAGATTTGTGCTTATTCTTTTTTTGAGTTTTTTGGTTGAGTTGCTGTTAACCCAATCCAAACTGATTCATTATACCAAACACGAAATTGTTTTTTTCTACTCTATTCTGTTTACCCTGCCTATTTTAATTGTAAGTTTTTATATAAGACAGGAAATTAAATACCATACTATAAACGATCCGAATAAATACATTCTGTACGAAACGGGGGCTGCATTTTTGCTGGCCGCATTTTCATCGGTGCAATTTCTGCGTACTTTTTACTCCGAACTACCTTTATCATTTACTATAAACGGTATAGTTCAACTGTCATTCCTGTGTATCTCGTTTCTTTGTTTAGCGGTGGTAGAAATATTAAAACTACCCCAAGATAACGAGGAGGAGGAATAACACTATAAGTCGTTTTCTTTTCGTTTCATATAAAATTTAACTGACATGAACCCAACACACCATTTTTACCTCAGCGATAAAGCGGTAACCAATATGCTGATTGTTTCATCGGTGATTACCGCATTTTTATTTTTTATTGATGAAAGCGCCTTTAATTTTAACTGGATGCTGAACTTCGGGAACTGGATATTGTTTGTTATTTACGTACTCATCCTCACTTTTATTCAGTTGCTTATATGGTTTACTCAAAGAGTATTTTCAAAAGTGTTTTCAGTTGCTAAAAAGGCTCATTAAAAGCGGTGTACCATCACCTGTTCTCCTTTTAAAAATCCGGTGGACTCTGCCGGAACTTCAACTAAACAGTTAGCCAAAGCGTAGGTATTTAATAAATAAGATTCCTGGCCGTTTAACACTTCCACCCGGCCATTCATATCCACACGTGCTTTTAAAAAATGAGTGAGCCCTGTTTTTTTGCTAAAATCATTTTTGCTCACAGCCATAAAAGAGGAAATATCAACGGTAGAGTAGCCCATCATTTTTTGAAGGGCGGGTTTTACATATTGTAAAAAACAGGTTAGCACCGCAGCCGGATTGCCGGGTAAAGCAAAAACGAGTTTTTTACCTTTTGCACCAAAGAAAAAAGGTTTTCCGGGCTTTTGAGCCACTTTATGAAAAACGGTTTTCACCCCAAGTTTTTCTAAGGCAGGTGCTACCAAATCGTAATCGCCCACCGAAATACCACCGGTAATCAACAATACATCGTGAGCCAAAAGCGCCTTTTTGAAGGTGGTTAAAATAGAAGATTCATTATCCCTTACTCTTTTGGCGGCAACTTTGCCAAAATGCATTTCGGCAAGTAATGCCTGAAGTGTAAATGTATTCGATTCATAAATTTGTGAACCGCTTAGTATTTTACCCGGCAATTGCAATTCGCTTCCGGTGGCAATAATACCAACTGAAGGCCGTTTGTAAACTTTTACCTTATCAATGCCCAGCATGGCTAAATAACCAATGCTTGCCGCATTTAATACATGCCCTTTGGATAAGGCGGTTTGCCCCCGTTTAATTTGCGAACCCTGTATTCTGATATTAGCTCCCTTTTGAAGCAATGGCAACGAAGTAAGCACCAATCCGTTTTTATCTTTACGGGTATGTTCCTGCATCACCACCGTATCGGCTCCCGCAGGCACAGTTGCCCCCGTAAAAATACGCATGGCAGTTCCCTTCATCAGCTTTTGCTTGTTGACTTTCCCTGCTATTACCTCTCCTGATAGTATTAAATGAGTAAAACTTTTTGCATCATCAAATCGAATAGCAAATCCGTCCATTGCCGATTGATGAAATGGTGGTGAATCGGTTTTAGTTTTTACATCGGCAACCAATACCTCATTGCTAAGTTTGGATAGATGAAGTTCGTTTATCATTATCGGTTTACACCTGTCAGAAATCAGTTGTTTGGCAACGGAAGTAGAAATCATGCTAAGTTATTTTTTTGCAAAGTTAAGATTTATAAAAAGAAAAGGCCGGAAATCCGGCCTTTTGATAGTAAGTTTATTGTATTTGTTATTTCACCATGTAAATCACATTAGTTTGCCACTTGGCCATATCTTTTTCGACCATGGGGTCGGTTAGGTATTCTTCAATTACATTACCGGCCATTTCAAGTCCTTTCTCCTGAATGTATTTATTAATGGCTTCGTGTACCGATTTCATCTGGTCGTAGCTGCCGCCAAAAGTTACCTTCACGGCTTTTCCTGCCGGAACAGTAAAAGCGGTTAATCCTTTTAATTTAGTTTTGCCATTATCAACCCCAATTACTGCAGCCACATCGGCTTTCATATTTTTTTCATCCCAATCAAAATACAAAGCCGAAGTATATTCTGCAGGATTAACTGCCCCACTACTCAAAGCGGCTCCTATTTGTGCATACGACTGACCAAAGAATTTTTCCATGTCGGCAAAACCTACCACCTGCCGTATACCGGCATAATGCATTTCAGGTCTGTCCTCTTCTGTAATATTATAGACATCCATGGCGGCCTCCGGCTCGGCAGGCATCGATTCGCATAATGCTTTTAATTTGCCCAAACCTTTGTCAAAATCTTTGTTCATTCCTCCCAAATTCATCATAATCATAAAAATGCCATTAAACGGATATGAAGCATGGGAAGTAAATCCCCAGGTTACCTTAGTATTTTCACCTTCTGCAGCTAACACATAATCCACTTTAGCCTTAGATTCAAACGGCCTAATAAAATGCAAATTGGCTTCCACCTTCAGTTCGCTTACCGAGGTGATCGTTTGCGAACCTTCGCCCACGTCATCATTTCCAGTCCATGAGTTTTTTGAACCCACTTCTCCATCGGTTCCTTCAAATGTGTTTTTCATGTTCGTATCCAGTTCCACCCACGGGCTCCACTTCTGCATATTCTTTAAACTCTTTATCTGACCAAGAATTACAGGTGCCGGTGCTTTGATAGAAACCGAGCGCTCAAAACGAATATCGTTAGGGGCTATTAAACCTATAATTAAAACAATAATCAGGATGACTAAAAGACCAATCCCGAGGTACTTTAAAATTTTCATAAGGATACTTTTGAAGGTAAAACTAACAATTATACTCAGATTTCAAATAGCGAAAAAATAAAATATAAACTAAGTATTTGATTAACTGCAACTTGATTTACATTTAAACAGGGTCTAAAAAAGCAGACTATCCACAACACGAATGTTAAATGCCGCAGTTTTTACCCTTGCACGCTACGGTTATTTAGCAGTATGAAACAACAACCCAAAAACATATGATAAAATTAAAACATGTTACCTGCCTTATATTAATGTGGGTAACCGGCTTTCTTGAAAAAGCCAAAGCACAAGATTTCCTTAGACAATCGCTGGCCACGGTTGAACAGGAATTAAAATCGGAAAAGGCCAAATACAATTTAATTGCCCTCAGCGAAGGAAGTAGCATTGTTCTTATTGAAGGAACAGATACTTCGGTATGGAAATTTGATGCAAACAATATTTGTTATGAGTATTCGCTTACCATTGACAAAGCATCTTATTTTCAGTTAAAGAAACATCTTGAGTCGGTTGGACAGATGGTAATGAAAAATGCGTATGTAAACAGACGCGAAAATACCATTACCTACCTCAGCTTTCAGGACAATGCACTTGTAGTAAATACCAAACCTTTTGATGCCTCCTCATCAACACCACCGGTGCTGATGACTTCAGCAGAATAGTTTTGGGTTTGCGTAACAATAAAAATAGGGGCCTTGTGCCCCTTTTTTATTATATATAACCATCAGGATTCATCGAATCTACTGTAAAGTTAAAGTGCGTTAGTGTGAAAAATATGATTATACTTAATTTTTCAGGTTTACAGGTTCGGCCATAATCATCTCCGATTTTTGGTGCAACACTTCACCGGGAGCAGCTCCTTTTGGCTTACGCACAAATTTACGCTCACAATATACCACGGGCACCAAACTGCTTCCTTTTGCTTTGGAATAATAAGCTGCCAGCGAGGCGGCATACTCAATAACCGGTTTCGGAAAAATGGTTCCCTGCCTGTAACGAATAATTACATGCGAACCGCTTACATCACGTGCATGAAGCCACAAATCGTTTTTATGGCTGTACTTAAAAGTTAGCTCATCATTATTAGCTGCATTTTTACCAACTAAAATCGTAAAACCTTCATATTGAAATTGTTTAAACCGCCCGGTTTTGTCGCTTACCTTAGTTGTACTTTCTGGGCGTAGGAGTTTTAGTTGCTTCAGTGTTTGAGCCTGACCTGCAAGTGAGAGGTTCTGAGCCAGTACTTCCAATTTACTTTTTGCCTTAGTGAGCTGCTCCAGCAACTGCTGTTCTTCGTTTTTTTTATTCTTTGCCTTGCGGTAATACACTTCGGCATTTTGCTGGGCACTCAGGTCTTTCTTCAGTTTTATTTTAAGCGGCCTGTTTCGGTAAAAATCATTCAGTTCATACTCCGAAACTCCCAGCGGAATAAGATGAAGATTAGCCATAAGTAAATGACCGATTTCTTCTAAGGGAACAGCATTTTTAAACTGCACTAAAGCCTGTTCGGTTTTTAACAGATAAGCGGTTGTTTTTTTTATTTCAGCCTGATAATGCGACAGCAGTTTTCGTTTCTCCTCTTCAAAAGCAAAATGACTTAAAAAGGAACGGTTACTCTCGTTCATCCGGCTAAAAAAGGAACTGATATCACTGAATGATTCGTCAGCTGTTACAGACTTCACTTCATTTACCAATCGGGTAAGGGAAAATGAATAATCGCTGGTGATATTTTTGCGGAAATGGTACAGCAGTTTACCGTTTTGTAACAGCAGCACATTGCTTAATCCGTCATACAATTTGTATACTAATTGAAAATCATTTTCGAAATCAATTTGAAATGACCGGTTGCCGGGATGCTGAAAAACACGAAGCACCCCCTGCCCTTTCATTTCATTGAAAAAATAATAATGCGGTGTGGGTTTAAAAACCGGTTCATTACTAAAAAACAAAAAACATAACCTGGCTTCCCATAACATCCGTATTGAAAAAAAAGTTTCGGTGGCATTTGAGCAAAACACCAGATAAAGTTCATCGTTTCCGGTGCTGTAAGCTTCGTAAAAACAATGGTTATGCAACTTTTCCTTAAGCGCACCAGCCAATTGAGTAACTAAGCCTGCCGTAAATTTCATACCCTAAATAAACAACTGAAGACCATCGTAGGCTAAGTGAATGCCCTGCTTCAGTTCATTTTCAACCTCGCTGTGCAACCCCAACTGGTGACTTATATGTGTGAAATAAGTCTGTTCGCAACCCAGTTCTTCCGCTAATTTAACCGCTTCGTTTAAGGTGAAATGAGAAATATGATGTTGGCGCCTGAGTGCATTTAAAACCAATACTTTTGAGCCTTTTATTTTATCCTTCTCTTCGTCAGCAATAAAATTTGCATCGGTGATATAAGTAAAATCGCCTACCCTGAAGCCAAGCACAGGCAATTTATAATGGTATACCTGAATGGGAATAAACTTAACTCCGCTCACTTCAAAATTTGCCTGGTGGTGAATGGTGTGTAAATCAATTTCAGGAATCCCCGGGTATTTGGTTTCTTCAAAAATATAATAGAACTCCCGTTTCATTTGTTTTTGCACCCACTCATCGGCATATACATCTATTTTTTTACGCTGAATAAAATTGAACGCCCTGATATCATCAAAACCTGCGATATGGTCTTTATGTGCATGCGTAAATAAAACCGCTTCTATACCCGAAACCTGTTCGCGCAACATTTGCTGCCTGAAATCGGGTCCGGTATCAATCACAAAGTTTTTTCCGTTTTCCGTTATCATTACGGCACTTCGCAGGCGTTTATCACGGCTATCGGTTGAGGCGCATACCCTGCAACTGCATGCAATTAAGGGTACACCCTGTGAAGTTCCTGTTCCTAAAAAAGTAATTTTCATTGCCGTAATGGATGTACAATCTTAATCAAATATTCAGTTATTTTATTAAAAAACCCATTCGAATACTGTGATCACGAAAATACTGAGCAGTACAAACCCGATTATATCCAGCCAGAATCCTGCTTTTATCATTTCCTTCGTTCTTATATAACCCGTGGCATAAACAATGGCATTTGGCGGAGTGGAAATAGGCATCATAAACGCAAAGCTGGTTCCCAAAGCTACTGGCAGAGCAAATAATACGGGATTGGCTCCTATTCCGTTGGCAATTCCGATAACCACCGGAACCATAATGGTGGCCAGCGCCACATTACTCATTACTTCGGTGATGATGATGCTAATGGCAGTTAGAATAATAATCAATACATACATGTTTATATGCTGAAAGGAATTTGCGAGATGCGCTACCAGGTGAATTACTCCCGTATGCTCCATTGCCTTTGCCAATGCGAGTCCACCGCCAAACAGCAGCAAAATTCCCCAGTGCAGGTTTTTGGTATCCTCCCAATGCAATAACGATTTTCCTTTTACGGGGATAATGAACAATAATAATCCGCCAATCATGGCAATAGAGGTGTCATCCAGAAACCTGAGTGCAGGTATGCTTCTGAGCGGTTGATTCAGTATCCACAACAAAGCCGTGAGTGAAAAAATAAAAGCCACCATTCGTTCCTGCGAATTCATGCTTCCCATGCGTTTAAGTTCATCCATTATTAACTCATTTGAATGATTAAACCTTTTTATTGTAAACGGATAAAGCCAGCGGGTAAGCAACAGGTAACATAACCAAAGCAGCAATAACATGAGTGGTGTGCACACCAGCATCCATTTAAAAAAACTCACCTCAATTCCGGTCATTTTTTGCATAATGCCCACCATCACCACGTTGGGCGGAGTGCCTATAATAGTTGCAATGCCTCCTATGCTTGCCGCATACCCTATTCCCAACATAAGGCATAAGGCAAATTTATTTTTCTGCACTTCCGATTCATTTGATTGTTCAAACAATAAACGCATGGTAGGTTGTACAATGGCCAGCATCATTACGGTAGTGGCGGTATTGCTGATCCACATGCTCAATAAAGCCGTTGCCAGCATAAATCCCAGAATAATTCCCCGGGCATCGGTGCCGGTGAGCCGTATCATGTTTAATGCAATTCGTTTGTGCAGATTCCATTTTTCCATGGCCATGGCAATCATAAAACCACCCATAAATAAAAAGATGGGCGAACTTCCGTAAGGGGTGCACACCTCCTGCACACTAAAAATACCAAGTACCGGAAATAAAACAATTGGCAGCAGTGCCGTTGCCGGTGCCGATACCGTTTCGAGCACCCACCACGTAATCATCCACAATGCTACGGCCAGCACCTTCCACCCCGATGTCCCTATGGTTTCGGGAGCGGGAATAAGCAATACAAGGGCAAATAATAACGGCCCCGAAAGAATGGAAAAAACACGTTTATTCATTGCGGTAAAAATACAATGCGTATCAAAATAAAAAAGGCTGCGGGGAGGCAGCCTTTCAACATTTGAATCGGGTAGTATTAAAAGTTATACAAAAATCCGAGTGACATGGCCTGACTAAATTGTATTTTGTAATCCTGATCCTGGTCGTAAAGAGCAACTCCGGTTAAAGTTACGTTGAAAAGTTTATTAATTCTGGCCGTAAGCGTTGCATCTATTCTACTGTCAATAGCCTGAATTTGTTCGTAATTGGCAAAACCCTGATAGCGCACTTTCAGGTTCATGTTTTTAGCTATGTCTTTATCAAAATTCATAATGAGCATAAAGGCTAATTCATTTCGGAAAGTCTCGCCCGGCTTTACTCCGTAATTTTTAGGCTCGGTAAGGTAAAGTGTTTTATCGTTCACAATGGTTTGGCGCAACGTTCCAATACCGGCCCTCACACTAAAATACGATACGGGCTTATATTCAAAACCCATTGACTCGGTAATATAAGCCGGAGCAAAAAAGCGGGAAGTAAGAACAGCTACTTCGCGGTTTGCTGTGTCTTTGTCGTACTTATAACCTTTATCAAACTGACTTTGAAAGTTGAGCGAAGCAAATACTAACCAGTGCGATGATATACTATAACCTAACTTGGAATCAATAAAAATACGATCCTGTGTTTTGCGATAATCCGGTAAATAAGCCGCTTCATTTTGGTTGTACAGCCTGCCGTATTGCAGTTGAATATCGTTGAGAAACGATACCTTTTGGCGGTTGTATTCTACTTTTCCGCTGAATACGGAGGAAATAGCCATTGAATTTACCCCGCCCGCTTTCCAGTTCTGACTGAATGAAGCCTGATTGATTCCCATCCCGATACTGAATTTCGACTTCCAGTAAGAGGTATCGCGTTTTACAGCGTCCTGTGCAAATGCCGATATAGCAAAAACCAGCAGGGGGAATATGAACATTTTTCTCATAATCTGATGGATTAAAGATTAAATTTGTTGCAAATTTATTTTAAAGTTTACAAGGTATGAAATTAATTCAGTTCTTCACTTTTTTAGGGCTTTGCCTCTTTTCATTTTCAACTATGGCTCAGGTAAAAACAGTTATCCCCGAACAAATGAATGCGGATGCAAAAAAAGTTAAAGCTTCTTTTTTGGATGTGCGTACACCGCAGGAATGGAATAAAGGTCATATACAGGGTGCACTTCACCTCGATTTATTCAACGATAATTTTGAATCGGAGTTAAAAAAGCTCGATAAAAACAAAGTGTACTATGTGTACTGTGCCGTTGGAGGCCGTTCGGCTGAAGCCTGCGAAATGATGGTGAAAATGGGATTTAAAAACGTGTACAATATGCAGGGCGGATTTAACGCTTGGACAAAAAGCGGACTCCCGTCTGTCACTAAATAATCTTTAATTCCTGTTGTGCTGTGCTTAGTAGAAACGAAACATGCGAGAGGGGAATGCCTGTTCTCGACTTCGCTCGAACTGACACAGACTTCGCAAGAACTGTAGTTCTGCGTTTATATTTTTGAGATTGTTTCTACAAATACTTTTCGCGAATTACCTGTAAATGATGTTGTACATGTCCGGCCATTATCCAGAAAATAGCCCGGCAGTTTACCGGTAAATTATTAGCTTTTCCGTTGCGGTTAAGGGCTTCCTCACTCAGTCCGTAGTACAGTTGCAAATTCGATTTACGCAGGTACATAAATTCGACTAATAAATCATCCAGGTTTCGCTCGGCAAAAAAACCGTTTCGCACATAATCATCCTCCTCAAATCCCGGTAACGATTGCTGTTCGCCACGCGCAATGCATAAAGCGCGGTAAGCAAAAATGCGCTCTGCATCAAGCAAATGGCCTAATACCTCTTTCACACTCCATTTCCCCTCGGCATAGCGGTAATCGGCTTTGGCATCGGGCACTTGTGAAAATACTTCATCCATTTCTCTTAATTGCCTTTCCAATAAAGCATTGATGGGCTCATTGGGCAATAATTGAACGTATTTTTCGTAATACGATGGGTATGTATTAGCGGAGGGTTTCATTTGGCAAACTTAACATAGGGCAGGGTTATTGCAAACTTTTGCGCCATATTCCTTATCATTGAACGTTTGATGAAATACAGGTTTATTTTATTTTTTCTGATAGGGTCACTCTCCCTCAAAGCGCAACTTACCATTGAACCCGTGACCAGCGGCCAACAGGCGCTTGAATTCCTTTCGGGCGGAACAATTCAGGTAGAGAGCATTGACTATTACGGCTCGTTCAATGCCATTGGTAAGTTTACCAACAACAGCCCCATCCTAAATATGAAAAGCGGTATTTACCTTGGTACCGGAAACCTGAATGCACCCGTTGGCCCCAACCTGAGCGGAGGAAGCAGTACTCCTCAATCGCGTGACGGCATTCAGCTGCACGATGACCCCGACCTGATGAAAATTGCTTCGGGAAAATTATTCGATCAGGTTATTTTGCAGTTTACCTTCATTCCGCGTTGCGATACTATTGCGTTTCAGTTTGTGTTTGGTTCCGAAGAATATCCGGAGTACGTTCAGAAAAAATTTAACGATGTATTTGGTTTCTTTATTAAAGGGCCGGGCATTAATGGCACAAAAAATATGGCCCTGCTTCCTGACGACTCCACTCCCATCACCATCAACTCGGTGAATATGCTTTATAACAACCAATATTATATTTATAACAAACCCACAACGCCCGAAGAACTGAAAAACAGCTTGCAGTTTGACGGATTTACCCGAAAACTCACAGCCAAATCGCACGTTATTCCGGGGCAAACCTATACCATTAAAATTGCCATTGCCGATGTAAATGATATGAGCTACGATTCGGGCGTGTTTCTGGAGGCCAATTCATTTACCTGCCTTGGGCAAACATTACCTTCTGTACCGGGTAAAAAAGACTCGGTGGTGGCCACTTATACCCTGCATATTGAGTTTCCTTTTAATTCTTCAGTTATACCGCAACAATACCACCGCTACCTCGACAGCATGTATGAAGTGCTTAGTAAAAATGCAACATATGTAATGGAAGTAAACGGCCACACCGATAATGCCGGAACAGCCGAATACAATCTATCACTTTCGGAAAAAAGGGCTATGGCAGTAAAATCATATCTGGTAAAAAAAGGAATTGATGCTTCGCGTATCTCGGCAGCGGGCTATGGCAGTTCGCAGCCGCTCAACGGCAACCGCAACGAAAAAGAAAAAGCCGCAAACAGGCGGGTAGTGTTTGTGATTAAAAAATAATTTTTCTTGACCCGAAGTGTATTTACGTGTTTGCTCATTTTAAGTTCGCTGCTGCTGCGAGCCCAGCTGGTGTTTGATACCACAGGCAATGTGGAACAAATGGTGAGGTCGGTTTTTCAAAGCGAAGGAGTGGTAATTAAAAACATTAGTTTTAAAGGATACAGCAAAGCCATGCGTGTGTTTAACAACAGCCGCAACAATATGCCAATGCCTGCAGGAATATTTTTGGCCACAGGACATTATCAGGAGGGAAAAGGACCAAACTTTTCGGCCAGTACCAGCTATTCTACCCAAGCCGATGGCGACCCGCAGCTGACTCAATTAGCCGGAAATTCAACTTACGATGCTGCCATTCTTGAATTTGATTTTATCCCTTCGGGCACTTCTGTTTCCTTTCAGTATTTATTTGCCTCCGAAGAATACCCCGAATATGTAGGATCACGGTTCAACGATGTATTTGCATTTTTTATCAGCGGGCCGGGCATTAAAGGGTATAAAAATATGGCAGTAGTGCCGGGTACGCACAAGCCCGTTACCATAAATAATATCAACCACCTTAAACACAAGGAATATTACATAAACAACGAGTTTAAAGTGTACGATCCGTTTACCATGGAGCCCGACTCAAACGAGATACAGTTTGACGGATTTACCCGCGTGCTCCAAGCCAAGGCTGCCGTTATTCCCGGGCAAACCTACCACCTTAAAATTGCCATTGCCGATGTAAAAGACCGCAACTATGACTCGGGGGTATTTATAGAATACGGTACATTTAAAAGCACCGGAACCACACAAACTTTAAACAGTAGAAACTCAAAACGGCAAAAAGAAAATATACTGATTCTTTCGCCAAGAAGGTTATCACCCGAACCGCCCGACCATGTGGCCCGGATTCTTTTTGATGATTCCGTGGTTTCGTCCTTTCAAAATAACCCGTTGTTTTTACAGCGAATGGAAAAATTGCTTCCTTTATTTCAAAATTACCCCGATGGAATATTTGAGCTGGATGGGGGCATTCGCACCATGGCCAAAGATTCCTTTATTTCTTTCCTCATTCATTTTATGACCGAAAACGGTATTGCACCACACCGCATACAAGTGGTAATTTCGGAAGCCCATGGGAGTAAAAATAAAAAAACACTTCCCGTGTCAAACCGGGTGCTACTTACCATAAAACAGAAAAGCCGTCAATCCGAAGACTAACGGATTTGATAAGGATACGAATACAACATAAAATATCTGGAAGCCGCCCCCCTATTTGTTGCGGCATTTTCAGAGGTATAATACGCAATGCAACTCCATCCAGAAGAAGGCTACCAGCAAAAATTAAAAACGTTTTTTTATGTTCATATGATTAACGACTAATAACTATTTTTTGTTTAGCCAATACAACACTGTTTTGTTCTACCATTACCTGATACAACCCCGCTGCCAAGTTTGATACATCAAA
>Ga0268298_10003659_pt1 | contig 15537 bp, 12 predicted proteins | sample WWTPWeurt_MetaG_FD_194462 | JGI IMG/M metagenome (GOLD analysis project Ga0268298, IMG submission 194462) | Activated sludge microbial communities from WWTP in Nijmegen, Gelderland, Netherland - WWTP Weurt | ecosystem: Engineered > WWTP > Aerobic digester > Activated sludge | place... | reverse complement strand
CACCGCCGGGCTTGGCGCGGCCAGGCCTGGCCGGTGAGCCCGCGGTACCGTCCCGAAAGCCGGGATGTCGGCGATGGGACGGTCAGCTGACCTTCAGCGGCGACAGGTGACGGGCGGCCAACGACCCGTTGCTGCCTCTCGCCAAGCAGAGACCTGACGTCCAGCTGCAGCAGAGGGCGGCAATGGGCGGACGTTCCGGTAGGAACCGCAGAGCGGCCTTCTGCCAGTTCAAATCCCCTGGCTGATCGACCGCCGCCCGCTGTGCGCGACCAGAAGGGATGCCACAAACGTGCTCACGATTGGTCAGGCTGCTACGGCTCGTCGACTTTGTCGTTCCGTTCCGTCGACCGACCCGCCTCTTCCCGCCGACCCGCCTGATGCGCGCGCTCCAGCATGAACTCGATGAAGGTCGATGCGGCGCGCGTGTGATGTCGGTTCGGCATGTACAGCATGTACATCCGGGTGCCGAAGATGCTCAGCCGCCAGTCGTGCAGCGCGGTCACCACGTCACCGCGCTCGACGTCCTGCTGCACCACGTAGTCGGGCACCATGCCGATGCCCAGCCCGGCGAGCACGGCCTGGCGCAGGAACAGGTAGTTCTCGGAAATCAGCGTCGGCTCGACGATGACCTCGTGCCGCTCGATGCCCTGGTAGGCCGTCACGCGGAGCTGGCGGCTCACCACCGCGGACGCGATCAGCGGCACGTTGCTCAGCGCGTCCAGATCGGCCGGCATGCCATGGGCTTCGGCCCAGGCGCGTGAGGCGCAGACCACGTAGTGCATCGCGCCCAGGTCGCGCGCCACCAGGTTCTGCGGCGGCTCCGACATGACGCGCACTGCGATGTCCACCTCGTCGCGGATCAGGTCCTCCACCCGGTTCTCGAACACCACGTCGAGCACGATGCCCGGGTACAGCCGCTTGAACTCGAGCAGCCATTGCGACATCACGAGCTGGCCGTAGCCGCTGGGCACGCTCAGCCGGACCCGGCCTTGCAAGCTCTGTCCGAGGGTGGCAATCGACTCGCGCGCGGCCAGCAGCTCGTTGCGGATGATCTGGCCGTGCTCGTACAGGCGCAGGCCGATCTCGGTGGCCTCGACGCGCCGCGTGGTGCGCCGCACCAGCTGCTGGCCGATCGAGCGCTCCAGCGAGTTCAGGTGGTAGCTGACGTTGGCGCGCGTCATCTTCAGCCGCCGGGCGGCCTCGCTCAGGTTGCCGGCATCGAGGATCTCGACCAACAGGGTCAGTGCATGGACGTCCATCGTGCTACTGTCAAGGAATCTTTGACGCTCTGTCAACCGGCCCTGGAATTGTCAAGAATGGGGAGGCACCGAACAATCCCCTTCACCAGAACGACAGCCCAGGAGACCGCATGCCGACGGACACCGCTTTCCCTCCCGTCACCACCCGCCGCTCCGGCAAGGTGCTCGTCGTCAGCGTCGACAATCCGCCGGTGAATGCGTTGGGCGTGGACGTGCGCCGCGGGCTAGTGGCTGCAATCAACGCGGCCGAGGCGGACGACGCCGTCGCCGCGGTGCTGCTCGTCGGCGCCGGCCGCAACTTCATCGCCGGTGCAGACATCCGCGAGTTCGGCCAGCCGCCGCAGCCGCCTGCGCTGCCCGACGTGTGCAACCGCATCGAGGCCTGCAGCAAGCCGGTGATCGCCGCGCTGCACGGCGCGGCGCTCGGGGGTGGGCTGGAGGTGGCGCTGGCAGCGCACTACCGGCTGGCGGTGAACGGCGCCAAGCTCGGCCTGCCCGAGGTGCAGCTCGGCCTGATGCCGGGCGCCGGCGGCACGCAACGCGCGCCGCGCCTGATCGGCGCTGCACCCGCACTCGAGCTGATGCTGATCGGTCGCCATGTCGGCGCGCAAGAAGCACTCACGCTCGGCCTGGTGGACCGATTGGGCCGCAGCGACGACACGCTGGCCGAAGGCCTGGCCTACGCGCAGGAGCTGCTCGCGTCCGGCGCGCCGGTGCGCCGAACGCGCGACGCGCAGGGCCTGGCCGATCGTGATGCGAGCCGTGCCGCGCTCGACGCCGCGCGCGCCGACGTTGCCGCAAAAAGCCGCGCCCTGTTCTCGCCGCTGAAGATCGTGGACGCGGTCGAAGCCGCGCTGGACCGCCCCTTCGACGAGGGCCTGCGCCTGGAGCGCACGCTGTTCCTGCAGTGCATCGACAGCCCGCAGCGCGCCGGGCTGATCCACGCGTTCTTCGCCGAGCGTGAGGTCGTCAAGGCGCCGGAGACGCTGACCGCGCAGCCGCGGCCGCTCGCCTCGGCCGGCGTCATCGGCGGCGGCACCATGGGCGCCGGCATCGCGGTGGCGATGCTCGACGCTGGCATGACGGTGACGATGGTCGAGCGCGACGAGGACAGCCTCGCCCGCGGCCGCGCCAACGTCGAGAATGTCTACGACAGCCTCGTCGCCAAGGGCCGCCTGAGCGCCGAGGCCAAGGCTGCTGTGATGGCGCGCTTCACCGGCGCCACCGCGTACGACGCATTGAGCCAGGTCGATATCGTGGTCGAGGCCGTGTTCGAGGACATGGCGGTGAAGCAGGCCGTCTTCGCCGAGCTCGACCGCGTCTGCAAGCCCGGCGCCGTGCTCGCCACCAACACCTCCTACCTCGACATCGACGCCATCGCGGCCAGCATCTCGCGGCCACAGGACGTGCTGGGCCTGCACTTCTTCTCGCCGGCGCACATCATGAAGCTGCTCGAGATCGTGGTGCCGGCCAAGGTGAGCGCCGACGTGGTGGCCACCGGCTTCGCGCTCGCAAAGAAGCTGCGCAAGGTGGCGGTGCGTGCCGGCGTCTGCGACGGCTTCATCGGCAACCGCATCCTCGCGGTCTACCGCCAAGCCGCCGACCACATGATGGAAGACGGCGCCTCGCCCTACCAGATCGACGAGGCGCTGCGCGAGTTCGGCTACCCGATGGGGCCGTACCAGGTGGCGGACCTCGCCGGCGGCGACATCGGCTGGGCCACGCGCAAGCGCCGCGCCGCCACGCGCGACCCGCGTGCGCGCTACGTGCAGGTCGCCGACCGCATCTGCGAGCGCGGCTGGTTCGGCCAGAAGACCGGGCGCGGCTGGTACGTCTATGCCAAGGGAACGCGCAGCGGCACGCCGGATCCGGAGGTGCTGGCCATCGTCGAGGCTGAGCGCCAGCGCGCGGGCATCACGCCACGCGCTTTCAGCAACGACGAGATCGTGCGCCGCTACCTGGCTGCGATGATCAACGAAGGCGCCAACGTCGTGCATGAGGGCATCGCACTGCGGCCGCTCGACGTCGACGTGACCTTCGTTGCCGGCTACGGCTTCCCGCGCCATCGCGGCGGTCCGATGAAGTACGCCGACATGGTCGGACTGCCTCGGGTGCTCGCCGACATCCGCGAGTTCGGCCGGGAAGACCCGCTGTTCTGGCGACCGTCGCCGCTGCTGGTCGACCTCGTCGAGCACAACAGAAACTTCGACAGCCTGAACCGGGCCGCCTAAGGTAGATCAACCCAAAGGCATGGCGCGCGCCTGTGCGTGCGTCGGCCCAGCCACTCACGAACAGGAAACCCGCCATGCGCGAAGCCGTGATCGTCTCGACCGCCCGTACTCCGCTGACCAAGGCGCACCGCGGCGAATTCAACATCACCCCCGGGCCGACGCTGGCCGCGTTCGCGGTGAAGGCCGCCGTCGAGCGCTCGGGCGTCGACCCGGCGTTGATCGAGGACGCCGTCCTCGGCTGCGGTTATCCCGAAGGCACGACCGGGCGCAACATCGCGCGCCAGACCATCGTGCGCGCCGGCCTGCCGATCGGCATCGCCGGGGTCACGGTGAGCCGCTTCTGCGCCTCCGGGCTGCAGGCGATCGCGATGGCCGCCGGGCGCATCGTGGCCGAGGGCGTGCCGGCGATGATCGCCGGCGGCGTCGAGAGCATCTCGCAGATCCGCAGCCGCAGCGCCACCGACAGCGGCGACAGCGGCATGGACCCGTGGATCGTCGAACACAAGCCCGAGCTCTACCTGTCGATGATCGAGACGGCCGACATCGTGGCCGCGCGCTACGGCATCGGCCGCGAGGCGCAGGACCGCTTCTCGGCGGAGAGCCAGCGCAAGACCGAGGCGGCGCAAGCGGCGGGCCGCTACCGCGACGAGATCGTGTCGGTGACGACGACCATGGCGGTGACCGACAAGGAAACCAAGGCGGTGACGCAGCGAACGGCCACGGTCGACATCGACACCTGCAACCGGCGCGGCACCACCTACGAGGCGCTGGCCAAGCTGGAGCCGGTGATGGGCGCCGGCAAGTTCGTTACCGCCGGAAATGCGTCGCAACTGTCCGACGGCGCGTCGGCCTGCGTGATGGTCGAGGCACGCGAAGCCGAGCGCCTCGGCCTGAAGCCGCTCGGCGCCTTCCGTGGCCTCGCGCTCGCCGGCTGCGAGCCCGACGAGATGGGCATCGGCCCGGTGTTCGCCGTGCCCAAGCTGCTGGCGCGCCACGGCCTGAAGGTGGACGACATCGGCCTGTGGGAGCTCAACGAGGCCTTCGCGTCGCAGGCCCTGTACTGCCAGCAGCGCCTGGGCATCCCCGACGAGCGGCTCAACGTCAACGGCGGCGCGATCTCGATCGGCCATCCGTTCGGCATGACCGGCGCGCGGCTGGCCGGCCATGTGCTGATCGAAGGCCGGCGCCGCGGCGTGAAGTACGCCGTCGTGACGATGTGCATCGCCGGCGGCATGGGCGCCGCGGGCCTGTTCGAAATCTACTGAGGAGCCCGAGCATGGACCTGAACTTCAGCCCCGAAGAAGAAGCCTTCCGCGCCGAGGTGCGGGCCTTCCTGGCCGACAAGCTGCCGGCGCGCCTGTCCGAGAAGGTGCGCAGCGGCAAGCACCTGACCCGCGACGACATGGCGCAGTGGCACGCCATCCTCAACCAGCGCGGCTGGCTCGCCAACCACTGGCCCGAGCAATACGGCGGCCCGGGCTGGAACGCGGTGCAGAAGTTCATCTTCGAGAACGAGTGCGCGCTCGCGCATGCGCCGCGCATCGTGCCCTTCGGCGTCAACATGCTCGGCCCGGTGCTGATCAAGTACGGCAGCGAGGCGCAGAAGCAGCGCTGGCTGCCGCGCATCCTCGACGGCTCGGACTGGTGGTGCCAGGGCTACTCCGAGCCCGGCGCCGGCTCCGACCTGGCGTCGGTGAAGACGACCGCGGTGCGCGGCCGCGACGCGTTGGGCGAGCACTACATCGTCAACGGCCAGAAGACGTGGACCACGCTCGGCCAGCACGCCAACATGATCTTCTGCCTCGTGCGCACGAACCGCGAAGCGAAGAAGCAGGAGGGCATCAGCTTCCTGCTCGTCGACATGAGCTCGCCCGGCGTCGAGCTGCGTCCGATCATCACGCTGGACGGCGAGCACGAGGTCAACGAGGTGTTCTTCACCGACGTGCGCGTGCCGGCCGAGAACCTGGTCGGCGAGGAGAACAAGGGCTGGACCTGCGCCAAGTACCTGCTGACCTACGAGCGCACCAACATCGCCGGCGTCGGCTACTCGGTGGCCGCGCTCGAGCGGCTGAAGAAGGCGGCCGCGAAGCTGAAGAAGAACGGCCGCCCGCTGGCCGACGACCCGTACTTCGCGGCACGGCTGGCGCGTGTGGAGATCGAGTTGGAGAACATGAAGACGACCAACCTGCGCGTCATCGCCGCGGTGGCCGGCGGCGGCGTGCCCGGCGCCGAGAGCTCGATGCTGAAGATCCGCGGCACCGAGATCCGGCAGGAGATCTCGTCGCTGATGCGGCGCGCGATGGGGCCGTATGCGCAGCCCTTCGTCGCCGAGGCGCTCGAAGAAGGTTTCGACGGACCGCCCGTCGGCCCGGCCGAGGCGGCAAGCGCCGCGGTGCAGTACTTCAACAATCGCAAGCTGTCGATCTTCGGCGGCTCCAACGAGATCCAGCGCAACATCATCTCCAAGATGATGTTGGGGCTGTGAAGGGGACGACGCCATGAACTTCCAGCACACCGACGACCGCCGCATGCTGGCCGACAGCCTGAACCGCTTCGTCGCCGAGCAGTACGGATTCGAGACGCGCGACCGCATCGCCAAGTCGCCCCGAGGCTGCAGCCCCGAGCTGTGGCGCCAGTTCGCCGACCTTGGCGTGATCGGCGCGCTGTTCGGCGAGGACGACGGCGGCTTCGCCGGCGGCGGCTTCGACATCGCCGTCGTCTTCGAGGCGCTGGGCCGCGGCCTCGTCGTCGAGCCCTTCCTGCCCACCGTGCTCGCCGGCAGTGCGATCGCGCATGCCGGCAACCCGGCGCACAAGGCGCTGCTGGCCGAGATCATCGGCGGCACGCGCATCGCAGCCTTCGCGCATGCCGAGCCCGAGGCGCAGCACGCGCTGACGCAGGTGAACACGCGGGTCCAGCGCGTCGGCGCGCAGTGGCAGCTCGACGGTGCCAAGGCCGTGGTCCAGCACGCCGAGCTGGCGGATGTCTTCGTCGTCTCGGCACGCAGCAGCGGCGCGGTCGACGACGAGGCCGGCGTCTCGCTGTTCATCGTGCCGGCCGGCACGCCCGGCCTCACGCTGCGCGGCTATCCGACCATCGACGGCGGCCGCGCGGCCGAACTGACGCTGGCCGGTGTCACGCTCGGCGCCGACGCGCTGCTCGGCGCCGAGGGGGCGGGCGCCGCGACGATCGAGCACAGCGTCGGCAAGGGCGTGCTCGCGCTGTGCGCCGAGGCGGTGGGCGCGATGGACGTCGCCAAGGACGCGACGCTCGAATACCTGCGCACGCGCAAGCAGTTCGGCGTGCCGATCGGCAGCTTCCAGGCGCTGCAGCACCGCATGGCCGACCTGCTGGTGGAGATCGAACAGGCGCGCTCGGCGGTGATCAACGCGGCGGCGGCGCTCGACGCCGATCGCGTGACGCGCGAGCGCGCGCTGTCGGCAGCCAAGTTCACGATCGGCCGCACCGGCACGCGCGTGGCCGAGGAATGCATCCAGTTGCATGGCGGCATCGGCATGACCTGGGAGCTGCCGCTGCCGCACTACGCCAAGCGGCTGGTGATGATCGACCACCAGCTCGGCGACGAAGACCATCACCTGGCGCGCTTCATCGCACTCGGCCGCGCGAACTGAAAGGCACATCATGAAGATCCTGGTCCCCGTCAAGCGGGTCGTCGACTACAACGTCAAGGTGCGCGTCAAGGCCGATGGCTCGGGCGTCGACATCGCCAACGTCAAGATGAGCATGAACCCGTTCGACGAGATCGCCGTCGAAGAGGCGGTGCGCCTGAAGGAAAAGGGCACCGCCACCGAAATCATTGCCGTGTCCTGCGGCATCACGCAGTGCCAGGAAACCCTGCGCACCGCGATGGCCATCGGCGCCGACCGCGCCATCCTGGTCGAGACGACAGAGGAGCTGCAGCCGCTGGCCGTCGCCAAGCTGCTCAAGGCCCTCGTCGACAAGGAACAACCCGGCCTCGTCATCCTCGGCAAGCAAGCCATCGACGACGACTGCAACCAGACCGGCCAGATGCTCGCGGCACTCGCCAACCTGCCGCAAGGCACCTTCGCCAGCAAGGTCGAAGTCGCCGACGGCTCGGTGGCCGTCACGCGCGAAGTCGACGGCGGCCTGGAAACGATCAAGCTCAAGCTGCCCGCCGTCGTCACCACCGACCTGCGCCTGAACGAGCCGCGCTACGTCACGCTGCCCAACATCATGAAGGCCAAGAAAAAGCCGCTCGAAGTGCTCAAGTCGGCGGACCTCGGCCTCGACGTCGCACCGCGCATCAAGACGCTCAAGGTCAGCGAGCCGCCCAAGCGCGGCGCCGGCATCAAGGTGCCCGACGTGGCGACGCTGGTCGCCAAGCTCAAGAACGAAGCCAAGATGATCTGACATGCGCATCCTCGTCATTGCCGAACACGACCACGGCACCTTGAAGGGTGCGACGTTCAACACCGTCACCGCGGCATCGCAGTGCGGCGGCGACGTGCACGTGCTGATCGCCGGCCACAACGCCGGTGGCGCTGCGCAGGCCGCGGCGCAGATCGCCGGCGTGGCCAAGGTGCTGCACGCAGATGGCGCGATCCTGGCCGAACAACTCGGCGAGAACGTCGCCGCGCAGGTGCTCGCCGTCGCGAAGAACTACACGCACCTGCTGTTCCCGGCCACCGCGCATGGCAAGAACGTCGCGCCGCGCGTCGCCGCGCTGCTGGACGTGGCGCAGATCAGCGACGCGATGAAGATCGTCAGCGCCGACACCTTCGAGCGCCCGATCTACGCCGGCAACGCGATCGCCACCGTGCAGAGCAGCGATGCGATCAAGGTCATCACCGTGCGCACCACCGGCTTCGATCCCGCGCCGGCCGAGGGCGGCAGCGGCGCGATCGAGAAGATCGACGCGGTGCCCGACAGCGGCCTCTCGTCCTTCGTCGGCGCCGAGATCGTCAAGCTCGACCGTCCAGAGCTCACCGCGGCCAAGATCATCGTCAGCGGCGGAAGAGCGCTCGGCAGCAGCGACAAGTTCAACGAGGTGCTGACACCGCTGGCCGACAAGCTCGGCGCCGCGCTCGGCGCCAGCCGCGCCGCAGTCGATGCCGGCTACGCGCCGAACGACTGGCAGGTCGGCCAGACCGGCAAGATCGTCGCGCCGCAGCTCTACATCGCCGCGGGTATCTCGGGCGCGATCCAGCACCTGGCCGGCATGAAGGACAGCAAGGTCATCGTCGCCATCAACAAGGACGCTGAAGCGCCGATCTTCAGCGTCGCCGACTACGGCCTCGAGGCCGACCTGTTCACCGCCGTACCTGAACTGGTGAAGGCGCTCTGACGGCGCGCTCTTCCCGTATCACGACAACCACCCGACAGGAGACTGGCATGACTTCCTCCCCCGCCTCGAAAGCCCGCTTCCAGTGGGACGACCCTTTTCTGCTCGACGCCCAGCTCACCGATGACGAGCGCATGGTGCGCGAGGCCGCCAGTGCGTACTGCCAGGAGCGACTCGCGCCGCGTGTGCTCGATGCGTTTCGCAACCACACCACCGATCCGGCGATCTTTCGCGAGATGGGCGAGTTGGGCCTGCTTGGGCCCACCATTCCCGAGCAGTACGGCGGCCCGGGCCTCAACTATGTGAGCTACGGCCTGATCGCGCGCGAGGTCGAGCGCGTCGACTCGGGCTACCGCTCGATGATGAGCGTGCAGTCCTCGCTGGTCATGGTGCCGATCTTCGAGTTCGGCAACGAGGCGACGAAGCAGAAGTACCTGCCCAAGCTGGCGAGCGGTGAATGGATCGGCTGCTTCGGCCTGACCGAACCCGACCACGGCTCCGACCCCGGCAGCATGGTGACGCGCGCGCGCAAGGTGCCGGGCGGCTACAGCCTCACGGGCAACAAGATGTGGATCAGCAATTCGCCGATCGCCGACGTGTTCGTCATCTGGGCCAAGGACGACGAGGGCCAGATTCGCGGCTTCGTGCTCGACAGGGGCGCCAAGGGCCTGTCGGCGCCGGTCATCGAGGGCAAGGTCGGCCTGTGCGCCAGCATCACCGGCGAGGTGGTGATGGACAACGTGTTCTGCCCCGAGGAGAACGCGTTCCCGGACGTGCGCGGCCTGAAGGGCCCGTTCACTTGCCTGAACAGCGCGCGCTACGGCATCTCCTGGGGCGCACTCGGCGCGGCCGAGGACTGCTACCAGCGCGCGCGCCAATACGTGCTCGACCGCAAGCAGTTCGGCCGCCCGCTGGCAGCCAACCAGTTGATCCAGAAGAAGCTGGCCGACATGCTGACCGAGATCACGCTCGGCCTGCAGGGCTGCCTGCGCCTGGGCCGCATGCGCGAAGAAGGCAGCGCCGCGGTGGAGCTGACCTCGATCGTCAAGCGCAACTCCTGCGGCAAGGCGCTCGACATCGCACGCCTGGCGCGCGACATGATGGGCGGCAACGGCATCAGCGACGAGTTCGGCGTCGCGCGCCACCTGGTCAACCTCGAGGTGGTGAACACCTACGAGGGCACGCACGACGTACATGCGCTGATCTTGGGCCGCGCGATCACCGGCATCGCGGCGTTCTCGAACTGAGCGTGCGATGAACGTTCCCGACCTCTTCCGCCTCGACGGCCAAGTGGCGCTGATCACCGGCGGATCGCGCGGCCTGGGCCTGCAGATGGCCAAGGCGCTCGGCGCAATGGGCTGCCGCGTCGCGATCACCGCGCGCAAGGCGGACGAGCTGGCGCAGGCGCGCGGCGAACTGCAGGCGCTCGGCATCGAGGTGCTGACGCTGGTGGGCGACCTGCAGCAGCTCGACACCATTCCGGCGCTGGTCGATGACGCGGTGAGCGGGCTCGGCGCGATCGACATCCTCATCAACAACGCCGGCACCACCTGGGGCGCGCCGGCCGAGGAACACCCGGACGAGGCCTGGCACAAGGTGATGAACCTCAACGTCAACGCGCCGTTCTTCATGGCGCGCGCGGTCGGCCGGCGCTGCATGATCCCGCGCCGCAGGGGCAAGATCATCAACGTCGCCTCGGTGGCGGGCCTGAAGGGCATGGCGCCCGGCGTGCACACGATCGCCTACAACACCTCGAAGGCCGCGGCGATCAACTTCACGCGCGCGCTGGCCAGCGAATGGGGGCGCTACGGCATCAACGTCAACGCGCTGTGCCCCGGCTTCTTCCCGTCGAAGATGTCGGCCGGCCTGCTCGAGACGATCGGCGAGCAGGTGATCGCGCGCGCACCGCTGCGGCGCCTGGGCGGCGACGAGGACCTGATGGGCCCGGTCGTGTTCCTGGCCAGCGAAGCTTCGCGCCACGTCACCGGCCAAGTGCTGGCGGTGGACGGCGGCACGTCCGCGCTGTGAACCTGTGACCGGGAAACGCGACATGGCCGATGCGCAGACGCAGTTCAGCGGCACCCGTCCGGTGGCGCCGCAGCACGCGTTCGACGTCGCCCGGCTCGCGGCCTTCATGCGCCAGCACGTGCAGGGATTCGAAGGCGAACTCGCGGTCGAGCAGTTCAAGGGCGGCCAGAGCAACCCGACCTTCCTGCTGACCGCCGGCCGCCAGCGCTACGTGCTGCGGCGCAAGCCGCCCGGCACGCTGCTGCCGTCGGCGCATGCGGTCGAGCGCGAGTACCGCGTCATCAAGGCGCTCGCCGCCACCGAGGTGCCGGTCGCGCGCGCCCTCGCGCTGTGCGAGGACCCGGCGGTGATCGGCAGCGCCTTCTACGTGATGGACTGCGTCGACGGCCGCATCCTGTGGGACCCGGCGCTGCCCGGCATGACGGCGGCCGAGCGCGCCGCGCACTACGACGAGATGAACCGCGTGATCGCGGCGCTGCACCGCATCGACCCGGCCGCCGTCGGCCTGGCCGACTACGGCAAGCCGGGCCACTACATCGAGCGCCAGGTGGCGCGCTGGACGCGCCAGTACCGCGCCGCGGAGACCGAGCGCATCGAGGCCGCCGACGCGCTGATCGACTGGCTGCCGCGCCACGTGCCGCCCGAGCGCGAGGCGCGCATCGTGCACGGCGACTACCGGCTCGACAACGTGATCTTCCACCCCACCGAGCCGCGCATCCTCGCGGTGCTCGACTGGGAGCTGTCGACGCTCGGCGACCCGCTGGCGGACTTCGCCTACCACTGCATGCGCTGGCACCTCGCGCCGCCGCAGGGCCTGGCCGGCGCCGACCTCGCCGCGCTCGGCATCCCGAGCGAAGCCGAGTACCTGCGCCGCTACCTCGAGCGCGTCGGCGCGGCGCGCGAGCCGAGTGCCGACGAGTGGACCTACCACCTCGTCTTCAACATGTTCCGGCTGGTCGGCATCCTGCAGGGCGTGGCGGCGCGTGCGCTGCAGGGCAATGCCTCGAGCGCGCAGGCGCTCGAGACCGGGAAACGCACCCGTCCGCTGGCCGAGCAGGCCTGGGCGCTGGCGCAACGCATCGGCAAAGGCTGAACGATGGACTTCGAACATTCCCCCAAGGTCAAGGCCTTGCAGCAGCGGCTGGCCGCATTCATGGACGAGCATGTGCTGCCGGCCGAGGCGCGCTTCGAGGCCGAGATGGACGCGCACCGCGCCAGCGGCAATCCCTGGCAGCCGGCGCCGGTGATGGAGCAGCTCAAGGCCCAGGCGCGCGCAGCGGGGCTGTGGAACCTGTTCCTGCCGGAGTCGAAATACGGCGCGGGCCTGAGCAACCTCGAATACGCGCCGCTGTGCGAGATCATGGGCCGCTCGCCGAACGGCGCCGAGCCTTTCAACTGCTCGGCCCCGGACACCGGCAACATGGAAACGCTGGTGCGCTACGCGACGCCCGAGCAGCAGAACGAGTGGCTGCTGCCGCTGCTCGACGGCACGATCCGCTCGGCCTTCGCGATGACCGAGCCCGACGTGGCCTCGTCGGACGCCACCAACATCCAGTCGCGCATCGAGCGCGACGGCGACCACTACGTGATCAACGGCCGCAAGTGGTGGACCTCGGGTGCCAACGACCCGCGCTGCCGCGTGCTGATCTTCATGGGCCAGTCGACGCCCGACGATCCCGATGTGCACCGGCGCCAGTCGATGATCCTGGTGCCGATGGACACGCCGGGCGTGAAGGTGCTGCGCCACCTGCCGGTGTTCGGCTACGACGACGCACCGCACGGCCACGCCGAGGTGCTGTTCGAGAACGTGCGTGTGCGGGCGTCCAACATGCTGCTCGGCGAAGGGCGCGGCTTCGAGATCGCGCAGGGCCGGCTCGGCCCCGGCCGCATCCACCATTGCATGCGTGTGATCGGCCGCGCCGAGCGCGCGCTCGAGATGAGGTGCCGGCGTTCGCTCAAGCGCGTGGCCTTCGGCCGCAAGCTGTCGGACCAGGGCGTCACCCGCGAGCGCATCGCGCAGTCGCGCATCCTGATCGACCAGGCGCGCTGGCTGGTGCTGCACGCGGCGTGGAAGATGGACACGGTCGGCAACAAGGCCGCGCGCCAGGAGATCGCGATGATCAAGGTGGCGGCGCCGAGCATGGCCGGCCAGGTGATCGACTGGGCGATGCAGCTGCACGGCGGCGGCTCGGTCAGCGACGACTTCGGCCTCGCGCGCGCCTACGCCAGCACGCGCACGCTGCGCTTCGCCGACGGCCCGGACGAGGTGCATCGCAACGCGATCGCCAAGCTCGAGCTGGCCCGCTACGCCGACGCGGCGTGAGCTTCGCCATGTCGCCCGCCATGTCGCCCGCCCGCGCCCCTCACTTCCAGCATTGGCCGCCGCTCGTGCCGCGCCACCTGACGCTGCCGCAGACCAACGTCTTCCACAACGTCGAGGTGTCGGCGGCGCGTTATCCCGACAAGCCCTTCATCGTCTTCTACGACAGCGCCGTGAGCTTCGCCGAATTCAAGGACGAGGCCGAGCGCCTGGCCGGCTATCTGCAGCACGAATGCGGCGTCGAGGCCGGCGACCGCGTGCTGCTGTACATGCAGAACAGCCCGCAATGGGTGCTCGCGTTCTACGCGATCCTGCGCGCCAATGCGGTCGTGGTGCCGGTGAATCCGATGAACCGGACCGACGAGCTGCGCCACTACATCGACGACTGCCAGGCCGGCACCGCCTTCGTCGCGCAGGAGCTGCTGCCGCAGTTGCAGCCGCTGCTGCGCGAGACGGACCAGGGGCTGCGCCACCTCGTCGTCGCCACCTACAGCGATTACCTGAAGCGGCCGACCGACCTGCGCGTGCCCGACTTCATCAGCGCCGCGCGCGACTTCTCCGCCGCACCCGGTGTGATGCCATGGACCGACGCACTGGCGCGCGCCCTGCAGCCCGGCCCGCTGACGGCCGGCCCCGACGCACCCTGCGTGATGCCCTACACCTCGGGCACCACTGGCGCGCCCAAGGGCTGCGTGCACACGCACCGCAGCGTGATGAGCACGCTGGTGGGAGGCACGGTCTGGTTCTCGCGCACGCAGGACGCGGTGTTCCTGTCTTCGCTGCCGTTCTTCCACGTCACGGGCCTGTCGGGCAGCATGAACGGGCCGCTGTATGCGGGTGCCACGATCGTGGTGCTGCCGCGCTGGGACCGCGAGGCCGCGGCGGTGTGCATCCAGCGCTACGGCGTCACGACCTGGCAGACGATCACCGCGATGCTGGTCGACTTTCTCGCGCAGCCGACGCTGGCGGACCACGACCTGTCGAGCCTGCAGGTGATCCGCGGCGGCGGCGCGGCGATGCCCGAAGCGGTGGCGCGGCGCTTGGAGGAACTGGTGGGCCTGCCCTACGTCGAAGGCTATGGCATGTCGGAGACGATGGCCGCCACCCACATCAACCCGCCGCAGCGTCCGAAGCCGCAGTGCCTGGGCGTGCCGGTGTTCGACGTCGATGCGCGCATCGTCGATCCCGACACGCTGCGCGAGCTGCCGCCCGGCGAGAGCGGCGAGATCGTGGTGCACGGGCCGCAGGTGATGCAGGGCTACTGGAACAACCCCGAGGCCACGGCGGCCAGCTTCGTCGAGATCGAGGGCAAGCGTTTCCTGCGCACCGGCGACCTCGCCTTCGTCGACGCCGACGGCTATTTCTTCATGACCGACCGGCTCAAGCGGATGATCAATGCGTCGGGCTACAAGGTGTGGCCCGCCGAGGTCGAAGCGCTGATGTACCGCCACCCCGCGATCCAGGAGGCCTGCGTGATCGCGGCGGCCGATGCGCGGCGCGGCGAGACGGTGAAGGCGCTGGTCGTGCTCAAGCCCGGACACGTGCTCAGCGAGCAGCAGATCATCGACTGGGCCCACGGCCACATGGCGGCCTACAAGAGCCCGCGCATCGTGCAGATCGTGCCCTCGCTGCCCAAGTCCGGTTCGGGCAAGGTGATGTGGCGCGAGCTGCAGGAGCACGAAAACCTCAGCAACCGAAGGCCCGATGCGGCCGCAACCCAAGGAGATTCCGAATGAACCACACCCTCTCGCGCCGCATGCTGCTGGCCGGTGGTGCCGCGGCGCTGCTGGCGCCGCTGGCCGCGCACGGCCAGGCCTTCCCGAGCAAGCCGATCACGCTGATCGTGCCCTGGCCCGCAGGCGGCTCGACCGACCGCCACATGCGCACGCTGGCCGAGATCGCCGGCAAGCACCTGGGCCAGAACATCATCGTCGAGAACAAGCCGGGCGGCGGCGGCACGCTCGGCCCGGGCACGATGGCGCGCACGGCCAAGCCCGACGGCTACACGATCTCGCAGTTCCCGCTCGGCATGCTGCGCATCCCGCACATGCAGAAGATGCAATGGGATCCCCTGAAGGACTTCACCCACATCATCGGCGTCTCGGGCTACACCTTCGGCTTCACGGTGCGCGCCGACTCGCCGTACAAGACCTTCAACGACTACATCGAGGCCGCGCGCAAGAACCCGGGCAAGATCGACTACGGCTCCACCGGCGCCGGCAGCTCGCCGCACCTGCTGATGGAAGAGGTGGCGATCAACGCCAAGGTGCAGCTCAACCACGTGCCGTTCAAGGGCAACGCCGATCTGCAGCAGGCGCTGCTCGGCGGCCACGTGATGGCGCAGAGCGACGCGACCGGCTGGGACAAGTTCGTCGA
>Ga0268298_10003658_pt1 | contig 15539 bp, 11 predicted proteins | sample WWTPWeurt_MetaG_FD_194462 | JGI IMG/M metagenome (GOLD analysis project Ga0268298, IMG submission 194462) | Activated sludge microbial communities from WWTP in Nijmegen, Gelderland, Netherland - WWTP Weurt | ecosystem: Engineered > WWTP > Aerobic digester > Activated sludge | place... | reverse complement strand
TGGGGGCGATGCTGGCCAACCTGGGCCGGCTGTTGACCGAGTACTACCTGCCCGACGAAGCCCAGGCCATCCGCATGAAGGTCGATGCCGCCGCCGCGAGAGGCCAGACGGTCAACGTGCAGGCGATTTCGGCGCAGGTGCTGGGGCTCGGCTTCGATCAGCTGGGCATCGGCGTGGCGCGCAGCTGGGGCCTTCCCGAATCGCTGCAGCGATGCATGGCCATCGGGGCCGACGCGCCGCCGGCACGGCCTGCATCGAGCGACAGCGAGCGGCTGCGATGGATCGCCGTCTCGTCCAACGAAGCCGCCGACGCGGTGCTTCAAGCAGACCCGTCACAGCTCAGTTCGCAGATGAATGCACTGGCCGAGCGCTATGGTCGTGCGCTGGGGGTCGGCAGCGCCGACTTCAGGCATGCGGCCGAGGCCGCCCGACGCAAGCTGACCGAGGTCGCGCCTGCGCTTGGATTGCCCCTGCCCAAGGGTCTGCATGCGCAGGTCGATTCAGCCGGTGCGGGCCCGTCGCTGACCAGGACGGCCGACGACCTGCCGGCCACCTTGCCGATGACGCAGGCGACGTTGGTCGCCGATCACTCGCGCACGCCCGACCAGGCGGCGGCCGCACTGTCGGCCGGCGTGCAGGACATCACCGGGGCACTGGCGGCCGACCATGTCGATCTCAACGATGTGCTGGGCATGGTGATCGAGGCCATCTATCGTGCCTTCAACCTGCAGCGCATCGTGCTGTGCCTGCGCGACCCGAAGACCGGCACCCTGGTGGGCCGGTTCGGCCTGGGTGACCGGATTGAGGCCCTGTGCCCGCTGTTCAGGATCCCGACACGGCTGACGCCAGGCATGGCGCCGGATGTGTTCGCGGCCGTCTGCCTGCGCGGAGCCGACACGCTGATCAGCAATGCCACGGTCGACTCGATCGAGCGCAAGCTGCCCGCCTGGTTCCGGCAGCATGTGAAGGCGCCCTCGTTCCTGCTGCTGCCGCTGTGCCTCAAGGGGTCGCCGTTCGGCCTGATCTATGCCGATGCCGCCCGGCCCGCAGGCCTCGAACTGCAGGAGCGCGAGCTGGCCCTGATCCGCACCCTGCGTAATCAGGCGGTGATTGCGTTTCGTCATGCAGGTTGACCCCAGGGGGATTGGCCCGTCACCATAATCAGTCGAGATGGCGCTTGATCCCTTGACGTTGCTGGTCGTCAATGTCGCCAACCTTCTTGCGTTGGCGTCGGCGCTGGTCATCCTCATGGGCCGGCAGCTCAGTCCCTCGGCGTCGGCGGCGCGACGCTCGCTGGTGGCGCAAGGCCTGGGCTGGGGCGCACTGATCCTGGCCACGCCCTGGGCCGGCACATGGGTCGACGGGGTGCTGTCCACCCTGTCGATGGTGTGCATCAGCGCCAGCCAGTGGATGTTCTTCCAGGCCCTGGAAGGCTGGCTGGGCGAGCGGCGACACCGCCGATGGCTGCTGGTGCTGGCCGTGGCCATGCCGGTGGGCTATGCCATCGGCTTCGGCCACTACGCGTTCAGGGTGGCGTGGTCGAACCTGCTGATCGCGGCCCAGACCCTGATCCTGGCACGTGCCACCCTGCAACCCCGCCGACCCGTCGGAAGCGGTTGGCGCTGGGTACTGCTGGCGTGCACATTGACGATGGCCGCCTTCACCATTGCACGAGGGGTGATGGGCGGCTGGTTCACCGAGCTGTACCCCTACTTCGAAGCGCCGCACCCCATCAACGTGGCGGCGTTGCTGGCGGCCAATGTGACCCTGGTGCTGGCCAACGTGGCGGTGCTGGTGGCCTGGCGCGACGAGGCCGAGCAGCAGATGCACCGGATGGCCGTGACCGATCAGCTGACCGGGCTGTTCAACCGGCACGGATGGATCGAGCAGGCGCACCGGGTGATGTCGCAAGCCAGCCGGCATGGGCATCCGCTGTCGTTGCTGTCGATCGACCTCGACCACTTCAAGCGCATCAACGACACCGCCGGCCACGAGGCCGGCGATGCGGCGCTCGAGCTGTTCGGCCAGTTGGTGCAGCAGTGCCAGCGGGGTGGCGACCTGGCCGCCCGCATCGGCGGCGAGGAGTTCTGCATCCTGTTGCCGTTCTGCACCGGCGAGGCCGCCAAGGCGGTAGACCAGAGGTTGCGCGCCGAGCTGTCCGCGGCGGCACCACGCAGGCTGGGGCACGAGTTGGCATTCAGCAGTGGCCTGGCGGTGTGGGAGCCCAGAGACTCGTTGCTCAGCCTGATGTCGCGAGCCGACTCAGCGCTGTACCAGGCCAAGCGCGAGGGGCGAGGGCGCCTGGTGCAGGCCCCACCGTCGCGAGAGCCTGCGGGCCAGCGAGACCCGGCCGAGGAGCGCAAGGCCCAGGCCTGACGGCTTTGGTGGGTGACGAGCCTTGCCCTCGGCACTGGTTGCAACGGTTAGGGCTGCTTGGTTCCCCACCTGACCCGGTTGGCCGCGCTTCCATGCGAGGAGGCCCGTCGCGGCGGATTGTAGGCCAGGGCCCTGGTTGCCGTGGCGCGCCGCGCAAGAGTCGGCGCGGCGGCCGGCCATTCAACGCATTCAGCGCAACTGCAGGTCGTCGGTGCCGAAGCGGATGCCCAGTGGCTCGATCAGCAACTGCTTGGGGCCCGCTTCGACCCGCCCGGCCAGCAAGGCCGGCACGCCGTGCGCCTGCGCCACCTGAACCGCCTGTTCGCCCTGGGCGGCGTCGACGAACAAGGCGAAGCCGGCGCCCATGTTCAGCGTGCTGTAGGCCTCGCGATCGTCCTGCCGGGCCTCTTGCTGGATGAACTGCAGCACCGGCGGCACCGGCGGGATGCGCTCGATCCGGTAGGTGAGCGCGGCCGGGTGGCGCAGCAGCTTGCGCCAGCCGTGGCCGGTGATGTTGGCCGCATAGTGCACGGCCACGCCGGCCTTCCACAGTGCCTCGGTCACGGGCGAGTACAAGGTCGTCGGCGCCAGCAGTGCATCGCCATAACTCAATCCCGGAGCGACCTCGGTGAGCCACCCAACGGGCAGGCGCTCGACCAGCTTGCGCGCCAGGCTCAGCCCGTTGGCGTGGATGCCGCTCGAGCCGAGCAGCACGATGGCATCGCCGGGCCCGAGGCGCTCGCCCAGCGACAGCCGCGGCTTCGGATTGACCCAGCCGGTGCATGAGGCCGCCAGGTCGATCCGGCCAGCCTCGACGATGCCGGCCAGCGCCGGCGTCTCGCCGCCACCCCAGGCCACGCCGCACACCTCGCAGGCGCGCTTCCAGCCGTCGGTCAGTGCCTGGGCCCGTTGCGCGTCGGCGAACCACTCCGAGCCCCCGGCGGCCCAGTAGGCCTGCACCACCAGCGGCGTGGCCCCGACGGTGATCAGGTCATTGACCGCCATCGCGATGGTGTCCTGGGCGATGGCGTCGTAGCGGCTGATGCCGGTCAGGCGGGCCATCTCGTCGGCCACCAGGGCCTTGGACCCCAGGCACTCGACGATCGAGGCCAGGTAGAACGGACCCACATCCACCACGTAGGCCGATTCGCCCCGGGAGGCGGCCACCTCCTGCACGCCATGCGCCGCCAACTGCGCGGCGGTGGCGGCCGCGGCACGCTGGGCGCTGACCTTCAACGGGTCGATCAGGTCGTAGTTGACGCCGGCCTGGTCGTAGCTCAGCGTGCCGTCGGAGGCCGTGGTCGAAGGGGAAGTCATGCGCCGGATTATCGGCCAGCCCCGGTGCCGACCCAGGGTTGCGCGGGCTGCGACAGGGCCAGGCCTGCGGGGGGGTGCCCCGTAGAATGCCCGAATGAGCAATGTGGTGCTGGCCCGCAAATATCGCCCGTCGAGCTTCGACCAGATGGTCGGCCAGGCGCATGTGGTGCAGGCCCTCGAGAACGCCTTGCGCAGCGGCCGGCTGCACCATGCCTACCTGTTCACCGGCACGCGCGGCATCGGCAAGACCACCGTCAGCCGCATCCTCGCCAAGAGCCTGAACTGCACCGGGCCCGACGGCACCGGCGGCGTCACCGCCCACCCCTGCGGCCAGTGCCAGGCGTGCACCGAGATCGACGCCGACCGCTACATCGACTACATCGAACTCGATGCCGCCAGCAACCGCAGCATCGACGAGATCCGCGACCTGATCGAGCGCTCGGCCTACAAGCCCAGCGTCGGCCGCTTCAAGGTCTTCATGATCGACGAGGCGCACCAGCTCACCAAGGACGCGTTCAACGCGCTGCTCAAGACGCTGGAGGAGCCGCCCGACTACCTGAAGTTCGTGCTGGCCACCACCGATCCCGAGAAGATGCTGCCGACGGTGCTCAGCCGCTGCCTGCAGTTCAACCTGCGGCCGATGGCGCCCGAGGTGGTGCATGCGCACCTCGAGGCGGTGCTGCAGGCCGAGGGCGTGCCCGCCGACAACGGATCGCTGCGGCTGCTGTCGCGCGCGGCCCGCGGCTCGATGCGCGATGCGCTGTCGCTGACCGACCAGGCCATCGCCTACGGCGCGGGCCGGTTGGACGAGGCCGGCGTCAGGGCCATGCTGGGCACGGTGGATCGCCAGCATGCGGCGCGTCTGGTGCAGGCACTCGCCGTCCGCGATGGCGCGGCGGTGCTGGCAGTGGTCGACGAGTTGCGCAGCCATGGGTTGTCGGCCTCGGGCACGCTCGAGGAGATGGCCATGCTGCTGCAGCAGATGGCCATCGAGCAGGCGGTGCCGGGGGCGCTGGACGACACCGATCCCGACACGGCCGGCGCCCGCCAGCTGGCGATGGAGCTGCCGGCCGACGAGACCCAGTTGCTGTACAGCATCGTGTTGCAGGGCCGGCCCGAACTCGGCCTGCTGACCGACGAATACGCCGCGCTGACCATGGTGCTGCTGCGCATGCTGGCGTTTCCACCGCAAGGTGGCGGGGCCACGGCGGCTGCATCCGGATCGAAGGCGGCAACGCTTCAGGTGACGCCGCGGCTGGCCCGTGCGGCCACCCCCGCGCGGCCGGCGGTGGCCCCGCCGCCCAAGGCCTTGCCGATGCCCCGGGCGATGACGCTGCCGACACCTGCCGCCGCGCCGGCACCCGCCCCCACGGTCGCCCCGGCGTCGACCCCGGCGCCGCTTCCGGCAAAGCCCGGCGGCCCGGTGGCCGAGACACCACGAAATGCGCCGCAACGGGCGCCAGCGCCTGCGTCTTCCTCGACGCAGGAGCCGCCCCCCTGGCTCGACGACGTGCCGTTCGACCTCGATGAACCCGGCGTCGCTGCCGCGTCGGGCATGCCGCAGGAGCTCGTCAGCGAGCCGGCGCCAACGGCCTCGGGCCAGGTCACGTCGGTGGCATGCACCCCGGAGGGCGACCGCTGGGAGGCGCTGCTGAGGCCGCTGATTTCGCGCGGCAGCATCTCGGCGCTTGTGCGCGAGGTTGCGGTGCAGGCCGAGCTGCTCGGCGTCGAATCCGTCGACGGCGTGGAGGTCTATCGGCTGCGCCTCGAGCGCGAGGCGCTGCGTGGCGATGCCCTGCGCGACAAGCTGCAGGCGGTGCTGCAGGCCGAGGTGGGCCGTCCGCTGCGTCTGAGGCTTGAGCCCGGTGTGGCGCAGGATTCGATCGCCCTTCGCGAGGCGCAGGCCCGTGCCGCCGCGCAGCGCGAGGCCGAATCGGTGATCGCCGACGACCCGGCCGTGCGCGAACTGATGAGCCAGTTTCCTACCGCCCGCATCGTGCCGGGCTCGATCAAACCGATTCTCGACACAAGGAACAACACCCCATGATGAAGAACCAGTTGGCCGGCCTGATGAAGCAGGCGCAGGCCATGCAGGACAACCTGCGCAAGGCTCAGGAAGAACTGGCGACGATCGAGGTCGAAGGACAGAGCGGCGCCGGCCTGGTGAAGATCCAGATGACCTGCAAGCACGATGTCAAGCGGGTCACCATCGATCCCAGCCTTCTGGCCGACGACAAGGACATGCTCGAGGATCTGGTGGCGGCTGCGTTCAATGACGCGGTACGGCGCGTCGAAGCCACCACGCAGGAGCGCATGGGCAAGCTCACCGCCGGCATGCCGCAGATTCCCGGCATGAAGTTCCCGTTCTGAGGCCATCGGGGGCGCGTCTCGAGGCATCCGCCGCACCGGTCGATCGTCGATGGCTGAGCACACCCTTTCCGCGTTGATCGAGGCGCTGCGGCGCCTGCCCGGGGTCGGTGTGAAGTCGGCCCAGCGCATGGCCTACCACCTGATGCAGCACGACCGCGACGGCGCCACCCGCCTGGCCGGCGCGCTGCTCGACGCGGTGCAGGGCATCCACCACTGCCGGCGATGCCATACCTTCACCGAGGCGCCGGTGTGCGACATCTGCCTGGACCCGGCGCGCGACGGGCGGCAATTGCTGGTGGTGGAGACACCGGCCGACCAGGCCGCGATGGAGCGCACCGGCAGCTTTCACGGCCTGTATTTCGTGCTGATGGGGCGCCTCAGCCCGCTGGATGGCGTCGGCGTGGCCGACATCGGCGTGCACCCGTTGCTCGATCGGGCGACGGACGGCGAGGTTCAGGAGGTGATCCTGGCCACCAATTTCACCGCCGAGGGCGAGGCCACCGCGCATGTGCTGGCGCAGGCCCTGAAGGCGCGCGGATTGCACGTCACGCGACTGGCGCGGGGCGTGCCGGCCGGCAGCGAACTCGAGTACGTCGATCTCTCGACGATCGCCCACGCGCTGAACGACCGACGCTGATCCGGCATCGGGCCATGAAGGCCCGGCGGCCTCAGTGCTTGCGCGCCGGCGGTCCGGGCCGGGCCAGCCGGCGGCTGCCGGTGGCCGCCACCTTCACCGGACCCTTGCCGGATCGCGCGGCCACGGCACGCTTGCCCGGCACCATCACCACCACCGTCTGACCGGGGCCGAAGCGGCCCGAGGCCGAGACACCATTCCATTGCGCCACCTGGGCCGCGCTGACGCGGTACTGCTGGGCCACCGACGCCACCGTGGTGCCTGCGCGGCCGGCTTTGAAGGTATGCCGGCGCAAGGTCGGGCCGTCCGGCGCGAGTGCCAGCACCGCATGGTCCGCCAGGTGCTCGGCCACGTCCTGCGTGCGGTGGCCGTTGCGCGGCACCAGCAGCGTCGATCCGGCCTTGACCAGCATGCGCGGCGGGATGTGGTTGACCTCGCGCAGCTGGGCTTCGCTCATGCCCACCTGCTTGGCTGCCTCGGCCGGACGCAGCGTCTTGGGCGCGACCCAGGCCGTCCAGGTGGCCAGCGCGCCCTTGTGCGAGGCCAAGGCCCGCACGAAGGTGTTGGCCGCGTCGTAGGGCAGCAGCACCTGTGGCGTGCCGGCGGCCAGGATCACCGGCTTGTTCATCTGCGGATTGAGCAGCTTGAATTCGTCCAGCGGCAGCCCGGCCAGTCTGGCGGCCAGTTCGACATCGATGTCGTTGCCGATGGGCACCGCCAGGAAGTACGGGTGGTTGTGCAGCGGCGGCAGCACCAGGCCAAAGGCCTCCGGGCGGGAGACGAGGTTCTTGATCGCCTGGAGCTTCGGGACGTAGTTGCGGGTCTCGTCGGGCATGCGCAGCTGGTCATAGGTGCCCGGCAGGCCCTGGCGCTCGTTGCGGGTCACGGCACGCTGCACGTTGCCCTGGCCCCAGTTGTACGCGGCCAGTGCCAGGTGCCAGTCGTTGAACATCCCGTGCAGGCCGCTCAGGTAATCGAGTGCGGCGCGGGTGGAGGCCAGCACGTCGCGGCGGTCGTCGCGGAAGATGTTCTGCTTGAGCGAGAAGTCGCGCCCCGTGCCCGGGATGAACTGCCACATCCCCGAGGCCTTGGCGGTGGACATGGCCTGCGGATTGAATGCGCTCTCGACGAACGGCAGCAGCGCCAGCTCGGTGGGCATGCCGCGCTTGGAGAGGTCTTCGACGATGTGGAAGAGGTAGCGCCCGCCGCGGTCGAACATGCGTTGCAGGTACTCGGGGCGGGCCAGGTAGAACTGCTCCCACTTGCGCACCCGATCGTTGTCGAGGTCGGGCATCGCGAAGCCCTGGCGGGTGCGCGCCCACAGGTCGATCCGAGCGGATGCATCGTTCGGGTCGATGCGCACATCGGGGCGCAGCGGATCGACGGCCTGGGCGACCGGCTCCGCTGCGACGGGTGCCGCAGGAGGCTCGGCAACCGGCGCAGGTACCGGCGTGGGCGGCGCAGGTTCAGTCACCACCGCCGCAGGTGGCGCGGCCACCGGCTCGACCGGCAAAGGCGGCGTGGCGCAGGCCGCAACAAGCAGGATCGCAGCCAGGGGCCACAGGCGCAACGTGATCGGCATCATTTGAAGCGGTTCTTCCAGTCACGCAGGGCGCCGAGCACGGCCGCCTCGCTGTCGTCGAGGGCCCCTTGCGCCCGCGCGGCGGCCCGCACCGCGGGCTCCCGGCAACGCAGGAAGGGGTTGATCTGGCACTCGAGCGCCAGCGTGGAGGGCAGGGTGGAAAGCTCGGCCGCACGCCGGTCGCGACAGGTCTGCTGGTGCTGGCGCACCGCCAGGTTGTCGGGCTCCACCGCCGCCGCGAAACGCAGGTTCGACTCGGTGTACTCGTGCGCGCAGCACACCAGGGTCTCGGACGGCAGCGCGCACAGTCGTTGCAGCGATGCGTGCATCTGCACCGCCGTGCCCTCGAACAGACGGCCGCAGCCGGCCGAGAACAACGTGTCGCCGCAGAACAGGATCGGTGCGTCACCTAACGCGCGATGGACATAGGCGACATGGCCGGCGGTGTGCCCGGGCACATCGATCACCTCGAACTCGAACCCGGCCGCATCGATGGTCTCGCCGCCGGTCACCGGCACGCAGGGCGTCGGGATGCGTTCGTTGGCCGGGCCGAAGACGGGGCCTTGCAGCACATCGCGAAGATCGTCGACGCCGCCGGTGTGATCCGGATGATGATGCGTCACTAGAATGGCCGCGAGTTCGAGACCCCGCGACTGCAAGGCCTGCCGCACCGGCTGGTCATCGCCCGGATCGACGACGAGGGCACGGCGGCCATCGTGAAGCATCCAGATGTAGTTGTCGGTGAATGCGGGCAGGGCGATCAGGTTCATGACGCGTGAATCATCGATTATAGAGTTGGGCCACTGGCTGAAGACCGCGCCCGGGCGCTGTCTCGTCGAGTGGGAGCTGCGCCAGATCGACCTCGCGGTGGCCGATGCCTTCGGCTTCCACGCGCTGCAGCTCGGCCTGCCCCAGATCGATGCCCTCCGGGCCAACCGCATGCCGCATCGCTGGACGTCGACCGACACCTTGCAGTCACCCCCGATGCTGGACCTTCCGCCGGTCGAGTCCACGCTGACCACGCTGGCCCCGCACGATCCGCTGTCCTTGCACTGCGACACCGAGGCCCTGCCGTTTCCGAGCCAGAGCATCGACCTGGTGGTGCTGCCCCACACGCTCGAACTGGCGCGCGATCCGCACGAGACCCTGCGCGAGGTGGAGCGGGTGCTGGTGCCCGAAGGCCGGGTGGTCATCACCGGCTTCAACCCGGCGAGCCTGTGGGGCCTGCGCCAGAACTTCGGTCACCTGCGGCAGCGAGTCGGCCTTGGGCACCGCCTGTTCCTTCCCAACGAGGGTGAATTCATCGGCTTCTGGCGGCTGCGCGACTGGCTGCGCCTGTTGAGCTTCGAAGTGGAGATCGGGCGCTTTGGCTGCTGGCGGCCGCCGACCGCGAGCCCGGGCTGGCTCGAGCGCTGGGCCTGGATCGACCGCGTCGGCGAGCGCTGGTGGCCGGTGCTGGGGGCCGTGTACTTCGTTGTCGCGGTCAAGCGCGTGCGCGGCATGCGCCTGGTCGGGCTGGCCAAGCGACAGCGCCTGGCCACCAAGGCGGCCACTTCTGCAGTAGCGACCAACCACCACTCCCACAAGACCCATTCCAGCGAGCCACGATGACCGAGACCCCCATCACCGTCACGATCTATACCGATGGTGCCTGCAAGGGCAACCCCGGCCCCGGCGGCTGGGGGGCATGGCTGAGCTGGGCCGGTCATGAGAAGGAACTGTTCGGCGGCGAAGCCACCACCACCAACAACCGCATGGAACTGACCGCGGTGATCGAGGCGCTGTCGTCGTTGAAGCGCAAGGTGCCGGTGGCCCTGTACACCGACAGCGAGTACGTGAAGAACGGCATCACCAGCTGGATCCACGGCTGGAAGAAGCGCGGCTGGCGCACCGCCTCCAACCAGCCGGTGAAGAACATCGACCTGTGGCAGCGCCTGGACACCCTGGTCGCCGCGCACGACGTGCAATGGCACTGGGTGCGCGGCCATACCGGCGACCCGGGCAACGAACGTGCCGATGCGCTCGCCAATCGGGGCGTCGAACGGGCACGTGGCGGCGGCTGAGCCTGTTGCGTCGGCTGCAGACCCAGGTCGTTCCGGTCGTCCTGCAGCCGGCCGTGGGCGCACTCGGTCATCACGCATGGGCCTGGCGCCTCCGACCTGTTGGGCACTCAGCGACAGCCCGTACAGGCTGCCCATACGGATTGCCCGTACAGTCACCACTTCGCCGCTTGTGACCACTGATGAAGAAGCCCTCGATCGCCATTGCCGTGGCCATTGCCCTGTCCCTGGCGCTGGGCGGGGCGTGGTGGCTGCAGAACCGCACTAGTGTCGCGGCCACGCTGGCCGATGGGCGCGCCGGCGCATCGGCGCCTGGCGCGGGGCGCTCCGGCGCGCCTGGGGGCCCACCCGGTGCCGGCGGCCCGGTGTCGGTGGAAGTGGGCGTGGCTGAGCTTCTGAGGCTCGAGGACGACGCCCAGGCGGTGGGCACGCTGCGCGCGGTGCAATCGGTGATGCTGAGGCCTGAAGTGAGCGGCCGTGTCATGAAGCTGGGAGTGGCGGACGGGCAACGGGTGAAGAAGGGCCAGCTGGTGGTTCAGCTCGACGACACGTTGCAGCAGGCCCAGCTCCAGCAGGCCATGGCGCAGGCGAGCATTGCGCGCACCAACGTGCAGCGCAACCGCGAACTGCTGGCCCAGTCGTTCATCAGCCAGAGCGCCGTCGACCAGGCACAGGCCAACCTCGACGTGGCCGAGGCCCAGGTGGCGCTGGCCCAGGCCCAGTTGCAGCGCATGAAGGTGGTGGCGCCGTTCGACGGCCTGGCCGGCATCCGGGCGGTCAACGTGGGCGACTACGTGAAGGACGGCGCCGAGGTCGTGCAGATCGACGACGTGTCGACGGTGTGGGTCGACTTCAGGCTGCCGGAGCGGCACATGGCGTCGCTGCGCGCCGGGCAGGCGGTGGCGGTGGCGCTGGATGCATTGCCCGGGCGCAGCTACCAGGCGCGTGTGGAGGCACTGGATGCCCAGCTGGATGCCAGCGGCCGGTCGATCCTGGTGCGTGCCCGCGTGGCCAACCCGGCGGCCGAGCTGCGGGGCGGCATGTTTGCCCGGGCCCGCATCGTGTTCGGCGTGAAGGACAAGGCGGTGATGGTGCCCGAGGAGGCCCTGGTGCCGATGGGCGACCAGCAGTTCATCGTCAAGGTGATCCGGGGCGAGGATGGGGCGCCGCGGGCGCAGCGGCTCAAGGCCCGGACGGGCACTCGCATGGCCGGCAAGGTCGAGGTCCTCGAAGGCGTTTCTGCCGGCGAGACGGTGGTGACGGCGGGCCATGCGCGGCTGATGCGCGGCGAGGGCCAAGTGCTGCGCATCGTGCAGGTGGGCGGTGCCCGCCGCGCTGAAGGACAGGCGCCGCAAGGTGCGTCCGGCCCGGCGGCCGGGCGCGCCAGCGCGGCCTCGACCGCGGGCTGATCGACGCCAGGAGGCTGCCCCATGAAGCTGTCAGAGGTGTCGATCCGCCGTCCGGTTTTCGCGACGGTGATGTCGCTGATGCTGCTGCTGCTGGGCGCGGTGTCGTACACCAAGCTGTCCGTGCGCGAATACCCTCGCATCGACGAGCCGGTGGTCACCGTCAGCACCCGGCTGATCGGCGCTTCGTCCGAAGTGATCGAGTCGCAGGTCACCAAGCCGCTGGAGGATTCGATCGCCGGCATCGATGGCGTCGACATCCTGACCTCGATCTCACGCTCCGAGCAGAGCCAGATCACGGTGCGCTTCAAGCTCAGCAAGGAGCCCGATGCCGCTGCCGCCGATGTGCGCGACCGGGTGGCCCGGGTGCGCTCGCGCCTGCCCGAGGCGGCCGACGAGCCGGTGGTGGCCAAGGTCGAGGCGGATGCATTCCCGGTGGTGTGGCTGGCCTTCACCAGCGAGACCATGTCGCCGCTGGAGATCACCGACGTGGTCAACCGCATCGTCAAGCCCCGGCTGCAGACGATTCCGGGCGTGGCCGATGTGCCGATCTTCGGCGAGCGCAAGTTCGCGATGCGCATCTGGCTCGATCCGGACAAGCTCGCCGCCTACCGGCTGACGGTGCAGGATGTCGAGGATGCGCTGCGCCGCCAGAACCTGGAGGTGCCGGCCGGGCGCATCGAGAGCCAGCAGCGCGAGTTCAACGTCACCGCGCGCACCGACCTCAACACCGAGCGTCAATTCGGCGAGGTGGCGGTCAAGGTGGTCAACGGCTTCACCGTGCATCTGAAGGACGTGGCGCGCATCGAGCAGGCCGCAGCCAGCGAGCGTCAGGCGGTGCGGCTGAACGGCGTGCCCGCGATCTCGGCCGGCGTGATCCGCAATGCCACCGCCAATCCGCTGGACATCTCGGCCGGCATTCGTCAGGCCTTGCCGCGCGTGCAGCAGGATCTGCCGCCTTCGCTGACCATTCGCATCGCCAACGACAACTCGGTGTTCATCGACCGCTCGGTCAAGTCGGTGTACCAGACCATCGGCGAGGCGGTGGGCCTGGTGGCGCTGGTGGTGTTCATCTTTCTTCGAACGTTGCGCGCATCGATCATCCCGCTGCTCACCATTCCGGTCAGCCTGATCGGCACCTTCTCGTTGATGGCCGCGGCCGGCTTCACCATCAACACGCTGACGCTGCTGTCGCTGGTGCTGGCCATCGGCCTGGTGGTGGACGACTCGATCGTGGTGCTGGAGAACATCTTCCGCCACATCGAGGAGGGCGGCGGCCACTCGATGACGCCGTTCCAGGCCGCGCTGGTGGGCGCCAAGGAGATCGGCTTCGCGGTGGTGGCCATGACGCTGACCCTGGCCGCGGTGTTCGCGCCGCTGGCCTTCACGCCAGGCCGCACGGGCCGGCTGTTCGTCGAGTTCGCGCTGGCACTCGCGGGAGCGGTGGTCGTCTCGGGCTTCGTGGCCCTGACGCTCACGCCGATGCTGTGCAGCCAGTTGCTGCGCCACAACCCCCAACCCAACCGGTTCGATCGGGGCATGGAGCGCTTCCTGGTCTGGCTCACCGGCCGCTATGCCGCGGCGCTGCGCTGGGTGCTGGGGCATCGCTGGATCGTGGTGGTGGTGATGCTGGCCAGCGGTGTGGCCAGCTGGAGCCTGTTCACCGGCCTGCGCAGCGAGCTGGCGCCGATGGAAGACCGCGGCGTGGTGCTGGGATCCATCAATGCCCCGGATGGCGCGACACTGGACTACACCGCGCGCTACGGCCGCGAACTGGAGCGCTTTGCCGCGATGTACCCCGAGCTGGACCGGGTGTTCGTCTCGGCCGGCAACCCGACGGTGTCGCAGGCGTTGTCGTTCATGGCCACCAAGGATTGGTCCGAGCGCACCCGCAGTGCGCAAGAGGTGGCGCGCGAGCTGCAGAAGCACTACAGCACGCTGGCCGGGGTCAGCGCCTTTGCCTCCACGCCGCCGAGCCTGGGGCAGGGCTTTCGCGACCGGCCGGTGAATTTCGTGGTGGTGACCAGCGACAGCTACGCCAATCTGTCGGCGGCGACCCAGCAGATCCTGGCCGAGATGAGCCGCAATCCGGGCTTCGTCGCGCCCGACACCGACCTGCGGCTGAACAAGCCTGAGCTGTTCCTCGAGGTGGACCGCGCGCGCGCCGCCGACCAGGGGGTCAGCGTCGACCAGGTGGCCCGCACCGTCGAGACCATGCTGGGTGGCCGCGCGGTCACCCGCTACAAGCGCGGCGCCGACCAGTTCGACGTGCTGGTGCAGACGGCTTCATCGGGCCGCACGCGCCCCGAGGACATCGATCGCCTGTTCGTGCGGGGGCGCGGCGACGAGATGGTGCCGCTGTCGTCGCTGGTCAAGGTGCGCGAGTCGGTGAGCCCGCGCGAGCTCAACCACTTCAACCAGCGGCGCTCGGTGTCGATCACCGCCAACCTGGCGCCGGACTACTCGCTGGGCGAGGCGCTGCGCTTCATGGACGACGCTTCTCGCCGCGTGCTCAAGCCGGGCTATGCCACCGAGCTCAATGGCGTCTCGCGCGAGTTCCGCTCGTCGGCGGGCGCGCTGGCCCTGGTGTTCGTGCTGGCGCTGGTGTTCATCTTCCTGGTGCTCTCGGCCCAGTTCGAGAGCTTCATCGACCCGTTCGTGATCATGCTGTCGGTGCCGCTGTCGATGGTCGGGGCGCTGGGGGCCATGCACCTGACCGGCGGCACGCTCAACGTGTATTCGCAGATCGGCCTGATCACGCTGGTCGGGTTGATCACCAAGCACGGCATCCTGATCGTCGAGTTCAGCAATCAGGTGCGCCAGGCTGGCCGCCCCACGCTCGAGGCCACCATCGAGGCTGCCAGCCTGCGGCTGCGCCCGATCCTGATGACCACCGGGGCCATGGTGCTGGGTGCCTTGCCGCTGGCGCTGGCCCGCGGCGCCGGGGCCGAGAGCCGCCAGCAGATCGGCTGGGTGATCGTGGGGGGCATGTCGTTCGGAACGTTGCTGACGATCTTCGTCGTGCCCACGGTGTACACGCTGTTCGCCCGGAGCGGCGTGCCGGGCGAGATCACCACGCCGGCACCCACGCCGGTGACCGAGGGTGCCGAATAGCGCCGGCGGCGGGCGGCCTGGCCGCCCGCGCCTGGGTGATCAGATCAGGCCACCGAACGGGATCACGTCCACCAGCTCGCCGGCCGCGACATCGCCCTGCTGGTGATCGAGCACCACCATGCCGTTGGCCTCGCTCATCGAGCGCAGGATGCCCGAGCCCTGCGAGCCGGTGATGCGCACCTGCCAGCGGCCATCCGGGGCCTGGCTGACGATGCCCCGCTGGAACTCGGTACGGCCCGGCTTCTTGCGCAGCGGTGCCTCGCTCACCGCGCGCAGCATCGGCAACGCCTGGGGTGAGGCGCCGCCCATCGCCATCAACGCGTCGCGCACGAAGGCGTAGAAGGTCACCATCACCGCCACCGGATTGCCCGGCAGCCCGAACAGGATCGCCTCGCGGCCGGGCGTGCCGATGCGCCCGATGGCCATCGGCCGGCCGGGCCGCATCGCGATCTTCCAGAACAGCACCTGGCCCACACGGGCCATCACCTGCTTGGTGTGGTCGGCTTCGCCCACGCTGACACCGCCCGAGGTGATCACTGCATCGGCGCAGTCGGCGGCCTGGCGGAAGGCCGCCTCGAGGGCGGCCGGTTCGTCGCGCACCACGCCCATGTCGATCAGGTCGACGCCCAGCCGAGTCAGCATGCCGTGCAGCGTGTAGCGGTTGCTGTCGTAGACGCAGC